>FLNX01004302.1_pt1 | contig 124027 bp, 93 predicted proteins | sample 1140341 | NCBI WGS metagenome assembly FLNX01 (sample SAMEA3878208, study PRJEB12797) | bioreactor metagenome | biome: Moose rumen | place: Sweden | collected 2011-10
ACAAAAGATAGTTGTATCATGCAAGGTTTTTAACACTTATTTTATTGACTGTCAAATAGTTGCAAGCGAGAATCGCTCAAATAGACACGACTCGTATCCTCATTCAGAATATGCGATTCTCAGACGGTTAACGCGCAAATAATTAGTTGGCACGAGCCAAACATATAAGTTCGATTAAACACTATCACATAATCGCTGAATAGTTACGTCAGGTGATGGGCTGGTTAACAAGTGTTAAATTTCGATGTCTTATTAAACCAAATCCCGTTTTTGCAGTCAATAAATCGACTGAAGAAATAAAGTTATGTAGCTTCAAACGAATAAAACTGACTTTTTCTTAATAATAAAACACTTCAACTGTGTGTCAAACTGCTGATGAAGCATGACGCGACACATGACATATAAGGTCCCAGAGTCTCACATGAGCCTCGGGACTTTTGTCATTTTGGTCACTCACATTGTTGCTGATCGGAAAAAATGGGGCTTTTACATCTTCAGATAAAAAGCGCGAGTCAGATTGATGTACTCTTCGGTAAAGGTCCCGTCGGCGTGGGCGATGGTAAGTGTGTCCTCGGCATGAGGTGTGTCACGGCGAGATAATAGCCACAGTATCCGTTTGGCAACAGCCCCTTCTACTGGAATAACTCTCGTGAGGTGTCTGATTGCTAAGGACTCAAATGTTGCGGCTTCGATAATCGTGGCCTCGGCTTCGACTGGCGAGATGAGGGCAAGCTGACCGTCGGCCGTCAGCAGCGATGAAGCCCCTTCAATGAGTTGGCGGTAAGAGAGCGATTGGGTGTGTCGTGCAAGCATGCGTGACTGGTCTGGGGGAAGCAGGCTGTCGGTGAAGAAGGGTGGGTTAGACACTATGAAGTCAAACTGGGCTTTTGTTGTAGCCATCTGATTAAAATCCATATTGATAGCTCTAAGTCGGTCGCCCCATCGGGAATTAGCGAAGTTGAGAGCCGACTCCTCGACTGCATTGGGTTCGATATCGATGCCGACGATGCTGGCGACAGGATTGCGCTGGGCAATCATCAGTGCGATGACACCACAGCCGGTACCGACATCGAGCACCCGTCGGGCGCTCTCAATCGGACACCACGCTCCAAGCAGCACACCATCGGTGCCCACTTTCATCGCTGTACGGTCATTCATGACCTGGAATTGCTTAAAACGGAATATCTTCTCTCGAGCCATAAATTTGGTGCAAAGGTAGTGAAAAATAACCGATTGGTCTAATGAATGCACCATAACTCTTGTCATGACCTGTCATGGCACGTTTCTTGCAATAATATGGCGAGATCAAAAGTTAAAAATGCCCAAATTAGCATTTTTTCACTTGGTGAAACGCTGCTTACATTTTTTTACTTTATAACTTGCAACGCTTTTATGAACTTTTAAATATTCATCTTAAACTTTTCTAAAATAGACGAGTCTAATAGGCAAACGATTGATTAATTGACATTAATTTTTAAACGTAATAATTATGAAGTACCGTATTTTTGCATTGGTGGGCCTGCTGGCCATGACTGCCGGCTCGATTTTACAAGCCCAGGACTACGATGACATTTACTACGATGCATCAAAGTCAACGACTGCTACGGCCAAGAAGTCAAAGTCTGTGACCCAGTCCAAGACGGCTGCCGTTTATGGAGAGGTTCCCGAGACTTACCAGATGGCCGCACAAGACAACTATCGCCTTGAGCGTGATATCGACGAGTACAATCGCCGCGGCGCTTATGACCCGTCCATCGTGCGCTCCTTTGAAGTGGACATCAATGGTGATACCATCTATTTTGACAATGACTCCATCTATGAAGAGTCGTTTGCCAACACACGTCGCATTGAGCGTTTCTACAACCCTGATATCGTGATCCTGAGTGATGATGATGATCTGGTACAACTCTATTATGATGAGTCTCCCACGGTCAATCTCATCATTGGCAGTGACTGGGGATATGGCTCTTCCTATGGGTGGGGTTATTCTTCCTATTATCCCTGGTATACCGGTTGGTATGATCCTTGGTACACGGGCTGGTATGATCCTTGGTACTCTACTTGGTACACCCCTTGGTATTATCGTCCTTGGTATAATAGATGGTACTATAGCTCATATTGGGGATCCAGTTATTGGTACGCAAATCACCACAACTGGAATTATTGGACCGGCTGGAACTATGCCCCCCATCGTCATGATCCAACGCGATTTGTGGACACAAGTTCTCGTCCTGGCAGTTATCGCACGGGCTATGCCGCTAACCGCAACACTCGTGGTCGCGTAGATGCCTCGGGTAATAACCGCAGCAACATCAGTTCGCGCAGCGGTCAGGGCAACCGTGGCTCGAGCATGGGATCAACGTCACGAAGCCGCACTGGATATGCAACCAGTCGTGGTGGCAATATGGGTTCACGCAACAGCAGTGGTATTACCTCACGCAACTCCGGCAGCGTTTCGCGTGCTCCATCGTCGAGTGGCGGCAGCCGCACCTACAACAGCGGCAGCAGCTCACGCAGCAGCGGTTATAGTGGCTCGCGCAGCAGTGGCTCTTCTTACAGCAGTGGCAGCTCTTCGCGTAGCAGCAGCGGCTCATACAGCGGCGGCGGTAGCCGAGGCTCAGGTGGCGGCGGTGGCAACAGTGGATCGTCGGGTAGCAGTCGACGTCACTGATCCAAGCCAGCAAAAATGCTTTAAATAGTGCCAATTTTACACACTCTATTAATGTTATCTAAGATATGAAGAAGAAAGTTTTTGCCATCCTGTTGTGCGGACTTCCTCTTTTGACCAACGCACAGTATGCATTTGATGTACTGCAGATGTCACAAACCGAACTCCGGGGTACCTCGCGCTTCCAGTCAATGGCGGGGGCCTTCGGAGCCCTCGGAGGCGATCTCTCAACGCTCACCCAGAATCCTGCAGGTATCGGCGTCTATCGCAATTCCGACCTGGGAATCACGTTAAGTCTGGACTTCAACAGCACCAAGGCTGGAGTCGACAAGCTCAATGAGACCAAATTCAATGTGAATAATGTGGGTTACATTGGAGCCATCAGACTCGATAGTGAAGCAGTGCCCAACATCAATTTCGGCTTTACCTATAATAGGTTGCAATCCTATAACCGTCACTATGTTGGTGGTGTGTATGATATCCCAACCTCGTTGAGCAACTACATTGCTGGCGAGTTAGTGAACTATCCCGGTATTACCGACGCTGACATGTATTGGACCGACAGTTTTAATCCATATTTTGATGGTTATGCCCCTTGGATTGCCATTACTACCTATGACATGCCGACTTCTCGCAATGGCTATTCAGGCATCATTAACCATGTCCCTAATATCGATTCTTACGGAAATGAGCATTTTGATGAACATGGCGTGTCCACAATAGGGTCGCATTTTCAGGGATTATATGGTGACGGAACCTTTGGCAATGCCAATTATGAGATCGATGAGCGAGGTCATGCTGATGAGTATAACATCGCATTTGGCGGCAATGTAGCCAATAAGCTTTACTTTGGTCTTGACGTGGGCATCCTTGACCTGGATTTCAGGAGTTACCAGTCCTATGAGGAGAACTTGACCAATGCTTATATCAAGGATAATGAAGAGGACGTGCTCTACGCCGACTTGATCAATGAGGGCACTAACGCTGATTGGGGTATTCGCAGCTACAAGCACACCGAAGGCACCGGTGTGAACTTCAAGCTGGGCCTCATCTGGCGACCCACACAAGCCTTGCGCATTGGTGCTGCCTTCCACACACCCACCTATTATGACATGCGTGACAGTTATTATATCGAGGCTCAGATCAGGGCCTATGAAAACGGCGAACAGTTGTATTCTGCACAAAAGGGTAGTAACGATGGCTATGACTACTCGAGCAGTTACACGATCTCGACACCATGGCGCTTCATGGGCAGCGTGGCTGGCGTGATTGGCACCAGTGGCATTATCAGCCTCGATTACGAGTGTGTGGCCAACGAGACGATGCGCATCGGTGATGACAGTGGCAGTAATTATCCCGATGCAACAGTTGACGTGAAGAATTACTTTAAGCCTTCACACATTATCCGCGTGGGAGGTGAGTACCGCGTCAATCCCAACTGGAGTCTGCGCGCTGGTTACAGCTACAAGACCACTCAGGTCGAGAAGAGGGTTGACAATTACGATTATAATATCAACACTTCTCAGGATGTCAGCACTGCCTATCAGTACGACAACGCTGTGCACAACATCACCTGTGGCGTGGGCTATCGTTACAAGGCCTTCTACACCGATCTGGCCTATGTCCACAAGATGCGTAAGAGCGTCTATAACGCGTTCTCGCCCATCATCTACGATTTTGGCTATGAGCCTAACGTCAGCGCAGATGTGACCGACCACAACAACCGTGTTTCGCTCACGGTGGGTATGAGGTTCTGATGCATGGAATGAAGTAACGAGACGATTACGTTTGAAAATTTCGTACCGGCAATGCTTGAAGAGCGTTGCCGGTTTTTTTGAATTTTGCGATGCTGCTACTGCTTGGCGGGAATGTCGGGATAAATCTCATCAAGGGCACTCTGGAATTTTTGTAACTGAGCCTTGATGTCCTTGAGCTGGGCAATGGCGTCAAAACGCTTGTCCACGCCATCACGGTTGTGGCGTATTTGGGCCTGGGCTGCATCCAGTTTCAGCCCTTTCTCCTTGACCAGATAATACACCTTGCTGATGATTTCAATGTCGTTGGGAGTGTAGTAGCGGATATTCTTTTTGTTGCGCTTGGGCTTAATGATGGTGAATTGCGTCTCCCAGTAGCGCAATGTGGATTCGGGGATGCCTAAAATCTCCGAAACGTCGCCTATTTTATAGAATTTCTTGTCCAGTTCAAGCATGGTCTTGCACAAATAAAGAGATTTATCTAACTTTGCAGGTTGATTTCAACACTGCAAAGGTAAACAATAAGTTTAAACTTGGCAACAAATATCGAACATTTATAACATATTAAGACTATTATATTATGCAGACTGCAAAACAAATCCGCGAGACGTTCAAGCGTTACTTTGAGGAGCATGGACACCACATTGTCCCCTCGGCCCCCATGGTTATCAAGGACGATCCTACCCTCATGTTTACCAACGCCGGTATGAACCAGTTCAAGGACATCATCCTTGGCAACAAGGAAGCCCAATGGCGCCGTGCGGCCGACTCTCAGAAGTGCCTCCGCGTGAGCGGCAAGCACAATGATCTGGAGGAGGTGGGCCACGACACCTATCATCACACTATGTTCGAGATGTTGGGCAATTGGTCATTTGGTGACTATTTCAAGCATGAGGCCATCGACTGGGCTTGGGACCTGTTGGTCAACGTCTATGGTCTTGACCCCAAGAACCTGTATGCTACAGTCTTTGAGGGTGATGAATCCATTGGCGTGAGCCGTGACAACGAGGCTGCTGCATTCTGGGAGGCTCATCTACCCATGGACCACATCCTCAACGGCAATGCACATGACAATTTCTGGGAGATGGGTGATACAGGACCTTGCGGACCTTGCAGCGAAATTCACATCGACTTGCGTAGCGAGGAGGAGAAGGCCGCCATTCCGGGGGCTTCGCTTGTCAACAAGGATAACCCCCTCGTGATCGAAATCTGGAACCTCGTGTTCATGCAGTACAACCGCAAGGTTGACGGTAGCCTCGAGCCTCTGCCCAACAAGGTCATCGACACGGGTATGGGCTTAGAGCGCCTGTGCATGGCACTCCAGGGCAAGAAGTCAAATTATGATACCGACGTCTTCCAGCCCCTCATCGGCAAGCTGGGCGAGCTGTGCGGCAAGAAATATGGCGACAACAATGATGTAGACATTGCCATGAGAGTAGTGGCTGACCATGTGCGCACCATCGCTTTCTCGGTGGCTGATGGTCAGTTGCCCAGTAACGCCAAGGCCGGATATGTGATTCGCCGCATCTTGCGTCGTGCTGTGCGCTATGGTTACACGTTCCTCGGTTTCAAGGATGCTTTCATGTACCGCCTCATCGACACGCTCATTGATGGCATGGGCGAGGCCTATCCCGAAATCAAAGCCCAGGCCGACCTCATCAAGCATGTCACCAAGGAGGAAGAAGACGCTTTCCTGCGCACCCTGGAAACGGGTATGAAGCTTATTGAGAAAGTGATAGCCGATACCAAGGCTGCTGGCAAGACTGTTGTCGATGGCAAGGAAGCGTTCACGCTCTATGACACGTTCGGTTTCCCCTTGGATTTGACTGAACTCATCCTGCGTGAGAACGGCATGACCGTCAATGAGGAGGAATTCAACGTCGAGATGCAGAAACAGAAGCAACGTGCCCGCAATGCTGCTGCTGTCGAGGCAACCGATTGGGTAGAACTCAAGGATGGCGTGACCGAGTTTGTGGGCTATGACCTCAGCGAGTGTGACGTCAACATTCTGCGCTACCGCAAGGTGACTCAGAAGAACAAATCCTTCTATCAGATCGTGCTTGACCGTACTCCCTTCTATGCCGAGATGGGTGGTCAGGTGGGCGACCGGGGCACACTCGCCCTGGGTGATGAAGTCATTGAGGTGACCGACACCAAGCGAGAGAACAATCTTCCCGTACACATCACAGCCAAGTTGCCCACCGATGTGAATGCCACCCTGCATGCTGCTATCGATTTGGAAGCACGTCATGCAACCGAGTGCAACCACACGGCAACCCACTTGCTGCATGCCGCCTTGCGCCAGGTGTTAGGAACTCATGTGGAGCAAAAGGGATCCTATGTTGACCCCATATCGTTGCGATTCGACTTCTCGCACTTCCGTAAGGTGACCCCCGAGGAAATCAGACAAGTCGAGCATTTGGCCAACAAGATGATCCGTGAGGCTTTGCCGCGCGAGGAGCATCGCGAGGTACCCATCGACGAGGCTAAGCAGATGGGTGCTATGGCGCTCTTTGGTGAGAAATATGGTGACCATGTGCGCGTTATCAAGTATGGCGACTCGGTTGAGCTCTGTGGTGGTACCCATGTGGCCAACTCGGGCAACATCGGCATGGTGCGCATCGTCAGTGAGAGCAGCATCGCTGCCGGCATCCGCCGCATCGAGGCCGTCACTGGTGCTCGCGTCGAGGAGATCATCGACACTTTCCAGGACAGCATGGGTAAGATCAAGGAACTGCTCAACAATGCTCCCGATGCCATCGTCGCACTCGAGAAGTCGCTGTCCGAGAATGCCGAGCTCAAGAAGCAGGTTGATGACTTCATGAAGCAGCGCATCGCCATCCTTTCCAAGCAACTCGAGAACGAAGCTCAGCAGGTCAACGGCATTAATGTCATCGTCCTTACAGGCGAACGCTTACCCGACATCGTGAAGGGTGTGGCGCTGGCTATTAAGGCCGACTGCACCGAGGCAACAGCCTTCCTGGCTGCCACCGAGTATGAGGGCAAGCCCATGCTCACGGTCATGCTCAGCGAGGATATCGTCAAGAGCGGCAAGAATGCTGGCAACATCGTTCGGGGCGCTGCCAAGTGCATCCAGGGCGGTGGTGGTGGCCAGCCTCATTTTGCTCAGGCTGGTGGACGCAATCCGCAAGGACTTGAGCAGGCCATGGCGGCTATGCGTGAGGCATTGCTTTGATGTATTTTAACACTTCCGCACCCTTCCTTTCAACACAAGGGTACGGAAGTCGCTTTAAATGATTTTCAACCTATTAGCATGGATTATCTATTGCTTTTTGTTGGCTTGGGGCTTTTGTTGTTGGCTGCCAATTATCTGGTCGATTCATCGGTGGCCATAGCTCAGCGTGCTAAGATTTCCAATTTTATTATAGGCCTTACCATTGTCGGTATCGGCACCAGCGCTCCAGAGTTGTTTGTTTCCGTATCTTCGGCCTTGAGTAACAGTGGTGACATTGCCATGGGCAATGTCGTCGGTTCCAATATTGCCAACATTCTGCTCATCCTGGGTGTCACGGCAATGATATGCCCGTTTGACATCGAGCGCTTGCAGCGTCGTCGAGACATCCCGTTCTTGATTATGGCAACGATCTTTGTCACAATCATTGCCAACGACACGATTGTGCCCGGTATACACAAGGATTCGCTTAACCGTCTTGACGGCATTGTTTTGCTGGTGATGTTTGTCGGTTATATGGGCTGGGTGATTGTTCAAAAGGGCAAGGACCCTAAGCAGGCTCTCGATGAGGCCGATGAACAAGCCTCATCGTCTTTGGCCGGCAAGAATCCTTGGCTGTTGTGGGCAATCGCCCTTGTCTCGCTTGTGGGACTCATCTATGGCGGTAACCTGTTTCTTGACAGTGCCAAAAACCTCGCCCGTGCATGGGGTATGAGCGAGGCTGTCATCGCCATCACCATTGTGGCTGTGGGTACCTCGTTGCCCGAACTCGTCACCGCGGTCATCGCCGCGTCTAAGAAAAATCCCCAGCTGGCACTGGGTAATGTCATTGGCAGCAATCTGTTCAACCTGATGTTTATCCTGGGCGTGGCGTCAACGGTTAAGCCGTTGACCTTTGTCGATATCAACATTTGGGACTATGCGGTGATGTTTGCAGCGGCTATCATGCTGTTCATGGTGGTTCTCACATTCAAGAAGGACAAGTTCGACCGTGTCGAGGGTCTCATCTTCTTTGCTGGCTATGTCGCTTACACCGTCTATTTGCTGGTGCGTTAAACTTTACCTCAACGACATAGTCCAATGCCTATATATCGATAACGCTATGATTCATCGCAAATTGACATTATTATTGTGCTGCGCTCTCTTGACAGTGAGTGCCATGGCACAGGGTAGGGTAGACACTAGGCCGCACATCTTTGACAACAATGTGCGCTCCTTGAAGGTGTGCTTGGCAAGCAATATGTACATCCCTCCCATCTTGATGATGGGTTCTGATGACCGTTTGCTCGTCAACTTTGACTATCTGGACTATGATGTCCACTACTTGCGCTACAGTGTCACGCATTGCAATGCCGACTGGCAGCCATCACAACTGGTCGAGAGCGAGTATGTGAGTGGTTTTAATTATGCCGACATCGATGACTATGCCCAGAGCGAAGCCACCTTTGTCCACTACTACAATTATCAGTTTCTGATTCCCAATGCCGATATGGAATTGCTGGTGAGCGGGAATTACATGCTCTCGGTTTATGAGCAGGAAGACCCCGACAAGATTTTGTTTCAGACCCGCTTCTCGGTCTGTGAGGGCAAGGTTTCGGTGTTTCCTGAAGTAACTTCACGGACCGACGTTGAGTACAACAACCGTTTCCAGCAATTGTCCTTTGATGTTCGCTATAAGCCCAATCAATTCAAGGATCCATATAGCGAGTTCACCTGTGTGGTGACCCAGAACTCCCGTCAAGATAACAGCGTGGTTGTTACCCGTCCCACGATGGTGGGTGTGGATCATGTGACCTATGAGCACAATCGCGATCTCATCTTCGCCGCGGGCAACGAGTTCAGGCGCTTTGAAACAGTGAGCGCCCACAATATCAACATGGGCGTACAGTCTATTCGGTACTATGAGCCCTTGTATCACGCCATCCTCATGGCCGATGAGCCGAGGGCTGGATTGCAGTACCTTTATGATCAGACACAGTTTGGCCGTTTCACCATCCGCAATGCCGAGGCCTATGATGAGAATTCCCTTGAAGCCGACTACATGATTACCCACTTTACCCTTAACACCGATGGCAAGCTCAATGGCGGTAACGTATGGATTTATGGGGAATTCCTTGAGGGTTATCCCCAATCCCAGGCCATGATGAAGTATGATGCTTCTTCGGGTTGCTACACTGCCGACTTGCTTCTCAAGCAAGGTGCCTATAATTACATGTACTTGTGGGTGCCTGACGGTACCACGGTTGGCCAGACATCCAAGATTGAGGGGGATCACTATGAAACCATCAACGAGTACCTGGTCAAGGTCTATGACCGTCCAATGGGAGAGCGTTACGACCGTCTTGTTGGTTATGGCGTTGCTCTCTCTGGCAAATAGAGTCTATAGTAGCTATGACATTCGTGTCTTGTAGTCGATGTAATCAAATTCCCGAAGCACTTCGATCGTACCATCCATTCGCTTGAACAGTATGGACGGGTGCTGGATGCCATTAAACATGTTGGTCTTGACCGTCGTGTAGTGGTTCATGTCTTCGAGTGTAATGCGGTCGCCGCGCTGCAGTGGTTTCTCAAAACTCCAGTCTCCCACATAGTCGCCGCTCAGGCACGAATTTCCACCTAATCGGTAAGTGGGTTTTGATGGGTCCACCTCGTCAAGGGCTTGGGTGACTTTGGGTTTATAGGGCATTTCAAGACAGTCGGGCATGTGGCAGGCAAACGATGCGTCGATGATGGCTGTGCTGATGCCGCTGTTGGTCACCACATCCACTACCGTCGTCTCAAGGTCACCCGTCTGCCAGCACCAGGCACTGCCTGGCTCCAGAATGATTTTGAGATTAGGGTAAGCTCCCTGGAACGCTCCAAGCACCTGCTCCAGATGGCCGATGTTGTACCCTTTTCGGGTCATCAAGTGCCCTCCGCCCATGTTGATCCACTTGAGACGTGGCAGGTATTGACCAAATTGTTGCCTCAATGCCAGCAGCACCTTCTCCAGATCAAAGCTTGTGCTCTCGCACAGAGCATGGAAATGGAAGCCTTCAATTCCCTGGGGCAACTCCTTAAGGTCGTTTGCCAGTACTCCGAAACGTGACCCTGGGCAGCAAGGATTATAGATGTCGGTTTCAATCACCGAGCACATGGGATTTACACGCAAGCCACACGTCACTTGCTCGCCGGGCCAGTCCTTGTTGTGCTGGTCGATTTTGTCGGCAAAGCGCTGGTATTGCTCAATCGAGTTGAACGTAATGTGTGAGCTGCCCGCGATGTAGGCGTCGATGGTGTCATCGGTGTATGCTGGGCAATAAGTGTGGGCTCGGCACTTGAGTTCATCGTTGGCCAGCAGCATCTCGTTGATCGAACTGGCAGTAGACTCAATGCAGTATTCACGGAATACATCAAACGTGCGCCACAGTGCATTGGCCTTGAACGCCATGATAATATCCACTCCAGTGCGCTGGGCAACGCCGGTAATCAGCTCAATGTTCCTGCGCAACTTTTCCTCATACACTATATAATATGGTGTCTTATACTCTTTCATGACTTGTGGTGATTATAGGATTTCAAATTTAGCAAATTTTAAAAGCAGTTTGCGGGTTTGGCCGTCAGTGAAGACGACCTCAATCTTGGCGTCACTGCCACTGGTATCAATGTTGGTTACCGTGCCCCGGCCAAATCGCTGATGCAGTATCTCGCTCCCCACCTTCAACTCGTCAACCGTGTGGATGGCAAAGTTGCCGGTGGCCGATGCCGATGATGGTGGCTGTGGAGGCGGGGCGGTCGATAATCTCTTGGGCGACGAGGGGGTAGATGGTGTGTGAATCTCTCTTCTCGAGGCAGTAATTGGGTTGCTGTTCCAGTGGGCACGCCTGCTGTCAATATCATCATCCCAGCGCGTGCGTTTGCGCGATGGAACGGGTGCCGAGTTAGTACTGCCCATGAGCAGAAAATCGGGTGCGATGTCACGCAGGAAACGGCTCATCACACATGTCTTAGTCTGCCCGTTATGGTAGCGTGAGGTGGCGTAGGTGATCACGCAATTCACCTCGGCACGCGTGATGGCCACATAGAGCAACCGCCTCTCTTCCTCGATATGGTAAAGCGAGTCCATGCTCATCGCACTGGGAAACAGATCCTCCTCCACGCCCACGATGATGACGTTACGGAATTCCAGACCCTTGGCGGCATGCACGGTCATCAGGGTCACTTTCTCGCCGTCGGGATCGTTCATGTCCTGGTCGGTGAGCAGCGAGGTCTCGGCCAGGAAGTCACCAATCTGGTAATGTTCATCTCCGCTTTCCTCCTTGCCTTGCTGGAAGTCGCTAACGGCGTTAATCAGCTCATCGATGTTCTCGATGCGGCTGATGTTCTCAGGGGTATTGTCGCCCATGAGCACACTCTTGATGCGTGTCTTTCTCACCATTTCTTGGGCTACTGTCATCGCGTCGCCGCCATTCTGGTTAATCGATATCAGCTCATCGATGAGTGAGGCAAATCCATCCAGCTTGCCCAGTGTCCCTTTGTTCACGTTGAGTCCGTAATTCCCCGTGTTTTTAATCACTTGCCACAAGCTCACGCCGTGCTCATTGGCGCAATGGTTTAGCTTGCCCACAGTCGTGTCGCCGATGCCTCGTGTGGGATAATTGATGACGCGGCGCAACGCCTCATCATCATCAGGATTAATGACAAGCCTCAAGTAGCAGATGGCGTCTTTCACCTCTTTACGCTGGTAGAACGACAATCCGCCGTAAATGCGGTAAGGGATGGCATTGCGCATGTTGCCGTGCTTGTCGCGGCGACCGCCGTTGCTCAACGCTTCCTCGAGCACGCGAGACTGGGCATTGGTGCGGTAGAGCACGGCATAGTCCTCGTAGCTGTCGCCTTGACGCGCCTTCAATGCGGCGATTTGGTTGGCCACGACGTATGCTTCCTCGTAGTCACTGTAGCATTGAATTACCGGAATGCGGTCGCCCACCTGATTCTTGCTGAACAGGTGCTTGGCTATCTGTCCCTTGTTTTTCTCAATCAGACTGTTGGCGGCATCGGTGATGGTTTGGGTTGAGCGGTAGTTGCGTTCGAGCTTAAATGTTTTGATCTCGGGGTAAAAGCGTTGTAAGCGCAGGATGTTTTCGATGTTGGCACCGCGAAAACTGTAGATGCTTTGGGCATCATCGCCCACCACGCACAGCTTGTTGTGCTTTTGGCTCAACTGGTGCACAATCAGGTGCTGCGAGAAATTGGTGTCTTGATACTCGTCAACGAGGATATAGCGGAAAAACTCTTGATAACGCTCCAAGACGTCGGGATGGTCACGCAGCAGGATGTTGGTGTACAGCAGCAGGTCATCAAAGTCCATCGCGCCGGCAATACAGCACCGGTTCCAGTAGGCCTTGTAGATGGCTGCTGTCTCGGGGCGCTGGGCATTGCGGTCGGCGTCAATCAGGCTTTGATTGCGGGCATAATCCTCGGGTGTGATGAGGGCATTCTTGGCGTTGCTGATTTGGTTCTGGATCGTCGCGGGCTTGTACACCTTGTCGTCCAGGCCCATGTCCTTGACAATGAGCTTGATCAACGAGCGGGAGTCGCTTTGGTCATAGATGGTGAAATCGGGCTTGAAGCCGATGCACTCGGCATTGCGGCGCAGCAGGCGCGAGAAGATGGAATGGAAGGTACCCATCCACAGCTGGGCGGCCACTTCGGGACCTGCCAACGGCTCGATGCGCTCGCGCATCTCGCGGGCTGCCTTGTTGGTGAACGTCAATGCCATGATGCGCCATGGCTCATAACCCTGTCGCAGCAGGTGCACGATCTTGTAGGTCAACACGCGCGTCTTGCCCGAGCCAGCGCCGGCAATCACAAGCTGTGGCCCGTCGCAATATTCCACAGCGGCCCTCTGTTGCTCATTCAATTTCTCCAGGTAATCCTCGTTCATGGCTATTTAAGTCACATTTCATTATATTGAGGTATTGTTTCCAGAAAATCATAACTGTTGTTGTCGTAGTCGATTCGGCAGCAATAGTGTGACAAACCATTGCTCACTATCAAGTATTTGGCATGTAGTACCATATTATAACGTGCAATCTGATCAAACGTCTTTTGAGTGATTGTGATGCTGGGCGCTTTGTATTCCACGATGACCAGTGGCTGACCAGTGCGGTCGGCAATTACAGTGTCACAGCGACGGGCAATGCCATTCTGCGAGAGTGACACCTCGTTGCCCATGAGCGCAATGGGAAATCCCTTGGCGTTGATGAGCCATTCCACAAAGTGCTGCCGCACCCACTCCTCGGGTGTCAATGCCACCCAGCGGTCGCGCAGTCGGTCCCAGATGGCCCATGAACCATCATCCCGCTTCTTCACCTTGTAGTCATATTCGGGTAAATTCAGCTCCACCATAATCATCGACGTTTTCTTTCCACAAAAGTACAAAATAATCACTACCTTTGCAAGAAAATATTCACATCTATGAAAAAGAAACTTTTATTATTATTCTTAATGCTGATGGCCATCACTGCCATGGCCCAGCAATTTGATGATTTCTTTGCCGACAGCACCCTGCGTCTCGACTATGTGTTTGCCGGCAACAACCGTGAACACCACATCTACTTTGAGAAGGCCAGCTCAACGCCTCGCTGGGCAGGGCGCAGGAGCCGCCTGGCCGATGTGCCGCTCAAGGGCAACGGCCAGATCCGGGTCAAGGACCATGCCACGGGTCAGACGCTGTTTGTCCACACCTTCTCGTCGCTCTTCCAGGAGTGGCAGGCCACCGAGGAGGCTACCCGCGTCGATAAGGCGTTTGCCGCCAGCTATAACGTCCCCATGCCCAAGCAGGCTGTTGACGTTACCGTCTCGCTCCATGACTTTCACGGCAAGGTCGTCGGGTCGATGACCCACACGGTTGATCCCGCCGACATCCTCATCCGCCGCACGGGCGACAACGGCATCCCCTACCATTACATCTGGAAGGGCAAGACTCTTCCTGTTGAAACTAAAGCGCCCGACCAACCTGGCAAGCGTGATTACACGCCAACCATAGGCTCTATCGGTGGCCAGCCCGACATCACCGAGTGCATTGACCTGGCCATCGTGGCCGAGGGTTACACTCGTGCACAGATGGGCAAGTTCTACGGCGACTGCCAGCGGGTGGTTGATGCATTGTTTGCCCACGAGCCGTTCACCTCGCTCAAGGATCGCTTTAACGTGGTTGCCGTGGCTGCCGAGTCGTCCGCCAGCGGTCCCAGCGTGCCTCACCTGGGCCGATGGAACGAGACTCCGGTTGGCACCCACTACGACACCTTCTACAGCGACCGCTACCTGATGACGCAGGATATCCATCGCCTCTATGATGTGCTCTCGGGGGTCCCCTTTGAGCACATCATCGTGCTGGTCAACAGCGACACCTATGGCGGCGGTGGCATCTATAACCAGTTGACGGTTACTACCAGTGATCATCCTACCTTCCACCAGGTGCTGGTGCATGAGTTCGGTCACGCCTATGCCGGCCTGGGCGACGAGTATTTCTATGACGACAGCTACGAGACCATGTATCCTGCCGACACCGAGCCATGGGAGCCCAACCTGACGACGCTCGTCGACTTCCAGAGCAAGTGGGCCGACATGCTGCCCAAGGGCACGCCTGTGCCCACACCTGCCGACCCCAAGGTGCCCAACTACCGCAAGATCACCAGCGAGAAGGAGCAGCGACTGCTCGATGCCGCCACCCAGCGCGTGGGCGTGTTTGAGGGTGGGGGATATCAGTCCAAGGGGGTTTACCGCCCGGCCCAGGAGTGCCGCATGAAGATTAATGAGGTAGCCAATTTCTGCCCCGTCTGCTCCCGCGCCATCCAGCGCATCACCGACTTCTACACCAGCCACTGACCATCTTTGAAAAACAAATAATAAGAAAGAGCCCAAATCTGCACGAATCATTTGGACTCTTTATACGCTTTTTAGTGTTTCGCTTGCGAGGAGTGGAAATCAGTCAAACTTCTTTCTCCTGAATACAAAATTGCGACCCAAATACTTGTCACGCACCGTCGGGTTGTCGGAAAGTTCTTCACTGGTACCCTGGAACAGGATTTTACCCTCAAACAGCAGGTAGGCCCTGTCGGTGATGCTCAGTGTCTCGGGCGCATTGTGATCGGTGATAAGGATGCCGATGTTCTTGCTCTTGAGGCTGTAGACGATGCTTTGGATGTCCTCAACTGCAATAGGGTCCACTCCAGCAAAGGGTTCATCGAGCATGATGAAGTGTGGATTGATGGCCAGACCACGGGCAATCTCGGTGCGGCGACGTTCTCCGCCCGAGAGGCGGTTACCCAGGTTTTTGCGCACCTTCTGCAAGTGGAATTCACTGATGAGCTGCTCCAAACGGTCCTTCTGCTCGGCGGGAGTGAGAGTCGTCATTTCCAAGATGGTGCGGATGTTGTCCTCGACACTTAATGTGCGGAACACCGATGCCTCCTGTGGCAGATAACCGATGCCCAGCTGTGCACGGCGGTAAACAGGCAGGGTGGTGATGTCCACATCGTTGAGAAAAACACGACCCTCGTTGGGGGTCACCAGACCTGTGGTCATGTAGAATGTTGTGGTCTTGCCGGCACCGTTGGGGCCAAGCAAACCCACGATTTCGCCTTGATGCACATCAATCGACACATGGTTAACTACGGTGCGTTGACGGTATTTTTTTACCAGGTTGTCGGTACTCAGCACGAGTGTCCCCTCGGCTCCTGATGCCTTGAGCCGCGCTACAGTCTCCTTGTCACCCCTCTTGGATGCAGGCTTGGAAGCAGTGGGGGGACTTGTCGGCTCCTCAACAGTCTGGGGCATGGTTCCTGTCATGGATGAGTTGGGCGAGTTTGGTTTCCAGGGCAGTTTCATTTCTTCTTGCCGGCTGTCAGACGACCCTTGATGTAGTCGGTGATGAGGTTAATGGCAACTTCGTTATTGCCGCCCTCTGGAATGATGATGTTGGCATACTTCTTGGTTGGCTCAATGTGCAGCTGATGCATGGGTTTGAGCACGCGCTGATAGCGCTCGATGACAGCCTCGGCCGTGCGGCCACGCTCGATGCAGTCGCGCGAAATGACACGTATCAGGCGGTCGTCACCGTCGGCATCGACAAATACCTTGATATCCATCATCTTGCGCAGGCGCGCATCCACCAGAGCCATGATTCCCTCGATAATCACTACGTCATGAGGTCCCATGGGCACGGTCTCCTCTTGTCGCGAGCAGGTCAGGTAACTGTAGGTGGGCATCTCGATCGACTCTCCCTTCTTCAACATCTTCACATGTTCAAGCAGTAGATTCCAGTCAAATGCTGCAGGCTCATCAAAGTTGATGTTCTGACGCTCCTCAACGGGAACATGGCTTGAGTCTTTATAATAGGAGTCTTGTGAAATCACGCCTACTTCGCCTTCGGGAAGACGTTCCATGATCTTGCGGACTACAGTGGTTTTACCCGAGCCGGTACCGCCGGCAATACCGATGATAATCATAATTTTAACTTGATTTTAGTGGTGTCACTTGTCATCTCATTGCGCCTCGTGGCTACAATTCAAACACACAAAGGTAGCACAATTGCTGCAAATGATGCGTCTTTTTTTGATAAATCTTTGAAAAATCACAAAAAAAGACAAAAACGGCAAATCCTTTCATCTATTCAACAGAAAATAAAAAACATGGTGAGCATGTCGTGGCCGATCAATTCATTGACAATCCTTTTTAAAAGAATTAAAACAAAGGGCCGGTTACATGAAATATGTATTTGTCATGTGTTGCCGATCATTTTAGACCTGTCAGTTTTGCTGACAATGTGTCACTATGTCAACTTTGGCACACGGTTTGCATGGGTTAAGGCGTGACCAGTGTCATGCTGACCACAATCAACAATTGACAATTAACAACATTAAAAACATAAAACAAGAAAGAGAGAATTTTATTATGGGAAAGATTATTGGTATCGATTTAGGAACGACTAACTCGTGTGTTTCGGTTCTGGAAGGCTCCAAGCCGGTTGTTATCCCTAATAGTGAGGGACGTAACACTACACCATCGGTAGTCGCCTTCAAGGATGGCGGTGAGCGCATCGTCGGTGATCCCGCCAAGCGTCAGGCCATCATGAACCCCACGGGTACCGTTTTTTCTATTAAGCGCTTCATGGGCGAGCAGTTTGACCATGTCACCAAGGATGTAGAGCGCATGCCCTACAAGGTGGTGAACAATGGCAGCAATCAGCCTCGCGTTGAGATTGGCGGACGTCAGTACACGCCGCAAGAGATTTCGGCCATGATTCTTCAGAAGATGAAGAAGACTGCCGAGGATTATCTGGGCACGACAGTCGACGAGGCTGTCATCACCGTACCTGCCTACTTCAACGACGCACAGCGCAAGGCCACCAAGGAAGCCGGCGAGGTCGCTGGTTTGAAGGTGCAACGTATCGTAAACGAGCCCACGGCTGCCGCTCTGGCCTATGGCCTGGACAAGGACAACAGCGACAAGCGTATTGCGGTGTTTGACCTGGGTGGCGGTACATTTGATATCTCAATCCTGGAATTGGGCGACGGTGTGTTTGAGGTGAAATCCACCAATGGTGATACCCACTTGGGAGGTGACGACTTTGACCAGCGCATCATCACTTGGCTGGCCGATGAATTCCAGCAGGAGAACGGAATGGACCTGCGCAAGGATCCTATGGCTCTGCAGCGCCTCAAGGAGGCTGCCGAGAAGGCCAAGATTGAGCTCTCCAGCTCTACCAGCACCGAAATCAACCTGCCCTATATCACCCAACTCGACGGTATGCCCAAACACTTGGTTAAGACCTTGTCTCGTGCCAAGTTTGAGCAACTGTGCGACGATTTGATTCAGAGTACCATCGAGCCATGCCGCAAGGCTCTTGCCGACGCTGGCCTCAACACCAGCGACATCAACGAGGTGATTCTCGTGGGTGGCTCAACCCGTATACCCGCAGTTCAGCAGATTGTTGAGAAGTTCTTCGGCAAGGCTCCGTCCAAGGGCGTTAACCCCGACGAGGTTGTGGCTGTGGGTGCTGCCATCCAGGGTGGTGTGCTCACCGGTGATGTCAAGGACGTGCTGTTGCTCGATGTTGTGCCCCTGAGCGTGGGCATCGAGACGCTGGGTGGTGTGATGACCAAGCTTATCGAGGCCAACACCACGATTCCTGCACGTCGCAGCCAGGTCTTCTCGACCGCTGCCGACAACCAGCCCGAGGTAGAAATCCATGTGCTGCAGGGTGAGCGACCCATGGCAAAGGACTGCAAGACCCTGGGCCGTTTCCACCTCGATGGCATCGCTCCCGCTCCCCGTGGAGTTCCTCAGATCGAGGTGACCTTTGAGGTTGATGCTAATGGTATCATGAACGTGAGCGCCAAGGATAAGGCCACCGGCAAGGAACAGAGCATCCGCATCGAGGCCTCAAGTGGCCTGAGCGACGCTGAGATCCAGCGTATGAAGGACGAGGCCACGGCCAATGCCGCTGCCGATGCCGCCGAGAAGGAGCGAATCGACAAGATCAACGGAGCCGATGCACTTATCTTCCAAACAGAGAAGGTGCTCAAGGATAGTGGAGACAAACTGCCCGCCGACATCAAGGGCCAAATCGAGGGCGCGTTGAACAAGCTGAAAGACGCCCACAAGACTCAGGACTTGGCAGCCATCGACACCGCAACAGCCGAGCTGAACTCGCTCTTTGAGAAGATGTATCAGCAGGCAGGTGGCGCTCAAGGTCAACCTGGTGCAGGCTTTGATCCTAACAACATGGGTGGCACCGGATTCCAGGGTGGCCCCCAGCAGGGTGGCAACCAAGGCGGCGACAACGTTGAGGACACCACCTACGAGGAAGTGAAATAATATATATTGGGTTAATAATTGAGATGTGCATGGCGCAGTGCAGAGATTGCATTGCGTCATGCTTTTTTACATATGGTAAACGATTGCATGCGAGCCCGGTAAATAATTGATTGATATATCACGAAAATTGAGGATTTTTTTGTACCTTTGTGCCCAAATTTTCAATATTTAACTACTAAGTAATGTTGGACTTACTGTTTGAAACCAGTTGGGAAGTGTGCAATAAGGTCGGTGGCATTTATGCCGTTCTGTCGACCAAAGCCAAGACCCTTCAAAAACGATATAAAGACAACCTGATCTTCATCGGCCCCGATGTGTGGGTCGACTCTCCCTCTCCAACATTCCTTGAGGGTAAAACTTCACTCGACCCATGGTTGAGCCAAGCGCAACTGCCCGATGGGATGCGTGTCAGGGTAGGGCGTTGGAATGTCCCTGGCAAGCCTGTTGCTGTGCTGGTGACCTTCGAGGCTTTGTATCCTTACAGGAATGCCCTCTACACTGAGATGTGGAACCGCTATCGGGCGTTTATAACATCGGCCAACCCGACGGAAGTGTGGTTGACACGTGGTCGACGTCTCCTAACCAGTACTTTGACATCGGCGCATGGCAGCTCAACACCAATGGTAACGTGATGGCCGATGCAGCTGGCCGCGGTGTTTGGGTATCGCAGTACCGCAGTGCCGGCAATAACACCGCAGGGGTTCCATCGCTGATGTTTGTTGACAATGAAGGGAATGTGACCTTCAACTCAGGCCGTTCGCCCTATATCGATATGCTTAACGGCAGTGACCGTGCAGGATTTGCTGTGAATGATGCCGCAGACATGCTCGTTGTTAACGATGGAAGCGGAATACTGCAGTTCTACGACCTGACATGGGACGGCACAACTCCCGACATAGCACCCAAGTACTCCTACAAGGCCGATGCATGCAACAGTGCCGGCTCTATCTTCCAGATGGCATTTGATTATGCCGGCAATCTGGTATGCGCGGGAGGAAACATTGGAATATACTCGTTGCCCACCGATGAGAATGTCCACACTACTCCGGCCTGTGGTGAGGGTTCAACCATCAAGGTTCCCGCAGCCGTGAATGAGACTCGGGTCGACAAGATTATCGTGGGAGAGCGTTACTACGACATTCGTGGTATCGAGTACAGTCATCCCGTAAAGGGCGTTAACATCATCGTGCGTACTTATAGCGACGGTTCGACACAAAGCATTAAGGTCATCAAGTAACCCACTTGTAACGAGCGATATTGTTTCAAACTATCATCTCAGGCGGTCCAGCAATGATGCCGGGCCGCTTGTTGTGTTATTTTTCTATAAATGATAAAAGGTGATTGACTGCAATCCAACGGTTTTTTGTACCTTTGGCACCCGATTTGCTGGAATCATTAATTCAGACAACTCTATTGAAGGAATATGATTGATTTTTTAGACAATATCGATGTTGACATGAATGATGGTGGAGCACATGTCGTGCCCATTATCACCGAGATACATGAGGTTACAGATGGCTCTGATATTCAGGACACTATGGCAGACGACATTCCAATCTTGCCGTTGCGCAACATGGTGTTGTTCCCCTCGATGACAATGCCCGTGTCGGTGGGACGTGACAAATCAATGCGACTAATCAAAGAGGCTGAAGAAAGCCATAGCCCCATTGCTGTCATCTGCCAATATGACAGTCACGTGGAGGATCCCGTGGAGAAAGACTTGTACCGTTATGGCACCATAGCCAGCATCATTAAAGTGCTGGAGTTGCCCGACGGCTCGACTAACGTGATTCTTCAAGGCCGTTCGGCCTGTTGTCTGGAGCATGTTGCCCAATATTCACCGTATCTGCGTGGGTCTGTTACCCTGGTAGAGGAGAAACTGCCATTGGCAGGAGACAAGGAATTTGAAGTGCTGATGCAATCGGTGGTAGAGGTAACCCTGCGCATGCTTCGCAACATGGGGGCCAACGGTCGCGACCTGGCCTTTGCGATGAAGAACATCGACAACCCCATGTATTTGATGAATTTCTTGGCCACCAATATCGCATTTGACTCGGACCAGAAGCAACGCATGCTGGAAGAGCGTGACATCAAGAAGCGAGGTTATCTGCTATTTGCCTTGCTGAACCGCGAGGAACAGTTGGTGGAAATCAAAGCCAATATCCAATCCCGCACCCGCGAGGAACTGTCACAACAACAGCGTGACCACTTCTTGCAGCAACAGATACGCACCATACAAGAAGAGCTGGGAACCGATATTGATGACATTGAGGAGTTGCAGGAGCGCAGCAAAAAGATGAAGTGGAAAGAGGACGTACAGAGACAGTTTGACAAGGAACTGCGCAAGCTGGAACGCCTGAATCCTCAAACACCCGACTACTCGGTGCAGTATGCTTACTTGGACAATATGCTCAACCTGCCGTGGGACACCTACACCGAGGACAATTTCGACCTCAAGGAAGTCGAGCAAAAACTCAATGAAGACCATTATGGGCTGGAAAAAGTCAAGGACCGCATTCTGGAGCATCTGTCGGTGCTCAAGTTACGAGGAGACCTCAAGGCTCCTATACTGTGCTTGTACGGTCCTCCTGGAGTGGGGAAAACGTCATTGGGTAAATCCATTGCCGAAGCCCTGCACCGCGAGTATGCCCGCATCTCACTTGGCGGCCTACATGATGAGGCCGAAATACGTGGTCATCGCCGCACCTACATTGGAGCTATGCCTGGCCGCATTATTGCAGCATTAGGTAAGTGCGGCAGCAATAACCCAGTGATTGTGCTTGACGAGATAGACAAAGTGGGCCAGGATTTCAAGGGAGATCCCTCATCGGCGTTGCTCGAGGTACTTGATCCCGAGCAGAACGGCCATTTTCATGACAATTACCTGGATATTGACTATGACTTGTCCAAGATATTGTTCATCGCTACCGCCAACAGCCTCTCCACCGTAAGCCGTCCCCTGCTCGACCGCATGGAAGTAATCGAGATCAACGGTTATATTCCAGAAGAGAAGCTGGAAATCGCAAAGCGCCACCTCATTCCCAAGGAACTGGATGAAAACGGTTTCAAGAAAAATGAGATTAAATTTGGCAAGCAGGCAATCCTCAAGATGATTGAAGATTACACCCGTGAATCGGGAGTGCGGCAGCTGGAAAAGAAAATCGCTACTGTGCTGCGTCGTATTGCCCGCCACAAGGCAAGCGGAGACCCCTATCCCACCAGTATCAAGGTTGATGATCTGAAAGAGTATTTAGGATCGCCCGATTATAGCCGTGACAAATATGAGGGCAACGAGTTTGCTGGAGTGGTGACAGGATTGGCCTGGACCGCCGTGGGTGGAGAGATCCTCTTTGTAGAGTCGTCACTTGCTCGAGGAAAGGGCGAGAAGCTGACGTTGACCGGCAACCTGGGAGACGTTATGAAGGAGTCGGCAGTGATTGCGCTGCAATACCTGCGCTCGCACTGTTCGTTGCTTGGCATTGATCCCGAATTGTTTGACAAATACAACATTCACATCCATGTGCCAGAAGGCGCCATCCCTAAGGACGGTCCGTCGGCAGGCGTGACAATGGTCACATCGCTTGCCTCATCATTCACTCAGCGCAAGGTCAAGGACCACCTGGCAATGACGGGTGAAATCACGTTGCGTGGCAAGGTGCTGCCGGTGGGCGGCATCAAGGATAAAATCCTCGCAGCCAAGCGTGCCGGCATCAAGGATATCATCCTGTGTAAAGACAACCGCAAGGATATTGAGGAAATTAACGAGATGTACCTCAAGGGTTTGACGTTCCATTATGTCAATACCATCAAGGATGTGCTTGACTTGGCCTTGTTACCCGAGAAAGTAAAAGACGCACTGGAGCTATAACACAAGCCATCAGGCAGCAAGAACAACCTTATAAGATACAAGGGACAGCTTGATAGATAAATTTTTCTACCAGTCGTCCCTTGCTGTTTATCGGATATGGCTTCCTGTGATCACAGTCCATCGATGATGTCCTTGACCAGCGAGAAGGTCTCATTGGGCGCATCGTTCCAGAAGTCGAGGTATTGCCGCGTGTTATCGTGGCTGGCACCTGGTGAATCGCTGATGACACGCAGGGCCAGGAACGGCACCTTGCTCAAGTAGCACACCTGGGCGATGGCACCTGACTCCATATCTACAGCCAAAGCATCAGGGAAATTGCCCTTAATGCACTTTACATCTTCCATCTTGTCGATGAACTGGTCACCTGAGCAAATCAGGCCCTTGTGGATATCTTCACGTTCAGGCACGAGGTCGAGCAAGCGTTTAGCGCCCTTAAAATACAGTGGTAAGCCTTGCACTTGCCCCAGTTCAGACTCTGGACCGCACCACACATCGTGATAGGAGACACGCGCACCAGCCACCACGTCCATCACGTTGACCGACGGGTCTGCACCACCGGCAACGCCGCTATTAATGATGAAATCTGGTAAAAAAGCATTGGCCAAAGTCAATGTTCCCATTGCTGCATTAACCTTGCCGATGCCACATTGCATGGCTATGACGTCGTGTCGGCCCACTTTGCCACGATAAAACTCACAGCCACCCATGCGGCTCTTTTCACTATCCTGCAGCAACGGCAGTAGCAATTCCAGTTCCTTGTGCATTGCTGCGATAATTCCAATCTTCATATCAGTTGTCTAAAAAAATATGTACTGCAAAATTACTTTTTTTTCCGCAATTATACTATTTTTGCTGCATGAAACAGTTGATTGACATCCTTCACGACGAGGGTCTGACCCTTGCCGTCAAGAGCAATGATGGCGAGATACACCGATTTACTCAACGCGGTGTGAAAGCCCTGTTCACCCTTCTCCAGACCCGCCCCGAGTTGCTCTGTGATGCCCTTGTTGCCGACAAGGCCGTGGGCAAAGCAGCAGCAGCCTGCATGGTCGTTGGCGGGGTCAAGCAGGTGCATGCCGACGTAATGAGCGAGCCTGCACAGTCACTGCTGGAGGCACATGGGGTAATCGCCCAATGCGGGCAACTCGTGGATCACATCATCAATCGCACCGGCACTGACTGGTGCCCGATGGAAAAGCTGAGTCGAGATATTGACGACCCTATCACCATCATCGATAAAATCAAGTTTTTTTTACAATCACATTAGGATGCGAAAAGCACCAGAGCCGTGAAGTTCCGGTGCTTTGTCATAAACATCACTAATTGTTACAGGCTGTGTTCTATGGCTGAACTTTTAAGATTCTCGTTTGTATTATAGACACACGAGGACATCATTTTGCAACAGAGCCTCATCATTTTAACACAACTTTAACAATTAGACTGGTGGCATTTATTATACTATAGGTTGTTGTGCCCCAGGCTTATGCGTCAGCAAAGATGCTGCCGTCGTCGAGGGTGACCTGCAACTTGTTGTACTCGCTGTGGAAATCGTGCTGCAATCGTTCGAGATAGCGGGCACATTCCCATTTGCACATGGGCAGGTCGTGAAGCAGATAGTTGCCACAGGTCTGCGGCTCGGTGGCGGGCACTTTTTCTTGGGTGAGAATCCACTGTAAACACTTGATAGTCAAGCAGCGCATGTCCTCAACGGAGTACTGCCCAGTCATGATGATGTACATGCCGGTCAGGCACCCCATGGGCCCGACGTAAACAACATCCTCCCTGGCCTGGCTGTTGCGGAACCAGGTAGCCATAAGGTGCTCCAGGCTGTGCATAGCCGAAGGAGCAACAGCCGGTTCTTTATTGGGCTCAGTAATGCGCAGGTCAAAAGTTGTAAAGCCATTATCCTGTCGGGAAACGTAGATGCCTGGTTTCAGGCGGGTGTGATCGATAGTGAAACTTTGTATGACTTCCATATTATTTTATTATTGATGTGGATGATGAATCTAACGGGAATACTTGCTGATTAGAAAACCTTTACAATTCAGCTTCCTTGAGTTTCTCGGCATTCTCGGCTACAATCAAGTGGTCGATGCAGTCTTGAATGTCGCCGTCCATGAAGGCAGGCAGGTTGTAAATGGTGTAGCCGATACGGTGGTCGGTTATGCGGCCTTGCGGATAGTTGTAGGTGCGGATCTTGGCCGAGCGGTCGCCAGTTGAGACGAGCGTCTTGCGGCGTGACGCGATGTCGTCTATATACTTCTGGTGCTCATGATCATAAATGAAAGTGCGCAAACGAGCCAATGCTCGCTCCTTATTCTTGGGTTGGTCACGGGTCTCGGTACACTCTATCAGGATTTCCTGTTGCTCTCCCGTGTTGGGATTGGTCCACATGTAACGAAGGCGCACACCACTGTTCACTTTATTAACGTTCTGGCCACCAGCACCGCCGCTTCGGAAGGTGTCCCACTTGATCTCTCCCTCGTTGATGTGCACGTCAAAGGGTTCGGCCTCGGGCAAAACCGCCACGCTGGCGGCACTGGTGTGCACTCTACCCTGGGTCTCGGTCACGGGTACTCGCTGCACACGATGAACGCCAGATTCATATTTCAATGTGCCGTACACATTGTCGCCGGTGATACTGAAAACCACTTCTTTGAAGCCACCGACAGCACCCTCGCTGCAACTCGACATCTGAACATTCCAGCCTTTAGTCTCACAGTATCGAGTGTACATGCGCGCCAAGTCACCTGCAAAGAGAGCGGCCTCGTCGCCCCCCGTTCCACCTCGTATCTCAAGCACCACGTTTTTGCTGTCCTCAGGGTCCTCGGGTATGAGCAAGATTTTGATTTCTTCTTCCAACTTGGGGACTTCGGCCTGGTTGGCTTCGATTTCTTCACGAGCCATCGCGCGCAGGTCTTCATCGGTCTCACCATCAAGCACGAGTTTTGCCTGCTCGATGTCCTCGAGCAGCTTGCGGTAGCGGTGAGTGGCGTTCAACAAGGTCTCGAGGCTCTTGTATTCCTTGGTAAGTTTTACGTATCGTCGCTGGTCGGCGATGACATTGGGATCGGTAATAAGCGTCCCGATTTCTTCAAACCGAGCATCCAGGCCGTCAAGGCGTTGAAGCAAAGTATTTTCTGCCATTTATAATAGTTTATTGTTTGGTTTAATCATTTTATTCTCTCGGGATGGCGATTGACGTATTCCTGGATCCGTTGGGCAAACAGCACGGTAGCGATAACGGCAGTCGGGCTTGAGCTGTCGCAGACGGGACACATAGTAGGCAGCCTTACCGTTGCGCGACTCAAACACCTCGCCTTGAGCCTGAACACGGGCCGTATCGCCGTCAGACACCAATTCCAGCCATGACGGATGGATAATGGTGTCGCATTGCCAACTCACATTGCGTGACATCTCGTCCTTGTCGCCGAAAGTGAGCAGCACATGAGCGGGAGCCATGAACGGATCAACCTCAACTTCGGGCGCATTACCGAACCACACATGCCAGCGGGCGGCCACCCAAATGGCCAGCCCAGCAACGAGCAGCAATGCCGACAGACGCTTGATATTTTTGGACTTTGAACTCATTTTGGAGTGCAAAAATATAAATCTTCGGCCGTTTATTTGTAATTTTGTCCGATAAAATGAAATCGACACGATGAAAAATCGGTTTTCCATATTTAATTACGTCCCTGTTGCCCTGATATGGGACCTGCTGGTGGTGTATTGCGCCTACACGCTGTGTCGCATTGTCTTTCTGTCTCTCAACTGGTCGCTCTATGCGGGAGGTATCACAGTGAACCACGGCATTGAATTGTTTGGTGCCGGCTTGCTGTTCGACACCACAGCCATTCTATATACCAATGCCGTTATTGTGCTGATGTTCCTGCTGCCGCTTCACGTGAAGGAACACCGTGCTTATTATCGCGTGGCGCGTTGGATTTACACTATTGTTAACAGTCTTGCCGTGTATATGAACCTGATGGACAGTGTTTATTTTCCTTTTACCGGCAAGAGAACCACGGCTTCGATATTCGCCGAATTTGGAAACGAAAGCACTGCTGAGATGTTCAAAATCTTCGGCGGACAGTTCTTGTCACATTGGTATCTCGTACTGCTGGCTGCACTGATTACCTGGGGCTTTTGGAAACTGTTCCGTCCCATACCCAAAAGCGTTGTAAAGCCAGCTCTACTTTCTCGTTATTACTTACTGCGTTGCCTCGCATTATTTGTCTCCATACCGCTGTGCATTGGAGCCATTCGCGGTGGGTTCACCAAAGCAACGCGTCCCATAACAATCAGCAACGCCAACCAGTATGTCAACCGTCCTGCCGAAACAGGTATCGTGTTGAACACGCCGTTCTCGATACTGCGGACGCTCAAGAAGACACCTTTTGTCGTTCCTGCCTATATGAGTGACGAAGAGGCTATGGCTCTCTATACCCCACTCCACCAGCCCCAAGACAGCATTGCCTTCAGACCGCTCAATGTAGTGGTGATTATCCTTGAAAGTTATAGTAAACAACACATCGGATTCTATAACAAAACGCTTAGAGGAGGCACCTACAAGGGCTTCACTCCTTTTCTGGACTCATTGATCGCCCAGAAGGCGATGACGTTTAAATACTCCTTCGCCAACGGGCGCAAGAGCATTGAGGGGATGCCCTCGGTACTGTCCTCGTTGCCCAATTTTGTAGAGCCGTTGTTTCTCACGTCTGCATCGTTAAACAGCATGTCGGGCATTGCACGTGAGCTTGGCGAACACAAGGGATATACCACCGCTTTTTTCCACGGAGCCCAGAACGGCTCGATGGGATTTCAGGCCTATGCCAAGGCAACCGGCTTTCAACACTATTATGGGCGCAGCGAGTACAATGCATCCCCCGACCATAACGGAGACGAGGACTTTGACGGCACATGGGCCATATGGGATGAAGAGTTTTTCCAATACTATGCCGAGCAGATGGGTAAAATGACACAGCCGTTCATGACAGCGATGTTCAGTGCTTCATCTCATGACCCGTTTGTCATACCAGAGAGATACAAAGGGCGATTCCCTCAAGGTGAACGCCCGCTGCAAGAATGTATAGCCTACACCGACTATGCGCTGAAACGATTCTTTGAGACGGCAAGCCGTCAGCCATGGTTCAACAACACTTTGTTTGTGATCACCGCCGACCATGTTAGCCAGCAGATTGACCCGTTCTTTTGTACCACGTTGGGCAATTACTGTGTGCCCATCGTTTTGTATAGCCCTGGAGATGCGACTTTACATGGTTATGACGAGCATCAGGTGGTAGAGCAAATCGACATTATGCCAACGGTTCTCAGTTACCTGCATTATGACCGGCCTTATATCGCATTTGGGCGTGACATTTTGAATCAAGATGCCAACGGAGGCTTTGCACTGCACTGGCTGCCAGAGTCGAGCAGCTATGAGTATGTCGCTGGTGATTATGCGATACAGTTTGACGGCAAACGTGTTACGGCGGCTTATGCCTTCCGTACCGACTCTACTTTTACACACAATGTCATGAACGTGATGCCGCCAGCCACACTCAATAAGATGCAACTCCACATGCAATCGATTATCCAGCAATATATGCAGCGCATGACCAGTGACAACCTAACCATTAAATGATTGTCCATATAGCTAAAAGGATATAAATAAGAGAGCAATACTCGGGCGAAAAGACATAATCATCCGAGTATTTTTACATCCTGGTTTGTCGATTGAAGAAAAGTGAAAATATTTTATAATGAAATCATTGATTTATCGGGAAAATACGTTATTTTTGCGGGTTAGAGCAAAGTGTCGTTGTAACCGGGCTGTTGGCATGGAGCAGTAACGCTTTGGTATCATGTAACTTAGTATAATAATCAAAAACAAATAGCATTATGATGAAGAAATTTATCCTTATTGTTTGCGGCTCGTTTGTGGGCGCATTCCTTGCATTCCTATTCTTCATGTTCGCAGCAATGATCATGAGTTTTGGCATTATGGGGTCGATGAGCATGGGCGGCGGCAAGAAGGCAGTGAGTGTTGGCAAACATTCAATTTTAAAGCTTGATTTGGGTACCAGCATCAGTGAGCGAGGCGGCAATGACGCACTTGACATGATGTCGTTGCTTAACGGTGACGGTATTTCCACAAGCCTCGGTCTCAACACGGTGTTGTCTGCCATTGAAAATGCAGCCGAGAATGCCAACATTGACGGCATCTATATTGAGTGCAACGGTGTTGAAGCCTCGCCAGCCACATTGATGAACGTGCGCCGGGCACTCAAGGAATTCAAGAAAAGCGGCAAATGGATTGCAGCCTATGGCCATGAAGGTATTAATCAGGCAGACTATATCTTGGCCAGCGTCGCTGATAGCATATACATCAACCCCGTGGGTTCAGTTGACCTGCACGGTATGGCATCGGTCACCCCCTACATGAAGAAACTCTTTGACAAGGTGGGTGTTGAAATGCAGGTGGTGCGTGTTGGCACATTTAAGAGTGCAGTAGAGCCTTACATGCTGGATGACATGAGTGATGCCAACCGCCTGCAGCAAGAGCATTACATGGGTTCTATCTGGAACGAGATGCTTGACAGCGTTTCGGCCGACCGCAAGATAAAGAAGGAGATTTTAAACACGCTGTGCGACAGCGTCATCTTGTGCTTTGACGTCAAGGATTTGCTTAAGTACAAACTGGTGGACAAGATCGTCTATAAGGAAGAGCTGGAAGACATCCTGCGAGCACGCACTGACGTTGACAAGAAAGATGACTTGAACTACGTTGGTCCTGAAGACCTGTCGTCATCGCTTGAGGATGTAGCCAGTGGCGATCACATTGCTGTGGTGTATGCTGTGGGTGAGATTGACGGAGGTGCAAGCCTTGGGTCGACTGAAGAAGGCATCAACAGCGAGAAACTGGCCAAAACGATACATGAACTCATGCAGGATGAGAAGGTCAAGGGCATGGTGCTCCGGGTTAACTCGCCTGGAGGCAGCGCCTTTGGCAGTGAGCAGATATGGAAAGCCATCGAGGACTTTAAGGCGGCAGGCAAACCTGTTGCTGTTTCGATGAGCGATTTGGCGGCATCGGGAGGTTACTACATCTCCTGCGGTGCCGACCGCATCTTTGCCGAGCGCACAACAATCACGGGCTCAATAGGCATCTTTGGCATGATTCCATCGTTGTCTGATTTAATTGAGAACAAACTGGGTGTGCACATGGCATCGGTCAAGACCAATGAGAACGCCGATCTGGGTGCTATGGGCAAAAAACTCACCCCTGCGCAGCGAGCCGCATTGCAGAACATGGTCAACAATGGCTATGAGTTATTTACCAAGCGCTGCGCCGATGGCCGCCACATGGCGCAAGATTCTATCAAAAAGATTGCCGAAGGGCGAGTGTGGGATGGCATTACAGCCAAGCAAATCGGTCTCGTTGACGAATTCGGCGGCTTGCGAGAGGCTTTGTTATGGGTGGCCAACAAAGCCAAAATGGGAAAGGATTTCAAGACCCAGAACTATCCGGCACTTGAAGACCCCTTCATGTCGATGCTGGACAAATATATGGTCGGCCGCTATGAGTCCCGCCTGCAGGGCGAGATGGGCATCATGTATGATTGGCACAAGCAGTTGCAGCGCATTCTGGGCCGTGACCGCGTTTTGTGCCTGATGCCCGAAGAAAGAATCCAGCTTTAATTTTGCCAAGCAACAACCGCTAAAAGCAAAAAATCATCAATGGACCTGTCCAAGATTCTGAATAAGGAACAACGCAAGAAGATCATGGATGCCTTGCTAACGCCATTCTCATGGGGATATGGCGCAGGCGTCTGGCTGCGTAACACAGCATTTGACATCGGCCTATTGCCTCAAGAGGAGTTTGACGTACCTGTCGTTTCGGTAGGCAACATCACCGTTGGTGGAACTGGTAAGACACCTCATGTTGAATATATCATCGAGGCCTTATACCGCCGCTATCATGTCGCTGTGCTCAGCCGTGGCTATAAGCGTAAGACCAAGGGCTTTATCCTGGCAAGCAATAACATGACACCGCGCGACATTGGTGACGAACCGTACCAGATTTACCGCAAATTCGGTGGGCTGATCACGCTTGCTGTGTGTGAGAATCGCCGCAAAGGCATTCAAGAGTTGCTGCGTATAGATTCCAGCATCAACCTTATCCTGCTCGACGACGGGTTCCAACACCGTTATGTGAAGCCCAAGGTGAACATTGTGCTTGTGGATCATAACCGTCCCCCATATGATGACCGCCTGATGCCGCTCGGCACCCTTCGCGAGCCATCTGAACGCATGTTGCGTAGTGACATAGTCGTCGTGACAAAGTGCCCGACAGACTTGACGGCGATGGACATTAGAATGATGAAGAAGAAACTGGATTTGTTTCCATCCCAGCAACTGTTTTTCAGCAATATACGCTATGCCGATCCGGTTCCGGTGTTTCCTGTGCAGTCGCCCCAGTTGACATCCCTGCAGTGGCTGCGTGACGATGACGCCATCTTGTGCATCACAGGCATAGCTACGCCAAAGCCGCTGGTGCGCTACTTGCGCCAATACTCGACGAATATCAAAGTGATGCACTTTGACGACCATCATGATTTCACTCGCCGTGACTTTAGCGACATCTTTAAAGTGTATCACACACTTGAAGGCAAACGCAAATTCATCATCACCACCGAGAAGGATGCCGTTCGCATCATGAACAATCCTTACTATCCACCCATGATGCGCAATTGCATCTATTACATTCCCATGAGAGTGGGTTTCCTGGAAATGGAAGGCCTGAATTTCATTGAGAATCTGGTTGATCGCATTAATGAGACTGAAGTGTGAAAGAATGACATATCAAATTTCAAACAAGACAATGTTTATCAGGAGAAAGAAAGGACCGCAATATGACAAAAGAGATTAACTGGCTGGAGAGAATTCAAGAGACCAGCGAATTCATTAAGCATCGTGTGAACAACAAACTTCCCAAAACCGCCATAATTCTTGGTACAGGGCTTGGTGCCGTTGTTGACCACATCAAAATAGAGACAGAAATCCCCTATAACGAGATACCTAATTTTCCTGTATCTACAGTTCAAGGGCACAAGGGCCGCATGATTTTCGGCACCCTGGGCAATAAGTATATCATGGCCATGCAGGGTCGTTTCCATTACTATGAGGGCTACTCGATGCAAGAGGTGACCTTCCCCGTGCGTGTCATGAAATCGATTGGCATCAAGACGCTTTTTGTGTCAAATGCCTCTGGAGGCATGAACCCCAACTTTAAGGTCGGTGACCTGATGGTCATTACCGACCACATCAATGTTTTCCCTGAGCACCCATTGCACGGCAAGAATATCGACGAGCTGGGGCCTCGCTTCCCAGCCATGGTTGATGCCTATAGCCCCCGTTTAATTCAAATGGCAAGAGACATCGCCAAGGAGAAGGGCATCAGGCTGATGGAAGGCGTGTATGTGGGCACTCAAGGCCCCACGTTTGAAACACCTGCCGAGTATCGGTACTTCTGGCGCATTGGCGGTGATGCTGTTGGCATGAGCACCGTGCCTGAGGTCATTGTTGCCCGGCATGGCGACATTGAGGTATTTGGCATCTCCATCATTACCGACCTGGGTGTTGAGGGAGCCGTAGAACGCGCATCACATGAGGAAGTGCAGAAAGCCGCAGCAGCCGCTCAACCCATCATGGCTATGCTCGTCAGGGAAATGATTAACCGCTTTGACGAATTGTAGGTTTTGGGGGTTTAAAACATCACAGGAAACCGCTGACTAAAGGCTATGAAAGAAACCGAGATTTCGACTTTGGGCGAGTTTGGACTGATTGAACACCTCACCCACTCATTTCCCGTGCACAATGACTCCACCCACCATGGTGTGGGTGATGACTGCGCAGTTGTCAACTACGGCAACGACAAGGAGACACTGATTACCACCGACCTGCTGCTCGAAGGCATCCATTTTGACCTCACCTATGTGCCGTTGATGCATCTGGGTTACAAGGCTATTGTGGTGAATTTGAGCGATGTGTATGCCATGAACGGTACGCCTCGACAGGTGACTGTATCCCTTGGCATCAGCAAGCGATTCACCCTGGAGCACATCGAGCAGCTGTATGAAGGCATGCGCATTGCCTGCGAACACTATGGCGTAGATCTTGTTGGTGGAGACACAAGCGCGTCGGTAACGGGTCTCATCATTAGTGTGACATGCTTGGGTGAAGCTGCAAAGAATGACATTGTGTACCGCTCGGGTGCCAAAAATACAGACCTCATTTGCGTGAGCGGTAACCTTGGAGCCGCTTACATGGGTCTGCAACTTCTTGAGCGCGAGCGACGTGTGAGCATTCAGGTTGGAGACAAAGACTTTGAGCCGGATTTCTCGGGCAAGGAGTATATTATAGAGCGCCAACTGAAGCCAGAAGCCCGTCGTGACGTGATCGAGGAACTGCGCAGCCTGAACATCCATCCAACGGCCATGATGGATGTGAGTGACGGATTGTCGAGTGAACTGCTCCACATTTGTAAGGGCTCTGGAGTGGGATGCCGCGTATTTGAAGACCGCATACCTATCGATTACCAAACCGCACTTATGGCCGAGGAATTAAACATGAATCTCGTAACCGCAGCAATGAACGGCGGCGAAGACTACGAGCTGCTGTTTACAGTTCCTCTTGCCGATCATGATAAGGTAGCCCGCATGAAGTCCGCCCGATTGATCGGCCACATTACCAGGCCCGATCAAGGTGCCTTCATGGTAACCCGCGACAACCAAGAGCTGGAAATCATGGCCCAAGGCTGGAATGCCTTCACACCCGCAGAATCCCAAGAACAATAAATCCATATTTAGAAGGTTATCGATAATCTTTCTACCCACAATGCCGATTATGGAATTGTGGGTAATTCTTTCTCTACTCCTTAAGCCGCAAAAAACTCAAGAAAGAAGTTTCGGAATGATATTAAAGTTTGTATTATTATAATATTTCGATGATTTTTGAGCCAGATTGTTTAAATTGTGTTAAAATGGGCCATTTTTAGATTAAAAATTAGGCTACAAAAATATTTGGCTATATATTTGCGATGATTTTCATGGTATTAGTTTTTAAGATTTGGGAAAATGAGCATGTCGTGAGACAATTCTGATTTTCTGAAAAATAAGGTTTATGTTAATGGTATTAGAAGGTTAATTAGTTAAAACAAGTCCTTGACTCGGCGTCAGGGGCTTGCTTTAATTATACACCAGGGCGGTCTATTGGGAGATTGAATCGCAGGCGTCAATCACACTGCAAGAACGGTAAAACGAATTAAAAAAGCCCTTCATTAGCAATTTTTTTATCACTTTAAAGAAAAAAACATGAGGCTTTGGGGATAATTGTATTTATTTGATGTAATTTTGCCATGAAAAACTGAATTCAATGGACACGCGCGATAAAAAACAGCTGGTGCTCGACTCAAGGTACCTGCGCATGACGCAGATATGGGCCGAGAATTCTTATTGCCGCCGCCGCCAGGTGGGGGCATTGCTGGTTAAGGACAAGATGATCATCAGCGATGGCTACAACGGCACGCCTTCGGGATTTGAGAACGTGTGTGAGGAAGAAGAAGGAGACCGTTCCAAACCCTATGTGCTGCATGCCGAGGCTAACGCCATCACTAAGGTCGCCCGCAGTAACAACAGTAGCGATGGAGCGACGCTCTATGTGACCACATCGCCCTGCATGGAATGCAGCAAACTTATCATCCAAGCCGGAATCAGCCGTGTGGTATTCGGCGAGTATTACCGCATGCACGACGGCGTGGACCTGCTGTGCCGTGCCGGCATTGAAGTGGTGCACTTGTGGAATCGTGGTGAAAACTATGAGGCTATTATCCTCACCAGCGACTCAAGTGACTCCCATTACCATGAGGTAGCCGAGAGTATCAAGAACCAGTCATAGTATATCCTCAAAAATAAAACCAAGGTCCATGCCACCCAAAGCCACTACACATCATCCATTGTGGTTGCCCATTGCCATAGCTGTGGCGATAGTGGCAGGTCTATATATTGGCAAACGCATCAACCCAGGTGACTATGTCGCTGATGGCGACCGCAAGCTCAATGCCATTCTCAATCTCATCAATCATGATTATGTCGACTCAACCAACCTGCGGGACCTGGTGGAGATGAGCATCCCGGAGATATTGAGTAACCTTGACCCTCACACCGTTTATCTATCTGCTGCCGAAGTGAAATCCTCAAACGAGGAGGAAACAGACAGCCTACATGGCAATCATCAGGCTAACAGCATCGATGCCCATTACATGATAGACAAGACGACTGGATATGTACACATCAGCCACTTTGGGCGTCAGACCTATAAGGAATTCCAAGCGGCTATGCAGTCGCTCAAAAACGATGGAGCAAAACGCTACATGCTTGACTTGCGTGGCAATGGTGGCGGATTTATGGAAATGGCCGAGCTTATTGCCAATGAGTTCTTGCCGGCAGACATGACCATCGTCTCGACACGCGGTAGATACAAGCGTGATAATAACGACGTGTGGAGCGACGGAAAAGGAGCTTACAAAGACGTTGAACTTGCCATCCTGATAGATGAGGGAAGTGCGAGCGCAAGTGAGATTCTTGCCGGAGCATTGCAGGACAACGACCGGGCGCTGGTTGTAGGAAGCCGCTCGTTTGGCAAGGGTCTCGTGCAAAAGGACTTCGTCCTTCCTGATAGCAGTGTTATCCGTTTGACAACTGCCCGATATTACACACCCAGCGGCCGATGCATCCAGAAAGACTACAAGCACGGTAACGACAAGTATGCAGATGAACTGGTGCAGCGGTATCGTGACGGCGAAATGTTCAGCCGTGACAGCATCAAGATCGATAAAAGCCGGTCCTTCAAGACCCGCAACGGTCGTACTGTGTATGGTGGCGGAGGCATCGTACCCGATGTCTTTGTGTCTCGAGACACGAGCTGGATTACAGGTTATTTCAGAGAGGTTGAAAGAGCCGGCATGTTACAGAAGTTTGCCAAGCATTATTGCAACCAGAACCGCGTGGCGTTGAGCAAGATGAAAGACTACAAGCAGTTCATGAGAATGTCTCCCAGCGACGAGACGCTGATCGGAGAGTTTGCCGAGTTTGCGGCAGCATGTGGCATTCCCCCACGTTGGTATTACATCAATCAATCGCATGAAAGGATAGTGACCATGCTCAAGGCATTAATTGCTGAAGAGACCTTTGGCCATGACGCGTACTATCCTATAATTAACCGTAACGATAAAGTCGTATTGGCGGCTCTCAAGGCCTTGAACCAGCACAAGGCTTCAATTCCTATTACCGAGAGCCTTGAGCGCAATGCGATAGTACAAAACAGTCGCTCGGGAATAATGAGCCAAATAAATCAGTTTTTTAGAAGATAATCATGGATCAACAGTCAACACGTCGGCCCTTGTGGCTACCGCTTGTCGTTGCTATGGCAGTGGTGTTAGGCATCCTGGGAGGCAGCCGCTTCGCAAGCAATAAGCCTGTGGCTGACGGTGACCGCAAGCTCAATGCCATTCTTAACCTTATAGCGCAAGACTATGTTGATCCCACCGACATGCATGACCTGATTGAGATGAGTATTCCGGAGATACTGAGCAACCTGGATCCTCATACGAGCTACTTCAGTGCCGAAGAACAGCAAGCAGCCGCTGACGACCTGAATGGTACCTTTAGTGGCATTGGCATCTCTTTTGCGCTGACAGGTGACACCATCGGCGTGATTGAAGTCATTCCAGGTGGACCCAGTGAGAAAGTGGGCATTCTGGCTGGAGACCAAATCATCATGATAGATGACTCTGTAGCGACAGGTGATAAGATGACCAATAGCGAAGTAATGAGACGCCTGCGCGGTGAAAAGGGCAGTAAAGTCAAGCTGGGCATCAAACGGCAGAACAGCAAGAAGCTGCTCACCTATACCGTCACACGAGGCGACATACCCGTCAATACTGTTGACGCTTATTACATGATCGACCAGTTCACGGGCTACGTTAAAGTAAATCAGTTCGGACGGCACACCTACGATGAATTCATCACAGCCATGGCTGGGCTGCAAGAGGCGGGAGCCCGAAGATATTTGATAGACTTGCGCGGCAATGGCGGCGGTTTTATGGAAATGGCAGTGCTAATGGTTAACGAGTTCCTGCCTGCTGACTTGCCTATCGTATTTACCAAGGGACGATACAGACATGATGACGGTGACGTGTGGAGCGACGGCAACGGGTCGTTCCAAGACGTTGAGGTTGCCGTTCTCATCGATGAGTTCAGTGCCAGCGCAAGTGAGATTTTTGCAGGAGCCCTGCAAGATAATGACCGAGGCTTGATTGTGGGATGCCGTTCGTTTGGCAAAGGATTGGTGCAGAAGGAATTTATTCTCGCCGATAGTAGTGCCATCAGATTGACAACTGCACGTTACTACACCCCGAGCGGCCGTTGTATCCAAAAGGATTATACCGAGGGTATGCTCAACTATGAGAAAGAGCTGGTTGACCGTTACATGAACGGAGAACTGTATAGTCGTGACAGCATGAAAGTGGACAAGAGCCAGGTGTTCACCACGCTGCATGGTCGCACCGTGTATGGTGGCGGTGGCATCGTTCCTGATATATTTGTGGCCCGTGACACAAGCGGTGTCACAAGCTATTATATCGATGTGGCCAACGCTGGGTTGCTGCAACGCTATGCGTTCAACTACTGCAATAAAAACCGGGCTACTCTGAACAGGCTTAATGACTATACAGAACTGCTCCCCATGATTAATGACCAGGCCATGCTTAACGATTTTGTTGACTATGCGGCCAGCCAGGGAATTCCTCCGCGCTGGTATTACATCAATTTATCTCGCGAAGTAATCACTACAAACCTCAAGGCATTGATTGCTCGGGACATTTTCGGGAACATGGCCTTCTACCCCATCTATAATCGCCACGACAAGACGGTAGAAGCCGCTATTAGGGCTTTGAACAACCACAAAGCTGCTTTCCCCATTACAGAATAACAAAACAACAAAACAAGAAGGAGCCATAAACAATCAGGGCGAGGCAGAGTGACCTGTCGCGTCCTGATTTTTACTTTGAGAATCACTTGCGGATTCATTAGGGTTCACTTTTTCTTGCGGATGGTGACGGATCCGTTACGGAAGTTGTACTTGTCACCACGTGGAGTGAGGAAATCGATGCGTTTGCGCAGTCGCTTGCCCATCTTGTCTTTTACCACCCACTCGCCATTGATGGCGGGGTTGGTCTCACTCTCGACAATAATCACGTCGCCCATTTTGAAGCCATGTTGGTTAAACATGTCATGCGAGAGAGCGACCCATCGAATCTGATAGTTTTTCAACTTATCATAATTGATTCGGTCTCCGCTTGCTGTTACCCAACCAGCACCCCCCTGTCCAGGGTGGTATTTGGTAGCGTGCAATTTAAAATCCTGCCCCACGGCAGTCACCGCAATCACAACAGCAAGCGCTAAAAGAATTCGTCTTAGCATAAGTTGTTAGTAATTGGTTTGCACGGCAAAGGTAAAGAAATCATTTTAATTGACCAAACATTTGGTCAATTAAAATGATTTCAAAGGGCATCCAACTAAAAGGAAACGGCTTGTTTGTCACGAGTTTAAGTTATCCGCAGCGCGAAGTGCCGCAATTGGTGCAAATGAGGCATCCCTCCTGGTAAACCAGTGTGTCTTGACCACAATTGGGGCAACGCCCGGCGGCAGCTTCACCATTGTTAATATAACGCTTAAGGGCTCGTTCGACACCCATTTTCCAGGTGTTGATGGACTGGCTATCCAGTTCCAGGCTGCTCACCAGTTTAAGGACCTGCGGGATGGGCATGCCATAACGCAAGACACCGGAAATGAGTTTTGCATAATTCCAAAATTCAGGATTGAATTTCTCACTCAGGCCTTCGATGGTTGTTTTGAAGCCACGCTTGTTGATAAACTGGAAGTCGTAGCGTTTCACTCCATCATCGCCAACGGCCTTAATGATTTTGCCCTTGGTTACCGATTTGGGACAGAAGATGCCCTCGTCATCATCGGCTATACCGGTGAAGATTTCATAGGGACGTCCGTCAATCAAGCCGATAAAGGCGATCCACTTTTCCTTCTTGTTTTGGAACCGTACCACATCGGCCTCAAGCTCAACCGGGCGTTTGAGGATGTGCTCCTCGGCAGCGATGTAGCGTGCAGTCTGTTCCACGTTGGCCGCATTTTCCTTTTCCTTCTCCTTTTTCTTGTCATTGTCACTCAAAGCGACGAGCACGCCTGTGCGTGAACCATCACGATAAACGGTACACCCCTTGCAGCCGCTGCGCCAAGCTTCAACATAGAGCTTGCCTACCATCTCCTCGCTGATGTCGTTGGGCAGGTTGATGGTCACGCTGATGCTGTGGTCAACCCACTTTTGCACTTCGCCTTGCATTCTCACCTTATTGACCCAATCGATATCGTTGGCTGTGGCATTATGATACGGAGACCGTGCTACAATATCATTGAGTTCTTCCTGGGTATAGTCACGCCGCACGGGAATATTATTGATGTTCATCCAGGTCACCAGCTTGTGGTGGTAAACGATGAACTCCTCGAACGAATCGCCGTTCTCGTCGACCAGATCGACATGCACGTCCTTGTCGCTGGGGTTGACCTTGCGGCGTCGCTTATAAACCGGCATGAAAACCGGCTCAATTCCCGAAGTTGTCTGAGTCAACAGGCTTGTGGTTCCAGTGGGCGCGATGGTAAGGCAGGCGATGTTGCGCCGGCCATATTTCACCATTTCTTCATAGAGTTCGGGCTTGGCTTCGCGAATGCGGTTGATGTAGGGATTTTTCTCCTCTCGTTTGGCGTCATAGATCTCAAATGCGCCACGTTCCTTGGCCATCTGCACAGAAGAGGCATAAGCCGCCAGAGCCAAAGCGCGGTGAACGCTTACCGAGAACTCGGTGGCTTGGGGGGTTCCATAGCGCAGTCCCATGGCGGCAATCATATCGCCCTCGCCAGTGGTGCCGACACCCGTGCGGCGTCCCTTGAGTGTCTTGGAACGGATCTTGTTCCACAGATTCATCTCGGTGGTCTTGACCTCCAGGGTCTCGGGATCGGACTGGATTTTCTCAAGGATTTTCTCGATTTTCTCCATCTCCAAGTCGATAATATCATCCATCATGCGCTGTGCACAAGCCACATGCTCGGCAAACTGATCGAAATCAAAATAGGCTTGCGGGGTGAAGGGATTCTTGACATAGCTGTAGAGGTTGATGGCGATGAGCCGACAACTGTCATAAGGGCACAAAGGAATCTCGCCACAGGGGTTGGTTGATATCGTCTTAAAGCCAAAGTCGGCATAGCAGTCAGGCACAGACTCACGAGTGATAGTGTCCCAGAAGAGAATTCCAGGCTCAGCGCTCTTCCAGGCATTGTGAACAATCTTGCCCCACAGACGCGCAGCGTCGGTTTCTTTCTCATAAATGGGTTTATCGCTGTCAACGGGATAGGTCTGACGATAGGGCTTACCGTCAACTGCTGCCTGCATGAAAGCGTCATCGATGCGCACCGAGACGTTGGCTCCAGTTACCTTGCCTTCTTCCATCTTGGCATCGATAAAGGACTCGGCGTCGGGATGCTTGATGCTCACGGTGAGCATGAGCGCACCACGGCGACCATCCTGGGCCACTTCACGGGTGCTGTTGCTATAGCGCACCATGAAAGGAACAAGACCAGTCGATGTCAAAGCACTATTCTTGACGGGAGAGCCCTTAGGACGGATGTGCGACAGGTCGTGCCCCACTCCGCCACGGCGTTTCATGAGCTGCACCTGCTCCTCGTCAATCTTGAGGATGCCACCATAACTGTCGGGCTCACCATCAAGGCCAACTACAAAGCAGTTGCTCAACGAGCCGACCTGAAAATCGTTTCCGATACCAGCCATAGGGCTGCCTTGCGGAACAATGTAACGGAAATGACTCATCAACTCAAAGAGTCGGTCCTCGGTCATTGGGTTGGGATACTTGTTCTCGATCCGTGCAATCTCACGGGCAATGCGACGGTGCATATCGTCGGGGGTCAACTCGTATAGATGTCCGAATGAATCCTTCAGAGCGTACTTAGTCGCCCAAACGCGGGCTGCAAGTTCATCACCATCGAAATACTTCAATGACGCCTCATAGGCTTGCTGATAGGTGTAGGTTTTTGATTCCATTGCTATTGTATCGTTATTGTGTTGGTTTTTAAGGATATTCTGTCATGATTGTCTTTTGCGGCAAAATCCTTGCAAAGTTAACACCATATTTTTGAATAACAAAATTTAAATCAATATTTCTAAAGTTTTTCGTATTAATTTTTAATTGTCTCAAAATCAACCAATTGTATTTTTTAAATATCAAAAAAGTTTTCTAAATGGTAGTGAAGGTCCGTAGCGATGTTGCTCAAAAATAGCAACTTGCACACAAAACGGGTGCTTCCGTTAAGGAAACACCCGTCAAAAAGTTTCAATAGAAATAAGAGTGCTTACTGCAGCGTTCCGTCTTGTGCAGCTTTCACCATGTCCTCGTTGGCAGTGATATAGATCTCAACGCGACGGTTTTGAGCACGGCCAGCCTCGGTGTCGTTGCTGGCAACAGGATAGTCATAAGCCAAACCCTGGCTTGAAAGACGGCTGCTGGGAACTCCAGCGTTGGTGAGGAAGTTCTTTACCTCGGTAGCACGCGCATTGGAAACCTTCTCGTTAGCAGCACGTGTGCCCACATTGTCGGTGTGACCGTAGATCTGAACGTCGGTCTGGGGGTTATTGATCAGAGACGTTGCAAATTGTCTCAAAGAAGCTTCGGCATTCTGACCAAGCTTAGAGCTGTTGAAACCAAACAAGATTCCATTGTCAAAGGTCACCTTGATGCCCTCAAAGCCATTCACATCGGTAACGGTATCCACTTGAGCACCAGCAATCTGAGCAAGTTCACGGGCTTGCTTGTCCATTTTTTTGCCAATCAGGGTACCAGCAACGCCGCCAGCAACGGCACCGATAGCGCCACCGATTGCAGCACCTTTACCCTTGCCGATGAGAGCACCAATACCAGCACCGATAGCAGCACCGCCGCCACCGCCGATAAGGCCACCCTTAGCAGCATTGTTCATTGAACCACAGCCCGAAATACCGAGCATCAACATTGCACTCAACAACAAACATAAAGTCTTCTTCATTGTTCTGAATATTAATGATTAATGTTAATTAATTGCTGTTTTAGAATGCAAATATAATAAAATAATTGAAGCACATGCACTTTTAGTGAAAAAAATCACTGTTATTACCCGAACAGGTAGCGGAACGCATCTTCAACCCGCGCAACCTCAACAACCTTGATGGTCCAGCTATCGCGCTTGATACCCTTGAGGTTGTTTTTGGGGATGATAATTGTTTCAAATCCAAGTTTCTGAGCCTCGGTCACACGTTGCTCACAGCGTGTGACTTGGCGGATTTCGCCAGAAAGACCCACCTCGCCGGCAAAACACACATTACTATTAATTGCCATGTCGACATTGGAAGATAGTATTGCGCTTATGACAGCCATATCAAGGGCAGGGTCATTCACCTTAATTCCGCCAACAATGTTGAGGAATACGTCTTTCTGGGCCAACTTAAATCCCAAGCGTTTTTCCAGCACTGCCAGCAACATGTTCATGCGTCGCTGGTCGAATCCGGTAACAGAGCGCTGTGCGGTGCCATAGGCAGCCGTGCTTACCAATGCTTGAACCTCGATAAGGAAGGGCCTCAAGCCATCGATGGTCACGCCGATGGCCGCACCCGACAGTTCGCTATTGCGGTCCCTCAAGAGAAGTTCGCTGGGATTGGTAACTTCTCGCAAGCCATCTTCCTTCATCTCATAAATACCGATTTCGCTCGTGTTACCAAAGCGGTTCTTGATGGGTCGTAAGATGCGATAGAGATAATTACGGTCGCCCTCGAACTGGATCACGGCGTCGACGATGTGCTCCAGTACTTTGGGTCCAGCAATACTGCCTTCCTTATTAATGTGTCCAATGAGGATGACCGGTGTATAGGTCTCCTTGGCGTAACGCTGGAATGCGGCAGCACACTCGCGCACTTGAGTCACGCTGCCGGGGGCGCTCTCGAGTTGTTCGCTGGCAATGGTCTGGATAGAATCCACAATGATCAAGCCAGGCTGGAAAGAACGGATGCTACTGAAGATGCTGTCAAGCGAGGTCTCGCACAGGAGGTAGCACTCACAGTCCATACGGCCACCTGCAATGCGGTCGGCACGCATGCGTAACTGCTGTGGGCTTTCCTCGCCCGATACATAGAGGACACGCCTTGAACGAATGCGCAGCACATTTTGCAGTACCAGGGTAGACTTGCCGATACCGGGTTCGCCACCAAGCAGGACTATGCTGCCGGGCACAAGGCCTCCACCCAAGACCCTGTTCAACTCACCACTGGGCAGATTGATGCGAGGCTGTTCCTCGGCCTTAATATTTGAGATTTTGATAGGCTCCAATGCCTTATGGCTACCATCCCCTGCATAACGCGCGGGAGACGACTTAGGAATCTTGGGCTCCTCGATGAGGGTATTCCATTCGCCGCATGCAGGGCACTTGCCGAGCCACTTTGGGGACTCGTCGTGGATTCGCTGCATGCCTATGGCGACTATGACGAGTCTTGCATGTTTGCCTATGCCGCGGCGCTTGTCATCGAAAGCATCGTGGGGTGGAAAAATAATCCATCCCTGAGAGTTGTGGCCCACTTCGACGAGTGGACTACAGGCATGGGCCTGCTATATGTCAAAACCCACTTGCCACAGGTGGCTACTGTTTTCACCACTCATGCAACCAGCATTGGGCGCAGCATCTGTGGCAACGGCAAGCCATTGTATGACTACATGACTGGCTATTTTGGAGATCAAATGGCAGGCGAGCTCAACATGCAGTCCAAGCATTCGCTCGAGAAAGCGGCAGCGCATGCGGCCGACGCATTCACGACGGTGAGCAACGTGACAGCGCGCGAGTGTAGCCAATTGCTGGAACGACAGCCGCTTGTCACCCCCAACGCCTTTGAACAGAATTTTGTACCCAAGGGTGCCAAATTCACGGCTGCGCGCGAGGCTGCAAGGCAACGCATGCTGCAAGTTGCTGGCGCGCTCACCGGCGTGGCTTATCCCGATGACACGATGCTCATCGCTACGTCTGGGCGGCTGGAGATGCGTAATAAGGGCATTGATGTCTATCTCGATGCCATAGCCTCGCTGCGTGACTCATTGCAGCGTTTGTCCTATGCTGGACGTCGAGTGGTGGCTTTTGTGTTGGTGCCCGCGTGGATGAAGTCGGCCCGTGCCGATTTGGTCGAGCATTTGACATGTGGCAAGAACAACCGTTTGTTTGATCCGGTAATCACCCATCACCTTCATAACCCCGAGAGTGACCCTGTGTATGGCCGTATCAATGCCATGGGTGTCCACAACGAGGTGAACGACTTGGTCACGCTCATTGATGTGCCTTCCTATCTGAATGGAGATGACGGCATCTTCAACATGAGCTACTACGACCTGCTGCCTGGCCTTGATGCTGCTGTGTTCCCATCCTACTATGAGCCATGGGGCTACACGCCACTTGAGAGTGTTGCATTCGGTGTGCCCACCATCACGACCGACCTGGCTGGATTCGGCCAGTGGGTGCTGGATAATTATGGCGCTGTCCCCGAGAAAAGCGGCGTGCGCGTGCTGCACCGTACCGACGGCAACTATGGCGATACCGTTCAGGCTGTGGTATCAAGCCTTCTGAACATTTACTTAATGGACAATAAGACTGCCCGGCGTGTGAGCAAGGCTGCCCGTGATACGGGCAAGGCTGCTTCTTGGGATAATTTCATCAAGTACTATGATGTGTCTTACAGCCAAGCGCTGGACAGAGCCGCTCGGCGCACTGCAAACAAGAATATTTAATGAACTAACGACTAAATAATATGAAACTCAAATCAGCTAACAGTAATGACCCTCAGTGGAGGAGTATAACTGTCAAGTCCGAATTGCCGGGCAAACTCAACAAACTCAACGAGTTGTCACGCAACCTGTGGTGGGCGTGGAACAGTGAGGGCAAGACCCTCTTCCATGACCTGGACCGTGACACGTGGCGGGCCACCAGCGAGAACCCCGTGAAGTTGCTCCAGCGTCTCACCAACGAGCGTATTGCCGAGATCCAGAACGATGCCGCCATGATGGCACGCATCGAGACCACCTACAAGATGTACAAGGAGTACATGAAGAAACCGTTGCGCGACGATCTGCCATCGGTGGCCTACTTCTGCATGGAGTATGGCTTGTGTAATGCCCTCAAAATCTACTCAGGTGGTCTGGGTATCCTGGCTGGTGACTATGTCAAGGAAGCCAGCGACCGCTGCGTCAACATGACTGCGGTGGGTTTCCTCTACCGCTATGGTTACTTCACACAGACCCTCTCGATGGACGGACAGCAGATTGCCAACTATGAGGCACAGAATTTCCACCAATTGCCCATCGAACCGGTGCTTGACGAGAATGGTCAACAGCTCGTGCATGAGGTGCCCTATCCCGGGCGCATCATCTATGCCAACGTGTGGAAGGCTAACGTGGGACGTGTTACCCTTTATCTGCTGGACACCGACATGGATCGCAACAGCGAGTATGACCGCGAGATCACCCACAAGCTTTATGGTGGCGACTGGGAAAACCGCATCAAGCAGGAATACCTGTTGGGCATCGGCGGCGTGTTGCTGCTCAAGCGACTGGGCATCAAGGCCGATATCTATCACTGCAACGAGGGACATGCTGCATTGCTCAACCTGCAGCGCCTTGTGGACATGGTGCAAGAGGATGGCCTCAACTTCAATGAGGCTCTCGAGGTGGTGCGCGCCACTTCGCTCTACACAGTTCACACTCCTGTGCCTGCAGGCCACGACTACTTTGAGGAAGAGCTCTTTGGCAAGTACATGGGCGAGTATCCCGAGCGTTTGGGCATCACCTGGCAGGAGCTCATGGACATGGGACGTGAGAACCCTGGCAGCAACGAGCGCTTCTGCATGAGCACATTCGCCTTGAATACCACCCAAGAGAGCAACGGCGTGAGCTGGTTGCACGGCGAGGTATCCAAGAAGATGTTCTCTGGCATCTGGAAAGGATATGCCCCCGAGGAGTCGCATGTGGGTTATGTAACCAACGGTGTTCACATGCCCACCTGGGCCGCCAGCGAGTGGAAGGCTTTCTACAAGCAGGTGCTGGGCGACGACTTCATGGAGAAACAGGAGCTTGAGGCTACTTGGGCTCCCCTGATGAATGTCCCCGACGAGAAGATATGGGAAATGCGCATGATGTTGAAGCAGAAGTTCATCCGCTTTGTCAAACGTGACTTCCGCGACAACTGGCTCAAGAACCAGGGCGACCCCACACGCATCACCAGCATTGTCGAGAAGATTAATCCCGATGCACTGCTCATCGGCTTTGCACGCCGTTTTGCCACCTACAAGCGAGCCCACCTCATCTTCAATGACCTGGACCGCCTGAGCAAGATTGTCAATAACGAGAAATTCCCTGTGCAGTTCATCTTTGCCGGCAAAGCACATCCTGCCGACGGCGCCGGACAGGGCCTCATCAAGCGCATCATCGAGATCAGCAAGATGCCCGAGTTCCTGGGTAAGATCATCTTCCTCGAGAACTACGACATGACACTCTCCAAGCGCCTCATCACTGGCGTTGACGTGTGGCTCAACACACCCACGCGACCCCTTGAGGCTTCGGGTACTTCGGGCGAGAAGGCCGAGATGAACGGACTGCTCAACTTCTCGGTGCTCGACGGCTGGTGGTATGAGGGTTACCGTGAGGGAGCCGGCTGGGCACTGACCAGTAAGCGAACCTACACCGACCAGGCTCAACAAGACAAACTTGACTCGGCTACCATCTACTCTATGCTCGAGAATGAGATCATCCCCCTCTACTTTGCCAAGAACAGCAAGGGATACTCACCCGAGTGGATACAGTACATCAAGAACTCTATCTGCCACATTGCGCCTAACTTCACCATGTCACGCATGATGAGGGATTACTTCGACAAGTTCTACCGCCCGCAGGCCCAGCGCGCCCATAGCCTCGTAGCCGACGGCTATGCCCTTGCCAAGCAAATCGTGGCTTGGAAGGAGAAGGTCGCTGCTCGATGGGATGATGTGCACCTCGTGGGTGACATCATGGGCAACCGCGATGCCATTGCCAATGGCAAGGCCGACATCGAGGTGACTATGCGTCTTGACACCGCTGGACTGGGCGATGACGTGAAGCTTGAACTCGTGGTTTACCGCGACGAGGACGGGCACACCAGCTTCTATCGTGCTGAGCCCCTCAACGTGGTTTCTCGCGATGGCAACATCTATACCTACAACTGCAAGGTGCCATTCCACGAGAACGGCATGTTCCGCTACGCTTATCGCTCCTATCCCTGGTGTGACCTGCTGCCTCATCGTCAGGATTTTGCCTACGTCAAGTGGCTCTAAACGCTTGATGAATCAAGGATAACTCTTGACAGAAATACAGTTCCCGTCCAGCGGCTCCCTAAGAGTTGTGGACGGGAATTGTATTTGCAACGGACTCTGAATTGATGCCGCCATGCGGGTAGCATCATTCCTGGTCTAATGCAGCGAACCGGCAAGGCGTGCCGAGAGGCCCTTGGCGGCATCAAGCGCTTTGAGCCGGTATCGGGTGCTCGTTGAGGCCGTTACCAGTTGCTCCCTCCCGCCTACCGTTTTTAATTTAAATCTGTTTGCTCATCTTGGCGCGATTTTTGCAATCTTAATATTTGTGACATGAAACGATGCAAGATTGAAATAACATGGGAGGGAATCTGGATGGTTATGCTTTTAATAGCCATCGCTGGTCTCGTGTTGTCGCTTTGTTTGGACTACGACAAAGGGCTTGTCCCCTCTGTTTATTTACTTGGCATCTCGTTGGGCTTTTCTATAACTGGATCACCTTTTGATTACGGAGGTGAGAGTGGCCCGTTTAACTAAACTTTCCGCGGAGTAGTACTTCAAACCGACCTTTTCGCCTCTTCTCTGCTCACCTTTGGCGTCTCTGATTACTACGGACTTGTCCCATGGCAGTGGCAGTCGATTCTTGTCGTTCAGTCTCGACTTGACGTGTGGCTAAATGGTCGTCGCCAGCCGATGCAGCACCACGGCAGCGTCACGATGTCGCGCAGGCAGCCTGCGCTGCTCTCCGTTACCTCCTGGCCTGTCTCGCGCTTGAAACACAGCATTGCCCCCATAGTCTGACTTTGCGTGCGATGCGCATGAAAAAATGAAGAAATGAAAAAATGGTGGTTTTTAGTTGGTTTTTCAAATTCTTTTGTAACTTTGTAAGTTAAATGAATGATTGTGCTTTGACGTATCGGTAAAATGTTTGGCAAGAAGGGAAATATGTTCTCTAAAATCGCCACCTGGGTAGGTTGTGGTATTTTAGGCGTAATGGCGGCTTTGCCTTTTGCCGCCTATATCCCTTGGGTCCAGAACAAAGTGGCCGATGCTGCTGCCGAGTATGCCAGCAAGAAGACCGGTATGGACATCAGCGTCGGTGATGTCAACGTCAGATTTCCACTCGACGTCAGTGCAACCGATGTGCAGATGATTGACCAAAATGGCGATACGCTATTCAAGGCCGATGAGGTCAAGGCCAACGTCAAACCCAAACCTTTGCTCGACAAGAAAGTTGAGGTAGATAACGCCTCGCTTAAGGGTGCCAAAAGCCAAATCAAGACTGATGATGGCTCTATGGACCTTGACGTGGATGTCGATGACGCCAAAATCGATGCGGCAAGCGTGGATTTGAACAACAACAAGGTTGATGTGAATAACGCCTCTCTCAAGGGCGGCAAGGCTAAGATGAGCTATAAGCCCGAGAAGAAGAAACCCGACCCCAACAAGGAACCCGGCAAGCCATGGAAGGTGAATGCCAACAAGGTAACCGCCGACGATGTCGACTTCAAGATGGATATGAAGCCCACGGTTGACAAGCTGGATGCCAAGGTCGGTCATGCCGAGGCTAAGGACGTGAAAGTTGATACTGGCGAGCAGACGGTTGATGTGGGTGAGCTCAACATCGACAAGGCCGATGTCAACTACGAGTATCCAAGTGAGAAGGAAGCCCAGCAGTACCGCAAGGATCATCCCATGCCCAAGGATGCCAATCAGGAAAAGACCGATGATAAGCCATGGAAGGTCAAGGCCGACAAGGTGCGCTTGAGCAATAGCAAGGGCAAGTATTCCCAAACTGGCAAGAAACCCAATAAGCCTGGCACAACACTCGATCCCGACAACATTGAAGTTGAAGATGTCAATGCCGCTATTGACAACTTTGAGATGGATGGTGACAACATCAAGGTGCCAGTAAAACACTTGTCGGGCAAGGAGCGTAGCGGCTTGCAGGTCAAGGATGCCAGCGGAACTGTCGACAAGAACAAGAATGGCCTTGATCTGAACGACGTGAAACTCAAGACCAAGGGCAGTGACATTAAGCTTGATGCCCATATCGATCAAGACATGCTCGATGGCAAACCCAATGGCAAAGCCACAATCGACACCGATAGCAAGATTGACCTCAGCGAGGTAGAAAAGCTTGCTCCTGATGCCCGCAAAGCCCTCAAGGATATCCCTCACAATAAACCTGTCCGCGTTAAGGCCAAAGCTCGCGGCAACGGCAAGCGCATTGATGTGCAGTCGCTCGACGCCGATGTGCCCGGAGTAGGGCGCATTAAGGGTAAGGGAACAATTTACAATCCTACCGACATGGATCGCATGAAGGCTGACCTTGATACCGAGGTCGACCTGCGTGACCCCAGCGTGTTGAATAGCATGTTGGGGCTTGACGATGTCAAGTTGCCGCCCATGAAGATGAGCGGAAAAATCAATAAGGAAGGCTGTAAGTGGGTGGCTCGTAACCTGCGTGTATCTACAGGTGGCGGCACCTTGCGGGGCGATGGTTATTATGATACCTGCAACGAGAATTATGATGTGGATGCCGACTTTAATAATTTCCCAGTCAAGTCGTTCCTGCCGAGATATGACGTCAAGAACTTGACTGGCAGTGTCAACGCTCGTGGCCACGGATTTGACTTCACCGATTGTGGAGGCACTTGGACCGATGCCACACTAAACCTGGCCAGTGTTCGATACAACGGCGCTCACTACGGCAATCTCAAGGCTCGTGGTAAACTCCGTGGAGGCTATGCCGATGTCTATGCTTCGAGCGCTAACAGGGGCAGTGATTTTGATGTGAATGCTCATGGCACCATTTGTGACGACCATTACGTGTTCACGGCCGATGGCAATGTTCGTGACCTCGACCTTAACCGCTTGGGAATGTATGATGGTGTGTGCAACGGAAAGACCCGACTGCATGCAACGGGCGACATCAATCTGCGCACGCAGGTTTGGGACGCCGACATGACCTTGAGTGATATTGATTGGCAGCTGGACAGCACCCTGCTTGTCACCGACGAAGCAACAGCCTCGTTACACAGTACACCGCGGCTCACTTGTTTCATGTTCCAGAACGAGGACAATTACGCTCACTTGAACTCACCACTGGGTATGATGCCCCTTATCGAGGATTTCCAGAATATGGCAGCCGAATTCCAGCGCCAGTTTAAGAATCGCTCGTTGGACATCGAGCGCTTGAAGGATCCCATGCCCCGTTTCGATTTCGACATGCACATGGGTGCTGACGGATTGGTGCAGCGCTACTTGCAGCAATACGAGGTGGACTTCCGCCATGTTAGCTGCGAGGTGAGCCGAGACAGTAGCATCTACATCGACGGCAGGGCCCATGGCATCAGCTATGGCCAGACCAATGTGGACACAATTACCATTCACGCCAATGAGTTGAACAATAAGTATCTTGCCTTCAATGCCCACATGAGGAATCGCCCGGGAACGTGGGACGAGTTTGCCTATGTGGATATTGAGGGAGGAGTTAAAGGATCGGCGCTTGATTTCATGTTCCAGCAGCAGAACATTAAGCAGGAGACAGGATATCGGCTGGGCTGTAACGCACATCTCACCGATGACGAGGTAAGAATGCGCCTCTTTGGCAAGGAACCTGTAATAGGTTACCGCCACTGGACCTTTAACGATGATAACCATGTGAATGTGGATTATCGCACCCGTATGCTGGACGCTAATCTTGTCCTGCACAGCGACAGTAGCAGTGTGGAATTGATGACCACACGTGTCCCGGGCGACAGCACCGAGAATGTGCAACTCAATATTGATAACCTGCGTCTCGAGGAGTGGACACGCATTGTTCCCATGCTCGACCGTACGAGTGGCACCCTTAATGCCAATCTGGACATCAACTGGGATGGCACCAATGCCGACGGAGATGGCATCATCGACATCAAGGATTTTGTTTATAATGGCAAGCCCGAGGGTGATGTCACCATGAATGCCGACTTTGATTTTGATCCGGCAACTGCGGCCACCAATATCACGGCTGACCTGATTCTGGATGGGAATGAGACCATTAAAATCCAGGGTTCCCTCAACGATGCGACAGCAGCCACACCGCTTAACATTGAGGTAACATTCAACCGTTTCCCCCTGACTCGTGCCAATGCCTTTATCCCGGGCGATTACATTTGGCTTGAGGGCTATGCTTTGGGCACAATAGCCATCAACGGTTCTACCGATGATCCGCACATTCATGGCTACTTCACAGCCGATTCTGCAACAGTCAACCTGCCGCGATATGGTAGTGCGCTTGCTCTGGCTCCTGATCGCATTCCTATCGACGATAATGTCATCTCTTTCTCCAACTACAGGCTCACGGGTTCAAACCGTAGCCCTGTGATTCTTAACGGCACCGTTGACCTGCGTGATATGGATAACATGATGATTGATCTCAAGGCTTCAGGCCGTGAGGTGCAGTTCATGGACAGCAAGCAGGACGACGTTACCCAGATTTTTGGTAAGGGACTGGCCGACATTATTGCTACAGTTAAGAGTCATGGTGACGTGATGAGTGTCAGAGCCGATGCAACCTTGCTCTCGGGTTCCAATATCACCTATGTGATGAAGAATGACATCTCTCAACTATCGACAGCAGTTGATGAGAATATGGTGACCTTCACCGACTTCAACAATGCTACCTCGGCTCAGAACATCTTGGTTACAGGGCGTGGAAGCAGTGCCAGCAGCATTCTTGTCAATCTCACTGCCGAGAAGGGGGCTATTGTCAATGCTTTCTTGTCCGAGGATGGACAAAACCGAGCCACTGTCGACGGTAGTGGACGATTGCAGTACTCTCTTGACTTTGCTGGCCGTGACAACCTCACAGGCTCTTATATTATCGAGAATGGCAACCTGCGTTACACCCCGCCCCTGATTTCACAAAAGAATTTCAATATAACCAGCGGCAGTTCCATCACATGGACAGGCGACATGCTTAATCCCCAGCTCAACCTTAAGGGAACGGAACGTCTCAAAACCAGTGTGAGCGGCTCCAGTCAGGATGAGGGCACTCGTCTTGTCGAGTTTGTTATTGATGCCAATGTGGGGGGAATGCTCAATGGCATAGACTTAACATTTGACCTCAGTTGTGAAAACGATATGACGGTGCAGAACGAGTTGCAGTCAATGAGTGAAAACCAGCGCTCGCAGGCTGCTATCAACCTGTTGCTCTACAATACTTATTCGGGAACCAACAGCGCTGGCAATATCAATAACTTGACTGCTTCGTCGGCATTGTTCTCGTTCTTGCAGTCACAGCTCAACTCATGGGCAGCGCAGACGCTGCCTGGTGTCGATCTGTCATTTGGCATCAACCAGTATGAGGGTGCACGTAGCGGTGGCACCGAGACCAGCTATAGCTACCGCTTGGCCAAGACACTGTTTAATGACCGATTCAAGATTGTTGTGGGCGGTGAGTACAGTACCGAAGCTGCCAACGAGGAGGATATCGCAAATAATCTCTTCAATGACATCTCACTGGAATATTACTTGAACAATTCAGGCAACCGTTACTTTAAACTCTTCCGTCATGCCAGCTACGAGAATGTGCTCGAGGGACAAGTGACCGAGACGGGTGTGGCCTATGTGCTCAAACGCAAATTGACCAACTTGAAGAATCTGTTTAAGTTCAAGCACTCGCGTGAATACCTGTTGCGTGATTCGCTTGAAAAAGCACGCAAGGCTGAACTCAAACTGCAGGAACAGGCTATTGATGCCATGAGCAGCAAGGAGGATTTATTCACCGTTCCTCTTGACAAGCAGGCTATTGACAAACCCATAGTTAACCGTAAAAAAGAAGATGAGAGTGAACCCTAAGACATATTCGCGCCTTCTTTTGGCCCTGCTGATGCTGGCAACAGCTTGCTCTACAACAAGCAAACTTGGCAAGAATGATATCCTCTACACGGGTGTCAAGCACCTCAAGTACCACGAGAACAACGTCAAGGTCAACCAGGGCGTGAAAGATGACATTTTTACGTCCATCAACGTGCGACCCAACAATCCTCTCTATTCCCCTTATTACCGCACACCATTCCCCTTTGGCCTAATGATTTACAATCACATCGATGAAGATGCGACTGGCTTCAAGGGCTGGCTATATAAACACTTTGCAGCCAAACCGGTCCTCATCAGCCGCGTTAATCCCAAGGCTCGTGTTGACATGATTAATACCATCTTGCGTAACAACGGTTATTTTACATCGTCGGCCAACTACACTATCAATCCAAGCAAGAATCCCAAGAAAGCCAAGATTTCCTACGATATAACTGTTAATCCGCCTTACACCATTGGCAATGTGGAGTATATTGGCAGTGCCGAGCCCGTGATGCAATTGGTTGACTCGCTTGCCAGCGAGAATCATTATTTGCAAACTGGTAGCCGCTACTGTCTGGATTCACTCAATGCCGTCCGTATCGATATCACCAATTTTATCCGCAACCGTGGTTATTATTTTTTCCGTCCCGAGTATATCCAGTATTTGGCCGACAGTGTGCAGGACAAGGGCGTGATCCACATGCGACTCATCGAGTCGGGCGATATTCCTAATAATGCTAAGCGCCGGTACATCACTCATGACATCACGGCCCAGGTGGTCAACGATGATGCCGTGGGTGAACCCGATACGGTTGAAACGCGCAATTGCACACTCATCCGCTACGAACCGGTATACATCAAGGATCGTGTCATACCCTCTTGCATCAGGGCGCGCAAGGGGCGTTTGTTCCGGGTTAACAGTATCGACCGCACTCAGGCTGCACTCTCTCGACTGGGCATTTTCAGCACCGTCGACATTCAGGTCCAGCCACTCGACAGCATCACTCCCGAGGGCGATGGACTGCTTGACTTGAACATCTATTGCCAGCTCGACAAGCCCTGGGAGGTGACCTTTGAAATGCACGGCACCTCCAAAAGCAACAGTTTCATTGGCCCTGGTATCGAGGTGGGAGCAAGTCACAAGAATGCATTTGCTGCAGGAGAAAAGTTCTCGGTTGACCTGTATGGTGATTATGAGTGGCAGACGGGTGGCGGTAAATACAAGGGTTCGGACTTGGACTCTTATGAATTCGGTATTGAAGGGAAACTTGACTTTCCTCGTTTGTTGGCTCCTAAGTTCCTGTATCCATCACGACGTTACTCCAATTGGACACGCTTCTCGCTCAGTGCCGACCTGATGAACCGTCCGGGTTTCTTTAAGATGGCTCAGTTGGGCACCGCCATGACGTGGGAGTGGCATGGCAGCCGCTATTCAAGTCATGTGCTCAGCCCATTCAAGCTTAATTACAATAAGGTGATCACTCGTTCAACCGAATTTGACTCGGCGATGGTTGCTAATCCTGCTCTGAACCAGAGCTTTATGGATGTATTCATCCCCAAGATTGAGTATGTATATACCTACGATCGTGACATCACGCCACGTGACCACATCACTTTCACTGCTGGGGTAGCCGAAGCCGGAAACATTCTTTCGGGCATCTGGTCTGTTTTCAAAGCTAAAGGTACTAAAGAACTTTTTGGCACGCCGTTCTCACAGTTTGTTAAGGCTCAAGCCCAGGTGGTGTGGACCAGAAAACTGGGCGTCGAGAGCGTGCTGGCGTCGAGAATCTTGATGGGTGCGGTGCATGCTTATGGCAATAGTGAAGAGGTTCCCTATAGAGAACAGTTCTACGTCGGTGGTTCTAATTCAGTTCGTGCATTTGCAGTGCGCACTTTGGGACCCGGTAGTTTCCACCCTGAATATCGAGACCGTTACACCTACTATGACCAGACTGGTACATTCAAGTTCGAGGCTAATGCCGAGTACCGATTCCCCATCCTGGGCTATTTCAAGGGGGCGGTTTTCCTTGATGCGGGTAACATTTGGTTGCTCCAGAATGATGAATACCGTCCTGGTGGCCAGTTGAAGATGAAGAATTTCTTCAACGAACTTGCACTGGGAACAGGGCTTGGCCTGCGTTTCGACATGTCAATGCTCGTTGTGCGTGCCGACTTGGGAATCGGAATCCATGCACCATATGATACAGGTAAGAGTGGATACTACAATATTCCCAAGTTCAAGGATGGCTTGGCTTTCCACCTCGCCATCGGTTACCCCTTTTAGCTTCACAGTAATTCAACCATAAGAAAAATCCCGATTGTCTGTTACGAGCAATCGGGATTCATTGTTCATTAAAGTATATTGACTTAATTCTCTTGACCGTCTGTCACAGGCGCTTGGCTTGCCTTGATTTCGCAGGCATGCTTGATGCTGGTGGTGATTTTGCTGTCGGTCACATCGATGACGATGGTGTCGCCAGCCTTTGCCTCTTGGCGTAGCAGCATCTCGCTTAGTGGATCCTCAATCTCGCTCTGAATAGCCCGCTTCAGCGGACGGGCTCCGTATTGGATGTCAAATCCTCGGTCAGCTACCAGATTCTTGGCTGCCTCGGTGATGTCGAGCTTCATGCCATTCTCCTCAACTCGCTTGTAGAACGATTTGAGCTCGATATCCACAATCTTGACAATGCACTCGTGGTTCAGCGACCCAAAGGTTATAATGTCATCGACGCGGTTGAGGAACTCGGGTGAGAACTGGCGGTTAAGGGCTTTGCGGATTACCGAGTCGCTGCGTTCCTTGGTTAGCTCGTTGGTATTAAATCCAACGCCGGCACCAAAGTCTTTCAGCTCTCTTGTGCCGATATTGCTGGTCATGATGATGATGGTGTTCTTGAAGTCCACCTTGCGGCCGAGTCCGTCGGTCAGGTTTCCCTCATCGAGTACCTGCAGCAGCATGTTGAACACGTCGGGATGGGCTTTCTCGATTTCGTCAAGCAATACCACACTATAGGGATGACGGCGCACCTTCTCGGTGAGTTGGCCCCCCTCTTCATAACCCACATAGCCCGGAGGTGCTCCCACAAGCCTTGAAACATTGAATTTCTCCATGTATTCGCTCATGTCAACACGGATGAGGGCCTCATCGCTATTGAACAGGAACTGGGCCAGCTTCTTGGCCAGCAAGGTCTTTCCTACACCAGTCGGACCCAAGAACATGAACGAGCCGATGGGACGTTTGGGGTCACGTAAACCGGCGCGGTTACGGCGAATGCTACGGGCAATCTTGTCAATAGCCTCGTCTTGACCGATGACTTGCTTCTTCAGTTCATCGGTCATGCCAAGCAGGCGTATGCCCTCGCTTTGCGCGATGCGCTGAGCGGGTACTCCGGTCATCATGGCAACAACCTCGGCGATATGATTCTCGTTGACGGTTACGCGGCGGCTGTCGAGCTCGGCTTCCCAGCGGTCCTTGGCCTCTTGAAGTTCCTCTTTGAGCTTCTCCTGCTGGTCACGATAGCCTGCGGCACTCTCAAAGTTTTGTGCCTGGACTGCCTTGAATTTATTTTCTTGTGCTTCGGCTATGCGTTGCTCGAGTTCTTCTATTTCCTTGGGCGTCTCAACCTTGGTGATATGTACGCGTGAGCCTGCCTCATCCATGGCGTCGATAGCCTTGTCTGGGAAGAATCGGTCACTGATGTACCGGTCGGTCAGCGTTACGCAAGCATGAAGCGCTTCATCGGTGTAATTCACTCCATGGTGCTTCTCATACATCTCCTTGATGTTATGAAGGATTTCAAGCGTTTGCTCAGGTGTCGTCGGCTCGACTATCACTTTCTGGAAGCGGCGCTCAAGAGCTCCGTCTTTCTCGATGCTCTTGCGGTATTCATCAAGCGTTGTAGCACCAATGCACTGGAACTCGCCACGGGCCAGGGCCGGTTTCAGCAAGTTGGCCGCATCCATCGACCCACTTGCATTACCTGCACCAACGATGTTGTGAATCTCATCGATGAACATGATGACGTTCTTGTTGGCGCTTACCTCGTCGATGACGGCTTTGAGGCGTTCTTCAAACTGTCCGCGGTACTTTGTCCCTGCTACGATCGCTGCCATGTCGAGCGACACGATGCGCTTGTCGAGCAGGGTGCGAGCCACCTTGCGCTCTACAATGCGCTTAGCAAGCCCCTCGATGATTGCGCTCTTGCCCACACCAGGCTCACCAATCATCACGGGGTTGTTCTTCTTGCGGCGACTCAGTATCTGTGCCAGACGCTCAATTTCGGTTTCGCGGCCCACAACAGGATCCAAACGACCCTCGGCTGCCTCACGGGTGATGTCTTTTCCATATTTATCGATGACGGGAGTGGCAGAATTGTCACCCCGACTGACATTTCGTCGTTGTCTTGTCTCGCGGTATGACGGACTATCACTTTCTCCACCACCATTGCCTCCAGGCAAGTCGTCCTCTTCCTCATCCTCTTCGTCGGGGAAGTCGGCGCCAGCCTTGGGCAAGGTAATATCCTGCATCCAGTACAGTTGCTGTTGATTGTGCTGGTTGTTGATCATTCTTTTTGTTTTCCTTTCTTGTTATATTTGTTGATTGTTTTGATGCATTTAATCATGATTAGGGTAGCAAACATTGTGCCAAGCCTAAAAAAGTATATTCTCTTGCCATGCATTTGAAAAAAAAACTATAATTTCGCCAAATGATGAAAAAGTTATTATTAATGGTGGTGGCATTGTTGGCGTTATCCAATGCCATTCATGTACAAGGTATGAGCAGCGATGAACTCAAGTATGGCATTGACCAGGTCTTTGAGGCAGTGTTTAACAATCCCGATGAGCCTGGTGCCGCTGTGCTCATTATGCAAGGTGATGACACGGTTTACAGTCGATGTTTCGGCTTGGCCGATATGGTGACAAAAGCCCCCGTGACATTCAAGACCAACTTCTGCATTGCATCGGTTTCCAAGCAATTCTCGGCTGTAGCTCTCTTGCAACTGGCCGAGCAGGGCCTATTGTCATTAAGCGATCCTTTGTCACGTTTCTTCCCCGAGTTTCAAGCCTCTTTCTTCAACGACATCACGTTACACAACATCATCAGCCACACCAGTGGCATACCTGATGCTCGTCCTCGCAACGATCGTGACTTTGTGCTCTTCAGCACCGATGTCAATTCGGTGCAGTACATGCGCACTCTCGACTACCTGAATTTTAAGCCGGGCACGCAATATGAATATATCAACCCCACATTTCAATTGATTTACCAAATTGTGGAGCGTGCAACGGGCATTCCCTTTGAGACGTATATGCATGAGCATGTGTTTGGCCCTGCAGGAATGAAATCATGCCAATATTTTGAGCCCGACCGCAATATCTCCCATTTGGCACACGGCTATGAGCGCGACAGCAAGGGCATTTGGAAGGAATATGATTATGGTGAGGAGAGCTTTTTTGCAACCAAGGCCGATGGTGCGCTGTATTGTTCCATCAGTGACTTTGTGAAATGGGAGCGCGCGCTGCGCGACAATCGCGTTTGGACGGCAGCAAGCAAGCGCTTGGCCTATACGCCCTGGATAATGATTCCGGCCGATGCCGAGTATGGTTACCAGCCTCACACGGGCTATGGTTATGGCTACTTTGTACAGGATGTGCCTGAACATCCCACCCATGTCTATCACTTGGGTGACAATGGTGGTTTCACCATCTATGCCGGCAAGATTCCGGAACGAGATATTATTTTTCTCTTCTTCTCGGCACGACCCGACATCGACCGTCTTGCCATGGTCAACAAAGTTTACCATCTCATGGGTTTCAATTTCTGATCCACAGGTGCGGCAATCATAGCTTTATAGTTTTTGATTATGAATAGAACAATCAGGAAAGCCCTCATGACCGATGTGGTGACAATTATGGATCTCATTGATGAGGCTCGCGGCATCATGCGCTCGTGCGGCAATATCAACCAGTGGATCGATGGCTATCCAAGCCGTGAAACCATCGTTGAGGATATCAACAACGGGAATTGTTATGTGTGTGTAGAGCAGGGTGGAGAAGTCGTTTCTTCGTTTGCCTTTATTCCTGGACCGGAACCCACATATAAGGAAATCTTTGAAGGCCAGTGGCTTGACGACAAACCCTACCATGTGGTCCACCGCTTGGCGAGCACCGCAACGAGTCATGGAATCTTCAACGACGTGATGAACTACTGCATGGCTGTTGCTGGCAACCTGCGCATCGACACACACCGCGACAATGTCATCATGCGGCATGTCATCGAGCGTTACGGATTTACCTATTGCGGCATCATCTATCTGCTCAATGGAGATGAGAGACTGGCCTTCCAGTTATCTGCGCGACATTAACCCAACGTCATTTGAGATGACAGTATATGAAAATGGGTCAAGTAACATTTATTACCTGACCCATTCAATTATGAGGGATTAATCTTATTTCTCTTAGATTAGTTCTTCAGTTCGTCAGCTACCTTCTGAGCAGCCTCGGCACCTTTCTCCTTAGCAGCGTCAACGGCGTTGCCAGCGGCATCCTTTACGGCTTCCTTAGCAGCGTCAACCTTCTCGCCAGCAGCGTCGGCAGCAGCACCAGCAGCATCCTTAGCGGCATCAACAGCACCTTCAACCTTCTCGGTCTCGGCAGCAGCCTTTGCCACAAAGTCAGCAAAACCAGCCTTCAGATTCTCGGGAACCTCAATGTAACCGGTCATCTTCTCAGCCAGGGTCGGGATCTTAGCAAGGATGGCTTCCTTGTTGTTATCCCAAACGGTCTTCAGGATATTGATGATGTTGAAGTAACCAGCCTGGTCGCCACCATTGAGCAACTCCTCAGCCTTGGCCTTAATGCCATCAAGCAGGCTAACAGCTGCAGCCTCATCGGCACAGTTCATCAAGTCGGCAGTAACACCGTCAACAGTGTACTCAACAGCTGCGGGCTCTTCTACAGCCTCCTCAGCGGGCTTGGTCTCGGTCTTGCAACCAACAAATGCGATAGCAGCAACAGCTGCAAACATCAATAAAAACTTCTTCATAATAAAACAACTTTTTAATAAATGATTAATAATAAAACAATTGATTCAACGCCGCAAATGTAACGGCTATTTTTGAATTACCAAACTTTTTTGTTCTAAATTTTCATTTTTTAGCACTTTTATTGTCTCTTGCAGCAGTTTTGCGGGTAAAATTCTGTAACTTTGCGGTGCAGAATTTGGCCCGTTGCTTTGTCGTGCATTTACCGTGCCAAAGGTTGAACAAAATCACTACAAAAACTTTACAATATGTTTGTATATATTTTAATGGGAGGTATCTTTATTCTGAGTTTTATCGTTCAGAACTCCCTCAAGTCAAAGTTTGCCAAATACAGCAAGGTGCCCTTGGGCGTTCCCATGGCAGGCCGTGACATTGCCATGGCCATGCTGCAGCAGAACGGTTGCAGCGACGTGCAGGTGACAAGCGTGAGTGGCCAGCTGACCGACCACTTCAATCCTGCCAACAAGACCGTGAACCTGAGCGAGCCTGTCTATGGAACCAATAGCATAGCTGCCGCAGCTGTTGCCGCCCACGAGTGCGGGCACGCCGTGCAGCACAAGGTGGGTTACAGCATGCTGCAGTTGCGCAGCAAGATGGTGCCTATCGTATCATTTGCCTCCAACACCATCCAGTGGCTGCTGCTCGTTGGCATCATGATTGCTCATATCACTCCCATCCCCCTGTATGTGGCCATAGCCCTGTTTGCCACAACGGTGCTGTTTAGTTTCGTCACACTGCCTGTCGAGGTTGATGCCAGCCGTCGTGCCATCAAGTGGCTTGAGGGTTCTGGCATCGTTGCAGGCGAGCAGTTAGGTTACGCCAAAGATGCCTTGCATGCTGCAGCCTATACCTATGTGGTGGCTGCCGTGGGTTCACTTGCTACATTATTATATTATGTGGCGATGTTCTTTGGTGGCAGCCGCAGGTAATATATCATATCACAACAAGAGATCAGTTTTTTATAAATCAGTAATGGCACAAAAACCGTCAATTCCCAAGGGTACGCGCGATTTTTCTCCAATCGAGATGGCGCGTCGCAACTATATTTTCAATACGATTAAAGACGTTTTCCTCCTCTACGGCTTTCAGCAGATTGAGACTCCTGCTATCGAGAACCTGTCGACGTTGATGGGCAAGTATGGCGAGGAAGGAGACAAGCTGCTGTTCAAGATTCTGAACAGTGGCGATTACCTGAAAGACGCTCCCGATGACCTGTTGAACGCCCACGACTCGCTACACTTGACCACCAAAATCAGCGAGAAGGGACTACGTTATGACTTGACCGTGCCGTTTGCACGTTATGTGGTGCAGCACCGCAACGACTTGCAGATGCCCTTCAAGCGTTATCAGGTGCAGCCCGTTTGGAGAGCCGACCGTCCGCAGAAGGGGCGTTATCGTGAGTTCTACCAGTGCGATGCCGACATCGTGGGCAGCGATTCCTTGTTCAATGAGGTTGAGCTGGTGACCATGATAGACGAAGTCTTCAACCGATTTAACATCAATGTCGTCATCAAACTGAATAACCGCAAAATCCTGAGTGGCATTGCCGAGGTCATTGGTGCTGCCGACAAGATTGTGGATATCACCGTTGCTATTGACAAACTCGACAAAGTCGGTTTGGATAATGTGAAAGCAGAATTGCGCGAGAAAGGGCTTGATGACAATGCTATCGGCATCTTGCAGCCTCTGCTTGAACTTGAAGGCAGCAATGAGGAACGTCTGGAGGCTTTGTCGGGCATGCTGTCGACAAGCGAGACGGGAATGAAAGGTGTCGAGGAAATGCGATATGTGCTTGACCATGTAGCACAACTGGGAACTCGTGCACAAGTTGAGCTGGATGTATCATTGGCTCGTGGCTTGAACTACTACACGGGTACCATCCTTGAAGTCAAGGCGCTGGATGTGGCTATTGGCAGCATCACCGGCGGTGGCCGTTATGACAATCTAACTGGTGTGTTCGGTATGAATGGCTTGTCGGGAGTCGGTATCAGTTTTGGCGCCGACCGCATCTATGATGTATTGAATGCTCTTGATCTTTATCCTGCCGACACCATGGCAACGGCTCGAGTGATGTTTGTCAACTTTGGCGAACAAGAGGCTTCTGCATCATTGGCCCATATCATGGCACTACGTCGTGCCGGAATCAGCGCTGAGCTCTATCCCGATAGCGCCAAGATGAAAAAGCAGATGAACTACGCCAATGATAGGCACATTCCTTTTGTTGCCATCGTGGGTGCTGATGAAGTCCAGAACAATACAATATCACTTAAAAACATGACTACTGGCGAGCAGCTGACGCTCACTGTGGATCAAGTCATCAATACTATCGGTTAATCCAACTGATTAAGTTGTCAAGATAATGAACAGTATGTATCAGCAATTGATGCAATTGCCTTTGTTTCAGGGCGTAAGTACTGATAAGATCACGGCTTTGGTCGAGAAATTGCCTTTCCATTTCCTGAAGTACCGAAACGGAGAGCAGGTTCTTGCCTGTGGAGACCCTTGCACTCACATCAAGTTCATCGTCTCGGGCAAGGTGAGGATTGAATTGCCATTTACCAGTTTGAGGGTGTCTTTGTTGCAAACATTGGCATCACCGCATGTCTTGGCTGCCGAGTACCTTTTCGGGCGAGAGACATCTTATCCGTTTACGGCCACTGCCGATGGTCAGTGTGGAATATTGCAGCTGCGCAAAGCTGATTATATCAGGATGGTCAACTCCGACAAAGTTTTCCTTTTCAATATCTTGAATTATCTCTCGTCGGGAAGCCAGCGTGCGATAGCGTCAGCCATTACTGTAAAGGATGGCTCGGTCGCTGAGCGATTGTCCACGCTGATTGATTCGGTGGTGATGGCAGGTGCCGAGGACGTCGTGCTCAAGTTCAAGCAGAAAGACTTGTGCTCACTACTGGGAACTCAACGCACGACATTGATAGCCACCCTCGATAAGATGACCGAAAGCGGATTACTCGAGTATGACAGCAACAGTTTGCGGCTTCTTGATCCTAAACCAACAGCAGACAATGCTAATTAAACATAATCACATATCACTCATAACATGAAAAAGTTTTTATTGATAGTCTCGGTCGCACTTGCTCTCACTTCTTGTAACAAAACTGATTATAAGGCAGTTGGTGAGCAATATGCAAAGCAATTGATTGACCTGTGCCAGAAGAATGATACAGCGGCTGTGTTAGCCTTGAACGATAGCATAAGGGCTTTTGAGCAACAGCAGCTCGTTAATGCCACTCCCGAGGATGCCGACGCTTTCTATCGAGCTATGTCCGAGGCGAGGGACAAAAGCGCCACTTTTATCACTGTCGCTAAAATGGAATCTGGAGGCACTAAAGAGGACGCAGTTCAAGACGTGATTAATGATGCATTAAATGGCGGGGGTAATATCTCAACGGTGACCCGTTCTGTTCAAGCGGCTAATGAAGTAGAAAAGAAGCAGGGCAAAGCTCCCGTTGAGAATGAAAATGTTAGACGACTAAAAGAAAGAGCTGCTGCATCAGGTACGCATTGATGTCCAGCTGGTTGCCTCATATTTTTTATTGCAGGGTAGCAGTATCACTGGTACTGGCGCTCTCAGTCTCCTCGTGTGGAACAGGCATCGAGGTGACTGAGCATGTTACCGACAAGGATGTGCATAAGGTTATGGATAAGAATAATCACGTTCACATTCAGCCGGTAACGCTTGAAGCCTATGCCGACTCAGTCCCTGCATGGAGGCCTGGCCAAAAACGGTTCTGGGTTACCGACAATCAAGTGAGGTTATTATTTGATGGCGGTAGCTCTGATTTGGCCTCTCATCCCATTGCCGGTCATGTACTTGTGTATGATGGATATGAAACGGGAAGCCTTTATGACGATAGGATGACCATCAATCTCAAGTTCGTTGATTCCGACAATGGAGAGTCATTGCTATACCGCACCGGAAAAACACTTGAAGAGTTTGGCCGTGGCTTTTCTATCCCGATGATGATAGATATGGACATGGTGGAGCATATCGCTCAACAAGTTGTGGGCAAGCAGTTCTACATCCGCTCTTCAATCTGGTATGATCGAGAGAATGAGCAGATGATCAATGGAAGGCATTTTATTCAGGTACACATCGATGATGTGAAACCCGGCAATTCTGTGATGCCGCTCCGTGTACTTTTCACCACAACCGATACGCAGCAGCGGGCGATGGTTTGGATGAACGGCTACTCATCAGCAATTCCGGGGCGTGATTTTGATTCTTTGTTCGACGAGTCTGATCCTCATCTCAATTATCCGACAATCAGTGCTGCGCATTGGCAACTCATCACTCAATCTCAAGTCATTGAAGGCATGACTAAGGAGGAGTGCCGTCTTGCCATGGGAAGCCCCAACCGCATCAGCCAGAACCCAGACCAGGGCGGAATGAGGGAATACTGGTATTATGAGGGTGGCTCCTATTTGTTCTTTATTGATGGTCTATTGAGCCAATTCAGGATATAATGAATCCAGCAACGCTTGAAATAGAGTTCCTTGGCACCGGCACCTCGACAGGTGTGCCGATGTTGCGCTGCAAGTGCCCCGTGTGCATGAGCGATGACCCGCGAGACAAACGGCTGCGCACTTCGGCTATCGTTCGTTATCAGGGAGTGAGGTTGCTCATCGACTGCGGGCCTGATTTCCGCACCCAGATGCTTCGCGCCAGCGATGACAACCTCGATGCAGTGCTATTGACGCACATCCACTTTGACCATGTGGCCGGACTTGATGACTTACGGGCTTATTGTTTTGAAAAACCATTCCCCGTTTATGCGCGTGCCGATGTGATGGAGGATTTGCACCAGCGCATCCCCTATTGTTTTGCGGCCCATTCCTATCCTGGAGTGCCGCATTTCGAGGAGCATATCATCGACGACAATCCATTCCTTGTCGAGGGAGTGAGGGTTGAACCAATTCCTGTCATGCACTATCGTCTTGCAATCTATGGTTTTCGCATAGGACCTCTGGCCTATATCACCGATGCTAAGACAATTGCCGACGATGTGATTGATGGTCTTAAAGGTGTACCGTTGCTGGTCATCAACTCATTACGTCAAGGTGAGCACCTCTCACACATGTGTCTCGAGGAAACCCTTGACGTAATCAATAGGGTGAAGCCCGAACGGGCTTACCTCATTCACATGAGCGACAGGATGGGGTTGCATGCGCAGTCGCATCAGTTGTTGCCTGATAACGTGGAGTTAGCCTATGACGGCCTAATTGTTAAAGTGTAAAAACAAATGCGAGACCAAATTGAAATATCACCTGTCAAGTCTTCGTCACAAGTAAATGCAACAGGGCTAAAGTTCTTTGAGAACCGTGTGCAAGCAGGTTTTCCAAGTCCAGCCCAGAGCGAGTATGCCGATAGTATCGATTTGAACAAGGCTCTGATTACTAATCCCGCAGCCACTTTTTGTGCCCGGGTTATAGGAGACTCGATGGTGGATGTCGGTATTAACGAGGGCGATTTGCTCATCATCGACCGTTCTCTTGCGCCTCACGATGGCAGTATTGCCGTGTGCTTCATTGATGGCGAGTTCACTGTCAAGCGTTTGAGTGTGCGCAGCGACGGCGTTTTTCTCACGCCGGCCAATGCCACTTTCCCTGAAATGAAGGTGAGTGAAGACAATGATTTTATGGTATGGGGTGTAGTATCCCATATCATTAAAAAAGTATAATTCATGTGACCTGCTGCATGGGACGGGGTAAAAAGTCATATTGTGGTGGAGACAAGAAGGTCATGTGGTTTTACATGATGTGTGTCGTGGTGTCTGCATGGCAATGTTTTGTTGTTGCCCTCGACACACAACTTGGGGGAGTGGGAAACCTGCTGCATGAGTGGCATGTCGTTGCAATATCACTGGCTAATGCGTTGTTGCTGCTGTCCCCTTTTTGGCTCTTGCGTCGTCGGTGGTGGTTGCTGATATGGTTACCCTTGACGCTGCTTACATTATGGTGCCTGGCGCAGATGTGTTATTGCCGAGCCTATGATGATTTAATGCCTTGGCGCAGCCTCGGGTTGACCGATAATGTCAATTCCACTCTCATGGCAAGTACGGTTGCTTTGCTGCGATGGCAGGATTTGCTGATTGTAGTGCCTTTTCTTGTTTTGATTGTCGTTGGTATCTTTGTTGGCAAGTCGCGCAAGGGTATCAGGGGGTCCAACTCCAGGGCTTTCTTGTTGAGCATTTTTGCAGCAGTGGCTTTTGGCATTATTGGTTATGTTGATGGTGACAACAACTATAGCCGACGGTTTCTGCACAATTTCAGCAATAAGGATTATTTCGCCCGCAATGGCTTGTTGCCCTATTTGACTTTTACTTTACATGAGGAATTTAAGACGCACTCGGTGAGCGACGATGAGCGCGCTATGGTCCTGCGGTTTCTTGAGCAGGATTGTCCCCAATACAGCGACAACGGTTACTGTCATCAGCAACGACGCAATCTGGTGCTCATCATAGTTGAGTCACTACACACTTGGCCCATTGGCATGACGATCGATGGACGCGAAGTCACACCTGTTTTGAACCGCCTGGTCGCCAGCGACAGCGTCATCTATGCTCCTCACGTTTTGTTCCAGACTAGTCATGGACACTCGAGTGATGCACATTTCATCTACAACACAGGGTTGCTGCCGTTGCGTGATGGAGCCGTTGCGGTCGGGCATGGTGATGGCCCTTATCCATCTCTTGCCAATGCTTTGAGCGGATATGATTGCCGAGAGATCATCTGCACCCCAGGTATGAATTGGAACCAGACCGTGACAGCGCGCACCTATGGCTTTGACGTGCTATACACGCGTGATGACCTGACGGCATCAGGGGACCTCAACAGGCATAATAATATGGATGATGCAGCTCTGACCGATTTTGCATCAAGGCTTTTGCCCGAGTTGCGGCACCCGTTTTTTCTCGAGATGGTGACAATGACGATGCATGCGCCATATAACGATGGCAAGGTGCCTGATACATGGATTACTGCCAGCGACACACTCAATGCCGAGGCTCGTGGATATCTGAACTGTGTTCACTTCACCGATAGTTGTATCGGCGCTTTCATCAATGAACTTCAGCAGCAGAGCCTGTCGCAGAGCACCATCGTTGCGATAGTCAGCGACCACACCCAATTATACTATAACCGCATTCACGGTATTCCTGATCGAGAAGCTTTGCCTCGAGATTGGGGCATCCCCATGATTGTTACGGGAATTGATACCACAATGATTTATGAGCCTGTGATTGGACAGGTTGATGTGTTCCCGACACTTATTGACTTAATGGGTGCTAACAGCTATCGGTGGAAGGGATTGGGACATAGCATCCTGCGTTATCCTGTCGTGGGCGCTATCCAACCCCGCAACATGACTGTGATTGGCGATAGTGCAGCTATGACTGCTCAGCAGCGCAAGGCATGGGATGTGAGCAGACTTTTAATTCTTGACCGAGCCAATATGGCGAATAGGCTCTCATGGTAATGGACTTGTGATAACAATTACCATCTGTCTTCACTGAACTTCATATGCCCCGTCTCGTCCCAGAACATGAGGTGTAATGCCCAGTGAATCACACTCGTGCAGCAGTGGCATGAGGCTGGAGCGTTGCATGGCTCCCGAGATGATGATGCGGTCAAATTCATACAATTCACGCAACCGTGCAATTGAGCCGCGATAGTGCTTAGACAGGATGACTTCTTCTACCTTCATTTTGCCGATGGCTGACTTAGATTTCCATTTTCCGCTTCCTGCAATGGCTAACCGATGGTTATACAGGTATGCATGAGGCGGCTTGAAAAAGGCGTCTTGAAGACGGACTGTTGAATCATTGCCAATCAACCTCACCTCACCGATGCCATTAGCTGAAAGAAAACCATCGTAGAACCTGCTCAGGAGCGTGATGTCGCCATCTGGATCGTCTAGAACCCATACATATCCCCGACCATGATCGTAATAAAGTACCGGTGTAGACGTGAATGCGTTGAAGATGACCAATCCTCGTCGCGGGGTGTGTGCGTCAATCCATAGTGAATGCCCCAGCAGGATAACCAAGGCACAACCCGCAGCCAATAAATAACGGTAGTTACGCTGATATATCCATACAGCGACAAGGATAATGACGATAAAATAGATGATGGTGCCTGTGGTGCTGACATAAACACTTTGGGCATGTGAAAACGGGATAGCGTTAACAGTCTTGGCAACCCAATGAATGTAATCGCTGATTAGGTCAATGAATTGTTCAAGCATTGACCATCGAAATCCTGCCAATGTGATCAACAAGAACACGCATCCAAGTATCATGAAAAACGGTAATACGGGCAACACAAGCAGATTGCTGATGACCGATGCTAACGAAATCGTATGAAAATAATGGGCAGTGAGTGAAAGCGTTGCAATCAAGACAACAAGTGAAGTGGTCACAATGGAAATGAAGCGATCGATTATACGGCTGCCTGTATTGAATGACGTTGTTATGTCACTCATAATCAAAACCGTGCCGACTGTGATGAAACTGAGTTGGAACCCGACACTGAAGATGGATGCGGGAGAGAATACCATAATCAGCAGGGCTGACATTAACAATGAATTGATTGGAGCATAACGCCGTGAGAAAAACAAGGCCATAAATGTGAAGCCAATCATGATTGCCGACCTTATCACGCTGGATGACAGCCCCGTGAATAGCGCAAAGCAAGCTATCGACAAGAGCGTTACCACAAGCCGCGTTTTTTTCATTTGGATATAGTCCAATGGAAATAGCAACCACCAGATTATCAGAGCGATTATGCCAATGTGAAGGCCGCTCAGGGCCAGTACATGAGCGATACCGGCCGATGAGAATTCTGCTCTCGTGGACCTGTCAATGTGGTGAGAATCACCCAGCAGGAGTGCAATGATGAATCGCTGTGATGACTGTGATAGCCCCGAGTTAAATACCATGTGTTCAATAGCGCGGCGGGTGTTGGCCATTCTGTTCATGAGTGTAGGGGAGCTACCGCCATTGAATACCTGGTTCAATGGCAGATGTTGCTCATACCGAATTCCTTTTTCGTGGAGAAGATAGGCCGCATAATCCATTTCATTTGGATTGCCCAGGTTCCCCACTTCGGTAAGGTCTCGTTTCCAGAATATCAAGTCTCCGGCGTGTAAGGTGTAATCGCATCCCCTGGTAGTAAGCTGGACTTTGGCCAAGGGCGGCAAGTCTTCATCAAGGACCTCAACGGTCATTCTCATTGAGAAATCGGTATATGCAAGTTCGGTGATTCTGCCCGATATCAGTCGGCCGCATCGTTGACTTGTTGTCAGGTGAGGAGGGCAATGTATGAGTGCGGCAAGCCACCCTAATGACAAGGTTGCCACAGCAAGTGAAACGGTGAACAATGGCCGCAGCTTGAGTCGCTTGGCCGCAGACTTGCTTTGTGCCGATGTCGCCACATATACACAAACCGCTGCAATCAATAATCCTGCTGCCGCCCACCAGCTGTGGCAGTACTCGTGTGCAATGATGCCCAAAGCGAATGGCAAGACCAACCTGACGGCTGGGTACCGCGATATGGCCGACATGGATGCCATGAGTGATGAGCTGCTGGAAGTTGAAGGATATTAGGACCAGGGACTAAATGTGGTCATCATCAGTTCCTGTCCAGATGTCATAGGAGTCAAAAGCCTGCAGCAATAGCATTTCTAATCCGTTTTTGGTTTTGGCTCCATACCGTTCCGAGTTGCGCATGAACAACGTCACCTCGGGGTTATATACCAGATCGTAGCACAGGTGGTTGCTTGTCAAGAACCGATAAGGGAAGTCGGGGCATTGATCAGTGTCGGGATACTTGCCCAGTGGCGTGGCATTGATAATGAGATGGTGGGCGGCAACCATTGCTCTGGTGATTTCTTCATAAATCAGCAGATGCTCGGCTTTGTGCCGTGATACCAATTGCACATCTATGCCATGTTTCATCAAGGCGACCCTAACCGCCTTGGCTGCACCGCCTGTCCCCAGTACCATCGCACGCTCTGGCAGCGGTCTGGGCAGGCTATTGATGGTTTTACCAAAGCCCACCACGTCACTATTATAGCCCCTCAACTCGACCAGAATGCCGTTCTCTGGATTTCGGATAAGGCGGATAACGTTGACGGCTCCAATGGCTGCAGCGTCATCGTCCATAGAGTCCAGAAAGGGGATAACGGCTTCCTTGTAAGGGGCTGTCACGTTCAGGCCGCACAGGTTGGGATACTCGGCTATAACATTCATGAGCTGAGACACATCACCGATTTCAAAGTTGATGTACTGGGCGTCGATTCCCTCGGCCTCAAACTTATTATTAAAGAAATCGCGTGAGAACGAATGGACCAGCGGATAGCCGATCAAGCCATATAAGTATTTACAGGCAAGTGGAGACTTCATAGCGTGATGGAATTGGTTGGCTGCAAATGTACGCAAAAATCTCTTAATTTCGGTAGAAAAATAAAAATATTCTTAGCTGCATGCACCATCTATCTATAGTTCTATCTATAGTTGAGCTGTATCCGTGCCGTTAAATGTAAGTTTTGCTTCTCTGAAAAATAATTAAAAACTAATCTCTGTCAATCCGAAACTGAAAACTTATTCGTAACTTTGCCAATTGTTTTAAGCACTATATGACAAGAATGAAATTTTTCAACAAGAACGTAAAAATAGCAATTACAGTCCTCACAGGCCTGGCTTTGCTCTATTGGGGAATTAACTACCTCAAGGGAATCAACATTTTGACTCCAGCCAACAGTTTTTATACTCAGGTCGAAAGTACCGAAGGCTTGCTTGTGGCTGCCCCGATCACTGTTAATGGTTTTCAAGTGGGGCAGGTGCGTGAGATCAACTATGATTATAAGAACAACAAGATTACTGTCATGCTCGCAATGAACAAGGAGATGTCAATTCCCGAGGGCAGTACAATTAATATGGTGACTGGCCTGATGGGAGGTGCATCTTTGATTCTGAATTTGGGTGATGGACCTGCGATGAGCCGTGGCAGTTTCATACCCACCACCGATGTGCCTGGTCTCATGGACCATGTCAGCGATAACGTCCTTCCCATGGTAAATGGTATCTTGCCCAAGGTTGACTCAATTATGGGGAATGTCAATGGTATTACCAGTGACCCTGCCTTGCTTGCTGCAGTATCTCGGCTTGATGGCATCACGCGACAGCTGCAAGCAAGTGCGCAGCAGCTCACCATTCTCATGAATAGTTTGAATAGCAGTGTGCCTGGTGTAATGAAAAATGTGGGAGGTATCACCAATAATCTGTCCGGTGCTACCGGCAACATCACCGACTTTTCGGCTACTCTCAAGTCTATGCCGCTGGATTCAACCATCAACGCACTGAACGCAACGTTAGCCAATCTGCAGGCTTTGTCGGTACAGCTCAATGACAAGAACTCCAGTTTAGGAAAGATAATGAATGACAGGGAACTCTATGACAATGCCAATCATGCTATTGCAAGCCTTGATTCGCTGCTCACCGACATCAAGGCTCACCCCAAACGATACATTAACGTGAAGGTGTTCTAAGCATGTTTTGAGAGTGAAATAAAAGCCTATTTGGAATCATTCTAAATAGGCTTTTTTTAGAATTTTACCGATTTCGGGATTTACAAATTCAAACCCATGCAATAACAGCACTTTGCGGCATTACTGAAATCACTATGAATAAAAAACGAGGAATTACAATTTGCTGATTTATTGCAAGATATGATGAATAATGTAATACAAAATGCATGAAAAAACGATGTGTTTGATAACCCTTTGTTTTTCAACACTATTACACTTAGAATGAGATTTCCAAATTTTTTGAACACTTTTTTTTGTGAAAATATTAGACGAATTTTGTACTGCAAAATAGCACTTAAAAGAAGAACCATTACTAAGACATAATAGAAAAATGATTAACGTTGGACAACAGTGGAACCGTTGCCTTGACGTCATCAAGGCAAACATCCCGGCCGAACAATTTAATGTTTGGTTCGCTCCCATTGTTGCCGTTGACTTTGACCAAGAAAACAATCGTGTGACACTCAAGGCTCCCTCGCAGTACTTCGTGGAGCAAATCGAGGGAAGATATATCAATGTGCTTTCATCGTCGCTCAAGAAGGTTTTTGGTGAGAACGTCAAGCTCATCTATAAGTATAATGTGGTGGGAAATGACGACGCCAGTGCCATAGAGCAGTCCAACGACAACTCGAGCATCAGGCTCAAGCAAGAACTCAAAATTCGCAAGCCCAGGGTGCCCAACCCCTTTGACCACGATGATAGCATTGAGGATATTGACCCGCAGCTCAACCCGCGTTACACCTTTGAGAACTATTGCAGCAGCATGAGCAATAAGCTTGCTGTGAGCATTGGCCAAGCCATTGCCGAGCATCCCGAGGTGAAGACCTATAATCCTTTGTTTGTCTTTGGGGCTACTGGTGTTGGCAAAACTCACTTGCTGCAGGCTATCGGCATTAAACTCAAGGAGAGTTATCCACGCATGAGAGTATTGTATGTCTCCTCAAGGGTTTTTGAGAGTCAATACACGACTGCCGTCCAGCATAAGAAAATCAACGACTTCATCAATTTTTATCAGAGCATCGACGTGCTTCTGCTCGACGACATCCAGTTCTTTGCTGGCAAGCCAGGCACGCAGAATACATTCTTCCACATCTTCAACCATCTGCATCAGCACCTGCGTCAGCTCGTGATGTCGAGCGACTGCCGTCCCAGCGATCTTGACGGCATGGAGCCCAGGCTGATCTCGCGCTTCAAGTGGGGAATGACTGTTCAGTTGGATAAGCCAGACCTGGATCTGCGACGCAAGTTCCTCTCTATGAAGGCTGCTCAGGACGGCTTGAACATCAGCCCCGAAGTGCTTGATTTCATCGCTGCCAATGTCACCGAAAGTGTTCGTGAACTCGAGGGAGTGATGGTCTCATTGCTTGCCCACGCCACCATGTTGGGACAGGATATCACTATCGACCTGGCTCGTAGTATCATTGGCAACACAGTTAAGGTAAGCCCCAAGCAAATGACTTTTGAGTCAATTGCCGAGACCGTGGCCGATTACTACAACATGCCCACCAACTTGATTTACGGAAAGTCTCGCAAGCGTGAAATCAGCGATGCCCGCCAGCTGGTGATGTATCTTGCCAAGAAAGAGGCGCAGATGTCTTCTACAAGCATCGGTGCTAAGCTTGACCGCACCCATGCCACGGTGCTTCATGCATGCATCCAAATCGAGCAGCGCATGTCAATCGAGAAGGACTTCTCGCGCGAAGTGGCCGCCATCACGGCCAGCCTGACCCAATAAGCGTCCTCTCCTTGGGAAAACGCATTTAAAAGTTAAGATTTTTAATCGATGTGAGGGAAAAACTATCCCTTGAGCGGCGCAAGTTGCTTGGGATCCCCGACAATCCATAGGACATCTCCCGCCCTGAAGGTCATTCCCGGGGTGGGAGATTCAAATTGATTCTCGCCGCGTTGCACGGCAACCAGCAATGCGCCGTAATCTTCACGCAAATGAGTCTTCTCGAGCGTGACTCCAACGATGGGTGAATGCTCAGTGATGGAAAAATGGTAGAACTTGATGTCGTGGTTAGTCACCTCGCCGTGATCAATTTGTGCCTCCACAAGCGGGAGTAATCGTTGGATTTGGTCCTCGGTGGCTATCACGCCAAGCACATCGCCAGGGAAAATGCGCATTTCGCCCGATGGAACTCTATATAGTTTACCCGCCCGCTGAATGTTGGCGATGTTTATTCCATAGCGGCCACGCAGATCCAGATTGCGCAGCATCTCCCCCACAAACGGACAATCATGGCCAACGGTCATGTATGCCAGGTGCAGGTTGCTCACCAGATTGTTTTCACGGCCTGTGCGGCGGTTCTCTCGCTCGTTGATATTGCTGATGAAACGTTTCTCGATATTGCTGATGCGCCGTTTGAATGGTGTGGGGGCAGTCGAAATTACAGCCAATGACAATCCAACCAGTAGTACCGAGGCAATGATCGACACCGCTCCGGGATAAACACCATGAAGGATTGACATTAGGAACATTGCCGATACAATCAAACTCAGCACCGTCATCACAACCATTGGCACATAGGAGACGGCACCTGATGATTCTAACAGACGCTCGCGCTCGCTGCCCTTGACCGACGGCAGGATGATTGAGGCGATAAATGGAGCTGTAATCAAGATAGTGATGACTACACACGCCAGACGGCCCCATGTGTTATCACCCAGCATGCGCAGTAGCAGGGGCATCAGGTAGGTGCGGCACACAACAATCAAGGTTACAATGACAACTGAATAGATGATCAACCTGATGAAGTAGCGCGAGATAACCGACTTCCACAGCAATCGCGTCTCGCTGGTCTCACTCTCGCTGGCATCCTGGCTATATCCCTCGAGCAGGCGGGTCCAGCTCTTGGGCAGTACCTTGATGACCAACTCATAGCAAGGGACAGCCTGCTTGATGAAGAATGGCGTCGTGAACGTCGTGATGACCGATACTGCTACGATAATGGGATACACGCTCTTGTCCAGCACACCCAGGCTTGTGCCCAGGGTGGCTATGATAAATGAAAATTCTCCGATCTGCGTCAATGAGAACCCCGACTCCATAGCAAGCTTCAACGGCTGGCCAGAGGCCAGCATGCCGAAGGTGCCAAACACAATCATACCCACAACCACCACAACGGCCAGCAGGGCGATGACACTCCAGTGCTGGGTCATCACGGTGGGGTTGACCATCATGCCCACCGAGATGAAAAAGACGGCACCGAACAAGTCCTTGACAGGAGATATCAGCCGTTCTATGCGCTCGGCTTCGATGGTTCCGGCAAGAATTGAACCCATGACAAAGGCTCCCAATGCTGCCGAGAAACCAGAGTTGATCGAGAACAGCACCATGCCAAAGCATAACCCCATGGCGATGATGAGCATCTGCTCATCGCTAATGTAGCGCTTGAAACGTTTAAATAATGTGGGTATCATATAGATGCCCACGGTGAACCACATGATCAGGAAGAATGACAGCTTCAGAATGCTGCCCACCATATCCTGACCCTTAACACTATTGTTAAGCGCGATAGAGGATAGGATGACCATCATCACTACTGCAAACAGGTCTTCGACAATGAGCACGGCAAAAGTCATAGGAACAAAACGGCGTTGACGCATGTTCAGGTCGGTCAAAGCCTTGATGATGATAGTCGTGGAGGACATGGAGATCATTCCTCCCAGAAAAATGCTGTTGACAAGGCCGAAACCCAGATACTTTCCCACAACAAAACCCAGACTCATCATGCCCAGCACGATGATGAGTGCTGTTAGTATGGCCGATCCTCCCACGTCAATCAATTTCTTGAAGCTGAATTCAAGTCCCAGAGAAAACAGTAATACAATGATGCCGATTTGAGCCCAGAATTCGATATTGGCTTCGATGGCTACCGATGGGAGCAACGCAAAGTGGGGGCTGGCAAGAAATCCGGCAACAATATAACCCAGCACAATAGGCTGCTTGAGCATTTTAAATACTACTGTAGCTATGGCGCCGAGCATCAAGATAAGTGCAAGGTCGCTAATCAGGCTGTTGATATCGAGAGTTTCCATTCTTGGCGATGCGGTTGAAGTTTACATGTTCATCTCATTGGTAATCGTGATGGAGACAGCGTTGATCTTTTCCTTGATAGCCGTGAACATGGAAGGAACGTTGACGTTAGACTTGCTGCGCACCATGAAGTTGATGATGGTCAGGTTGTTGTCATAGTCATATTTCAAGAACTCATCACTGATGTGAACCTCATTGGTCTCAATGATTCTACGCAATGGCTGGATGTCATCAACGATGCCGTGGACCTTGAGACGCAATATCTTGCTTTCCCACATGAAATTGTGTCGCTGTTCAAGCCGCTCAATATTGACTAATATAAAGATAATCAACAAGGTGGCAATAATGCTGATCAGATACATGCCTGCTCCCACAGCGAGACCGATACATGCAGTCATCCAGATGCCGGCTGCGGTGGTCAGTCCGCGCACCGATCCTTTCATCTGGATGATGGCTCCGGCGCCCAGGAAGCCAACGCCGCTGACCACTTGCGCGGCAATTCGCCCGGGATCGCCGTTTTTCAGTCCCAGATACACTTGTGGTATATAGATTGAAATGAGCATGGCCAGTGTAGCTCCCATCGAGATGAGTGCAAACGTGCGTAGTCCAGCTATTTGACCCTTGCGCCTGCGCTCAATGCCGATGGTGGCACCCAATATGAGGCTTAATATGAGTTTGGCTATGGCACCAGCCAGAGTGACATTTGTACTCTGTATATCGTTAATAAGTGATTCTAACATCTTTTTATGCCTATTGGTTTCCAATGCAAAATTAACATTTTCGCTCCACTCCAGCAATCATTTTAATAAAAAGACCTACATTTGCATCAGTAAAACAGTTTATCTATATCCTTGCAATGAAACGAATTCATCTATTGTCACTGTTATTGTTGGTCGCCACGGTTCAACTGCCGGCCCAAAAGATGGTCGGGTCTTACAATGTCAGATATCAAAACAGTGGTGACAGTGTAAAGGGGAATGTTTGGACTAAGCGTTGTCAAGTAATATGTGACCAGGTGAACTTCATGTCGCCCGATATCATCGGCACACAAGAAGTATTGCATGGTCAACTCCTCGATTTATTGGCGGGTTTTGATGGCTATGATTATATTGGCGTGGGACGTGATGATGGCAATGAAGGTGGCGAGTATGCTGCCATTTTCTACAAGACCGACCGCTTGAGATTGCTTGACTATGGCAATTTCTGGCTCAGCGAGAATCCTGATCGTCCGGGTTTGGGTTGGGATGCTGCATGTGTAAGGATTTGCACTTGGGGCAAGTTCGCTGCTCAAACGGCAACCAACGATGACGCTTTTTTCTTCTTCAATTTGCACATGGACCATGTCGGGGTTGTGGCGCGTCGTGAAGCGGCAAGGCTGATCATGAAGAAAATCGGCGAAATTGCACAGGGAAATCCTGTTATCGTGACAGGTGACTTCAATGTTGACCAGAATGATGAGATTTACACGATATTCACCGCTTCAGGCCTCTTGAAAGATTCCTATCAGGCATCGCGACTGCGCTTTGCCGAAAATGGCACTTTCAACTCGTTTGACACCGACCTGTATTCCGAGAGTCGCATCGATCATGTTTTTGTCTCGCCGTGCGCCACTGTTGATGCTTATGGCATCCTGACCAACAGCTATTGGGTGCCTGATGTGGAGTCCGGTAGTAACATCAAGGGACATGATGCGCCACAAGAAATATCATTCAGCCGTTACACGCGCCGTCTGCCCTCCGACCATTATCCTGTTTTTGTCAAGTTGTCGTTCAACCACTAAAATCTCACCTTAACTTTTATTAATTGCTGATAACTGGCATTTACTGGTAAAAAAACCTTACCTTTGCCAATTAAATGTGATTTATCATCAATAATGATTAGTCCAATAATTGACGAAAACACGATAGAACGCTTGCGTCGACTCATTAACCAGTCGCAACGCATAGTCATAACATGCCACAAGTCGCCCGATGGAGACGCTTTGGGATCTTCGTTGGCTTTGTGCCATGTGTTGCATCGGTTGGGCAAGGATGCTGTGGTCGTCACTCCCGACATGGCTCCCAAGTCGCTGGATTTTATCCCAGGTGTTCGAGATCTTGTCGTCTACACCAAGTATGAGTTGCGCGCTCGTCATGTGCTGAATGAGGCCCAACTCATTTTCTGCCTTGATTTCAATGCAATGCAGCGTGTCGACCGTCTGCGAGAAATTATCGAACCGCTCAAAGCCCCTCGTGTGCTCATCGATCACCATTTGGATCCCGAGGATGCGTTTGATGTAGCAATATCTTTTCCTGAAGCCTCTTCGACTTGCGAGCTGGTATTCAGGGTTTTTATGCAGATGGGGCTGTTGCGCTTCATGGATCGCTACGCCGCGAGTTGCCTGTACGTGGGATTGTTGACCGATACCGGAGGCTTTGCCTATAGTTGCGATAATCCTGAGTTCTATGAGATAGTGGCTTCGGTCATGCGACGTCATTTTGACCGCATCACGCTCTATAACAAGGCGATGAATACCTTCAGCGCCGATAGCGTGCGTCTGCAGGGATATGCCGTCAGCCAAAAGATGCAGCTTTTCCCCGAGCAGGGGGCTGCATTAATTGTTCTTGACAAGCAAGAGCTGGAGCAATTCAATTATAACCGTGGCGATACCGAGACGCTTGTCAATAAACCACTTGCCATCCCCGAGATTTACTGGAGCGTGTTCATGCGTGAGGATGCCGACCGTATCAAGGTTTCATGTCGTTCCCAGGGTGACTTCTCGGTGAGTCGCATCTGTGCACAGTATTTTAACGGTGGTGGACACGAGAATGCCGCCGGTGGCGAGTTCAACGGCACCTTGGAGGAAGCTGTTGCTGTTTTTCATCAAGTGCTCAATGACTTGTTCCCGCCTGTGCAAGCATCAAGTGAACAATAAAATTATACAATTATTACTTATAGAGATAATGAAGAGTTTTTTTAAATCCCGTTGCATGATTCTTGCCTCGCTTGCCCTCATGGTGTTAACGGCATGTAACAACGACCAGAGTTATGCCGACAGGCTCAATGAGGAGCGCAATGCCGTCAATGCCTATCTGGCCAATCATCGCGTTGTGATGTCCATCCCTAAGGATTCCGTCTTCGAAGTGGGTGAGAATGCTCCTTTCTACCGTGTCGATGTCGATGGCAATGTCTACATGCAGGTCCTCAATGCCGGTGACCGCAAGAATGACCGTGCCCGCAGGGGGGAACCTATCTATTTTCGCTACTCGCGCTACAACCTCTCCAATTGGTACACCTATGGCACCTGGTCGATTACAAGTGGCAATGAGGACACCATGGATGCCGTGGCTTGTAGCTTCAACTATTCCGATTACACCTTGCCATCATCTTCACAGTGGGGTTATGGCTTGCAGTATCCAATGATCTTCTTGGGCGTCGAGTGTGAGGTTAACCTGATCATCAAGTCACAATATGGTTTCACCAATGAGATGACTCTTGTGACGCCGTTCTTGTATCACGTCCGCTATTACCATAGCCAAATCTGATTGATTACTTTTTTAACACCTGTTTTTTATAATGTCACTGATTAAATCTATTTCTGGAATACGTGGCACCATCGGCGGCAAAGCCGGCGATGGATTGTCTCCTCTCGATATAGTCAAGTTCACTTCGGCCTACGCTACCTTCATGCGCCGCAACTCTCCTGTCCACTCCAATGTCATCGTCGTTGGTCGTGACGCTCGTCTTTCGGGGCGCATGGTGCTTAATAATGTTGTGGGCACTTTGATGGGAATGGGGTTCGATGTAGTAAATATCGGCCTTGCCACCACACCCACGACCGAGCTTGCCGTAGTAGGAGAGAATGCCTGTGGCGGTATCATCATCACGGCTTCTCACAATCCCAAGCAGTGGAATGCCCTTAAACTACTTAACCACAACGGCGAATTTCTCACCGATGCCGAGGGCAAAGAGGTCTTGAGCCTCGCTGAGGCCGAGGACTTTGACTACGCCGACGTTGACCACTTGGGTCGGGAAATGAAGAACTATACTTGGTTACGCCGTCACATCGATCATGTGCTCGCACTCGACCTTGTTGATGTCGAGGCAATCCGCAATGCCAACTTCACTGTTGCGGTAGATGCCGTCAATTCGGTGGGTGGCGTTGCCATACCGCAACTGCTCGAAGCCCTTGGAGTAAATAAAGTGGAGAAACTTTTCTGTGACCCCACCGGAAACTTTGGTCACACACCCGAGCCCATTCCACAGAATCTGACCGCCATTAGCGATTTCATGCGTCAAGGAAAAGCTGATGTCGGCTTTGTGGTTGACCCCGATGTGGATCGTCTTGCCATCGTTATGGAGAACGGCGAGTTCTTTGTCGAGGAATACACCCTTGTTGCCGTCGCCGATTATGTACTGGCGCACACTCCTGGGGCAACCGTGAGCAATCTCTCTTCGTCCAGGGCACTGCGTGATGTGACCATCAACCATGGGTGCACTTATACTGCTGCAGCTGTGGGCGAGGTGAATGTGACTACCGAGATGCGACGCACCGGTGCGGTTATTGGCGGTGAGGGTAATGGTGGCGTTATATATCCAGCAAGCCATTATGGACGTGACGCACTCGTTGGTGTGGCACTGTTCCTGTCATTGCTTGCCAAGTCTGGTAAGACCGTCAGTGAACTCAAGAAGACTTACCCGCAATATAGTATTGCCAAAACCAAACTTGAGCTCAAGCCCGAAATGGACGTTGATGCAATTCTCAAGGCTGTCGAGAAGCATTATCAAGGCGAGCGGATGACCACCATCGATGGCGTGAAGATTGATTTTCCCGATTGTTGGGTGCACTTGCGCAAGAGCAACACCGAACCCATCATCCGCATCTACAGCGAGGCTCACACCATGGACGAGGCCGAGCGGCTGGGTGAGGATGTTAAAAAGATAGTGATGTCTTTGATTTGATGCTATCACTATAAACTCGATACGCTGCAATGGTGACTATGTCATTGCAGCGTATCGAGTTTTGATATAAGCTTGATCTTTATTTTACAACCACCTTGCGTGACATCGAATCTGATGAAACAATGTATATCCCAGCCGGCAGTTCAAAGCGGCAGGAACTTGATGTACTTGCCATTAAATCAGCATTAAGATTGTACACTTCAATCATCTCGCCTAACGGGTTATGGATTTGGATTCCGTGTTCACAGGGTAACGATATCCACAGGCTTCTGTTCGAATTGAGGACGATACTGATGAGCAAGGTAACATCACTCACGTTGATGTCATCGTCGTCGTTCAGATTGGCAGCAAGGATATTAAAACTGGATACATCATTACCCAAAACGTAGGAAATGAGAGTAGTGACATCGCTCACGTTCACTTTCCCGTCCATGTTGACGTCACCGCGAATGAAGGATGGAGCAGAGACTTTACCCATGATCTCGGCATAGGCACTGACTTTTCCTGTTGTAGCAGTGATAGTCCCTTCATATTCGCCTATTGTGGCTGTGCTTGCCAGTCTCACATAGAATGTCTCGCCACTGGAATCCAATGTTAGCGTTGATGACCATGTCTGTTGATCGAGACTCAACTCAAAATCATCATCTACCGTAATTGATATAGGATCATCATTATCTTCCGAAATAATCGTGGCTTCGCTGATTGATGATTCTCCATTCTGTACAGCAGTGAGTGATGTAACGGCCCCATCAAAATAGATGCTGGGCTCTGTTGGTTCCTCAATTGGCTCATAAATGGCTATGTTGTCGATGTTCAAGCGGGATCCGGCTGTCTGCTGGAATTTAAATCGGACATTGCCTGTGAAGTTCAGGCCATAAGTGAATTGTTGCAGCGTGTTGCTCGTCACAGTGGCCTCGACCAACTGGTCCCAGTTGTTGCCGCCATCGGTGCTGTAGAGGACCTGGAGTGTTGCGGCACCGTCATTCTTCCAGTAGGCAGCATAAAATGAGATGCCGCTTGTTCCGGCAACATCTTCCTGCATTGTGATTGATGATGTGGAGTTTTTTCCGAAACGACACGCTACTTCGTCAATCCAATGGTCGCCATCCTGGTTAAAGATACCTGCGTTAACGAAATACCATTTGTATGCGGCTCCCTGCACCGTCCTGTTGGAATATGTTCCATTGCCTTCGGCACATCCTTCCCACGTCTCAATGGCATTGTGTCCACTGGGTGTAGGCTCATCAGGCATATTGCTTCCCTTGTGCGCCGTGAGGGTTACTGTGCGGTTCACTTCACTACTTGACAGGGTGAGAGAACCCGTTGCGCTCTCCTCATCACCACTATAGGTGACAGTGATCGTTGTGCCTTCATTTACTGCACTGGCCGACAGTAGGGTAGAGGAAACCGAGAATCCCTCGCCACTCGTTGACAGGTTGAGCGGTAGAGTCAGGTTTGCCCCCTTGACGGTTACTTGTTTACTCACGCTGGTAGCCGTTGATGCTATTGTACCAACATCAATGGTCGAGCCGTTGGATGGCTGGGTCAGGGTAGGAGAGGCTACAATGCTGCCATCTCCTGTCCATGGCTGGCCCTGCATGTTCCCCCAGATGTGCTCTGCCAGTTCGGGATGATCAATATATGGGTTGCGGTTGCCTTGCCAGGAGTGGGCATAGTTGTTTCGGGTAATCTCTTTGTCGCTCACGGGGTCAAGTCGGTGCCACTCGATGAGCAAGTTGATGGCATAGGATGTAAATACAGGGTAGTTATTGCCTGCAAAGAAGGAATTACCACCCGATTTGGTCCAATCACTGACGATATCGTTATAACTGGTTGCCATGTAGAAATAGGCACGGGCAAAGTCGCCTTTGTATTCGTCATCGGGCTCAAACACGATACCGCTATAGTCAGCGCGAGTGCTGGTGCCCTTTCGGCCCTTGGCAACATATTGGCCGTTGGTCAGCCGCGTGCCGCCCTCACACACGCCATAAGGGTAGTTGGAGCGTTGATTGTTCACATACCCGTCGGTGGGCACAATATTAAAGATATCGCTGTACTGTGCTACTTTAGTGCTGCCCCACCAGCTCTTGGGCACCGAGTGCTCGCGGTTGATGCAATCGCCGATGGCCGAGTAGCTGCCGCACTTGTTACTGTAGGTGTACTTGTCGTAGGTGCTGTACATGTCAATGTAGTACCCGCGGCTGTCGGTATCGGTGTCGGCATAGGCATCCCACAGACCATCATAGCCGATGTTGGTGTGGCTTGTGATGATGTCGTAGAGTGCGATGAGCAGGGCTTGGTCACTCTTGTTGAGCGCATTGGCATAATAGCCGCTTGGACAAGGCGTGGGATCCTTGGCAACAGCAACGATAGCCATAACCATGACGGCTAAGGTCAAAATAGTTCTTTTCATAATCACGTTTATCTGTATATGCTCTGGTCAGTGGATTATTTATTGCGCGAGGATAATGTCGATATCGTCGTTGATGTCGGCGATGCTCACCTCATTGTCTTCATTGACATCGGCCCGCTGCATGGTGTCAGCATCGGCAACGCCTCCCAGGAGGATGTCAATCAAGGCATTGATGTCAGCAATGTTGACCTCGCCATCGCCGTTGACGTCGCCCTTCAACCGCTGGGTGCGGCGATAGATGGTGATGTCGTCGATGTTGACGCGGGAGCCTGATACCTGGTTGATGCCGAAGCACACAGGCCTGAAGGCGCTGACCTCGAACACGAAGTGCTGAAGGCTGCCTTTGGTGACCGTTACCGTCCCTAAACCGTACCATGTACTGCCTGCGCTGGTGCTGTAGGTCACCGAGAGCACGGCATCCTCGTCGTTGCCAAAGCAGCCGGCATAGAAGCCGATGGCGGTCGCGTCGGGCACGCTCTCAAGCATGGTGAGGGAACTGCTGCTGGTCTTGCCCAGTCGGCACGAGAGTTCGCCATGACGCAAGTTGTCGCTCCAGATGCCGGCATCATTGAAGTACCATGGGAAGGCGTTGCCCTGTACATGAGTCGTCCAGTAACCGCCAGTCCCGCATCCTTCCCAGTCCTCGACGATGCTGTCTCCCCACTCGGTGGGTGGTGGGGTTACCCCCTGGGGCGTAGCGGTCGCTGTGATGGTGAACGTGGTGGCTGCCTCGTCACTGCCGATGGTCACCGTGTTGCCAAAGGTGCCCTCGTCGTCGGCGGTGAAGGTGATGGTGACCTGTACGCCGCTGTTGACCTGGTCGGCCGAGAAAGTGCTGGCGCTCACGTAGTAGTACTCGTTGTCGCTCATCGATGTGGAGAGTGCCTCGGTGAGACCTTGTCCCTTGAGCGTGAAGGTGTGGCTGATGGGCGTACCCACAACAGTGGATCCCATGTCGATGGTTGTGTCGTTCTGCGGCGAAGTAATGACGGGATCAACGGGTTCGGCACTACCAGTCCACTGCACGCCCTGCTTGTTTCCCCAGATATACTCGGCCAACTCGGGATGGTCGATGAAGGGATTACGGTTGCCTTGGATGCCATACACGGCCTCGTTGCGCTTGATCTCTTTCTCGCTCACGGGATCCATGCGGGTCCATTCCATGAGCATGTTGATGGTCCAGGTCGAGAAGGCCTTATATCGGTTGACGTTGTAGTTGAGTTGAGCGCTGCCAGGCCACGAGGGCAACTCATTCTTGTAACAAGTCACCATGTAGAAGTAGGTTCTCGCCAGGTCGCCCTTGTATTCGTCGTCGGGCTCAAAGACTGTACCTCTATATCCAGGATAGGTACAGGTGCCCGAACGGCCTTTGGCGTGATAATTGCCGCTGGACCATGTAGTGCCACCAGCACAGACGCCATAGGGCAGATTGCCTCGCTTCTCATTTACAAAGCTGTCGGTGGGGTATATGTGAAAGATATCGGTATTCATGGGTTCAACTTCGCCGCCGAACCAACTCCTCGGGAAACTGTGTTCTCGGTTATAGTTCACGCCGATGCTGCTGGCTGTGCCGCCGTTATCGGAGGGAAGATAACGGCAATCGCTGTAGATGTCGATAATGTAGCCATCGGCACCCACGTCGCACTTGCGGAATGCCGACAGCAGGCCGCTGGTGTAGGATACCGAGGTGTGGTTGCGGATGATTCCGCACAAGGCTGTCATCAATGCCTCGTCGCTCTTGTTGAGGGCGTTCTTGTAGTAGTTGGCCGGTTCGGCGGCAATGGCGGTGACTGTGGTCACCATCAGCGCTGCCATCACCAGGATAACGTGTGAATACTTCTTCATAGCAATGTGTTTGATGTGTGATGAATAATTATCGGCGTGTCTCTTTCTTGTTCTTGGTGCTGGACGCAGTCTGATTGCGCACCTGGCCAGCCAACTGACCGCAGGCGGCCGCTATGTCCTCACCACGGCTTCGGCGTATGGTGCACGTCACGCCCTTGCTGTTAAGGTAGTCGCGGAAGTAGGTCATGCGTTCATCGCTGCTGGTGCGCAGTTTCTCTATACCAGGCACCGGATGGAAGCGGATAAGATTCACGCGTACGTGTTCGTTGGGGAGGAGTTCGCGCAACTTCTCGGCATGCTTGATGTCATCGTTGAACCATTGCCAGCAAATGTATTCCACCGAGAGGCGACGCTGGTGCGAAAAGTCATAGTTACTCAACAGTTCCATCACCGTATCGATGGGGTAGAGGCGCTCGATGGGCATCATCGAGGAGCGCTCCTCTTGGTCGGCATTATGCACACTGACGGCGATGTGGACACTTGTTTGCTCGCACAGGATTTTCAGTTCTGGCCTCTTGCCCACGGTCGAGACGGTGACGCGCTTGGGGCTCCATGCCAGGCCCCATGGCTCGGTAAGGATAGCGATAACACGCAGCACTTCGTCGAGGTTGTCCAATGGCTCGCCCATGCCCATAAACACGACATTGGTCAGTGACTCGCTCTTTGGGATGCTCAGCACCTGGTTGATAATCTGGTTTGAAGTGAGGTTGCCGTGAAATCCCTGGCGGCCTGTCATGCAAAAGTAGCAGTTCATGCGGCACCCCTTTTGCGACGAGATGCACAATGTTGCTCGATCATCCTCGGGAATGTAAACCGACTCCACAGCCTGCTTGTCTCCCACGTCAAACAGGTACTTTACTGTGCCGTCACTGCTGGAGGCTGCTTGGCTTGGAGGATATAAACCCACACAATAACGGCTGGCAAGCAACTCGCGGTTAGCCTTGGAGATGTTCAACATCTGTTCAAAGTCATTGACTCGTTTCTGGTAAATCCATCCGGCCAACTGCTTGGCCACAAAGCGCGGCATACCCAATCCGGTCACCGCATCCTGCATTTCCTCGAGGGTCATGCCTGCCATCGGCTGCAATATCTTGTCGTTGCTCATCGTGTTGAAAAAGTGTAATTAGGTTTAATCGGCAAAGTTAGTAAAAAGTTTTCACTTATTGGTTGCCTCAGTTCGGATGTTAGTTTTTTTCTCAAGAAATATAGAAAAAGGCGTGCAATTCAACCGATTGCACACCTTTTTCTTGAAGGGTTAATAACCCTTAATGGACCATTAGTTTTGTAAAACCATGTTGATGAGCATAGTCACATCTGCAACGTTGATGGCGTCATCACCATTGACATTGGCAGCCTCGCTTACAAAATTGGCCGGCGGGTTACCCAAGATACTGGAAATCAGGGCTGTCACGTCAGCAACGTTCACGCTGCCGTCACCGTTGACGTCGCCAGGAATCACCTCGAGCAGGCTGCTGCGCTCAACGATGGTGGTGAACCGTTTCCACACATCGGCAGCCTGATAGACCGTCTTGTAGCCCGTGGGAACAGCCAGGGTGATGGTGGTGAAGTGCGTGATGTCAAACGGCGTCTGTGCTCTGAGGCCCGTGCCCGACACCTCGCACAAGGGAGGCATCGTGGCCTTGCAGGCAATGCCCGTGAGGGCTGCGTCGTTGTTAAAGGCATTCACGCCCAGGCTTGTCAGTGTCGAGGGCAGGACGATCGAGGTCATCGACGTGCAGAAGCTGAATGCGTTGGCGCCGATGGTGGTCACTCCCTTGACAACATCCATGCTGGTGAGGGAGGCACAGTGGTCAAAGGCGTACTCACCGATCGTCGTGAGCGTCGCGGGCAGCGTGACGGTCTTGACGATACTGCCGCGGAAGGCGTGAGCACCCACTTCCTTGATGCCGTTAGGAACGGAATAGGTCTGCGACTTGCCTCCAGGGAAGATGACCAGCTTGGTCATCGTGCCAAATTTACCAGTGAATACCACTCCATTGCTGATCGAATAGGTGGGATCGACATAATGTGTATTCAATCGGGTGAAACTCATTAATGCCGTACAGTAGGCAAACGGGCCATTGCCGATGCTGTTGACCGAATAGGGGAAGATGGCCCCGGTGAGGCCGGAACAGTAGGCAAAGGCATAGCTGCCGATGGTCTCCAAGCCCTCTTTCAGGGAAAGCGCACCGGTGAGTCCCGTGCACTTGTAGAAGGCATAGTCGCCGATGCTGTTGACGCTGCTCGGGAACGTCACGCTCTGCAGATTGGTGCACTGATAGAATGCATGGTCACCGATGGCTTTGACACTATAGTCCACACCCGCCAGGGTTGCGCTCGCCGGGATCGTGACAGAGGTCATGCTCTTGTAACTGTCGCTGTTCTCGCGCACGAGCATGGCCTGGTTGCTGCCCGTGATCTCGTAGAAGAAGTCACCGCACTTGAAGTCGTAGGCCATCCCCACGATGTTGGAGAACTGGCCCCATCCACTGTCGGCCTGATAGGCGGCCACCGAGTTCTTGGGCACGGTGACGGTCACGCCGGCATACTGGTCGCTGGTCATTTCAGTCATGCCGGTGGGCGGCTCTATAGCCAGGCAGGTGATGGAAGTGAGATTGGTCGCCATGTTATTGAAAAAGGCATGATTAACGCTGTGGATGGTGGCTGGCAGCGTCACCGACGTCAGGTTGGGGCAGTAGGTGAAGGCATTGTGGTCAATTGTCGTGACGGTATAGGTCTCACCCTCATATTCCACAGTCTCGGGAATGGTCACATCACCGCTATAGCAGTTGCCATAGGCATCCCTGCGGGTGACGCCTACCTTGCCAGTACCAGTCTTGAGATAGTAGATGCCATCGACCACAAAGTCATAGGTCGTGTTCCAGTGTGTGAAATTCTTCCAGTAGTCGGCTGCTTGATAGTCCGATTTGGAATCCCACGGCACCGTCAGCGTGGCATTGCTATAGTGGCTGCTGTCAAATGTCGTCGAGTAAAGCGAGGGCGGTGTCGTGGCAAGGCTGGTGATGGCCGTCAAGGCCGAGCAGCCATTGAAGGCCGAAGCACCGAGGCTGGTTAAGCCACTGCCCAGGTACACCGTCCGCAGGCCGGTGCAATCCTTGAAGACTCCATAGCCCACGCTGGTGACGTTGTTGTTCAGCGTGGCACTGGTGATCGAAGTACAGCCAACAAAGGCATATTGCTTGATTTGGGTGACACTGCTGGGCACCGTTAGGCTGGTCACCGTCGAGTTGTTCAAGGTGAGCACATGGGCTTGCTTCAGCGGGTTGGCCTCCTCGTTGGCGAATAGGATATTGCACCAGTTGGCCAGGTTGGTGATATTCACCTTGGTGAGCCCGGTGCAGCCCGAGAATGCAAGTGAGCCGATGTAATTGACATTGGCCGGAATGGTAATCTGAGTTAATCCCGTGCAATTCCTGAAGGCGTTAGACTCAATCCGGATGATGGTGCTTGGCAGGGTGACACTGGTCAAGGGGTTGCCATTAAACGCATTGTCACAGACGCTGGTGACGCTGTAGGTGATGCCCTCATTGATGGCTTGAGAGGGAATGGAGACAGCGCCACTGTAGGTGTAGGAGTTAGGAAATCCATAGCTCACGCCCACTGTGTTGTCACCCGTGTAGCGATAGTAGATGTCGTTATACTTGAAGTCATAGCCCAACCGCGCGATGCTGGTGAAATTGCTCCAATAGGCTGTACTGGTGTAGGCATCATAGGACGAATAGAGCATGCGCAGCGTGGCGGTGGTGAAGCCGTCGTTGTTGCGGAAGGTGTAGTAGGACGTAGCCGGCGGGGTGGGGGCATAGGTGGTCACCGTCTGCAAGGCGGTACACTCCATGAAACACCACTCGCCCAGCGAGGTGCAATTCTTGCCAATGGAGACTGTCTTCAATCCCGAGCAGCTGCCAAAGGCCGACGCACCCACTGTGGTGACATTGTCGGGGATGGTGACCGTCGTCAGCCCGTCACAGCCATGGAAAGCATAGTTGCCGATCTTGGTCAACGACTGGGGGAGCGAGATGCTCGTGAGCCCTGTGGAGACAAACGCGTTGTTGCCGATCTCGGTCAACATGCTGTTGCTGTCAAACGACACACTCGTCAGGTTGGGGCAGTTGGCAAAGGCAAAGTTGCCAATGGTGCCCACAGTCTCGGGCAAGTAGACGCGGGTCAGGTTGGTGCAGTTGCGGAAGGCGTTGCTGGCCACCTCGTTGACGGTGTAGCCGTGATAGTCATACACGACCGACTTGGGGATCGTGATATTGCCGCTGTAGCTATTGTAGTTTGCATCCCGGGCACACACGGCAACGGTGTTAGGGCCGGTCTGGCAGTAATAGATTCCGTCTTTCTCAAACGTGTAGAACTGGGCAGCGCTGATGCTGACGAAGTTGCTCCATCCCGGGGCGGCCTGGTATTTCTCCTTGGCCACCGAGTTAGGCACCAGCAGATAGCCATTGTTGTAGGTCGAGTTTTCAAACACGTTGCTCCCCAGCGTGGGTGGCTCATGGGCTTCGCTAACAATGTAACGCAGGCTGTTGCAGCCAGTGAAAGCCACACTCTCAATCGATGTCAACGTCGAGGGCAGAGTGACTGACAACAGGCTGGTGCACTGCTCAAAGGCGTTGTTGCCGATCCAGGTGACATTCTCGGGAATATTGAGCCCCGACAAGCTGGTACAGCGGATGAAGGCCAGGTCGCCCACATAGTTTAGTGACGTGGGCAGGGTGATGTCGGTCAAGCCGGAGCATTCGCCGAAGGCCTTGTAGCCGATGCCTCGCACGGTCCATGACTGGATGCCCAGTTGGGCCATTAAGGGCACTGTGACACTGCCACTGTAGTCCGCCGAGTTGATGTTGGCATAGGAAACCTCGACGGTGCTGTTGGTCAGCTTAGTGTAATAAATGCCATCGAGATACATGTCATAGGCACTCGCACTCAAGGCGCACGTCAAGCAGGCCATCATGATGGCCATCAACCTGAAAAAGTAAGTTTTAGGTCTCATAAGCATATCGTTTTAAAGGGGATAAATAATTCTTTCTGTCGTTTCGTTGCAAATTTAGAGAAAATTTTCATAAAATAAAATTATTTACCGGTATTTTGTCGAAAATATTAACAAGCATGTGCATCTTGTAATAAATAATAGGCGCATCCTGTGTTTGGACACGCCTACTTATTCTATCGGCCTATCTTATTTCAGATAGGTGTAGCGGTAGTCGGTGGGTGGTACGAGGGTCTCCTTGATCACGCGCGGGATGATCCAGCGGATAAGGTTGAACTCGCCACCGGCCTTGTCGTTGGTACCGCTGGCACGTGCGCCGCCAAAAGGCTGCATGCCCACAACGGCACCCGTCGGCTTGTCGTTGATGTAGAAGTTGCCTGCGGCATAGCACAACTTGTCGGTCAACTTCTCCACCTCCAGGCGGTCGCGGCCCCAAACGGCACCAGTAAGGCCATAGGGCGAGGTCTCGTCACACAGCTTAACGGTCTCGTTCACCTTGTCGTCGTCATAGGGGTAAACAGTCAGCACGGGGCCAAAGATTTCCTCTTCCATCGACTTGAAGCGGGGATTGGTGGTCTCGATCACGGTGGGCTCAACAAACCAGCCTTTCTTCTTGTCGCACTTGCCACCGATGACGATCTTGGCATCCTCGGCCTTCTTGGCATAGTCGATATAGCTCTTGCACTTGTCAAACGAAGCCTCGTCAATCACGGCATTGATGAAGTTCATGGGATCCTTGACATCGCCCATCTTCACCTCCTTGCACATGGCCTTGATATCCTTGAGCACATCGGCCCACATGCTCTTGGGGATGTACATGCGTGATGCGGCCGAGCACTTCTGACCCTGGAACTCAAATGCACCGCAGAAGGCAGCCGTTGCCACAGCCTTCTTGTCGGCGCTGGGGTGAACAAAGATGAAGTCCTTGCCACCAGTCTCGCCCACGAGGCGGGGGTAAGAGATGTACTTGTCCACGTTCATGCTGGCCTGTTTCCACAGCGACTTGAAGGTGGCCGTGCTGCCGGTGAAGTGGATGCCGCTGAAGTACTTGCTGTCAGTTGCCACCTCGCCAATGAGGGCTCCGCTACCGGGCAGGAAGTTGATCACACCGTCGGGCAGACCGGCTTCCTTGTAGAGCTGCATCAGGTAATAGTTGCTCAGCAGGGCAGTGGTGGAAGGCTTCCACAGGGCCACGTTACCCATCAGCACGGGTGTCATGCACAGATTGCTGGCAATCGAGGTGAAGTTAAACGGGGTAACAGCCAGGATAAAGCCCTCGAGGGGACGATACTCGGTGTGGTTGAGTTGGCCCACGCCATCCTTGGGCTGCATGCCATAGATCTTGCTGGCATAGTGTACATTGTAGCGGAAGAAGTCGATGGTCTCGCAAGCCGAGTCGATTTCGGCCTGGTAGATGTTCTTGCTCTGGCCCAGCATCGTAGCGGCATTCATGATGGGACGGTACTTGGTGGCGAGCAACTCGGCCATTTTCATCACGATGGCGGCGCGAGTGGTCCAGGGGGTGCGGCTCCACTCTTTCCAGGCCTTCATGGCAGCGTCGATCGCCATCTTGATTTCTTTCTTGCCCACCTTGTGATAAGTGGCAAGCACATGCTTGTGGTCGTGAGGACAGGTCACAGTACCGGTGTCACCGGTGCGGATTTCCTTGCCACCGATGATGATGGGGATGTCAACCACGATTTTGCTCTGGCGATCGAGTTCAGCCTCAAGGGCAACACGCTCGGGCGAGCCGGGCATATAGGCCTTCACCGGCTCATTGGCGGGAAGGGGAAAGTTGATAATAGCGTTATTCATTACTATATATGTTTTTAGTTGTAAGTTTTAATGTTTGATTAGTTAGTGCAACGACTTTAAAATGTTGAGGACAAGTCTCTAAACGATAACCTCTAAACATCAAGTGCCGCAAGCAAATGCTTGCGACACTTGAATAAAGGATTTATCCAAACATCTGTTCGAATGTCTTCTTGATAATGCCGATGGCCTCCATGAGTTCTTCCTTGGTGATGCACAAGGGAGGAGCAAAGCGGATGATGTGGTCATGGGTCGGCTTGGCCAGCAAGCCGTTGTCACGCAGCTTGAGGCAGATGTCCCAAGCGGTCTTGCCCTCGACGGGCTTGGTGACGATGGCGTTCAACAAACCGCGGCCGCGCACTTGCACGATAAACGGAGAATTGATTTTCTCAATCTCCTCGCGGAAGATCTTACCCATCTTCTCGGCATTCTGGACCAGTTTCTCATCCTTAACAACCTTCAAGGCCTCAACGGCAACTCGGGCTGCCAGAGGGAAGCCGCCAAAAGTTGAACCGTGCTCACCGGGCTTCACGTTGAGCATGATGTCATCATCGGCAAGGCAAGCCGATACGGGCAGCACGCCACCACCCAGGGCCTTGCCCAGGATCACGATATCGGGACGGATGCCGTCATGCTGCGAGCACAGCATCTTACCCGTGCGGGCAATACCAGTCTGCACCTCATCGGCAATGAACAGCACGTTGTGCTCGTGACACAGGTCAAAGCATTTCTTCAAGTAACCGTCATCGGGAACGAACACACCAGCCTCGCCCTGGATGGGCTCAACGATAAAGGCGGCGACTTCCTTGCCGTGCTCCTTCAGGGCCTTCTCAAGAGCTTTGGTGTCGTTGTAGGGGATACGGATGAAACCAGGTGTCAAGGGACCGTAGTTGGCAAAACTGTCAGGGTCGTTGCTCATCGTGATGATGGTAACGGTGCGGCCGTGGAAGTTGCCCTCACAGCAGATGATCTTCACCTTGTCGTTGGGGATACCTTTCTTGACAACGCCCCAGCGACGAGCCAGCTTCAGGGCCGTCTCAACGCCCTCGGCTCCAGTGTTCATTGGCAACACCTTGTCGTAGCCGAAGTAGGAATGCATGAATTTCTCATACTCGCAGAAAGCCTCGTTATAGAATGCTCGAGACGTCAGACACAACTTGTTGGTCTGATCCTTCAAGGCCTTGACGATGCGGGGGTGGCAGTGACCTTGGTTAACGGCACTGTAGGCCGACAGGAAATCAAAGTATTTCTTGCCCTCTACGTCCCAAACATAGATTCCCTTACCTTTCTTCAATACAACGGGCAGGGGATGGTAGTTGTGAGCACCGTAGCGGTCTTCCATTGCTATGTAGCGTTTCGTCTCGGCACCCAGGGGTGCGGGCTTGCTGCAGTCTGCACTCTTACTCGGTTTTTTAGCTGTTGCTTTTTTCATTGGTTAAGTTGATTGTTATTAAATGGTTAATGTTAAAGTGAAATTTTGATTGCAAATATAATTTATAAATATGAAAACAACTTATGCTTTCACATAATTTAACGCAAAGTTGTAACAAGCTATCTATTGTCCTTGTATTTTGGCCCGCTCAGTCATTACTTGAGGCGATATCAATAACAGCTATTTTGCTTTGGTATCAGCGTCGTTTGCCTCGAACAAGATATTTTTGCACAAACTGTACTCCGGAAGAGATTATTCTCGATGATTGTTGATCTATCATCAGCATGTGAAAAGACCGCCCCGCACAGTACCAGCGGGGCGGTCTTGATGTCTATAGCCATTGTTGATGATTATTGTCACTCATGGCTCTCATTGTCATCATCGGCAGCGCGATGTTTGGAGCGTCGTTCTTTCTTGCTCGTTTCGCTGCTACTGGTGTCTTTCTCTTCTTTAAGGTCAATCTCATTTCGGTCTTTGTCGAGCACCTTAAACTCAAGGTAATTGAGTGACTGGTCGGGCAGGATGCGGAATTTGCGCTTGAATTCCCTGCGCCATTTCCAGTATTCATTCATGAGTCCCTTCTTGAGGTAAGCGTCGACAAACGGATGGACATACATAATGAAGTTGTTCACTTTCAATGTGTTGACAAGATAATCAATCTTGTCTTTCAACTTGTCAGTAAAAAGCAACGATGGCTGGACCTCACCTTTGCCTCCACATGAGGGGCAGGTCTCGGCTGTCGCAATGTCAAGGGCAGGGCGCACGCGTTGGCGGGTGATCTGCATCAGCCCGAATTTGCTTAGTGGCAGGATATTGTGACGGGCACGATCCTTTTGCATCACTTCGCGCATATGCTGGAACAGTTCCTGGCGGTGCTCCGATTTGGCCATGTCGATGAAGTCGATCACGATGATACCGCCCATATCACGTAGCCGCAGCTGCCTGGCAATCTCGTCGGCGGCCAGCAGATTCACGTTGAGTGCATTGCTCTCTTGGTCGGTGCTGGTGCGCGAGCGGTTGCCGGAGTTCACGTCAATTACGTGAAGGGCCTCGGTGCTTTCTACGATTATGTATGCGCCCGATTTGAAGGATACCGTCTTGCCAAACGACGACTTGATTTGCTTGGTGATTCCAAACTTGTCAAAGATAGGCATGTCGTCGCTGTACAGTTTCACGATATCACTGCGATCGGGGGCTATCTGGTTCACATAGTCATGTATTTGCTCATATACTTCGGCATTGTTGACTTGAATGCTCTCGAACTCGGGGTTAAAAATATCCCTGATTTCTCCAACAGCACGGCTCTCTTCCTCATAGACGAGCGATGGCGGGGAAACGTGCTGCAATTTGATGATGGCATCATCCCATGCTTTCAGCAAAACCTTAAGCTCATTATAGAGCTCGGCTGATTTCTTGTTCTCGGCCGATGTGCGAACAATGACTCCGAAATTCTTGGGTTTCATGCTCTCAATGAGTCGGCGAAGGCGTGTCTTCTCGGCGTGGTCTTTAATCTTTTGTGACACCGAGATGCGGTCGTTGAAGGGGGTGAGCACCAGGAAACGTCCTGTGAAAGTAATCTCGGTGGTCAATCGTGGACCCTTGGTCGAGATGGGCTCTTTGGCGATTTGTACCAGCAGTTCCTGTCCTTGTGTCAACACGTCGCTCACTGTGCCGTGCTTATTGGTATCTGGCTGGTTCTTGATCTTGCTGATGCTCGTTGGCCGCTTGTTGGGATTGTCTCTTACCGTCTTGATGTACTGAGAAAACGTGTTGAACTGTGAACCCAGATCAAGGTAATGAAGGAAGGCGTCTTTGGAATGACCTACGTTAACAAACGCTGCATTCAGTCCAGGCATCAACTTCTTTACCTTGGCAAGGTAGATGTTGCCCACGGCATACGAAATATCTCGCGTCTCCCGTTGCAGGGAAACGAGACGGCCGTCTTCGAGCAAGGCCGTTGTCATGTCGCGGGGCGTGACGTCAACTACTAATTCACTTCTCATCGCAGAAGGTGGGTGAAATGCATTAAATTGTAGATTTATATATGTTTATCGATGTGGAGATACAGATATATAAATGCACTGGACATGAGGCTGATGTATGGTCCCGCTGGACACGGCCTGCATGTTGTGCGAGTTTCAAGATTGGGGAACTGCCCCCTGTATCCTGGGCTCCTGAAATAGTCGCAGGAACAAACTAATTGACGCGATGTGACGGTCTGCTCATGGCTCAGGCCATTTTTCCGCTCACCCTATTGTGTGCCAATTCGTTTGCTCCCGCTATTTCGCAGTCTCGTCATTAATTGACTAATCGCAATTATTTCTTGTTTTTATGACGGTTCTTGCGCAGTCTTTTTTTACGCTTGTGCGTTGCCATCTTGTGGCCTTTGCGTTTCTTTCCGTTTGGCATGTCTGTAAATGTTTTGGTGATTACTTAAATGTTATATATCTTGCTGTCTTTGGGCGATTTTACTTCACCTGCTCCATGAACACCTTTGCGGGCTTGAAGGCCGGAATCTTGTGCTCGGGGATAATGATGACAGTATTCTTGCTGATGTTGCGGGCGGTCTTCTTGGAACGGGTCTTTACGATGAAACTGCCGAATCCGCGCAGGTATACGTTCTCGCCATTTGCCAGTGAGTCCTTAACGGTATCCATGAATTTCTCAACGGTCTCCAGTACAGACGCTTTGTCAATACCTGTTGATTGAGCGATTTCTCTTACGATTTCTGCTTTAGTCATTGTATTCTTAAATTTAATTTTTAGTTAAAGATTAAATAATTATTTTAAACGTAAACGCTTGAACAGTAGGAATTTGGAACTCTTTGCTCGGGTTGAAACGTCAAACAAAAAGCGCCCAAATATGAGCCCCTATCGTTTTTGCGCCTGCAAATATCGGCATTTTTTTCTAATTAAACGCTAATATTCAGCATTTTTTATAAAAAAATCTTTTTTTTTGTCGTTTTTTGATTTCTTGACGGATAACTCTGAAATCATGCATTTTACATCAACCTGAACCACTTTGGGCTGACTTTTGCGTGATGTGTGACATTTTTTTATGTAATTTTGCGCCCAGTTATGGAACAAGAACAGAAATTGACAATCGAGGAAGGCATCATCAAGATGCTCAAGACGGTCTTTGACCCCGAGTTGCCTGTCGATGTGTATAGCTTGGGCTTGATATACAAAATCGACCTCAATGACGATGGTCATGTAGACATAGATATGACGTTGACTGCTCCCAACTGCCCGATAGCCGACTTCATCTTCGAGGATGTGAGGCAAAAGGTCGAGAGCGTCGATGGCGTGACCAGTGCTACGGTTAATCTGGTCTTTGAACCCGAGTGGGATCCGCGCATGATGACCGACGAGGCTAAGCTTGAGCTTGGAATGATGTAAATTCATGGCCTGTTAAACTGCCGGCTGCTTTTTCTTATGAACTCAGGCAAGAAAGCATATTTCATTTCCGACCTGCATTTGGGCGCAAAGTACATGAGTAACCCGCTGGAGCGGGAGAAACGCGTGTGCCGGTTCTTGGACAGTATCAAGGCAGATGCCGCCGAGCTCTTCCTCTTGGGAGACATCCTTGATTACTGGTACGAATATAAATACGTGGTGCCGCGTGGTTACATCCGTTTCCTGGGCAAACTGGCTGAACTCGCTGACGATGGTGTCAAAATCACTTGGGTCACCGGCAACCATGACGTTTGGCTGTTTGACTACTTGCGCGACCAGATTGGTTTGACGGTTCTTTATGGCCACACCCTTCTGGACTCAATGGGCAGTCTCATTTCAGTGTCCCATGGCGACGACGTGGGACAACAGCCTGCCATGTACCGCTTCACGAGATGGTGTTTTTATAATAAGGTGTGTCAGTGGCTTTATGCCTCGATACATCCCCGTTGGACCTATCCCATTGCCACTGGTTGGTCCAATGAGAACCGCACCAAGCGCGACCCTAAGCAGCAAGAGAAGATATCCAATCGCGCAGCCAGCAGGCTGGTCGACTTCTCGCGGGAGCACTATGTGTCTCATCCACAGGTGAAATTTTATCTCTATGGACACATTCATCTGGCTCGTGTAGTCAGCAACGAGGACATGCCGCCTGTCGTTTTCCTGGGCGAGTGGATTTCACTTTGCACCTATGGCGTTCTTGATGCTGATGGAAACTTTGAACTCAAAAAATTTGAGGACTAATCATTTTTTTTCAAGCGATTTTACCACTGATAATCAATTCTATATGAAATGATTGTCAAATTACTTACATGAAAATATGTTTTTAAACATATAATTTTTTGTTGGATGGATCAAAAAATGGCTTTAAATTTGCGCCATAAACCTGAAACAATCTTTTTTACCTTAGAAATTTTACCTATTTGAAACCTAAAAAGGAATTTTAAGCCGAGGCTTAAGGTTCCTTTTTAAATTTCTTTACCCGTTTCGTGAGAATTACAATGGTAAGCATCTCATAAAATAATATTATCGAATTTAATCTGCTTTTTTTTGTAACTTTGCAACCGAATAAACGTCTGGTAACAATGAGAACAGTAGCGATTATAGTTGCAGGAGGCAATGGTACGCGTTTTGGCGCCGAGATGCCCAAGCAGTTCCTCGACTTGTCTGGAACGCCTGTCTTGATGCGCACCATACAGGCATTTTGGGACTGCGGCGAGAACGAGGTGACTCCTTTTGAGGTGATTGTGACACTTCCCTCCAGCCAAGTAGGACTGTGGAGACAGTTATGCGAGAAGCATGGCTTTGTGCTTCCTCACCATGTGGTGGCCGGTGGAGAAACTCGTTGGCACAGCGTGAAGAATGCTCTCGACAGTCTCAACTGCTCCTGCGATGTTGACGTGATTGCTGTGCATGATGGAGTGCGTCCATTGGTTTCGACCGACCTCATTAGGCATGCGATAAACACCGCCCGACGTTGTGGCAGTGCCATCCCAGTAGTGATGCTCAACGACTCGGTGCGTCAGGTCGATGGCTCTATAAGTCATGCGCTTGATAGATCCTCGTTGCGGGCGGTACAAACACCTCAAGCATTTGATTCTCGGCTTTTAATTGATGCCTATGCTCAACCTTTTGAACCGATGTTTACCGACGATGCTTCGGTTGTAGAGCACTACGGCCACAGCGTGACACTCGTCGATGGGGAGTATCAGAATCTGAAAATTACCCGTCCTCTGGACTTGGCGTTAGCCGAATACTTGCTGAACAACAATGCCTGACCTGCGCCATACCGACATACAATATCTGCACGGAGTGGGACCCAAACGGGCCGAATTGCTGAAGAAGGAGCTGGGCATTTACAGTTACTATGATTTGTTGTACTATTTCCCGTTCCGTTACATCGACCGCAGCGTTATCAATCATGTGAATGAGTTGAGAGGCGACGAGGCTGCAATCCAGCTCAAGGGCCGCTTTCTCACATTCAACATGGTGGGAGAGGGACGCAAGCGCCGCCTGCAAGCCCTGTTCACCGATGGCACCGGCACCATCGAGGTGGTGTGGTTCAATCGTGTGACTTCTATCCAGAAGTCTTATAACACCAGCACCCAATATCTTCTCTTTGGCAAGCCCTCGATGTTCAATAACCACATGAACATGGTCCACCCTGAGGTGGACACCGTGACCACCGAGAATGTGCAGCAGGGATTGACCGGGGTGTATAGCTTAACCGAGGTATTGCGCAATCGCTCTTTCACATCCCGTTCAATACACAAACTCATTCTTGCGTTGCTCGAAACTCCTGCGGTGCTGCACATCGTTGAAACTTTGCCACCCGATTTGATGCAGCAGTATCACCTGATGCCCTTGGCCCAGGCGTTGCGCTGCATTCATGTGCCAGCCGATCAGCACACTCTACAGCGTGCCCAATTCCGACTCAAGTTCGAGGAACTTTTTTTCCTCGAACTCAATATCCTGCACTATATCAAGGGCAGCTCCCGTCGGTTAGTAGGGCATGTGTTTAGCCGAGTTGGCGCTTATTTCCATGATTTTTACAACAATGTCCTGCAATTCCCTCTCACAGGTGCCCAGAAACGTGTGATTCGGGAGATGCGTCAAGACATGGGCAGCGGAAAGCAGATGAACCGCTTGCTGCAGGGTGACGTGGGCAGTGGCAAGACGATTGTTGCATTCATGACTGCGCTGATCGCTCTTGATAACGGTTACCAAGCCTGCATCATGGCACCTACCGAGATTCTTGCTGGGCAGCACTTAGAGACGATCAGGCCTTTGGCCGAATCCATAGGCGTTAAAGTCGCATTGCTCACAGGATCTACACGCAAGCGCGAGCGTACAGTTATTCATCAAGCATTGATTAACGGTGAACTGCAAATCCTCATCGGCACCCATGCTCTCATCGAGGACACCGTGCAGTTCCGCAATCTGGGTTTGGCAGTCATCGACGAGCAACACCGATTCGGTGTAGCTCAGCGCGCCCGTTTGTGGAGCAAGAACCGTACAGCACCACCTCATGTTCTGGTGATGACTGCCACCCCAATTCCCCGAACCCTGGCAATGACGGTCTATGGCGATTTGGATGTTTCGGTCATTGATGAACTGCCGCCTGGGCGCAAGCCGGTCACGACAGTTCTTAAGCACGAACCCGACCGCTTCAAGATGTATCAGTTCTTGGGTTCTCAGTTGCGCCAGGGTAGGCAAGCCTACATCGTTTATCCGCTTATCGAGGAGAACGAGAAACTTGACCTCCATGCCTTGGAGCAGGGATTTGAGCAGGTGCGCGATGTGTTCTCTCACTATAACGTGGCCATGGTTCATGGTCGCATGAAACCAGCCGAGAAAGACCACCAAATGATGCTTTTCGCTTCAGGTAAGGCTCATATCCTTGTGGCCACAACAGTCATCGAGGTGGGGGTGAACGTGCCCAATGCCTCGGTTATGGTCATCGAGGATGCCGAGCGGTTTGGCTTGTCGCAGTTGCATCAGTTGCGCGGCAGGGTAGGGCGTGGGGCCGACCAGAGCTACTGCATTCTCATGGCGCGCACCGACTTGAGTCGTGATACACGGCACCGCTTGCAGGTGATGACCCAAACCAACGACGGCTTTGTCGTTGCCGAGGAAGACATGAAATTGCGTGGACCTGGTGATATGGAAGGCACCCAGCAAAGTGGCATCGCCTTTAACCTGCACATCGCTAACCTCGCTCAAGATGGTCAGATTATCCAGATGGCACGCAACGCTGCCGAGGATTATCTCCATCAGGATCCCGGGATGGAGTCGGTGTGGGGTCGTAAAATGGCAGCCCACATCAAGGACATTTTCGATAAGCAAACCAACTGGGGCCTGATTTCATAATGAGTGCATGATAATAGAAACAATGATATATATATTTATTTTATGGTAAAGAGCAATAGTTTATTTAAGACATTTTTAGTGCTGTGCTTCACGACCATGTCGCTGTTCCCTTCCTATTCCAAATCCTATACTTGGATGACTGATGTGAATGGCGATGGCAATGTGGATGTCGCCGACGTGGCCACCTTGATCCAAATCATTCTTAATGGTGAGTCTGGTACTGCAATCAATCCTGAACGGAGTTTTCTCTCGGCCAAGGATTTCGGGGCGGTGGGAGATGGCGTTACCGATGACACCGAAGCTCTTGAGAACTTGTTTGAGGCGGCTTTTGATTGCAAGAAAGCGGTTTTCTTTGATCCCGGTGTTTATCTTATCCGTCGCTCGCTGACATTGAGGACTGGAATGGAAATCTATGGTAATAATGCCACAATTAAGAAGAATCCTGCGGTCACCACGTCGTTGACGGCGTCTGTGGTTAAGGATCAAACCTATATTGACGTTCTCAACGCGAGTGGCTTCAAGGTGGGTGATCAGTTCTTTATTAACGATGCCAGCGGTGCTAATTATTGCACCTATGGCGTCATTACTGCTATTGAGGGCAACCGCATCACATTCACCAATATCATTAGTGACCACCAACCCAATTTCCCTGGATGCGTTCGTGCCTATGCAGCGGGTTCCAAGGTCTCTACCTCGTTTGCACTGCTGCGCTCCTGGACAGCCAGGTTTGAGTGTGATGGCGTGTTCATCCATGACCTTACCCTGGATGGAAACAGGCTCAGCTCTGAGCCTCGGTCATGGGCCAACAGCTGTATTCACCTGGACTCTTATAGTCCTGGCGGATATACCGGTAACACTGGTATCGAGTATCGCACAATGCAGCGCAATTTGATTGCACGCAATTTGGTAATCAAGAATTCACCTCATGATGGCATCAGCGACCAGGGCTTGGGCGGGCTCATTGTGACCGATTGCGTCATTCAGAATGCGGCCATGCATGGTGTGCACTTGGGTACAATCTATGCCAACGCTTTGATTTCCAACAATGCCATGCAGGGTAATGCATCAACCGGTGCCGGCGTATTCTTCTGTCAGGATGTCACCAATGTGATTGTGGACAATAACTGGATTTCTACTTTCAATCATGGATGTAGCGATATTGAGTTTGGCACTTGTGGCAAATACATCACAATCAGGAATAACACCTTCAAGAACATCACGAGCAATGTGTTTGATTTCCAGAAGGCGACTCAGAGCAAGCGCGGCGGTGGTTTACAGATTACCGACAACAAGATCGAGAACTTGAAGTCGATGCTCTTCAACGGCAACTATCTTGATAATGTGGTGATTTCTAAGAACGAGGTTACCAGTGTCGATGTCGCTCCATCGTGCCTGATTAAATCCAACAGCAGTGATGCAGTGGTCATTGTCGGTAACACGTTGCCGGGGGGCACAACGGTCTCGGCTCCTGTCAATTTGACCAACTCGACCAATGTGGTTGTTAGTTCCAATTCTTGGAATTGATTGAGATCATGGAAACCGGTTTTTGAATCGAGCGTTAAAAATGCTGCGTTCAACAATACGGTAATGAGGCGAGTAGGCTTCTCGATAATCTGGTGAATGGCTGATGGCGTATTCGCCTTTAGAGAGCAACTCCTTAATGAATAGTTTGTCGCTCTCGTAGTCTTTGATCTCCAGATTCATCTGATCGATTCTGCTGATCATTTCATGCCAACGTTCGGCCCATTCTTCTGTTGATGGATGGGCCGAGGTGTTTGCGCTTTCGACAAATGCATCAAGCAATTCGTCGGTCGTGATGATGCCCTCATGGACGGCGCGGAGGCTCACTCGCACATGCTTCCCTTCGGTTCCGCAAGGTTCATAATACCACGGCATCAAATCGTCGGCGCTGGTTGTGCTGATTTCGTATTCAAGGTAGGAGCGTGCACTTGACGTGTCGCTGACCAGATGCTCTGCTCCCATGTAGTCTTGAAAACACGATTTGTAGATGTCGAGCAACCGTGCTTGGGGATATTGTTTCAGCAGTTTGCACGCAAATGCTTCCACTTCTTGGGACTGTACGGATATCATGCAACCGGCAATGAGAAATAAGAAAAATAGCAATCGTTTCATCATTAGGGCTGTTGTAACATTTCGAGGAACTGGTCCTCATTCAGAATCTCAATGCCCAATTTGCGGGCTTTCTCCAGCTTCGCTGGTCCCATGTTCTCTCCGGCAAGAATGAAGCTTGTGGCACTCGAAATGCTGCTCACGTTCTTGCCTCCGTTCTGTTCTATCATTGCTTTGTATTCCTCGCGGGAATGTTTGGCAAAAACACCGCTGATCACGATTTTCTTACCTAAGAGTTTGTCGGTTTGGCCCGAGGTCTCTTCTTCACTCAATGACATCTGTACGCCTGCAGCACGCAACCTCTCAACAATGTCACGGTTGCGTTCCTCGGCAAAGAAATCGACGATCGATTGTGCGATTTTGGGCCCGATCTCAGGGATGGCAGACAGTTGTTCTACGGGCAAACTCATCAAGTTGTCAATGTCTCGGGTGTGACGGGCAAGCACTTTGCCTGTGGTCTCTCCAACAAAGGGGATAGACAAGGCAAAGATGACCCGGGCATAAGGCACTTGGAGGCTTGCCTCAACACCTTTCAAGATGCGTTGAGCACTTCGTTCCTGGAATCGGTCAAGTGCAATGAGCTTGTCCTGGGTGAGGGCATAAAGGTCGGCAACATCATTCACGAGTCCGCTCTTGTTGAGCAGGATGGCAACTTCTTCGCCAATGCCGTCGATGTCCATGGCATGACGTCCAACAAAGTGCTCGATGCGTCCGCAAATCTGAGGCCCACAGCCCCACTTGTTGGGACATACCCATGCCGCCTCGCCATCGACACGCTTGAGCGGTGTGCCGCAGGCAGGGCAATGGCTGACAAACGCGATGGGCTGGCTGCCGGCTTCGCGGCGTTTCTCGTCTACACCAACGATTTTGGGGATGATTTCTCCTCCTTTTTCGACATATAGCATGTCTCCGTCATGGATGCCAAGTTGCTCGATGATGTCGGCATTGTGCAACGAGGCGCGCTTGACGATGGTACCGCTCAGCAACACGGGGTCAAGGTTGGCGACAGGGGTAATCACTCCTGTACGGCCCACCTCAAACGATACATACTGAAGTTTGGTGCATTCGCGTTCAGGGGCAAACTTGTAGGCGATGGCCCAGCGTGGAGACTTGGCCGTAGCACCAAGGTTGAGTTGCTGCCGCAGCGAATTGATTTTGAACACAAGGCCGTCGGTTGCAACAGGGAGCTTCTTCCTCTCCACATCCCAATGGTCGATGAAATCTTTGACGGCTTCAATGCTGGGCAAGATGGACATCTCTCCAGTCTTGAACCCCCATTGCTTGAGTGCCATGATGTTGTCGTAGTGGGTTTCGCAAGGCAGATTGTCACCCAGCAGATAATAGAAAATGGCATCCAAGCCTCGGCGGCCTACCTCGGCGCTGTTTTGCAGTTTGAGCGTGCCGGCGGCGGCGTTGCGTGGGTTGGCAAATAGCGGTTCTTCGTTGAACTGCCGTTCCTCGTTAAGTTTCTCAAAACTCTTCCAGGGCAGCAGAATCTCGCCGCGCACCTCAAACTTCTCGGGCAGATTTTCTACGCCTGTGATTTCAAGGGGCACACTCTTGATGGTAATGACATTGGCGGTCACGTCATCGCCTTGAACGCCGTCACCGCGCGTCACCGCGCGCACAAGCCTCCCGTGCTCATAAGTCACCGAGATTGATGTGCCGTCATACTTCATCTCGCCTACAATCTCGCTCGGTTCACCGCCCAAGCCGTCTTGAGCGCGTCGCAGGAAATCCTGCACTTCCTCAATGCTGTAGCTGTTGGATAGCGACATCATGGGACGTTCATGACGCACCTGGGTGAATCCTTTGCTGATGTCACTGCCCACGCGCTGGGTGGGAGATAGCGGATCCTGGTATTGCGGATAGTCACGCTCCAGATCCTGCAGCTCGCGCAACAGCGCGTCAAATTCCTGGTCACTCACTGTGGGCGCATTCAACACATAGTAATTATGGTTGTGGCGGTTGATGATTTCACGCAATTCCTTGATTCGCTGTTCAAATAAATCCATCTCGGTTATTCGTTTACATGATTTGATGCGCTAAATTAGTGTTTTTTTTCGTGAATCACCGCGAATGAGCGCTTTTTTTGTTATTTTTGCAGTTGGATAATGTTCATAGCCAATAAAAAGAGAGTATGATGAGAAAATTGATGAGACCTATAGTGTTACTGGCCGTGGTGATGGTGTTTACCTTGATGGGCACGGGATGTATCAAGCAAAACTACTTGATGTTTGAAGATGGCGACTTCGACGGTATTGAGTTCTCTGATTACGACTTGATGCATAATGCCGAACTCGATATGGACGATGTTGACCGAGATTAATGCAATTAAAAATTATTAACAGGGCATGATGCGTTGGGCATGAGACACTTTGAGCATCGTTATTTGTTCACAATGTCACTTTTTGATGTCATTTTAACATTTCGTTAAAGATTATTTTTATATATTTGCAGCCAATTATTTAGTGATGTCGTGCGTGATTCTGTCATTTGCGGCATTATAAGAAATCAAACGTTTGTATATGAACTTGTTACAAAGTAAGTTAGCACGATATGATGAACCGCAGAAAGCCAAAGCTGCCGGTATTTATCCTTATTTTCGTGCAATCTCCAGCGAACAGGACACCGAGGTCATCATGAATGGCAAGAAAGTGCTCATGTTCGGCTCTAATTGCTATTCCGGATTGGTCAATGATGAGCGCATCAAGCGTGCCGCTATCGAGGCCACTGAGAAATACGGTACTGGTTGTGCTGGTTCACCTTTCCTCAATGGCACTCTTGATCTACACAAGGAGCTTGAACGTAAACTCGCTGAGTACGAGGGCAAGGAAGATGCCATGATCTATAGCACGGGATTTGGTGTAAACTTAGGTGTTATTTCAACGCTTACAGGCCGTGAGGACTATATCCTGTGGGACGAGCAGGACCATGCTTCAATTATCGAGGGGCGCCGCTTGTCGTTCTCCAACTCCCTGAAGTATAAGCACAACGACATGGCATCGCTCGAGACACAGCTCAAGAAATGTGAACCTGATCGCGTGAAGCTCATCGTGACCGATGGAGTCTTCTCGATGGAGGGTGACGTGTGCAAGCTGCCTGATATTGTTGACCTGGCCCACAAGTACAACGCCAGTGTGATGGTTGACGAGGCGCATGGCATCGGCGTGTTTGGCGAGGGCGGTCGTGGAGTGTGTGACCACTTCGGGCTGCGCGACGAGGTCGACCTGATTATGGGTACCTTCTCCAAGTCCTTCGCTTCATTGGGTGGCTTTATCGCAACCGATAAGATTATTACCAATTATCTGCGTCATCATTCCCGCAGCTATATTTTCACTGCCAGCATCACTCCGGCATCTACTGCCGCTGCCATGAAGGCTGTTGATATCCTGATTGCCGAGCCTGAGCGTCAGGAGCACCTGTGGGCTCTCACTCACGAGGCATTGCAAGGATTCCGCGATATGGGTTGTGAGATTGGACACACCGAGACCCCCATCATCCCGCTCTTTATACGTGACAACAACAAGACGTTTGCCATCACTCGCGACCTCTTGAATGAGGGCATCTTTGTGAATCCGGTTGTTTCTCCAGCCGTGGCTCCCAACGACACGCTCATCCGCTTCAGCCTCATGGCAACCCACACCCATGAGCAAGTGGCCTTCGCCCTTGAGAAGATTCAAAAGGTCTTTCGCTCTTATGGGCTCATTCCGTGAGCCGAGGCACCCTTTGTTGAGAAATATTATAGATTAATGTGTGAAGCATTGCTTGGAGGCTTGACTTCACACATTGCTTTTTCTGCCCATTTCACCACTGTGCTTGCGCAAAACACACTATTTTGGCGGTCATTTCTAAAAAAAAAATCAAAAAACAGTTATTTGATAAAAATGTTTAGTAATTTCGCATCATCAAAAAACCGATAGAACAACGCTACTATGATTTACAAATTTGTCATTGTCTCAGATGAGGCCGATAATTTCAAGATGCAGATTGCCATCGACTCGACGGCAACATTCATGCAATTGCGTAACGTCATTCTGGACTCAGTAGGTTACAGCAAGGAGCAGATGGATTCATTCTACATTTGTGACGACGAGTGGGCCAAGGAAAAAGAGATTACATGCATGGACATGGGGAGCGACAGTGACGAGGACATCTGGATCATGGATGATACACAGCTCGACGAATTGCTCGAGGACGAGGGACAGAGAATGAAATTTGTCTTTGACTACATGACAGAGCGTTTCTTCAAGGTCAAGCTCAAACAGATCATCCCCGGGAAATCCTTGCATGACCCCTTGTGTGAGAGCAAAATCGGAAATGCTCCCGAAGAGAACATTGACATCACTGAGTTCATCTCCATTCCCAAGATTCCCGATGCCAACAACATCGAGGCCATCGACCGAAGCGAGTTCTACGGTGATGAGGATTATGACGAGGACGAAATCTCTGACTTCGACGAGATGGAGGGCTTGGATAGCGATAACTACAATTTCTAAACGCAGTGCAGTTTTTCTAAAAAAGAATTATTCTGCTTGCACCGTCGAGAATTATTCACTATTTTTGTAGCCGAAAAACAATCTTATTCTTCAAGGATATGAAAAAAATGGTTTTGGCCTTAGGCACCTTACTTGCCGTCTCAATGCTCTCATGCGTGGAAGAGAAAAATGCTGGCGGGCAGCAAAACGAGACCAATGACTCGACCGAATTAGTTGTCGACACGGCTATGCAAGTCACAGGAGTTGCCATCGATGGAGCCATGAATAGTGTCTATCTCCTTGTCGGAGAGGATACGGTTGAGTTCAGTTATCCTGACCTTGATTCGCAGTATCGTGCATCTTGGGAAATTGATGATACCCTCACCGTGCGATACTATGTGACAGAGAACGGTGACAGCGTCACTCAGGTCATCAACGAGAGCGATGCATAAAGATAGCCCCCAACCGGGGCTTGAATATAGTTGATTTATAAGAATGCGGTAGTAGCTCAGTTGGTAGAGCATCAGCTTCCCAAGCTGAGGGCCGCGGGTTCGAGTCCCGTCTACCGCTCAACTTAGGAAAGTGTTGAAAAACAAGAGATTAAGTCTTGATTTTCTTCACTTTTCAGTCTTAAATTTAAGACACAAAGCCAAAAAAAAACCGCATATTTGTACTATTTTGTACAATTTTGGAACATTTTGAAGCACTTGACTTGCGACTACACTTGCGACTACACTTGCGACTTTTAGCAAGTCATTTGTGAAGAAAGAAGCCCTGCCCAAGGTGGTACAATGTGCGTCCGGTTTTTATTATGGCAAACACTAGATTTTATCTGGATGTACGCAAATCGAAGGCTAATCAGCCTTGCGTATTAAAAGTGGCAATCGCCCATAAAGGGTTGACTGCCTTCATTTCGTTGAGTGCAAAGATCCTTCCTAACCAATGGGACGGGAGGAAGTTGCGGATTGTTAACCATCCGAGCGAAATGACTTTGAACGTGTATATCGCTGATACAAAGCAGCGGATAGACACGTTTATCCTGGACTTGGCTCGCCAAGGAGTGCTTGAAGACATGACGGCCTTCGAGATCAAGTCTTATGTAGTTGACAGGCTTTATCCCCAGAAAGCTGCGGAGAAGGCCGCCGCAAAGCGGAAAGAGAATTCGTTTGCGGTTCAGTTTGAGAAGTTTGCCCACAGCAAGAAGCCGAGCACATGCGGCGTTTACATGCACACCATGTCGCGCATGAAAGCGTTTGCAGGAGCAAAGCTCGAAGACCTCGCCTTTGAGGACATCACCAAGGAGTGGCTGACGTCGTTCGATAACTTCTTGGCGCAGACTGCGCCGTCGCCGAATGCCCGCAACATCCACCTTCGCAACATCCGTGCCGTGTTCAACGAGGCCATTGACGATGAGATCACCACGTTCTACCCGTTCCGCCGCTTCAAGATCCGTCCGGTACCCACGCGTAAGCGCAATCTGAAGGTTGATCAGCTGCGCCAGTTGTTCAACTATAAAGGCGATGAGTTTTTGCAGCAGTACATTGACATGTTCAAGCTGATTTTCATGCTGATAGGCATCAATATGGCAGACTTGTGCCGCTTGAAGGAGATTGATGACGGTCGTATCACCTACCATCGCGCCAAGACAGGTGCGCTGCTCTCGGTCAAGGTTGAGCCCGAGGCTCTCGAGATTATCGAGCGTTACCGTGGTCACGATTGGTTGATCAATATCCTTGACCGTTACAAGGACTACCGCAACTACACGCATAGGATGAATGATACGCTGAAGAAGATTGGCCCTACAAAGCGGGTCGGACTTGGAGGCAAGAAAGTCATAGACCCGCTATTCCCCAATCTTTCAGTGTATTGGGCACGTCACACCTGGGCTACCATTGCGGCCAATGACCTTGATGTTCCGAAGGAGATAGTGGGTCATGCCCTGGGCCATAGCAGCAGTACGGTGACTGATATCTACATTGAGTATGACCAGCGCAAGGTGGATGAAGCGAACCGCAGGGTGCTTGACTACGTGCTTTACGACAAGAAATGAGTCAACTTAAATCAGGGATTAGGCTACACCTTTTGCGTAACCAAATGTGTAGCCTTTCCCGTCACCAAACTTGCAGCGGGATGTGTAACCATTGGTGTAACCGAAAGTGTTTCATCGGGAACATTTTTCAGCGAATTACGCATTTTTCCGTCACCGAATGAGTGACCAAAGGTGTATCCTTTTTTGCGACTTTTTGAGTTACTCTTTGCGTCACCTTTATTATCGGTTTGAAAAAACTCCCCAAGGCCAGAGCCCTGGGGAGTTCAATTTATTATAGCTGAAACAAGATTACTGGACTTTGAAAAAGTTGCCTTTGATCAGGTGGCTCATGCCGTCCTCGGTGAACACGGCGGTGAGGCGTTCGCACAGGTAGCGTTTGCCGTCGATGTGGAAGAGGGAGCGGACGTTGGGGATCTTGTCGGCAAGGAAGGAGAAGGTGTATTTCTTCTTCTGGTCGACGGGATAGTAGGTGCGACGCTCCACGCCCTGGCCGTAGGCGGCGTTGTTCAGGCGCAGCGAGCAGGCCTTGCCGCTGTCGGTGCGCTTCCAGGTCACCAGCAGCGTCCCGGCGTTGCTGTTGGGATTGGGGGCCGAATAGGAATAGTCCACGTCGAAGGTGTCGGTCCAGGGATGCGGGAGCCTCGGGGCGAAGCGGCTGTAGTCGCCCCACCAGTAGGCGACAAACAGTTTGTCGAACACGGCGCCGCTCTTCTCGCGCTTGCCCGCGCTGACGGTGGGCAGGGCTCCCCACTGGATGGGTACGTCCTGGTCCACCTTCTCGGACCAGCGGGGGCGGCCCGTGTGGGTCTGGTCGGAATAGGCGCTGTCGCCCTCTCCCGTCTCGCCGCACTCGAGGAACACCAGGTTGCCGATGGTGCCGTCCGTCTCATCGATCCAGGCAGGGACTATCTTCATCTCGTCGATGTCGTCGGGGTGGTCTTTGTCGATGATCAGCGGGCCGAAGCGGTTGATGGGCACCAGTCGGGTCACGTTGCCCCAGTTGTCCCACTCCTCGCGCCCGCCCGTGCGGTACTTGACGCGCTGCATCACCTCCAGCACGAAGTAGGTGTCCACGTCCTGGGCATAGTGCAGGCCCCAGCAGCCTCCGCTGTCGGGAAGGGCCTCCTGGCGGACGTTGCTGTTGAGCAGCTCGTTGAGGGTGGCATAGGAGCGGCATCTTACCGTGCCGTCGGCCTGTGTCATCTGCTCAAGGTACCACGGGCAGCTGTAGATGTTGTCAAGGCGGTGGCCACCGGCGGCGTAGCCCTGGTTGAGCATCGCCTTGTAGCCGCTCTTCTCCTCGTCGGTGGTGACCTCCACGGTGAAAGCGTCCACGACCTTTGAGATGTGGATGGCACCCGCCGCCTCGATGTTGTCCGCGGTCGCAGTGCAGGCTATCGTGCTGCGGGCGTGGTCAATGTCGAACTCACAGAGCAGGAGTTTCTCCAGTTCCTGGAAGAACTCGTTCACCGTCCAATGCGGCAAAGCGCTCGCCCATGTGCGGTTGCTGTTGGCGTATGGCGTGGTGTTCATCAGCCACAGGTGGCGGTAGTCGCTGCTCTCCCAGAGCGAGAAGTCGTGGGCATAGCCCAGGGCCTCGCAGATCTTCCTGGTTATCCAGAGAAGATTGGGCTGGAACGAGAGCCCGCGGCAATAGTCCGTGTCCTCATCATCGTCGGGGTTGACCTTCCACTGGTACTTGTTGGCACTGGCGTTCCACCTGGCGGCATTCTGGAGGTTGCCGCTGGTGTTGTTCACCCAGGGCAAGGCGGTGTAGTCCGTCCGTGCCCACAGCTCGGCGGGGCTGGCGTAGGACGATTCCTCGCCTGGCCTTGGCGAGGCTCCGCCCGTATTGGGCAGGTTGTCGGGATAGGTGTTGGGCCACTTGCCCAGGTCGAGCTCGTCGATGTAGGTCTCATCGAAGCGTGGGAAGAAGTTCTGGTAGGATCGTTTCTCGAGGAACTGCACCTTGACGGCCTCGTGGGTGATGCCGGTGATCACGACGGCACCTCGCTTGAAGAAGTTGGTGTCCTGGAGCACGGCATCGAAGAAGATATCGCCCGTATCGACGTCCTTTCGGGTGATCATGCCGAAGATGTCGAGGTTCTGGGGACAGTCGGCCAGGGGCAGTTCAATCTCCATGGAGTAGTCGTCGGCGTCGGTGAAGATGCGGTTCTCCGATACGTACTCTATCGAAGACCCCTTCTTCAGCGCTGCCTGCTTTCCGTTTATCGTCAGTATCATAAGAAAATCGGTTAGTTTACGCAAAGGTAAGCCAGCCGATTAGACCTTGAAAAGACGTTAAATGAATTACCGTTGTTCGTCAATGAATTCCTGTATCTCTCCTAATCCAGCTATATTCTTAGGAATTAAGAACATGTTTTTTGGACTCAAATACCTCAAGAAATGTTCTTCAAGAATACTGATGTCAATTTCCTCAATAGCCTTTCTAGAATTTAGTCCAACTGGTTCAATATGACATACACGCCATCCCTTAAGATTATAATTACCTAATACTTTTGTGTATGTGGCGCCGTCTTTTTCTTTTTTCTTGCCATCGAAACTTAATGTTATAGGCAGTTCTTTATTTTCTAATAATTTTCTGATTTCAGATAAAGAAATGGTTTTACGATTAATGACATGATAAGAAACCCAAATAGCTACGGTATTATCTGAAATTACAATCTCTCTACCCGAACAATGATGATAGACATGCCCACGTAGTTCTTTGCTTCTTCGTATAATCAATGGTAAACTTTTATCCTGAATCCATTCAGAAACTAAGTTGTCCCATGAATCTACTATAATTGAAGAGGCCTTGGGATTATGTTCCGATTCTCTCCAGATCTTTCCCAATTCCTTTATTTGATTTCTAATTTTTTCGCCTACAAAATCCATATTTCATTGCATATTGTAACCATGTATTTTTGAAGACAAAGATAATAAATTTTCTCTATTTTCTTTTGGATTTCGGTGATTTATTGTTCATGAGGCGCTGGTACTCGTCCTGCGCCTGGTTGGATAAACTTGGCGGCGCCTCAGCAAATCGAACAAGTTCGTTTGCTTTCGGCTTGCACAAGTTTTTATGCCCTTGTCGCCGGTCACGGTGTTGACGGTGACGAAGGGCTCGTCCAATCGCTCGCTGAGACGGGCGATGGTCTCTCTCAAGTCTTTGCTCTCCTGAACTATCACCTGTGGCTGGCTCTGTGCCAAAGCCATCGGCGCGGTGATTGACCTGGACACGTCGGCTCCCTTCAGAGAGCCGATCGTGTTGGTGCGCTGCGCGTAGTCCAGGGCCTCGATCAGAGGACGGGCAACGGGTGAAGCGACCAGTTTCTGGCTCGCCACCCATTGGATAAACTTGGCGGCACCTCAGCAAATCGAGCAAGCTCGTTTGCGTTCGGCTTGCACAAGTTTTCCCCGGCATGGACCACGCCAGCCACCTCGTCGGCACGGCCCTTGCGGGTGAAGCCGCCCTCGCCGTAGCCCTGGGCCTGGCTCGCCTGCTGCTTTTTGATCGCGGCCCCACATCGGTAGTGCGTGGCAAAAACGTGCAAATAGGAAAGAATGTGGTCATCCAGACCAACTCACTCTTTATGAGTGCCGGCGGGATCACCATCGAGGACGATGTGCTGGTTGCGGCAAATTGTCAGCTTATTTCAAACAACCACGCGCCTGAGGAGCATCAGATCCTCACTTGCAAACCTGTTGTGTTGAAGCGGAACTGCTGGATAGGTGCCGGTGCGACTATCCTGCCCGGAGTGACGGTCGGTGAGAATGCCATCGTCGGCGCCGGGTCGGTGGTGACAAAGGATGTGGAGCCGAATACAGTTGTGGGGGGAATACCTGCCAAGCTTATCAAAAGGCTTTGACAACACGGATAACATTACAGTGGTTCAATGCCATTTAATTTTTTGTTGGAAAAATAGGCACAATTCAGGAAAGATGACTATATTTGTAACACATTTACCAGATATGAGTGATTTTTTCAAGACATTAAAGGGTGTGTCACAAGGCATCTATCGCGAGAAGATGTCGCGCTTCCTGGCGTTTGCTGAGCCTGTGTCGAGTGCCGATGAAGCCCGAGCCGTGATCAAACGCTATGCCAACGAGTATCATGATGCACGACACTGCTGCTGGGCCTACATGATTGGCACTGAGCGCAATGAATACCTGAGCAGCGACAATGGCGAGCCCAGCGGAACAGCGGGGAAGCCCATCTTGGGGCAAATCAACTCATTTGAGCTCACTAATGTGGTGATTGTAGTGATCCGCTACTTTGGCGGGATCAAACTGGGAACGTCGGGGCTCATTGGCGCTTATAGAGAAGCCTCCAAGCTGGCCATCGAAGCTGGCGAAATCCTTGAATGCCACGAACAGGCTCAATTATCGTTCACATTCCCCTACCTGAGCATGAACGATGTGATGAAAGTTGTCAAGAGGAGTGACCTGCGTGTAGTAGAGCAAGCATTTGACAACGTGTGCTCAATGACCATCGAGGCCGATGCTGACAAGGTGCCGGGGCTGCGTGAGCAGTTTGCCGGCATTGACGGCACCAGTATCGTTGAGTAACCTGCATTTTAATCATCAACAACCTGTATTGCGTTCTTGCCAACAGAAGCGTGCGCGAACGTGGTCGTTGCCATCGGCATCGGTGATGCTCATTCGAGAGTCCATGGGGTCGTTGTCATCGATGATGAACTGACAAGTCTCACCGTAATGGCTCTCCTTGATGAATGAGATTTCCATGCGATGGATGAAGAAGTGGTCATAGCAGTCCATGTCGAACAAGTTCATCAGGTGCGAGAGGTAGCGCACCGTGTTGACGTGTCGGTTGAAGTCACAATCCATGTAGCCAAAGGTGTAGTCCACAGCGTGCCCCTGTTGGATGGGTCGCAAGCGGCTCATGGGGTCGATGGGGCAAGGCAGGTCGGAGACATTTTCGCGGATGTAACTCAGTTGGGAAATATCCACACTGGCACGTGAGGTGAGGTCAATAACCATCCATATTGTTCTCACGTAGCCCAAAGGGTTGCCGTTGGCATCGTCAAGACGCATGTTGCGTTGCGAGTAATGTCGGTTGTAGTCTTCGATCCAGGTGGTGAGTCGATAGTTCTCGTTCACCTTGGGGAACGAGTTTACCTCGATGGTCACGCGTGAAAGCACCCAAACATGGTTGTCTTGAATAAGTCGGGCGTAGCCCACGCCCCATGAGTTGGCATGTAGCGTGGCGACCTCGATAATGCGTGTCATCAACAACGTCAAAGGCATTTCGCCCTGGGGGTTGCACTCACCAGCCGCGAGATAATAATCCTTGAAGTATTCTTTTCTATTAGAGCACATTGGTCTTCTTGATGAGATAATTGTCTAAAATTACAAGCGCAGCCATCGATTCGACGATGGGTAAAGCGCGTGGCAACACACAAGCGTCATGACGTCCCCGAGGATGCAACGTCACCTGATTGCCTTCAAGATCAACGGTGGTCACATCACGCATGAGCGTGGGCACAGGCTTGAAAGCGATGCGCATGGTGATATCCTCCCCATTGCTGATTCCACCCTGAATGCCACCCGAATGATTGCTCGTTGTGCCAATGGAACCGTCATCACGTTTAATCAACTGATCGATGACTTCGCTACCTCTCTTGGAGGCCATTTCAACCCCGTCACCATATTCAAAGCCATGCACCGAGGGAATGCTCATCATTGCAGCCGCCAATTGTGCATGAAGCTTGCCATAAACAGGCTCACCCAAGCCAGCGGGAACGCCCTTGATGACGCACTGAATGAAACCGCCCAGGGTGTCGCCTTCGCCAGCGGCCTTGAGTATTTCCTGCTGCATCTCGGTCTCTTCAAGGCAAGGCCCCACTTGTGAGACACGTGCCACGATGGTGATACCCAAATTATTGAGAGCTTGCATGGCGATGCCACCAGCTACAACACGCGCCACTGTTTCTCGTGCTGACGCCCTGCCACCACCTCGCGGGTCGCGAATACCATACTTGGCCTCCCAGGTAAAGTCGGCATGATTGGGGCGATAGCAACGTGCAATCTCCTCATAATCGGCACTGCGTGCATCGGCGTTGGGTATCAAGAACGCGATAGGTGTGCCCAAGGTTTTGCCCTTCCAAATGCCAGAGAGCACCTCTACCCTATCCTTCTCGTCACGAGTGCTGCTGCCTGGTGACAGCCGAGTGCGCCGACGATCCACAAAGCATTGCAAAGCGTTCAAATCAATATCCACGCCAGCAGGCATGCCATCGAGCACGCCACCCATTGCCGGCCCATGTGATTCTCCAAAGGAGGTCAATGTCAATATCTTGCCTATAGTATTCATGTCAAGTGCTCGGCTATCAAGTCGACGGTGTGTGCACCCACAAAGTCAATAAGTGACTGTGGGTTAATCTTGAACTGCAGTCCTCTCACGCCAGCGCTGACGTAGATATAGTCGTACAGGATGCAGGTTTCATCAATGTAGGTTGGGAAAGGCTTCTTCATGCCCACTGGTGAGCACCCACCACGGATGTATCCGGTAGTGGGCAGCAATTCCTTCATGGGGATAAGGTCCACCTTCTTGTTACCCGATACCTTGGCCGCCTTCTTCAAGTCCACTTCCTCGGCACCAGGAATAACACAAACCAGATGTCCTGTCTTGTCCCCTTCAAGAACCAAGGTCTTGAACACCTGTTCGATAGTCTCGCCAAGTTGGTCGGCAATGTGTTGCGCACCCAAATCGCTCTCGTCCACCTCATAGGGGATGAGCTCGTACTCTATCGATGCAGCATCCAAAAGCCGTGCCGCATTGGTTTTTGCGATTTTTTTCATCGATTTACACGTTAATTCGGCAAAATTAGTTATATTTGCCGAAAAATAACTGAAATAAAACCATTTTTAAGAAGATATTAAAGATGAAAAAAATCATTTTAGCTGCAATTGTAGCCATCGCAGGATGGATGAACGCACACGCTCAGGGTGTCCCGGCTCCTGAAAGGTATAACGAATTTCTTGAACAGATTGTTACTATGGGCGGCTCTAACACTGAGCTCCTGCTCAAAGCTACTATGGAAAGTTTGGCCAAGGATCCCAAGGGTTATCGCCAGATGATGGAATTGGCCGAGCGCCGTTTTAGCAACCCGGCCGACGAGCTGCACAACGAAGCGCTATACATGATTGTACTGTCACATGCCAGTGAGAATTATGTGCTGAGTGGTGCAGAGCGTGAAAAACAGCGCTTGCTGCTGGAAGGTGCCAAGAAGAACATGATTGGTACGGTGGCTAACGATTTTGATTATGTTACCCCTAATGATAAGGCCGTTCATCATCTTAAGGATTTGCATGCCGATAATATCCTGATTTACTTCAACAATCCCGACTGTGAGTCGTGTGAGGCTGTCAAGGAACGCCTTGCCGGCAATGAGCTGATTAATCAATTGGTCAACGACAAGAAGCTTGTCGTGCTGGCTATCTACCCCTATGAAGATCAAAAGCTGTGGAAGAAAGCCAAATATCCCACGATGATGATCAACGGATGGAACAAGAGCCAGCAGATTGAGTATGCCGAGCTCTATGACCTGCCTACCCTGCCGTGCTTCTACCTGCTTGACAAGGATTACAAGGTTCTCATTAAAAATGAGGGCAGCTTGAACAAAGTTGAAGCTAAGCTTAAAGAGCTCACCCAAGGCCCTGCCGAGGATCCCAACATTGCCCGCAGCGAACAGATGTTCAATCTGGTACTCCAGAACAAGAGCCAAGAGTTGTATGAAAACATGTCTGACCAAGTGAAGTCTCAGGTTCAACCCAATATGCTCGAAGACATCCTCACAAAAGTTGAGGGCCAGATGGGCAAATACAAGAGCCATGAGGCCTGGGAGGTACAGCAAATTCAGGGCATGAAGGGCTATACCTCGGTGGTAGATTTTGAAAACGGTCAACTGGGTCTCATCATCATCTTTGACCCAATGGGCAAGATGCTTGGCATCAGCTTTGCTCCCGCCGAGGCAATAAAAAAAAACTGAATGATAGCAACACCTATACCGAAGTTGACACAGTAGTCACGACGGGTAGTGAGATACGCCTGCCAGCCACCTTGTGCGCTCCGGCAGGCGTTACTGATTATCCTATTGCCGTTCTTGTGCACGGCAGTGGCGCCCTTGACCGCGATGAGACCATTTACGGCAACAAGCCCTTTGCCGAATTGTCTCATGGCCTGGCCAAGCATGGCATAGCAACATTGCGATACGACAAGCGCACTTGGGCGTATCAAGACAATAGTCATGTTACTATTCACGAAGAGGTCATCGATGATGCATTGAGTGCCATCGATCTGGCCAGTCGATTGACAAAGGGGAGAATATTTCTTATCGGTCACAGCCTGGGTGCCATGACTGCTCCCAAGATTGCTTCACTCACAGCGGAATTGAGCGGAATCGTCATGATGGCAGCTCCAGCGCGCTCCTTAATCGAAATCATTGCAGAACAAGTGGATTACTTGTCTCCCAGCGGTGCATCGCAATCTTATAAAGATAATCAAATAGCCATAATCAAACAAAAAAGCCCACAATACTTTGAGGGAGAAATTGCCCAATATGACCAGGTTGCGGTCGCCCAATCGCTGCGATGCCCCATCCTTGTATTGCAAGGAGAACGGGATTATCAGGTGCAAATGACAGACTATAATCTGTGGCAAATTGCGTTTGCCGGCAATGAACGCTTCCAATGCCATTCGTATCCTGGCCTTAACCACCTGTTTCATGAGAGTCACAGTCCAGGCACCTTGTCATCTCCAGCCGATTATCTTGAACGAGGGACCATTCCTGATCAAGTGATTGACGATATTGCCAATTTCATCAACGCAGCTGCGCACTGAACTTCGAGACCCCTATCCACGAGTACGGACACTTGTGGAACGCATGGGCCAAGAAGAACCACTACGAGTTGTGGCAGCGGGGCATTGAGCTTGCCAAGCAGAGCGATGCCTTCAAGGCACTCAAAAAGCAGGCCGAGGACAAGGGCAGCGTGTATCACGGCATGACCGACGGCCAACTTGCGGATGAAGTCCTTGCGGATGCCATCGGTAAGAAGGGCCAGAGCATGTACGACTCGAAAGACTGGACAAGAACAGCCCGTGTAAGGCATTGGCTGACCCAGTTGTGGCACCGCATTGGCGAGGCGTTGGGCTTCCGCAAGCGCATGCCCAACATGGCTGTCGGCGACATGAGCTTTGACGACATCGTCCGCACCGCAGCAGGCGACATCCTCAGCGACAAGCGTCTGAAAGGGGCCAAGGGACACACCAAAGGCGTGGAGTTCCAGGCAGGCAATAAGGGCAATCAAACCCGCACCGCCAATTTCAAGCGGTGGTTCGGTGACTGGGAGAACGACCCAGAGAATGCCAGCAAAGTGGTGGATGAGAACGGTCGTCCGCTGGTGGTTTATCACGGGACTAAACTCCAAGAATACTATTGGAAAGACGGGCACCCGTACACCAGAAACACCCCGAAATTCTTTACGTTTAATTCAGGTTTCTTCACATCAGACAGGGATGCCGCAAAGGAATTTGCGGACGGCAACGAGTCCAAGGTTTATGAGGTCTTCCTTGATATTAAAAAACCGCTGGAGATAGACGCTAATGGTGCCAATTTTGACGCTATAGAACTTCCTGACGGACGTGTCGTAAGCACAGATGCGATTGTCACGGAGGCTCTCGAAAGCGGGAAATATGATGGTGTTATCATCCGCAATGTAGCGGGTGAGAGCAACGGTAGGGTTAAGAACCTGATTGATGATTATATCCCGTTTGAGTCCACGCAGATTAAGAGTGCGACCGAGAATAACGGCGACTTCAACCCGGACAATCCTGACATCCGTTTCCAGCAGGCACCGGCCAACAACCCTGCTGGCAGTGCTCAGGGAAACAACGAGCAGTTGCACATCGCAAGGGACTATGCCCAGGACCGCACGAGGCGCACTACACGCATCATGGAGGAGGCGGTGGAGAACACTATCTCGCTGCGCCACGTCCTTGAGGACATCGCACGCAAGAGCGGCAAGCCCATTGAGGACTACGAGAACGAGTTTTTGGTCATCAGCTATATGGCATCATGAAATTTTTTGTTGCGTATTGTCTCATTTTTTTGGCGTTTTTTCTTGCTTTTCAATGGTGTTTCCCTTAATTTTGCTGCAAATTGCAATTTTGTTGCTGTAAACAGTTTTTAAATGACATATCGTATAACTTTTAACCATTAAATCATCATGATGAGAGAACTACTTTGTGCAATGGCTTTAGGTTTCTCGATGAGCGCAATGGGACAGGTACTGACCGTAACCTCGATAGAGAAGGTCAATCTGCCGGAAAAGGCATCCGTGGCCGCAATCAGCCCTCAAGGCGATTACCTGCTACTGACCGATGCTTCCAACCAAGGGCTCACCAAGCTGGACCTGAACACCAATCAATGTCAAGTGTTGAGCACTGCTCCCAGTGCAGGACACGGTGTAAAGATTTCTCCCGACGGCCAAACGGTCGTTTATCGAGAGGGAAGTTTCAACGAGAAGCGCCTTCGCTTCTCGTCGCTCAAAAGTGTCAATCTCACGACCGGAGCGACTCAAGTGCTGGTAAAGCCGACACGCGACCTCCAGGGCTATGCCATCAATGGCACGAGCGTTGGGTGCGTTACCAAAGGCAAATACGTCAAGAAACCAATCGGCGATGCTAAGGCCCAGAATGTGCCCGTGCTGTCGATAGACAAGGGCCAATTGATGATCGCCAACGGAGGCAAGCCCCGTCAACTGTCACCCAATGGCACTGATTACAGCTACATGTGGGCATCGTTATCGCCCGATGGCACCAAAGTGCTTTACTACCAAGCCGCTCACGGTACCTATGTCTGCAATCTTGACGGCAGCAATGCACGCAAGGTGGGAAAGATGCGTGCTCCAGTGTGGTATGATGATAATACCGTGGTGGGCATGATTGACCTGGACGATGGCGAATTCATCTACGCCTCAACCATTGTTGCCGCAACCCTCGACGGCACGACGCAAACACTGACCGACGATGCCACCATCGCCATGTATCCCCATGCGATAACCGGCAAGATTGTCTTCAGTACACCTGCTGGTGAAGCATATATTATTAATGTAACCAAATGATGAGCGCTATGAAAAAGATTATCCTACTTGCCGTAGCAGCTATCATGGCCGCAGGCGTTATGCAGGCTAAAACAGCCGATGAAATCCGCATTTATCTCAATCCCGGTCACGGCAGTTGGGGTCCCAATGACCGTCCAATGGCCACAATCCCCTATCCCAATCTTCCTGAGACCGGTCGTCCTGACACCAATGGATTCTATGAATCCAACACCAACTTGTGGAAGTCGAAGCAGACTTATGCCACACTCATCAAGATGGGTTTAAAAGCCGAGAACATCACCATGTCTCGCTGGTACAACGGCCCGTACCCCTATGTGAGCGGGGCGCCGGATGCTGAAATCTATAACCGACCGTTGTCGGAAATCTGTGAGGAGGTGGAAGTGGGTAACTATGACATGTTCCTCTCGCACCACTCCAATGCTGCCACCGACGGCACCTCGACCAATTACCCGCTGATGCTGTACCGTGGCAAAGACGGCGACGGAGGTGACCTTGCTCCTGGCAGCCGAGCCATGGCATCGACTTGCTGGCCGTTGTTCTATACCAACGAGATTGACGTGATGAACTACTATAGTCCCACAAGTCCTAACCTGCGAGGCGACATCGACTTCTACGGCAGTTCGTCGACCCGCACCGATCCCAACACAGGCAAGCAATATACTGGTTACTTGGGAGTGCTCAAGCATGGAGCTCCGGGATTCCTGGTAGAAGGTTATTTCCATACCTACCAACCCGCACGCCATAGAGCCTTGAATGAGGACTACTGTCATCAGGAGGGTGTACGCATCGCCCGTGGTATCGGCCAATACTTTGGGCTCAACCCCGAGACCACTGGTTATATCATGGGTACCGTCAAGGATGTCCATAACCACCTCGTGCACAACCTGTATAAATACAGTGCCGGATCAATGGACCAATGGGCTCCTATCGACAATGCCGTTGTGACTCTTTACAAGGATGGTGCTGTCGTAGCAACCTACACGACCGACACGTTGAAGAACGGCGTGTTTGTCTTTGAGGACCTGCAGCCTGGAGCCTACACCCTGGGTATTGAAGCCGAGGGTTACAAGCCTCTGGGCGAATATACAGTAGCCACCGTAGATGACCAGTGGAAGGACCTCATTGCCAAGGCATCGGGAGACATTGTGGTCGAGGCCAACAAGACCACCTATGCCGTGCCCATGCTCGAGAAAGAGGATTATGTAATTCCTGAGGATCTGTATCAGAACTATCCCGAGCCTGAGCTCCCAGGATATGTCATCGCGCCCAAAAAACTTGTCTTGACCCGTGATGAGGGCACTGCGTATGATGTGGAGGGCACCATCAAGCGCATGCTCGTGCGTGGCGACAGCACTGTTGTGCTCACTACAGCCGAGGACGGCACTCCCCACCTCTATCTTATCAATAATATCAACAAAGAGATGGTCAAGGAGTTAAGCATCAACGGAATCGCTCCTGCAGAGCCTGACAATGCCGGATTCTACAGCCGTCTGACCGACATCTGTTTCACAGCCGACGACCAGCTTGTGGGAATGAACAGCGTGATGACCCAATATGGCGACGGCCAGGTTGACGAAGGATTTACCCGCGGCACCCTGCGTCTGTTCAAATGGTCAGACTTTGACAGTGATCCTGTTGAATGGGTCACCACCCAAAGTTCGGCCAACTTCTATCGTTACCGCCCGCAATCACTTGCCATTGATGGCGCATCAGACGACTGCCTGGTTACCATTATCGGCACGAATGCAAGCAGTACTGTAGGGGGCATGAGATTCTTGAAACTGGCCATAGACAACAACCAGATTACCAGTACTATCTATACCGAAAAGACCATCAGCGCCAGCAGCAACTTCACGTTACCGAAGGTGGGTGAGCCAATTCTGGCACTCTCGCCACGCAGTGATGACAATGTTGTGCTTGACGGCAACAAAATCATGGCGCTGGAAGTAGCGACTGCTACCGCCAACGGTGTTGACAGTGAAGTGCTGGGACGCATGACGGGCACCGAGGCCGACACGGCAGCTGTGGGCGTATCGTTCTTCAAGTATGCACAGCATCAATTCATGGTTACCCCCTACATGGCCGAAGAAGCCGTTGCCGGCATCAAGCTGTTTGACATCACAGCAGGAATGGATCAAGCTGCTCTTGTCGCCACTACCAATACCGACCTTGCTCCCCTGCCATGCCGCTTCATGGCAACTGGTGCTGCCATCAAGGACGAAGACATCTATCTGTATCTGATGCAGGACAATAAGATTACAAAATGGCAAGCCATTGCCGATGACCAGCCCGCCGTGACCGGCATCTATGCCTACGGCTTGACATCAAGTGAAGATGATGGTGCATTGGTCTTCACATTTGATGCCAATGCCGATGCCCAAAATGCCTATATCACTTTCTATGACAACGAGGGCAATGAAGTGGGCACCATTGAGGTTCCTGACGTTAAGCAGGGAGAAAACAGCATCACAGTGAGCTACGACGACCTGCCTGGCGAGCCTGGTGAAGAATTGACATGGTCGGTAACTGTTGAGGGAGAAGACATTACCACCATCAAGCGCATTAACCCCACTGGCCAGAATTATAGCGGACAACTGTTTGTCGCTGTCGACAAGTCGCCGCGCAGTCCCAAGATGGGTACCATCTATGCCGGCAACCGCACTGGCAGCGCAGCAGCCACCAACGGCATTTACGTCTGCGACGTGATGGGCCAGCGTGTAACCGAGGAACTGTACCGTGGCGGCCACTCATGGGGCAGCAACTACCGCATGGCAGTTGACGACCGCGGTAAACTCTATGTTCCCGACTGGGGTGATGGCGCATCGGGTGTATATATCGCCGATCCCATGGATATGTCAGGAACGTGGACCGAATTCTTTGTTGGAACCCGCGCCGGCGACGGCATGATTACCAATAACGGTGTGAATGTGGGCTCTTCTACTCCTGGCGTTGCCACCTATGGCAAGGGAGCCGAATCCAAACTTTATGTCTATCTTGAGGACTTTGGCAACGGTGTG
>FLNX01003028.1_pt1 | contig 121667 bp, 95 predicted proteins | sample 1140341 | NCBI WGS metagenome assembly FLNX01 (sample SAMEA3878208, study PRJEB12797) | bioreactor metagenome | biome: Moose rumen | place: Sweden | collected 2011-10
AATCGACAATTCCGTTGAAGGCTTCGAAAGCCTTCTGAAAAAGCTGGCAGAAATCAGCGCTGACATCTCCCAGTTTGTTTTTGGTATGGAAGCCACTGGCCATTACTGGCTCAACCTCTATACCTGGCTGTGCGACAGGAACTTCACGGTTCATGTCATCAACCCGATTCAGTCCGATGCCCTTCGCAGGCTTGAGATACGACAGACAAAGACCGACTCCATTGATTCATATCTCATCGCTGACTGTATCCGCCTTGGAAAATACTGCGATACAAATCTCGCTGATGACGATATGCTCGCGCTCCGTGATTTGACGCGGCAGCGTTTCTACCTGGTCGACATGGCCTCCGACATCAAGAAAAAGGTCATTGCCATGATGGACCGTATTTTTCCCGAATATGAATCACTTTTCAGCGATATGTTCGGAAAAACTTCCCGTGATTTACTCAAGGAATGCACAACCCCGGAAGAAATACTTGCCCTTGATACCACTCATCTTGCTGAAATCCTGAGGAAATCAAGCAAAGGTCGTTTTAAGCAGGAAAAAGCTGAAGAACTCCAGAAAACCGCAAGAAACTCATTTGCAGTTCTTCTTTCGTCGCAGACCAATTCTCTGCTCGTAAAACAGATGATTGAGCAGATTGAACTTCTCGAATCTCAGATTTCTGAAATCGAAAAAATCATTGAACAGCTCTACTCAAAGTTTGACTGCAAGCTCACAAAGATTCCCGGAATGGGAATTACTCTAGCAGCTGTCATTCTCAGTGAAATCGGAGATATTTCACGTTTCCCTGATCCAAAACAACTGACTGCATTTGCAGGCCTTGATCCAGTCCTTAAGCAATCTGGCATGAACAAAGGTCTTGGTTATCACATGTCCAAACGTGGCTCACCTTATCTTCGCCGTGCCCTGTGGCTTGCCGCAAACAGCATCAAAAAATGGGATCCTTCTTTTGCCTATGCTTATCAGAAAAAAATTGATTCCGGCAAGAACAAAAGTCAGGCGCTCGGTTTTATTTCTCACAAACTCCTCAATGTTGTCTTCACTGTTCTTAAAAACAATATTGATTATGTTCCTATTTTTCCTCCTGACGTTGATGTCTCAAAACTTGCTGAAAAAGCTATGAAAAATGCTTCGTCAAATGATTGACATTTCATAGCAGGTCTTATACATTTGTCATTCCGAACTTGTTTCGGAATCTCTTGCTTCGGCTACGCTCAGCAACCATGTTTCGACTCCGCTCAGCAACCATGATTAGTAGCAGTCGCTGTAGTAGCGGACTTTTGAAAAATCGCGCTTCTTGAGGTTTTCTGGGGTGATGAAAAAGTTCGCGATTCCCTGGTCGCCCAAGCTGATGTTGATGTCCGTATTGTATTCGCTGTCAATCTGGAGCAGCAGGACTTCTTCCTCGTCTTCGCTTCTGCCGTCGTACTGTACGAAGAACGGATAGCCTCCAATCTGGTGGAGAGTGCCCTCTTTTGAGTCCTCGCAAAAATAATCGTCCATGTCCAAATCTCCGGAAAACGAGCCTTGCGGGTCTTCGTAAACGGGATATCCAAGCTCTTTTGCGGCGCTCGTCGCCATATCGTTGTACTCCGAAAGCATCTGGTTCGGGTGGGAAATACCCTTTTCAAACGTCAGCGCATACTCTTTTTCGAGCGGGAAATCGTGTTCGAGTGTGAGTTTCTTTCCGCTTTTCATTTGGCTACCCCTTCTTTCATGTTCTTTCTGCATGATTTCCTCCGCACTCTGAACGCCCATCTCGTGAAGCGCGTCTGCACTGAGGGCAAGAGAGTCGTCCACGTCCTCTCTCCACACGACTCGCCAGTAATTCTGTGTCGTTCCGTCATCGTCCATGTCGCGCCCTGCCGAGAGGTCTGCAATAATGAAAATCTGTAAAAGTCCCTTTTCTGGATAATCAGGAAGATGAGGAACGTCAGCAAAGTTGATTTGCGCAAGGAGAGTGAGAATGTTTCCGTCCTTGTCCTTCGGGAACTCCTCGCCAGCCGTCCAGTATGGAAGCCCTCCGAACTTGCTCGCCGTCATCGCAAGCGGTGACTCTGTTTTCTTTGGCTTTATGCGGACACACTCCATTGCGTATTTCTCTCGGATATACTTCAGAATCTTCCTCGTCTGCACGATTGAATAAAAGCCCTCATATTCATCCTCGTCGAGTATCTCTTGAAACTCCTCATAGCTGATAATGAGCGTTCCGTTCTTCTTGGCTTTCTCAAGCTTTGAGCTTTCTGCGTTTGGGTCAGCGCACACGAGGATATCCAAATCCTTTGTAACGCTTGACTTCACCTCGAACTTTTCCTCTGCCATCTCGGTCAGTTCCTCTCTTGTCATGTCTGGGCACTCGCCCGTGAAACATACGCTTTCCATAATCTCATCTCCTTTCAAATCAATAACAATCCCAGTTGTAAATCACATGCGAGAAGTCTTTCTTCTTCAAATCCTCGCGCTTGATAAAGAAGTTCGCGACTCCGCTGTCTCCCCAAAGGATTTCCCAGCCATTATCAGTGTGCTCGCTGTCCATCTGGAAGAGCAGAATGTCGCCCTCACGCCTGACATCGCTTTGCGTGTAAAACGGCAGTCCTCCGATTTGGTGGAACGGTGTGTCATCATCGCAGAAGTTATTGAAATCGTTCTCACTGAACATATCACATGAATCCTCGTCTTCGTAAACAGGAAGCGCCAAATCTTTCGCAGCTTGTCGGATTTTCTCATCGAAGTCGTCAAGACACGGAGTCACAAACGAAAGTGCCTTTTCAAACGAAATCGCATATTCTTTGTCCAACGGGAAATAATTGTCGTCGTCCCCGCTAGCCTCAGCCACGCTTCTTACGCCCATTTCGTGAAGTTCTCTTTCCGTCATTGCACGCTCTTCTGAAAAATCCTCGTGCCACACAATACGCCAAAGTTTCTGAGATGAGTTGTCACCCTGTTCGTCATAGCAATCCATTCCGTACAAATCATCACCGTGTATGAAAATCTGCAAAAGCCCTTTTTCTGGATAATCTGGAAGATGAGGCACTTCTGCGAAATTGATTTGCGCCAAAAGAAAGAGCGGTTCTTGCTCGCAGTCGACTTCCTCCGAGGTCTTCGGGAACTCCACGCCTTTCTCCCAATACGGCAAGCCTCCGAACTTGCTCGCCGTCATCGGAAGCGGCTCATTTTCGACGCTTGTGTTTATGCGGACGCACTCCTCTGCGTAAGCCTTTCGCAAATGCTTCAGAATCTTCTTCGCCTCTGCGTGCGAATACAAGCCATCCTCATCGTCGTCGTCATCATCATCGCTGTCAAGCATCTCAAGAAAATCCTCGTAGCTGATGATGCGAGTCCCGTTCTTCTTGGCTTTCTCAAGCTTTGAGCTTCCTGCGTTTGGGTCTGCGCACACAAGGATGTCCAAATCCTTTGTGACGCTCGTCTTCACCTCGAACTTTTCCTCTGCCATCTCGGTCAGTTCCTCTCTTGTCATGTCTGGGCACGCGCCCGTAAAACATACGCTTTCCATAAATCTCTTTCTCCTGATTTATATTTGTGCTTCGATTCCGCTCAGCAACCGCAGATGCTGAAAGTATTTTTCTTGCGAAAAATACAGTTCAGCATGACAGAATGAACCTCATTCCGAACAAGTTTTCAGAATCTCTTGCTTCGGCTACGCTCAGCAACCGATTTTTTCTTAATATTTCACCATCTCATCTTCACTATTTCAGTGTCGCCATCGGAGCAATGCACCACTTTTGCAGGCATGTAATAGTTCCAGACATCGCCTTTTTTCATGGCCTTCCACTCCGCAATCGTTCCGCCGAACGTGATTTGTGTGAGCGAACTGGCACAAAAAAATCCTTGTCTATCGATTTCTTTCACGGATTTTGGAATGAAAATGCTCTTTAGTTGCTCGCTGTAATAAAATGCACTGTCTCCGATTTTGCTGACGCCATCGGGAATTTTCTGAGTTTCTTTTTGCACAGTTTCATAAAGCAGCTCATCGTTCTCAAAAGCAAAGCCATCTTTTATCGTGAACTCAACGTCAACGCTTTTTTCGTCTTTGAGTTTGTTCAGCTTTATTGAATAGCCGAGGTTTTCAATGTTCGTGCCATAAAAAGCAAGAGTTTCGATTTTCTTTATCGATTTCGGAATATAAATCTCCGAAAGGTTCTCGCATCTCTCAAACGCTCCCCTGCCAAGCTCCAAAAGGCTTTCGGGCAAACGAACTGATGTAAGACCGTGGCACGCTTTGAACGCTCCATTTTCAATGACTTTCAAAGTTTCGGGAAACGTTATTGATTTTACATGACCACTGTTCCAGAATGCTCCATATTCGATGGTTTCAAGCCCGTCTGTCAAAATCAAGTTCTTGAAACCGTTATCAGAGCCAAGGTCAAAACTGCTTGAGCCGAGTGTTCTTATGCCATAGACCGAAAGCGTGTTTTCCACATGCACCCAGCTGCCTTTGAATCTGCCGCTTGAAAACAGATTGGCGTTTCCGTCCGCATCTGCGTTTATCGTTGCCAGCTTGTAAGCCCCCGACGTTGACATATCGGCAAGCGAGATTTTGTTCGCTTTGAGCTCGGCATAAATCTCCGCTCCGTCTTTTTCTTGGTCAGAAAGTATCTCGATGATTTTTCTGATTTTCTCAATCCATTTTGCGCTGTCCTGAGAGAACCTGAACGAGCCTGCGTTCTTGCCAATCTGAAAGAAGACGCTCAAGCCTGTTTTTCTGTTCGTGAGGACTTGATATTTCACGCCAGCTTCTTCCGAAAGCAGTGAGGACAAAACAGCGTCAATGCTTGCGCCTTGCACTTGCTTTATCTTTTCGCCCTTTGCATCGTTGTGCGAAAGCTCTTTGACGTGCGCTTTCAAGAGTGAGCTTCGCTTTATCAGCTTGTACGTCTGGCTTTCGCTCCTGCACTTAATTTCGTATTGCGTTTTCAAGGCGAAAAACCAAGACGAATCGAGGTACTCCACGTTGTCGCCGAGGCTCACCGTCATCAGCGACGTGCAGTTTTTGAACGCACTTTTCTTTATGTCAAGCATACTGTCAGGAATAGACACCTCTTCCAGTGCCGAGCAGTCCTTGAACGCTTGCATAACTACATACTTCACGCCGTCAGGGATAAACGCACTCTTTATGCCCTTGTCAGAGACACCTTCCACTGTTTCCATATCATCTGAATAAATGATTCCGTCAATTATCTTTCCCATTTTTGCTTCTCCTGTTATATATTTGTCATTCCGAACAAGTTTTCAGAATCTGCATTTCCTTTTTCCGTTTTCCGTCTTTACAGCAAATAGTAAAAGTATATTCGCATATCGCGTGGCTGGCAGAATTTTCGCGCCAGCTTCAATAACAACAAAATGCCTATCGTGCTATACTTTTTTGCATGAGAATTTTTTTTAGGGTCGCAATCATTTTTCTTTTTGCGCTTTTCCTTGCAGGTTGCAAGCAAAAAGCCCAAAACACATCTCCAATCGCCGACTGCGTGGTAACTCCGAAAGTAAGCCCGGTAGAAATTTATTCGGATGTAGAAAAAAACGAGAAGACAAACTATGAACTTTCAGTTTTTACAGAGCCTACACAGCTCTCAATAATCGAACAGTCCGGCGATTTGCTCAAAGTGAAGTTCTCCGACGGCGGCTCGAAAAAGACCGGCTGGATTTCATTGAAAGACGTAACGCTGACGAAAGAAATTTTTGACAAGACCGTGAACCTTGCGATTGACGGCGACGAAAACGCAAAGATTTTGTTCAAGTACGAATTTGAACACTTTTCAAACGAAGAGGCTGTTAAACGACTTCCTCCGCTTCTTGAGCGCTTCGGCGACAAATTGCAAACTGCGGATTTGGACAACAATGAGGACGTCTTTGTATCTTTGGTTTTGCCAAAATTCCAAGATATTGCAGGCTTGGCTCCAAACACGACGAACCCTCTTCATCTTTTGATACCTTTTGCAAACGAGCAGATTTTGAGCTTCTTTGACAAAAACGATATGGGCGGCTACGACAGTGAGGGACATTCTTGTCTGATGCTTGCCGTAAAAGCCGAGAACGTTGAAGCCGTCAAATATCTTTATAAAAAAATCAAAGCCAATAATTTTAGCGGTTTGACTCACAAAGACAACGAAGGCCGCGCGCTCGTTGATTACATCGACAGCTGCCAGAACACGGAAATCAAAGAGATTCTCGCCCTTTGCCGCTACGACGTTTCAAGCCTTGTTTCTCAGTGCGTGGAATATCTCGCTCAAACACAAAATGACCGTGAGCTTACGGCAGAAGCCTTGACTGAGATGTCAGAAGACAAACAAACGATTTTGCTCACGCAGAAAGAGTTCGCCCGCAGGGACACTCCGATTGTTGTCCGCCAAGCGCAAATGTTCCTGCCCGACGGCACAACGACAGAGGTCAACTCGTGCGATACTGTTGAAATTGTGGAATTGCTTAGCGACAGATACGGCGAACAGCCATACAACAGCCTTTTTGAATACGATGAATACAATCCCGACAGCGCTCAAAGATACTATACTCGCTACAATTATTATCTTGTCCGCTTCAAGGACAAAGTTGGCATTCTGTCAGGCTCGGCTTTGGCGCATGACGAAATCACAATGGGCGCTCATTTTTATAGTTCTGCCGAACTTGATGGCGTGAAACTGTATGTTAATTACAAATACATAAAACACATTTACACCAACGAGAGCGAATATTTTGTAGATTTGTATGAATATGACTTAAAAACCGAGCAATTGAGAAAACTCGAAACTGGCTTTGCTGAAAACGAAATGCATTTTGAGAGCAGACCAATTTCTTTGGGCAATCAAGATTTCATGCGCAACTTTACGCTTGTGAAATCCTTTCCGTTCAAGCTGAACGAACAGAATTACTATTTCTGCGCGTTCAGCTTCAATCCGTTCTCATGGGCACCAAACCGCTCGCTCTATCATTTCTACGCGGTTCGCGACGACGGCACTGCCTTCCTGCTTGGAACTTTTGGCAACTCAGAATATGTGCAGCACTGCGCGGAAGTGAACAGCGATTTTAAAGCCTCTTTGGACGAAGACTCCGCCTTGCCAGAATTGACGATGTTTGAATACGGATATAAATCTCGTAATTGGGTGACAGGCGAAGAAGAAGGACCGTTCACTAATACATTTAAGTTCAAACTCAATGCAGACTTGATGCAGTTTTACGAAACCGGCATTGAATTTGAAGATTACTTGCCGGAGTTCTAAAATTTTTTCTGCGTAAAGACAAAGCCTCCGCCCTTCCGTTTTTTATTGCAATTCCGCTAGAACATGACACAAGCGTCTTTTATATTTTTTCTATCCATCCACTCTTTTATGACGCCCATGTAGCACTTTTTTATGCTCCTGTTTCCAGGCCCCTTCGCCTGGACAATCTCATACGCATACGTCTTGTAGTTCTGACGGATTTCAAAACAGGCGACAAATTTGTTCTTCGTAAGCATGACGACTATCACAGCTACGCCGTCCAAAACCTTGTCCCTGTAAAGATAGCCCACACAGTTCCTCATGTTCGCGCTGATTTCGTACATTTCGTCAGTGTTTCTCGGAAGAACGAAGTAAGTGTCGTCCGCACTCCCCCTTTTTCTCAGTTCGCTGCCTATCGTGAATTTCGTACTGATTTCCGGCTGCACAAGTTTCTGGTTCAAATCGGGGGTGTCGAAAACAGGCGCATTGTCGTCGTCGCTCGTCAACTCCGACCGCTCCCTGGAAGCATCCAATCCAGAATCCTCCAGGACAGTGCGGGCGGCCTTCTCCGCGTTGCCGCTTTTCTTCTGGGCCTCGGCCATCATCAACCTGTTCAGCCGCAAATCCTCGGAAGATGCACTAGCGACAGAAAAATTATTTTCACTCTTGAAAAAATCTTCGAATTTCAGGATTTCAGGCCTGTATACAATATCCTTGTTTTTAATTCGCTCACGCTCATCATCAAGAGGGACAACAAAAAAATCGTCGTCAATATGGAAAAACTGCATCAACTGGTCGTGCATCTGATTCGTGAAACCTTCCTTCAGAATGCGCTCGTGGAAAGCCACGGGAAGGTCGCGGGCATTGTTGTCGTAAGCGGAAACTGCATCCTTCACGACATCGAAATCAGTCTCCTTCAAAAAGCGGACGAGCCTCTTCATCACTACGATTTCGCTCTTGTCCGTGAGCGCATTCTGAACCCACAGTCTCAAACCGTCAATCATGTTGAACTTGAAATCTCCGTGGTCGCGCAATTCGTAGAACGTGTCGTTCAAATACACGCTCTTCCGCACAATCGAAAAGCGCAGCCTCTTTTCAAGCAGTTTCCGAATCGCAGCATCGCCCACGAAAATCTTTATGGCATTCGCATCCGTGAAATTGATTGCCTGGGCCATCGCGTGAAAAAGAATCGAAAGCGGGTCCTTGTTGAAGTCCTTCCTCAAACTTTTCGTCTCGCGGATGTGCATCAGCTTGCAAAAATCCTTGAACAGATTCAAATCCATGCGGAACTGGTATTTTTGGACATTGTCGATGAAAGGAACGAGAAAAGCGAAATTCGGGCAAGACGGATATTTCACAAAATTCTTGAAACCAAAGTCACAGACATCCAACGACCTTCCAAAAAGTGATTCGCTCAAAGACGAAAGCACTCTGCCGATTTTTTCGCGGAGCTCGTCAGGAATCCGCTTCAATCTGCGATTCTCCATCGTATAAGTTTTTCCGCTTGCCATGTCGAATATCAGGAGATTCGCCTTGTTTGTCTGGTATGGCGAGCCTTCGTGCACATCAATCCATGAAAACCGCTCTGAAAGAGTTAGCATGAGGTTGTCCTTGTCCAGGTAAAGCGAGAAACTGTTGTTGTTCCACTGCCTGTCCAGCCCCAAAGTCGCAGGAACGGGATTTCCGCACGCGAAGACGTAGCCGCCTCCGTTCATGGTCACGACCTCCCATCTTTTGTGGAAAGGGCACCAGCCTTTTTTTGTGCTGTTGTTGAACGGAATCAGTCTCTGGACACCTGAAAAACCGACAATCGGACTCGAATACTTTCCGACAGATGAATTGAAATTGTAAGTGCAGACATTCATGATGAATAAATGATAAGGCAAAAAAACGCGTTCGCAAAAGAAAAGAGACTCCACCGCAAAACGTACAGTGGAGTCTCGGAAAATCAGAGTTTATGCGGCCGCTTCATCAAGAATTGATGAGTTCAGCCAGTTTGTCGGCAGTGAAGCCGAAATGCTCGGCGACCTTCTTCGCAGGACCTGACTCGCCGAAGTGGTCGAGAGTGAACAAATCCTTCTTGCTTGAGACGTAGAATTCCCAACCGTTCCTCACGCCGGCCTCCACGACAATCTTGCGCGACTTTTCGCCAAGAATCGACTTCTGGAAGTCCTCGCTCTGCGACTCGAAAAGGTTCTTGTCCAAGACGGAAACGACGCGCACGCTCTTTCCAGAAACTTTTGCCGCAGCCTCCAAAGCCATGGCGACTTCCGAACCTGTCGCAACGAGAGTCACATCGGGATTTTCCGCCCCAGTTTTGACGACATACGCGCCCTTCTGAATCGTTTCTCTCCAGTTCTTGTCCTCTTTTTCGTAGACTGGGACATTTTGACGCGTCAAAGCGAAGAGAACCGGATGGTCCTTGGACTGCATGGCCATGTGCCAAGCCGCCACAGTCTCCTCTGCATCGCCAGGACGAAGAACCTGCAAGCCCGGAATCGCACGGAGCGAAGCCAAATGCTCAATCGGCTGATGGGTCGGGCCGTCCTCGCCCACATAGATTGAATCGTGGGTCAAATCGTAGATGACAGGCATCTTCATCAAAGAAGCCACGCGAATTGACGGGCGCATATAGTCGGAGAAGACGAGGTATGTAGCCACGAACGGCCTGATTCCACCGTGGGCGGCCATTCCCAAAGCCTCGCTCGCCATGCCGAATTCGCGGATTCCGTACTCGATTGAGCGGCCGGCGCGGTTCTCCGGAGTGTAGGTTCCACCGTCGCACTTCATGCCCGACTTGTTCGAGCCCTTCAAGTCAGCGGAGCCGCCGACGAGATATGAATAGCGGAGTCCCATGGCGTTTATCATGTCGCCGGAAGCGGTTCTGGTCGCCACAGACTTTCCGACCTCGTATTTCGGGTCATCTGCAGTTCCGTCCTCAGCCCCCTCGAAGCTCGCTTTCCACTGTTTCGCAAGCTCCGGATTCTCTTTCGCCCAAGCGTCGAACTCTTTTTTCCAGTCCTCTTCTTTCTTCGCGAAATCCGCCTTCTTGCCTTCGAAATATTTGTACGCTTCCGGGTCCACCTGGAAGAATTCGTCAGGATTCAAGCCGAGGTTCTTTTTTGTGGCGGCAACGTCGTCAACGCCCAACGGCTCGCCGTGGACGGATGAAGTTCCCTGTTTCGGCGCGAATTTGCCGATGACGGATTTGAGCATGATGAGCGTCGGCTTCTCGGTCTCGGCTTTTGCCTGCTCGACAAGCTTGGCGATGCCTTCGACATCGTACATGTCGCCCTTCAAGACCTGCCAGCCGTAAGCCTCGTATCTTTTTCCAATGTCTTCCGTGAAAGTGATGTCAGTTGAACCGTCGATTGAAATCTTGTTCTGGTCATAGAAGACGATGAGTTTTCCGAGTTTGTTGTGGCCCGCGAATGACGAAGCCTCGGAAGAGACGCCCTCTTCCAAGCAGCCCTCGCCTGTCAAAACGTAAGTGTAGTGGTCGACGATTTTGTGGTTTTTCGTGTTGTATTTGCCGGCGAGAATCGACTCGGCCATTGCCATTCCAACAGCAATCGCGATTCCCTGTCCAAGCGGTCCAGAGGTATTTTCGACTCCATCAGTCCAGCCAAATTCTGGATGGCCGGGACATTTTGACCCAACCTGGCGGAAATTCTTGATGTCGTCGAGGCTAACTTTGTATCCGCTCAAATGCAGAATCGAATACAGGAACATTGAACCATGTCCAGCCGAAAGAACGAAACGATCCCGGTCTGCCCACTTTGAATCAGCCGGATTGTGTTTGAGGATTTCTCCGTACAAAACGGCAGCCAGTTCTGCGCATCCAAGCGGAAGTCCAGGGTGGCCTGAATTGGCTTTCTGGATGGCATCGATAGACAAGCTGCGAACAGATTTTGCGACAGCAGCAATTCCATTCAAGTTCATAATAAAACCTCTTTTTTTATAAAATGATTTTAAACGATAGAAAAACGCTCCCGCTGAATCTGCTCATAAGCGTCCAAAAGCACAGGACGAATGTCTTCCAGATTCAACTCGATAATTTCCAGGGACTTCTTCATCTCGGTGAAATCCCTATCCGAAATCTCCTCTTCACCATCACAATCGAAGAAATCGGCCAATGTCTCAAGAATCCGCTCCACATGCTCGAACATCTGAAAAAGGATGGCGAATTCCTGCTGGGGAAGTTTTTTGAATTCACTCTCGGAGCACTCAAGCTCCAACAAAAAATCACGCAGCTCAGAAAAAACTTCAACCGAATGTTGACGAAACGAACCAAATGTAAAATCCGCAAACCAATTGTACGTCTTTTTCAGTGTAGCACGCCTATTTTTGATTTGCAACGTAAAGAAGTCCCGTTCGTTCGGGGACAAGTCGATGGAATCAGGAATGACCTTCTGGATTATCTCCCGCTCGGCTTCGGCATCAGACTTTTTCGCATTTTTCGCATCGCTGTGGGAAAGGTAAAGCTCGTTCAAAAGGAAACAGTCTATGACGAAATAGGGGATGTCGTACACGGTGTACACGATGTCGTCGAACGAAAGGTTGCTGTCGATTGGCACAAGCTCGCCCTTCTTCCAGAGTCTGAGTTCGGAACCATAGAATTCGACCGAAATCTTGTCTGTTTTCCTCAGGAATTCGTTCACGGAGCCGCACAAGGGAACGCACAGGAGTTTCCTATTGTCGTAGAAGACATTCACGAGCTGCTTCTCGATGCTTTCGCACGAACCGTGGTAGTCGAAGCTCTCAAGGAGCGCATCCTCCAAAATCTCATACCACTCGTTTCTCGCAAGTTCATAGTCGCTCAAATGGACATATTTCTCTCCGCTATCCTTCAAAAACGCCTTGAGGGGGAAAACTTCCACGATTGAAGCGTCCCAATCGGACACATACGCGAGGATTCTGTCGCCGAGCTTGAAACCGAACTGCTTGAAAACAGAAGAGAAATCAAATCCCGTAAGAAAATACTTCGGAGGAAGCTCATAGTCGTTTTCGGCTATGCGAAGCTTCTCGTTGGCAGGGTCCAGAGCGATGTTCTGGACCGTAAAATCGTCAGAAAGGGCGAAAAAATCGCAAACGCTGTTCGCATCCGTGCTCAGGACTTTTCTCGGAAGAATTTTTCCATGCACGGCAAAGTTTATTTCACAGGAAATCCGGTTCGGATCTACGAACGGAACACACCTGTCGCCAGGAACTATGATTCCCTGCTCAATCTCCTGTGCGTTTGGAACAAAGCTGAAAAACTGACCACTGAACGCGCCGGCACGGGTTATGTACAAATCCCCCTGGAGCTTCAGCACATTCGGTTGCTCATCGAGAATATCCTCCATGTCCTCGACGGAAATCCTCTCCCCCATCTTTCTCAAATCCGAGCAGAGATCTCCCGCCGAAAACGGGTCTAAAAATTTTCTGAAAAACACCTCTAACGAATCAACCGCTCTCATACACCTAGAAATATAACACAAACAGAGGTCAAATCCGTTCAATAAATCTTAAATAATTCCATTTTGGCTACAATTTTTTTTCTTCAAGCAAAAAAAAGTTGGCACGCTTTTTGCTATATGTAAAGTGTCAGAAAAAAAACTGACAACCAACTGAAAAAAAATTATATAGATGCTTTAGGAGGCACAATATGAACGCACTTTCACTTTTCAACGACTGGCTCAACGACGACTACTACGGAACGACATCGAAAATCTTCGTACCGAATGTCGATGTCACAGAGACAAAGGATTCATACGTCTTGGAGATGGATCTTCCGGGAAGAGAGGAAAAGGATGTCGCCATAGAGCTCAACGACAGGGTTTTGACAATCTCTTCCGCGGAAGAGAAAAAGGCAGAGACCGAGGAGCAGGCTGCGGAGAAGAAGGACGAAGGAGGCTCCGAAGCAGAGGAGAAACCGCAGTATCTTCTGAGGGAACGCTGCCGCTCTTCTTTCAGCAGAAGCTTCACCCTTCCGAAGGACATCGACGAGACAGGAGTTTCCGCGAACTTCAAGAACGGAGTCCTCTCGATAACTATCCCAAGGAAAGCCGAAGCGCAGCCTAGGAAAATCACAATCAACGTAGCGTAAAGAAACGCTGTACAACGGAAGGCATCTTCAAAGACGAGTGGAGCTTTTGGAGATGCCTTGTTTTTTTTCGGAAAATTTCAGTGTATAATTTCATGATACTTGTTTTAATTGGAGCATTTCATGAAAAAGAACACTGTCGCCTTTTTGACTCGCTCGCTGGTCGATGCCACGGGAATCAGCATGTGGCACGGAATAGTCGACAGCTGCAGGAAAGAGAGGGTTCCCGTCATCACATTCAGGGGCCCGATTCTCAACCAGGGAAACGAATCGATAATATACAATCTTTTCACGGACGACACTTTCAGCGGACTGATATCATGGGCATCGTCCGACGTAACAAATGATGTCGCCGATTACTACACGAGCTTCAAAAAGACACCCCTCGTCTGCGTCACGTTCAAAGTCGCCGGAAAGCCGGTCATATTCGCGGACTGCAAGGCAGGAATGAACGAGCTGATGGACCATCTCATCGACCACCACGGATTCACGAAAATCGCATTCATCAGGGGGCCTGCCGTCCACATATACGCGAAGGAGAGGTTCGAGGCATACCTTGAATCACTGCAGAGGCATGGAATCCAGAAAGACGACAGGCTAATCTCGGATAACGGCGGCTGGGGGCTGAACGACGGAATGGATGCGGTCAAGGCGTTCATACAAAACGGCCTCATTCCAGGAACAGACATGGAGGCAATCGTGTGCGTCGGAGACAACGTGGCGATAGGCGCGCAGGAATACCTGATAAAGCAGGGTTATCAAGTCCCATACGACATAGCTGTCTGCGGCTTCAACGGAACGGACGACGCCGCATGGTGCAATCCCCCGATAACGACAGTCGAAATGCCGTTCCACGGAATCGGGGTAAAAGCTTTCAACACTCTCGCGGACACAGTTGCGGGCAAGAGTGTGCAGACAGAGTTCCGTTATTCGACATCGCTCCTTCTAGGAGAATCATGCGGATGCAAATCGACATCGGTCAGAAAAGCGACGATACAGACATCTGTTGACGAACAGAGAAGAGGTCTGTCAAAGAACCCGTTCCGAGTTCTTTTTGGAAAAAAATGCACGGACAAAAATGCGGCCACCGAATCCGAGCTGAAAGACGAGAAGTGGCAGACCATGGCAAAAACTGAAACGCTTGAGCACATCGGGACTATGCACAACTCAGAGAAAGAGACGGTTGAATTTTTCAGGGAAAACACTGCGAGGCTAATCCAGATCTACACGGAATCCGTCCTCTCGCTCGACTCAGAGAACAGCGAATTCGTGCAGGAATTCGGCAAATCACTGAACAAATTCCTCTACATATCCACAAGGTTCAGGCTGTGGCAGGATTTTCTTTCCATAGTGAACAAGCATTCTCAGCCCATCATATCGGCAACGATTTTCGAAAGCGTCTCCGCCAGCATAATCCAGCAGGCGAGAATTCTCATACATGAATTCGACAGCAGGCAGCAGAAGCAAAAATCCCTTTGGGATTCGAGATACGACGCAGACTTGCGTTCGACAAGCGCCGCTCTCCTCTCCAGCTACGACATATCAAGATTGATGGACATTCTCCACGGCTCCCTCAAAAAACTAAAGATTCCAGGGGTATATGTGGTCCTATATGAAAACTGCGACTACACCCCCGAAAACAAGAAGATTCCGAAGAAAAGCAGGCTCATATTGGCAGTGCGAGACAATGAACGGCTGAACCTCAAAAAAGACGGATTCGAATTCGACACGGAAAAAATCATTCCTGATCAATTCCTCCCACAGTCGAATTTCTATTCGCTGATTCTAGAATCGTTGAATTTTCAGGACAAATTCATCGGTTACATCGTATTCCAAGAAGGCCCACGGACAGGAGGTCCATACACCGCCCTCAGAGACCAGCTCTCAAGCTCACTTTACGGAGCACTGCTCCTGAACCAGTTGAACGAAAACAAGGACGCGGTGGAATCGGCAATGCGGAACATGTCCGAAAAAGCGGATTTGGTCGCGGGACACAGCAAAAACATATCCGGAAACATAAACACGATTTCTCAGTCGATGGAATCTGTCGCGGAAAACATAAAGAACATATCCGAGGACATACTCACAGTCTCAGAAACAGTGAATTCAGCCAGCCAAATGATCGACGAGGCGAACGCATCAATCACGAACCTCGTCAGCAGCACCGAAAAAATAACCGAATCCATCGCGATGATAAACGACATATCGGAGACAATAAACGTCCTCGCTTTGAACGCATCAATCGAAGCCTCCCACGCAGGAGATGCGGGAAAAGGATTCAGCGTGGTCGCGAAGGAAGTCAAGGTGCTTGCCGCAAAAACAGTCAGCACGACAGAGACTATTTTTGAACTGGTCACAAAAAACGGCAAAAACACCCAAGCCACAAAAAAAGTGATGACGCACACATACGAATCGATAAAACGGATTTCCGAACTGTCCGAGCACATAAAGGACTCAATAAACGGCCAGGTGAATTCCACAGCGACAGTCTCCGCACAAATCGCAAACGCATCCTCAGGAGCGGAGAAAATATCCGAAGCCATAGACGAAATCGCCGACATAGGCTCGACATTCAAAAACTGAGAATGTCCACTAAAAAAATAAAGCCGCCCTTGTACAAGGGCGGCATACACAAAACAGACTGTATCAATCGATAAAAGTCAGATACAAACTTATGCCTGTTCTGTTGTTGCAGCAGCAGCCTTAACGGCTCTAGCCTCTTTTCTTGCGATGTTCTTCAATGCGGCATTGCAAATCTTGCAAATTTTCACATTGTTGCCATCGATTTCTTTCTCGTAGAGAACTTTCACATTCTCTTTCTTGCAGCGTGGGCATACTCCACGTCCGTGATTGACTTCTGCACGGATACCTGTTCCACGATGTGCCTTAGACATAGATTAACTCCTTGATTCGCAATTTATTTTGTAGCTTCAGCTGTCTCAGAAGACTCAGCCTCAGCCTTTGCTTTTGTTGAAGCCTTCTTTGTAGAAGCCTTTTTTGCAGGAGCCTTCTCAGATTTCTCCGTCTTGGCAGTCTTTGGCTTTGAAGCCTTCTTTGCAGGTTTCTCAGCAGCTTCCTCAGAATCAGATGGCAACTTGTAGTCAACCAACTCAAGGATAACAACATCAGCTGCATCTCCCTGTCTGAAGCCGAGTTTGAGGATACGAGTGTAACCACCGTTGCGCTCCTTCATGCGAGGACCGACCTCTGTGAAGAGCTTGTTCAAGATTTTCTCATCCTGAATAAACTTTGCAACGATACGACGGTTGTGAACTGTATCTTCCTTTGCGCGTGTAATCAGTCTCTCAGCAGCCTTACGAACTTCCTTAGCCTTGGAACTTGTTGTTGTAATGCGCTCAAATCTGAGGAGTGAAGTAACCATGTTTCGTGACATTGCACGGCGGTGTGCAGTTGTACGTGAAAGCGGGTTAAAACCATTCTTATGATTCATCGGATTCTTCCTTCTGTATTGGTTTTGTCAAATCGACAGAATTCTTCAAATAACTGTAGTCAGTCATACCAAGAGACAAATTGAGTTCAGACAACTTCTCTTTGATTTCTGTCAAACTTTTCTTACCAAAGTTACGAGTTTTGCTAATATCATCTTCTGTTTTGCGAGTCAGCTCACCAATAGTTTTAATATTGGCATTCTTAAGACAGTTTGCAGATCGGACGGTAAGTTCCAACTCTTCAACAGGTCTGTTAAGGAACTGTCGGATTTTTTCATCATCCTCATCCAAATCATCGCTAACAGAAACTTCACTATCGTTGAAATTCACAAAAACTGAGAAATGATCCTTCGCAATTTTTGCAGCTTCAGCGAGTGCATCTTCTGGAGAAATAGTTCCGTCTGTCCAAATCTCCAAAATAAGCTTGTCATAGTCATTTCTTTGACCAACACGACACGGCTCAATTGAATACTTGACCTTAGAAACAGGAGTGAAAATAGAATCAATCGGGATTGAACCAACAATCTCAACATGCTCTTCATTCACTTCCGCAGGAACATATCCTCTACCCAAGTCAACCTGAATTTCAAATTCAATATGGGCTCCTTCCATCATCGTAAAGATTGGAATTCCCTTTGAAAGAACTTCAAGCTGCCCCTGTTTCTCGAAATCGTCGCTAGTTATAGTAGCGGGACCTTTGAATTCAAACAAAAAAGTCCCTGATTCAGACTCTTCAGCAAGCTTCAAGCGAATCTGTTTGAGACTGTTGAAAATTTCCAAAGTGTCTTCGGAAACGTTCTCAATCGACTCAAACTCACTAGAAATCACATGAGGAGTATTATCAGCATCATACGAAACAATCCTGACACAAGAAATTGCATATCCCTGAATAGAAGAAAGAAGGACACGGCGCAAAGTATTACCTACAGTCGTGCCGAAACCTGTCTCAAATGGATATGCAGTAAACTTTCCATAATTAGGATTGTTTTCAATATGCTCAAACGCTACACCCTTCGGTTTTTTAAAACCTCTAAGCAGATTTTTACGAGCCATCTGAACTCCTTTTAGTTAAATAGAGCTCAAAAATGAGCTACATGCAATCAATACAAAGATTGACTGCAAGATTACATACGACGAGTCTTTCTTGGACGACAACCATTATGTGGGATCGGAGTAACATCTGAAATAGACTTCACTTTCAATCCCAACGCACCAAGAGAACGAACAGCGTTCTCACGGCCGACACCAGGTCCCTTCACGAAAACATGAACTTCGCGAAGACCATAGCTCACAGCCTTCTGAACTGCAGTTTCTGTTACAGACTGTGCAGCAAAAGGAGTTGACTTTTTAGCACCGCGGAATCCCAACCCGCCAGAAGAAGCCCAAGAAAGAGCGTTTCCTTTGAGATCAGTGATAGTTACGATAGTATTGTTAAAAGTTGCCTGAATGTACACATTTCCTTCGTATACACTCTTTTTTTCCTTTCGCTTTTTACCATTGTTAGCCATTTAATCTACCCCCCAAATCAGACTGCCTTCTTCTTGTTAGCAACAGTCTTCTTCTTACCCTTTCTTGTGCGAGAATTGGTACGAGTTCTCTGGCCACGAACTGGCAATCCTTTTCTATGACGCAATCCTCTGTAGCATCCGATATCCATAAGTCTCTTGATATTGAGACCCACTTCACTACGAAGATGTCCCTCAACTTTGTACTCTGCATCAATTACAGTACGAAGTTTAGCCTGTTCATCTTGATCCAAATCGTTAAGCATTCTGTTAGGATCAATGTTTGTCTTCTCGCAGATTGCCTTTGCTGATGAACGACCGATTCCATAGATATAAGTCAATGCAATGACAACATGCTTATTTGGGAGATCAACTCCTGCAATACGAGCCATAAGTTACCCCTTACCCCTGTCTTTGTTTATGCTTTGGATTAGTACAAATGATACGGATGATTCCGTTTCTTTTGATAACCTTGCATTTATCACAGATAGGTTTGACGCTTGTACGAACTTTCATAAAGTTCCCCCTATTGATAAATAAATAACTTCATCGAACCATAGCAACTTACAATAAGTTACAGTCCGAGAGAATATACTAGCATAAAATTAAAGATTTGTTCTAGCTGTTCCGCAAAATATTGGGAACAAATTTAGAACAAATCTTCACAAGAAAATCCACAACAAATCATGCTACAATCGATGTGAACGTAAATTTCCTTTTTTCACCAGACCATCGGCATGATGCATTTTGAGAACAGCCTCAATCTGGCTCATCATGTCAAGATCAACACCAACAAGAATCAACAATGAAGTTCCTCCCATCAGCATCGAAATCGACTGCGGAAATCTAAAAATGTTTTGAATTATAGTCGGTAAAACAGCAATCAATGCAAGGTAAAGAGAGCCTGGCAAAATCAAGCGATTCAAAACCTTTTGCATATATGATTCCGTCTTGTCAGTCCGAATTCCAGGAATCGAACCACCATTCTCACGTATCCGTTTTGCAATTTCTGTTGGATTCATAGTAACTTGAGTATAGAAATACGCAAAGAAAATTATCAACAAAACCAACAAAATATTGTAGCACCAACCTGTTGGAGTCAAAATGGCAGAAAGACGCGCAATCCACCGAGCAGAAGCAGTCACTTCCGCAGAATTCCCCAAGCTAGACACAATCTGCAACGGAAAAGTCAAAAACGATGATGCAAAAATTACAGGAATGACGCCGGAAGGATTTATCTTGAATGGTATGTATGAATTCTGACTACCATACATTCTCTTTCCAACGACACGCTTTGCATAATGCACAGGAATACGCCTCTCGCCACGCTGTTCAAACACGACCAAAGCGATTATTCCAACAAACATCAACAAAACGACGATGACAAAAACTGCGTTTATTTCACCTTTACTGACTTTATCGCCAAGCTCGATAATAGCGTTAGGAAGCCTTGCAACGATTCCTGCGAAAATGAGCATCGATATACCATTACCAATGCCATGAGCAGTAATCAAATCGCCCAACCAAACCGTTATCATCGCACCTGTAGTCACAGTGAGCATTGCCAGCAATCGGAATGCCAAATGATTCTCGATGATTATGGCACCGGGAATACTATCGGCATAAACAGTAACAGCAAGGGACTGGATAAGACAAACAAAAACCGTGCCTATCCTAGTCCATGCTGCTATTTTTCTCTGACCACCATCCTCCTGAGCAATACGCTTGAGAGAAGGGAAGATGATCAAGTCGTTCAAATACGACAAAAAGCGGGTCGAGGACATCGGCGAAGGCGCGAAGTCCATATTCAGCCTGACGGTCGACGCCGGTTCATACAACAAGAACAAGAAGTATTTCGACAAAATCGTCTCTTCGTACGAGGTGAAATAAAGCGAAACAGCTTATCTGAAATCAGCCCTCGACAGTGGAGAACCCACCCAGACTCCATCGCCGAGGGTGTCTTTTTTCTTCCCCTCGATGAGAATCTGCACGTTCTTCACGGTCGCGAATTCCGTGGAAGTGAAGACAATCTGCTGCAGCTGCGACAGGAATCCCTCCACGCCGAGCCTGTTCTCCTCGAATTCCCTGCTGAAGTTGAGATACGCCGTGTTGTCCTTCACAATCGCGGTCAAAAGCCTGGTTCCGCTCGGAATGAGCGACATGCATCCCGCGTCCAGCTCGACCGGGTTTGGGCCCTGCAGCAGCATCTTCAAATTTGTCGTGAGCGGTGCCGTCGACCTGACGACTCTCCTGACGCATTGCTTCCTGGAAATCCGTCCGTCGTCATCAACAATCGTGAACCAGAGCTTGGCCTGCGACGTTTCGATTTCAGAATCCACTGGAATTTCCTCGTAGGTCTTGTCTCCGTCCGCTATTTTTATCGGAAGCGATGCCGGCCTCTCGTTGCCATCTCCGCTTGTGACGGTCTCGGAACTTTCCTCGTCGGGCAGCATTTCGGAATACGAGACCACTTTCGAGCCGTCATCTTCCACAGTCTCGCTGGTCCTGTTCTCGAACATGGCCAGGTTCTCGTCCTCCGCGTTCGGGTCCAGCAGGTTCTTCAAGTCGTCGGTGAGTTCCTGGTCGAGTTCCTCGTTCGAGTATTCCCCGGTCTTGCTCCAAATCGAGTCCTTCTCGGTTATCTCGGTCAACTCGCCCGTGATGTCCCCTGAGTATGAATTCGTGTCCGTTATCTTGTCGATGTTGATGACAGTTTCCTTTTCGGGAGGCGCGACATTCTCCACTTCCGTCTTGTCGACGTAGTTTTCGATGAATGACGGCGTGGTTCCGAACACTCTTTCAAAGAAACGAGTGTTCTTCAGGTTCGATTTGATGTCGTCGAGTTTTACGAGGAAGACTACAGAGACAGCCACGAAGCACAGAATCCAAATGATTACCATAATCCAGTTGCTTCTCGTCCCCTTTCCATTCTCTTCTTCCATGTCGTTCATGTCGTTTTGCGGTTCATTTTCGTACATTCCTAAAGTATATTCGAGCGAAAATCAAAAGTAAATCAAAGGTTTTTCCGACTTGAGAACTGTCTTTTTAACAGATAGAATACTGTGTATGGGCATTTCGAAAAACGCTCATTCCGTGTTTTTTACGCCCACATTTTCACGGGGATTTTGGAGATTTTTATGGAACATCAGCCATCGAAAAAATTTGATTTGATAACATTCGGAGAGACAATGCTCCGACTTTCACCACCATCGAACGGTCGCATTTTCAGGAGCGACGTCTTCGAGAAACATGCGGGCGGAGCTGAATTGAACGTCGCTTCTGGAGTTTCCCTTCTCGGTCTGCGCTCCGGCATCATAACCCGCCTCCCAAAAAACGAACTTGGAACTTTCGTGAAGAACAGAATCCGATTCTCAAGCGTCTCCGACGATTTCATAATCTACGACGACAATCCTGACGCGAGGCTCGGAATCTACTACTACGAAAACGGCGCATATCCTCGAAAACCCACTGTCGTCTATGACAGGCGCCATTCCTCAATCACAAAAATCAAGCCAGAGGAAATTCCCGCGGACATCTACGGAAAAACAAGGATGTTCTACACGTCGGGAATCACGCTGGCGTTGAGCGAGGCCACCAGGAAACTCGCCATCGACTTGATAAAGAATTTCAAGGCGGCGGGCGCGCAGATTGCGTTCGACGTGAACTACAGGGCGAATTTGTGGGACGAGGAGACTGCCCGCACGACGATAAAGCAGATTCTCCCGTTCGTGGACGTCCTCTTCATCTCCGAGGAGAGCTGCCGCAGAATGTTCCAGAAGACCGGCTCCCTCCAGGACATGCACAGGGAATTCTGCGCCGACTATCCGAACATCCAGATAATCGCCTCTTCCGAGCGCGAAGTCATCAGCCCGAAAGTGCACTCGTTCACGTCCCTCGTCTACTCCAAAGCTGAGGACACGTTCTACACGGAAGAGCCTTACAAGGACATCGATGTCGTCGACAGAATCGGCTCAGGCGACGCCTACTGCTCTGGAGTCCTCTTCGGTCTCTTGAAGTACAACGACCCGAAAAAGGCTATGGAATTCGGAAACGCGACCTGCGCCACTAAGAACACAATCGCAGGCGACCTTCCGCTCTCTGATTTCAACGAAATCTCTTCGATTATCAAGGGGCACCAGACGAAGGGCAAGCAGAGCGAGATGAACAGATAGCGGTTCTGTCTTGTTCGAATGCGGACGTGGAATAATCTGCGTCCGCTTTTTTTTGCCTTGGAGTTCCGTCATTCCGGGTGATTTATATAAAAATCTTAATTTCCTACTGATTTACTGAACAATTATTCTGCTTTATAATTCCCTAAATACCCCGTGGGAAACTAGGGGAATCTTTTTATAGGGGGAACAAATGAAAATATCGACGCGCGGCCGCTACGCTCTGCGGTTCATGATAGATTTGGCGCTTCACGGAAACGGCGAATACATCGCTCTCAAAGATGTGTCCCAAAGGCAGGGCATATCAATAAAATACCTTGAGCAGATTACGTCTCTTCTCAGCAAATTCGGTCTTTTGTCATCGGTAAGGGGGCCTCAGGGAGGCTACAAGCTCTCTAAACCGCCTGCCGACTACAAGATTGGAGAAATACTCCGCATTACCGAGGGGACACTGGCACCTGTGGCTTGTCTTGAGTCCGAAGTCAACCTCTGCGACAAGAAAGGCGTATGCCTCACTTTGCCCCTCTGGGAAGGACTGAGCAAAGTCATAAACGACTATTTGAACAGCGTGACCCTGGAGGATTTGATGAACAAAAACATGGCTGAAGACAGCTACATGTACAACATCTGAGTTTTTCCGAAAATAATTCCTACTTTTCTAGTATGTTTTACGGAAAAATATCTTGACAGCCGCGGAACGGTGGAGTAGAGTTATTTTCATACTTAACCGATAGGAAAATATTTAAAACAAGGAGGCCATGTATGGCAAACATTGCGCACAAAATAACAGATTTGGTTGGACACACTCCGCTTCTTGAACTTTCCAATTTGGAGCAGAAACTTGGTCTCAAGGCCAAAATCATCGCCAAGCTCGAATATTTGAATCCGGCCGGAAGCGTGAAGGACAGAATCGCGAAGGCGATGATAGAGGATGCTTTGGCCTCTGGCAAGCTCAAGAAGGAGTCTACAATCATCGAGCCTACATCTGGAAACACAGGAATCGGACTTGCGGCCGCGGCTGCAAGCTATGGAATAAAGATTGTGCTCACAATGCCGGAAACGATGTCGGTCGAGCGCAGGAACCTTTTGAAGGCATACGGCGCGGAGCTTGTCCTTACCGACGGCTCAAAGGGAATGAAAGGCGCCATCGCTAAAGCCGAAGAACTTGCGAAGACGATTCCAAACAGCTTCATTCCTGGCCAGTTCGTGAATCCAGTGAATCCGAAGACGCACGAGGACACGACAGGCCCTGAAATTTGGAATGATTCCGATGGAGCGGTGGATGCGTTCGTCGCCGGAGTCGGAACGGGCGGAACACTCAGCGGTGTCGGCCGCTATTTGAAGTCGAAGAAATCGGACGTGAAGGTGTTCGCCGTGGAGCCTGCGACTTCGCCTGTCCTCTCGAAGGGAACTCCGGGACCTCACAAAATTCAGGGAATCGGCGCGGGTTTCATCCCGGCTACGCTGGACACAGGCGTTTACGACGAGATAATCCCTGTCGAGAACGACGACGCATTCACTACAGGAAAGGAGCTTGGAAAGACGGAAGGATTCCTCACTGGAATCTCTTCTGGAGCGGCATTGTGGGCTGCAATCCAGGTCGCCAAGAGACCTGAGTTCGAGGGAAAGAACATCGTGGTCCTTCTCCCCGATTCCGGCGACAGGTATCTTTCGACCGCACTCTTCGCCGAGTAAAGTCCTGATTCCTGACAGCATATTGTGATTGTATGGCTGAACCCGTTTTGCGGATGGCGGGCTCGGCCTTTTTTTTCGGGTCACTCCTTCTTCGCGCGGTTCAGCTTCCTGCATTCGTAGAGCACAATTGAAGCCGCCTGGGCGACGTTCAAGCTCTCTATCGGCTGTTTCGCGTCTGGATTGTCGGAGAATGGAATTAGAATCAGGTAGTCGCAGTTCTTCCTCACCTCCTCGGAAATTCCATGCTCCTCGTTTCCAAGCACGATGAGGGTCGGCTTTTTTTCGCAGAGGCTAGGAATCTTCTCCACGGTCGTCTTGGCGCGAACGTCAGTTCCAAAGCGAATCATCTTTCCCTTCATTGCCGTCAATAGTTTGGATATTGAACGTATTGAATAGACATTGACGTATTCCATTCCGCCCTGCGCGACTCTGTACGAACTTGTCGTTATCGAACTTTGAGCCTCGTCCAATGGAATGACAATGTTCTTGAACCCGAAGAACGCCGCGCTCCTCACGATGGCGCCAAGATTGTTCGCGTTCCCCACCCTGTCCAGCAAAAGAGCAGACTCCTTCCTGTGAAGCCACCCGTCCGCTATCTCCGTCGTCAGATGCGGAATCTCCGGCTGCTCAATCATCGCGACGACACCCTGATGGTGCACAGTGCCGCTAAGTCTTTCAAGCTCCTCGTTTTCGACCTTGTTGTATGGAATCTTTCTCGAAGCGAGGTTTCTGAACAAGTCTCCAAATTCCTTTGTCCGCTCGTCGTTGTAGTAGAAACGCCTTATCGATTCCGTGTGCTTTTTCGCCAGAGCCTTTACCGCCTCGAATCCGCAGACGGCAAGCTCGTTTTTTCGTGTGTTTTTCATGCGGAAATTATAGAAAGAAAGAAGCGAAAAAAAAAGCCGACTCTCCGTTTTCAGGAAAGCCGACTTTTTCGCTAGATTTTAGATTGCTCTAAAACTTATTTGATGTAGCGGTTCTCTTTCGCAAGGTTGATTGCGTTGTTGTTCCAATCCTCTCCACCCTGCTTCTTGAAATCCTCGATCCAAGCATCCCAGTTCTCTTTTGTGAGAGCTCTTGTGCCTGTGAAGAATTCGATGATTCCCTGGTTGTAGAAGCGGTCAAGGTCAGCACCTGGCTGTGGCATCTTGTCCTGTCCGATACAAGCTGTCCATGGCTTAGACTGCATTGTGCGGAGAACTTCGAGACCGTGGATCTCCTTCTTGGAAACATCAGTGATGTAGTTAGGATAGCGAGAAGCCAACTCGATGTCTGAGTTGTAGTAGACCATGTTGCGGAGCTGTGTGAGTGGCTGAGCAGCAGACTGTGTGTAAGCCTGTGATGGATCAGCGAGTCCCTCTGCTGTTGGGATTCCATCAGCGTTCTTCACATAGTTCTTTCCTTCTTCACCCCATCCGAGGAGGTAGTAGCCTTCGTCTGAAGACATCCATTCAAGGAGCTTCGCGATGGCTTCTTTCTTTCCAGCATCGGCAGCCTTCTTAGAAACTGCGTAGATGCGGTATGACTGAGAGTATGTTCCGACTGAAGACTTTCCTGTAGGTCCGACTGGTGGATCGATGATCAACCACTCACCGTCTGGGAAGTTCTTGTCGAATGGAGCGTAGTTAGACTTTGAAGAGTAAGCTGCGTTCTGCTCGCGCATGATTCCGAATTTTCCCTGCTTCCAAGCAGCGCGGAAATCGTCTTTCTTGTAGGCCAACCAGTTAGGATCGATAACCTGAGCATCGACAATCTGCTTGAAGAAAGACATAGCGTCGAAGTACTCTGGCTTCAAAACGTTCAATCCAGCTGTCTCTGCTGAAGAGAGGTTCCAAGTTCCAGCAACACCGAACGCGCCCATGATTGGGTCGAAGCGGCGTCCGAGACCCTCGTTTGTAGCAGAAACCTCAAGGTATCCACCCAATCCGTAAGTATCGTCTTTTCCGTTTCCATCAGGATCTTTGAAAGTGAAGGCTTTCATGACTTCGAGGAACTCGTCAGTTGTCTTCGGAACCTGAAGTCCGAGTTTGTCCAACCAGTCTTTGCGGATCAATACACCCTCGTTGCGGACGATTGAACCTGGCTGAGCCAATCCGAATGAGTGCTGGACAGACTTTCCTTTCTCTGTGACTGTGAAAGTTGTGAATGCTTTCGCATCTGCATCGTACAATTTAGAAGTACGATTTGGCATCATGTCGTACATGTCGTCGACAGAAGCGAGCAACTGGTTCTCAACGAGCCTTGGGAGAACTTTGTTTGAAACCATGAAGATGTCAGGCAATGTGTTCGCAGCACCAGCGGCGTTGATTTTCTGATCCTGATCGTTCTCTGATGATGGAAGAGCAGACAAAGAGAGGTTGATGTTGAGCTTTTCTTTGACAATCTGCTTAACAATCCAGTCTTCCGGCGGCGGACCAGCTTCTGTTACAGCCGCACCATACCAAAGGTCAATGTCTACAGGTTTATCACTTGCTTTAGCTTCTCCGTCTTTCTTACAAGAGAATTCAAGTGACGCAATTGAAAGAACCATAGCAGCGAGTGCCAGGTTTTTTACCATGTTTCTCATCTTTTCCTCCTAAATGAAAACATTTTTTTATAAAAACATCACTGCACGAGGTAGCACAGTGATATTTGGTTCACAATGAAACTGTATTGAAAATCAGCCCTTTACAGAACCCAACATCGTACCCTTTGTGAAGTACTTCTGGATGAATGGGTATGCGATAATCATCGGAATGGCCGACATGAAGACCGAGGCAGCCTTGATAGCCGCGACGGAAGCGTCTCCGAATGCGTTGCTGTCCAAGTTCTCGTTCATGTTGGCACCCAAAAGGATGTTGCGAAGGAGGATTGGGAGCGGCTGCAAACTAGAAACATTCAAGTAAAGAAGCGGATGCATGAAGTCGTTCCAGAAACCAACCGCATAATACAAACCGATTGTCATGATAATCGGCTTTGAAAGTGGAAGGATGATTGAAACGAGGACATACCACTCGGCGGCGCCATCGATTCTTGCCGATTCCTTCAATGATTCAGGAATTCCCTCGAAGAATCCGCGCATAATCAAACAGTTGTATGTTCCGATTGCGCCAGGAATGAAGACCGACGCAAGGTGGTTCGTCAAGTGAAGGTTCGTCACGACCAAGTATGTCGGGATTACACCGATGTTGAACAAATACGGAATAAGAACGAAATAGTTCAAAATTTTGCGGCCTGGCAAGTCATGAACAGACATACAATATGACATCGGAATCGTCAAAGACAACGCTGTGATGACACCGAAAGCCATGATTTTGATTGAGTTCCAGAAAGCGAGGAGGAATCCGTTGTTTCCCAAGAGGGATTTGTATGCTGAAGAATCCCATACGAACTGAGTCTCTGTTACGACTTTTCCGTCGACGTGGGTCGAGACTTCGGCGAACGGTCGCAAGATGAATTTATCAAATGTCGAGCCGCGGAAACCGTTTGGTGTAATAGACTGAGTGATAGTAGCGATCATCGGAATCGCAATGAGGAGTCCGACGATAATAAGGAAAGCGTTCACGCCTATGTAAAAGAGGCGGTCGCCACCTGTCAATTTGACTGTCTTTGGTTTAGCCATTTTTTTCTCCTGACAAATTCGCAGTATTTTCGATTACAAAAGTGAAGACTCAGTAAGTTTCTTGACGATTTTGTTTGAAATCATGACAAGAAGCATACCGATGGCACCTTTGAAGATACCGACAGCGGTTGCCAACGCGAACTTGAATTCAAGAAGACCCTGACGGTAAACCCAAGTATCGATGATATCACCGACTGAGTATACTGGAATAGAATACAACATGAACATCTGGTTGAAACCAGCGTCCAAAATTGTTCCGAGCTTAAGAAGGACGACCGTTACGATGACCGGCTTGATAGATGGCAATGTTATGTACCACACGCGCTGCACCGCTGAAGCTCCTTCAACCATGGCAGCCTCGAACAATGACGGGTCGATTCCCATCAAAGCCGCGATGAAGATGATCGCGGCCCATCCCATTTCCTTCCATGCGTCTGAAATGACGACGATAGCAGGGAACGTGTGGACGTTTGTAAGGAAGTCAACCGGCTCTCCACCGAAGAACTTGATGACTTCGTTCACAAGACCCTCGCCTGGTGAAAGGAGGGTAAGCAAGATTCCGTACATGATAACCCACGAAAGGAAGTGCGGAAGATAAACCAAAGTCTGAACGACCCTGCGGAGAACATTCTGTGTACACTCGTAGAGTGCGACCGACAAAATAATCGAAAGAGGGACAGAAATACAGAGTTTCGCTATACTATACAAGATAGTATTGCGGAGAAGCTCTGAAAAATAGAAAGACTTGACAAATGTTACAAAGTTGTCAAATCCGACCCAAGCACTTCCCCATACTCCCGCTTCTGGGTAGAAGTTCTTAAAAGCGATCTGACCATTAATAATCGGACCATACTTGAGAATTGCATAGTACACGACTGGAATAATGAGCAGCGCATAGACAGAAAAGTGTCTTTTTACGTCCTTCCACAGATCCTTTTTTGGAGCCTGAAGAACAGATGTTTCTTGTGCGTTCATATCTAACCTCAGTTTTTTAATATAGCGATAACCGCCGAAAATTTACTTATATCTTATTGGACAAAAGCGAACTTGTAAATTAGTTTTTAGAACGAATCTTCCCCGGCGGAATTCCGTATATCTTCTTGAACACTCTACAAAAATATGCCTGATCCTGGAACCCAGAATTCTCGGCGATTTCATAAATCGTGTCGTTCGTTTCAAGAAGCATCTTTGTCGCAAGGTATATGCGGTAGCGGTTGAGGTATTCCCACAGGCTAAGCCCAAGCTCCTTGTGGAAGATTCTTGTCAGGTAGTCCTCGCTCACATGGACGGTGTCGGCGAGCTTCCAGCGGACAATCTGCTGAGATGCGTTCACGTTTAGGTAGAGAATCGCCTTCTTTACGAGCGCACCTGTGTGGGGAGGCAAAATTTCGTCGCCCGCTAGGATTCCGTGGATTCTCTTGTTGAACTGCTCGGATTCGGCGGCTCCGCGGTTGCAGAGGATGATTTTTGGATGGGAGCAGAGCAGATCCACGTCCTCTTCCGAAAGAATCGAGTCTGGCAGCACGAGAATCGGCGTGAGCACGGTCTTGTTCGTCTTCCGAATCTTCACTATGTCGCTTTCGGATATGCGCTCGAAGACGATGAGCGACGGCGTTATCTCGTTCAGTATCTCGTCGAAGTTGTCCATGGACGGAATGTACACGGAATTCGCGTCCGTGGCCCACGTTCCATAGCGAGTGTGCACGGTGCCGACGAAAAGCACAGACGATGTTTTCTGCGTCTTTACTTTCTGTTCTATTATTTCAAGGAACCTGTGGCCGATGAGGGTGCGGCTGTAGCAGATTATTGGCGCGCGGAAGAACCTCTCGTTGCGCCTCAGGCTGTAGACCTTCACCCATTCGTCAATCGGAGCTTCGTCGGGATTCCATGTGAACGTCACAGAGTTGTCGAACGACTCCGATTCGAAATCGATTTTTGAAATAGGCTCGGCCGTCGTGCCGAACAGTTCTGTCTTTGCGTTCGACAGAGTATAGAGCGTCTTGCTTCCGAACGAGCTTTTTGCGGGCGGCATTCCGGACAGGTTCGGCCATGAAAGCACAATCTCCGATGTTGTCGTCGTCTTCACGACCTCGCCGTACTGCAACAGGATTATTTTTTCGGCCAAAAGAAGCTCCGGCCTCTGCCAGTCGATTCTTTTCGAGTCGAACCTGATGTGCACGCCGTCCATTTCCACGACGACTTCGGGATTCTCCGCGTTCGAGTCGAAGATTGTCGCTATCGACTTGTTCAGCCGCTCCACATCGCCGAAAAGCAGCGGAATGTCGTCCTTGATTGTCGCGCTGATGTTCGCGGGAAGAATCTGGCGCAGGTCGAAAAGTTTTTTGTCCATCGGAAGGTCGTCGACTTGAGAGCGCGTCAAATCGACCAGCGTAATCGTCTTCTCAAGCTGCGCCTTTATCTGCGAGTTCAAGAAAATCAGCTGTTCCCCGATTATGTCCGCGTCGAGGATTCCCTCGTTCACATTGTGTTCCATTTGGGAGACTTTCGCGCTCAAGTCCTTCAACGGATCGCAAAGTTCGCTTCCGACGTTGGCGAAAAATTCAGTCTTCTCGAATTCTGCCTGCTCCGCCGTTATCTTCGCCGTCTCAAGTTCCTCGAAAAGCATGATGCTCTGTATGGCGTTGCTCACGGCGACCCGCAAATCCTCGTAGAAAGAGCCGTCGAATCCTGCGTAGTTCGCTATCATGTATCCGAACGAGCGGTTCTCCATGAAGAGCGGCTGCACGACGAATACGCCCCTGTTCAAGTCGCCCTGGTATTTTTCGGGCAGAAGGGAGTCAGAATCGAAGAGTTTTTCCTCCGTCCTGAAATCATCGTCCGCAGAAGAGAAATTGAACCCTCCGAAATATTTCGAGAACGCATCGTCTGAATGAAGGACGATGGAAAGCGTCTTTATCTTTATGGCAGGCAGAAACTTTCTCAAAGCGTCGAGAAGCTCCTTGCGGGAATGCACGGAGAGGAGTTCGCTTTTGAGGGACCCGATTGCCTTCGCAATCTGCATGTCGTTGTACCGTTTCGCCGTGAAGACTCGCTCCTGCACCTGCGACACCACGACGCTCGCGGTGCGCAGTACTTTCTCCACGAAATCCTCCGGCAGGCACGCGCAGTTCTTTATGGTCGACAACGCGCCGAAGACGTTGGACAAGTCGCCTCCGTGTTCGAAAAAGTCTTCGAGCAACCTGTCGAACCTCATTATGAATTCCGTCCTTGAGTTGTTGAAAAGCGCGTCGAAGATTGGAGCCATCCTGTTTTTTGTGGATTCAAGGGCCGGGTCGAACCCCAGAGCATCGCAGAATTCAGACTCGAACTGTTCCCTTGTCCTTGATTTCGACTTGGATTCCACGACACCCCAGTTCTTCAAGTTGTTGCAGCCGCAGCTTTCCCTTATGACGGGGTATGCGGAAAGGTATTTGTCGGCGACTTTCTCTCCGTTGAGCACCTGGCTCAGCATGTTCACCGCCTCAAGCCCAAGCTCTTTCTGCGGCATGTGGACAGTGGAGAACTGCGGATTTCTGATTCTGCTTTCCACAGTGTCGTTGAAACCGCCGATTATGAAATTTTCAGGAACCTTGAATCCTCTTTTCGCAAAATAATCGACGGCCGCGGATGCCATCAGGTCGCTCGAAGCTATGAGCGTGTCGAAATCCTTTCCCGGAACCAGCCCCCGCCCCTCGTAAAGCTCCTTCGCGGCCTTCTCCGCCTCGTACCAACTGCAAGGACTGGAGACAAGGTTCTCGTTGCCTCTGGTGTTCAAGCCGTTTTCCTTGAGAGCATCCTTGAATGCCCTGTATCTGTCCTCCGCCGACGAGTGGTTCTCCGGTCCCCTGATGAACGCTATGCGCTTCGAGTTGTGGCACTTTATGAAGTGCTGCACCAGATTCTTCATGCCGGAATACGCGTCGAATTCCACATACGGATGGTTCGAGACTTTGTGGCCGATTGTGACGAATGGAATCGAAGCGAATTTCTTGTGGAATTCGTCAAGCTCCTTTATGGAGACCGAGCCTCCTATAGAAGACGACCATGAAATGAGGCCGTCGAGATTCTTTGAGTTGACCAACGAGTAGATTCTGTTTCGGAGTGCGCCTGAGCCGTTTGCGTTTTCGAGTTTGCCGCCGGGAAAGACGAAGAACGAGCCTGTCGATTCTGCCGCCTTCGCCGCCACGCTCAGCCAGAGGTTGAGCGACGAGCCTGTGTGTATTGTCGCTAGTACGAACCCGATTTTTTTCCCTGTTTCAGATTCCGAATGTGGATTGTTCATTTAATGACCTTTTCGCATGTGGTTAACTTTTGAGAGTAGCTATTGAATTGAGTTTAATTCGATGTCGTTTTTTTTACAAGTGGTTTCGTTTTTGTACAAATTAATAAATCGTGAAAATTCTGTAAAGCCAAGAAAGAATTGAATTTAGGGAATATAAAATGTATCATTTTTAAATCAATTATAATAGAAAAGAGGTTCAAACATGGCTTTGAAATCAATTAAAGACGTTGTGGAAACAGTAAAGCGTCCAGAAAAAATCATTCAGTTCGGAGAGGGTGGATTTCTCCGCGCGTTCGTCGACTGGCAGATCGACATCGTGAACGAGAAGACTGATTTCAACGGAAACATCGTAATCGTCCAGCCTTTGGAAAAGGGCATGATCGACGCGATGAACGCCCAGAACAACCTTTACACGACAGTTCTCCGCGGAATGAAAGACGGAAAGCCGACTGTGGAGACTCGCACAATCAAGTCCATCAGCCGCTCCATCAACCCGTACACGAACTACGATGACTACATCGCCTTGGCTTCAAGCCCGGATTTGAGATTCCTCGTTTCAAACACGACAGAGGCTGGAATCCGCTTCGACGAAGAAATCAACGGCGTTCCTGTCACTCTCGACCAGAAGCCGCAGCAGAACTATCCTGCGAAAGTCACCGCTTTCTTGTACAAGAGGTTCCAGGCTTTCAAGGGCGACACTTCAAAGGGATTGATTCTCATTCCTTGCGAGCTTTCTGACCAGGCCGGACTCAACCTCAGAATCAACATCCTCCGCTACGCAGAGAGGTGGCAGCTTGGACCGGACTTCATCAACTGGTTCGACGAGGCCTGCGACGTCTGCTCTTGTCTCGTTGACCGCATCGTTCCTGGATATTTCCCGCTCCTTTCAAAGGAAGAGAACGGAAAGACACAGGCCGAGAACATCTGCGAGAAACTCGGATACGAGGACAAGCTTCTCGACTCTGCAGAGCTTTTCCACTTCTGGGTCATCGAGTCGAAGAAGTCTCACGAGGACGAACTTCCACTCGTGAAGGCCGGCCTCTCTGTGAAGTGGGTCCAGAACATGGACTACTACCACACAAGAAAGGTCCGCATTTTGAACGGAGCGCACACTTCTTCTGTTCTCGCCGCGTTCTTGTCAGGCTCTAACTACGTTCAGGACATCGTCTGCTCCGAGAAAGTCGGTTCAGGATTCAACACACCGAACGCCGACGCCCAGAAATTCATGCACGACATCATCTTCAACGAAATCGTTCCTTCAATCGACGGCGACCAGGACGACCTCAAGAAATACGCAGAGGATGTTTGGACACGCTTCCAGAATCCGTTCAACCCACACCGCTTGATCGAGATTTCTTTGAACTCTGTCGCAAAATACTGGACACGCTGCTTGCCTTCTGTCACACAGTCAATCGCGAAGAACGGAAAGGTTCCGAAGCTCCTCGGCTTCTCAATCGCCGCCCTCATCGCGTTCTACAACGGAACGGAAATCAAGGACAACGCGAAGGGACAGAAGTGCCTCGTTTCCAAGAGGGACGAAGGCGAGTACGAGAACTTGGACACTCTCCCAGTCCTCGAATTCTTCGCGGCCCTCAACAAGGAGACGAAGGACGCAAAGGTCATCGCGAACCGCGTTCTCTCAAACGTGGACTTCTGGAAGGAAGACCTCACGAAGATTGCCGGTCTCGAAGAGGCTGTCGCAGGCCACTTGGCGAACATCCAGAAGGACGGCATGAAGAAGGCTCTTGCCGACATCGTGAAATAAACCAGCGTTTCAACTTGAAAGCTGAATGAGAAAAGCCCCATGAAGGAATGTCCCTTCATGGGGCTTTTTCGTCAAACACGCATAAAACGAAACCGGTGCACGCGGCGGAAATCTATTTCACGAGCGTGTAGGTGCCTGAGCCGTATGATATCTTAATCTTGTCGCTTCCTTGAGATTCTTGTAGCATAACATTTCAAGGGGACGCATTGTGATTTGCGGCGGCTAGCTTCCGAATTCGTCATGAAGAAGGAGGCGCTGTATGACAAAATACGAAAAAGTGATGCTCGTCATCGCTGTTGTCGGATTGGTAATACAGGTGCTCACCTTCCTGTTCAAATAGGATAGGAGCATAAAAAAGCCCGCCCTGTAGCTGACAACTTCCGGGCGGGATTTACAAACCCACGGAGGCTGGTCGCCGTACTTTGTTGACGCAAAGTACGTTTGCAAGCGTCCCCGTTTTTTTTACCAATATACACGGCTGGGGCTTTTTCGTCAAACCTCCCCTCTACTCTGCGGACTTTTCTCCGCCGTTTTCGGCTGGAGGGGCCTTTATCTGGACTTCCGCGCCGTTGGGGCTTGAGAGGTTGATGTTCTTCGTCACCTTCGCGTCGTAGGTGTTCGCCTTCATTATCTCGGAGAAATCCACTCCTGTCGCCTCGCTCATCGTGTCGAAGACCTGCTTCATTATGACGGGCATGGAGCTTGAGACCTGCGAGACTCCGTTTCCGCCGTCGCCTGTCGTTCCGTAGATGTTTATCTTCTCGATTTGACCGAGCGGCTTCGCGATTTCGGCGGCCATCTGCGGCATGATTTTTATCATCATCTCGGCCATGGCGGCTCCGTTGTACTTCTTGTAGGCTTCCGCCTTCTTGTCCATGGCAAGGGCTTCGGCTTCTCCCTTAGCACGTATCGCTTCCGCCTCGGCCTTTCCTTTCGCGGCGATACCCTCGGCTTCCGCCCTGAGCTTCGCCGCGATTCCCGCAGCCTCAGCCTCGGCCTTCGCCTTCACGGCAGCCGACTCCTGCTCGGCCGAGTATTTCTGAGCGTCGGCAAGCTTCATCTGGGCGGCAGCCCTCTGCTCCTGCTCGTACTTCTCGGCCTCGGCGTTTCTCTGCCTCTTTATGAGGTCGGCTTCCGCGTTCTTCTCCGCCTTGTACTTCTCGGCATCGGCGACCTTGTTCATCGTCGCCTGGAGTTCCTGTTCGCGGATTGTGACTTCCTTGCTCTTCAAGTCCGCCTCGCGCTCGGCCTTCGCAATCTGCGCGTTCACGGTGGCGGTCTGGATCGTCTTCTCCTGCTCCTGCTTCTGGATTTCGTACGCGGCGTCGGCGACAGCCTTTGCAGTGTCGGATTCCTTCTTCAAGTTCGCCTTCTTTATCGCAAGCTCGTTCTGCTTCTCCGCGATTTCGGCGTCGGCGGAGACCCTCGCCTCGTTCGCGGCCTTGTCCGCCTCGGCCTGCGCTATCGCTATCTCTTTTTCCGCGGTCGCTTTTGCGATGGCGGCATTCTTCTTTATCATGGAAGTGTTATCCATACCCATGTCGTTGATGAGTCCGTGCTCGTCCACGACGTTCTGTATGTTGCACGAAAGAATCTCGATTCCGAGCCGCTCCATGTCGCGCGCGGCCTTCTCCATCACCTGGTCGGAGAACTTGTCGCGGTCCGTGTTTATGGTCTTCAAGTCGAGGGTTCCGATGATTTCGCGCATGTTTCCCTGAAGAGAATCCTGAAGCTCTTCCGCAATCATCTCCGAAGTCTTGTTGAGGAAGTTCTTCGCCGCGAGCTGGATTCCGTCCGCGTCCGATTTCACGCGCACTTTCGCGATTGCATCCACTTTCACGTTGATGAAATCCTGCGTCGGAATGTAGGTGTCCGTCTTTATGTCCACGGAAATTTGTCCGAGATAGATTTCATCGACACGCTCAAGGAACGGAATGCGGAGTCCAGCTCTTCCAGCGAGGACGCGCGGAACCTTCATGAGTCCCGATATTATTTTGGCCACGTCCGGCGGAGCTTTCGTGTAGCCCACGAAGAAAAGAATCAAAATGAACAATACAAAGACACCGATTCCCATGTACAGATAACCAGTGTTCTGCGAGAAGAAATCCATAAAATCCTCCAATTTTTTATGTGCGCATTGCCGAATCCAGCAATGAGAATTCAATTATTGCACAGTTCGGCAAATAGGCAAGCCCACAAAACAAAAAAAAACGCCTTCATGCCCTGTCCTGGCTCTTCGCCCATGAGCGGGGGCTTTCGCCAGTGTTCTTCTTGAAGACCTTGGAGAAGTAGTTTTCGTTCTGGAATCCAAGACGCTCGGCGATTTCGGCGAGCGAGAGTTTTCCGTCGAGAATCATGGCCTTGGCCTGCTCCATCTTGAGCATCTCGTGCAGGCTTTGGACCGTGTAGCCGGTGGCCGCCTTGGTCTGCCGTATGAGTTTCGTCTTGTTCATGCCGAGGTCGCGCGACATCTTGTCGAGGTTCGTCTTCTCTCCGATGTGCTCTATTAGGTACGAGGAAATCTGCTTGAGCGTCAGCCTGCTCTCCGGTGAAAAAGAGTCCCCGCTTCCCATCGTCGAGAGAATCCCCTCTATCCCTTTCGTGTCGAGCTGCATGACGTGCTCCTTCGTTCTTCCTCCCTTTAAATAGATTTCGTAGAGCGAATGGCAGAGGAGAAGGCGAATCGAATCGTAGAGGGCCATGTTCTTGCTTTTCATCTGCATGAACGCGAATCCGAAATACCGCTCGTTGTGGTGGAGAATCTCCAGCACGACCGAGTACCGCCCCTTCTTCGGGAAGAACGCCCTTGGAAAATTGCGCTCCTCCGTTATGCGGAACGGAAGATTGTACGCGCTCTCCACGCTGATGATGGACGGCTCCGGGATTATCAGCTCCACGTTGCTAGACTCAAGGTCGGTAGTCATGTTGTCGCTCAGCGAGAGTATGATTCCGGGGATTCCAAGCTCCTGGAGATGCGTCTTAAGAGCGGTGCGCAGCTGCACTCCAGTGGAGACCGACGCGAAATGGATTGCCGCCTGCGTTATGTTGTTGAACGTGTAGGGGCTTTCCCTCTGCGCCTTGCTCTCGTAGTCCGAAACGACCGCGCAGAGGATGCGGAGCTTCGACGTTATGCTTTCCATCCTCCTTCTCTGCTTCTCGTTCGTCCCTGCGAGCGACATGAGGCACATCTGCACCTTCGTGATTTTCTGTTGGCACTCTCCCGCCCTGAACCTGCGCCGCCGCTCCGCGCCGAGGAATTCCCTGAACCAGCAGAGCGTCCTGGGAGGCGAGTACGAAGCGTACAAATCCTCGAAGACAGCGTTCAGGAGACGCTCACGGCTTTCGTGGCTCTCCTTCGGGAAAATCATGTTGATTCTGCCGGAGAGAAAATTCCTCGCCTCCTCCTCCGTAGCGTCGTCCGAAAGCTCCGTTCCAGCCTTTCCAACTTCGTCGACTTCGAGAATCTCCCGCTCGAAGCATCCGCAGCTTTCCCTTACCACGAGGGATGTCGGCACTTTTATGAGTTTCTCGCCCTTGTCCCCGTCCATGATTTTGTTTATCAGAATCTCCACCGCAAGGTACCCGCGCTTGAAGTATTCGAGGTCGATTGTCGTTATCGGGGGCGAGCTTGTGATTCCCTGGTACTGGTTGTTGAATCCTGTGACAGCGACGTCATCGGGAACGCGCACCCCCCTTTTTCTGAGCGTGGAGACGAGCGTTGCCGCTATGATGTCGCTTGAAGTGACCACCGCCTCTATCCTCTCCCCTTCTTCCTTGTCCTTGATGATTGCGGAGTAGAGTTCGTCGGAAGCCCTCACTATCTCGGCTTCGTCCAGATTCTTGGACATGAAGACGCGGCTCTCGCAAACCTCCAGACCGAACCGCGCGAGCGCCTGCTTGAAAGTTTCGAGCCGTTCCTTGTGCGGAGTCGACGCTTCCGTTCCCAGAAACGCTATTCTCGTGAACGAGTGCTTCTCCACGAGGTGCTCCACGATGAGGTCCATCGAACACGAGTTGTCGATTCTGAGAGCCGTGACTCCCGGAATGTCCAGGTAGCCGATGTCTACCATCGGCAGAGGCGAGAGCGAGCTGAAATGCCTGACGATTTCCCCGTCGTCGATGTACGTCGCGAGGGACGACGCCCACGTTATGAGCCCGTCCAGGAGCGGCCTGTGCATGAAGCGGAACTTCTTGAGGTAGTGCGAGATGAAGTCGGCCTCGTCGAAAAGCGAATACTTTATGGCCTGGCTCATGTTGATGAAGTTGATGTCGTAGTCCTCGCACGCCTTGCAGATTCCCGCGATGTATTCCTGCCCGATGAAGCTCCTGAAGTCCGCTATGCACGTGAATCCGATTGTGAGCCTGCCTTCTCCGCCGCTCTTGTTCTTCAATCCCGCGAGAAATTCCCTTCTTCTAGTTATCTCCTGGTTCATTTCTGCCTTGTTCCTTATGCTGCACCATGGCGAATGTCGAGTTTATGCATACCGTAGTTGCAGAAACAAGCTCCCAGCGGGAACCCGCCAACAAAAACGGCAGTACCGCTCCGCGGTGGCTGAGTGTTTTTGTTGACGGAACCCCGCTTCCGCTCGTTTCTGCCATTGCACTGTGAAAACTCGACTTTCGCCCTAGTTATCTCCTGGTTCATTTTCTTCTCCCCTCCGAAATATGCAAAATTTCACTTGTTTTTGATGCCCATATTTTACCACTTTCTGCGCCCCTAAAATACACTAGAACGAAAATTTATCTGTTTGTTTCTCCAAAATGTCCAAAATCTCCAAAAATTTGAATTTAAAAAATTCATATTTTTCATTTCAAATTTGACTTCCAGAAAATAAAGTTAGTATCAGACAAATGTCGCAATTGTCCATTTTTAACTGAAACTTGAATGATTGCGACAATTTTCCAAGCAAAGGTCAATACAAAATGGAGGTATATATGAAAAAAGAAAAGAATTTCGTCAAGAAACTTCTTGCTGGATTCTGCGCGGCATCGCTGCTCTTCGGCGCGCTGTCCTGCTCAAGCGGAAGCGACGACGATGATGGAACGGTCGATGGTGGTGGTTCAGGCGGAAATGGAAGTCAGGATGAAACTCTGGGAGATGGCGGTTCATACGAAGTCCTTGCTGATGGAACAAGCGCAGGCCGAAAGGCTGTGACTGCTCCAAGTTCTGCAGGAACAATCCAGATGTCTGTAGCAGGTGGAAGTGCAACAACATACAGCACAATCGCAGATGCCTTGACCGCTGCGACAAGCGCTTCTGGCGACTGCGTGATTACATTGGGAACTGGTACATATTCAGAGAACGGACTTTCTTACTCAGGAAGCAACGACTTGAAAATTTCAGGTCTTGGCACTGCCGAGTATGGTCTCGATGTCGTTATTATTGGACAGGGAAGCGACACTTCAAGTGAAAAAGGCCGTTCAACGCTCGCAATCGCAGGTTCTGGAAACATCGTTCTTGAGAACCTCACAATCAAGAGCAGCCGTGCTGAAACTGCAGGAACTGCACAGGCAGAGGTAATCGGAACTGACGGCACTGGAAACCTTGCCGCTTACAACTGTTCTTTCATCTCTGGTCAGGACACGCTCCGCACTGTTGCAAAGGCTTGGTTCTACAAGTGCTACATCGAAGGCGATGTTGACTTTTTGTGGATGGAATACACGAATGGTGTAGCTGCCCTTTATGAAGAGTGTGTTATCCGTGCAATCGGCACACGCACAACAAAGGCATACTTCACGGCTCCTCGCCTCGGTCTCACTTCAAAAGTCGGAAAAGGTCTCGTAATTTACAATTCAACTTTGGAAGCTGAAAGCGGACTTGAACAGCTGTATCTGGGACGTAATCCGTGGGCTTCTTCTTATATGTCTGACTACTATGAGCAGGTTGCGATTGTAGGTTCAAAGCTTTACCTTGCAGACGGTGTAACTCTCAATTCAGATGTTTGGGCTAGTGCCGCAAACGGAACAAGTGACCAGAAGTACATCGGCTTTAAGACAGATGATTATTTCCCTGCTGGAAAATACGGAACAAGAATCGGTTCCAGCTTTATTTCTGAGGAATACGCTGGACGCGAGAACATTCTCAACCGTTTGATTGTTGTGGCTTCAAAGAAATTCCAGAAAGATGTGGACACATACTGGGATATCGCTCAAGTGATTTCCGACAATGGCTGGACTGTAACCGCTGATTCTTCAAAGTCTTTGCTTGACGGGGAGACGGATCCATCAACTCTTTCTAAGACTTATGATTTCAGCACAGCTAATAGTGGAGCGTATGTTGATTCAACAGTAACGCTCGATGGATTTTCAAAACATGGTACTTCTGCAAATGCTGTTGGTGCCGCAGGAAAAACAATCACAATACCTATCACTGGAAGATGTATTGTTACATTGAAAGGTGATTACTCTGGATGGGGAACTGTAAAGGCAGGCTCTCAGGGAGAAGGTGTTTACTGTTTTGAGACTGGTGGAACTTCAAAATATGCCGAGTGCAGTTACATTGTTTATGATTCAAGTGCGACAAGTGTTGTAATTACTGCTTCTACGACAACATATATTTATTCGATTACTGTTGAGTATGATGATTCACTTGAATACACAGCTGTAAGCGGAATAAGTGTTACATCAAGCACAGATACTCCGACTGTAGGTGTTGCAGCAACAATGACTGCAACCGTGACACCAGATTCGGCAACAAACAGTGCTGTAAAATGGACATCTTCTGATGAAACTGTTGGTACAATTGATGAGTTCTCAGGCGAAGTAAAATTCCTCAAGGCTGGAGATGTAACATTCACAGCAACTGCCCGAGATGGAAGCGGCAAGACTGGAACGATTGCTTGTTCACCGGAAGCTGCTACTTGGACAAGTGCTGAGTGGTATTACACAAAAGATGCCAGCTCATCTGCAACTGCTTCTGGAATTGGTGCTGATTCTTCGAATGTTGCTGGCGAGAATGTAAGTGTGTTCTCATTCAATGCTTATTCAGGTATTGCTTTGGGCGGAACGAAAACAGTATCAACAATCTCTGGAGATAAAACAGTTTCTATGGGATTGAAAATGGACGGAAACGGAAAATTCACATTTGCAGTTACAAAAGCCGCAACCCTTAAATTGAAGCAGGCTTATATAAAGACTGATTCTAAAGACTACAATGGATATATAACTGTTACAAGTTCTGATGGAACAGCAACACTTGTTTCTGGTGCAACTTCAACAATTTCTGCGGATACTGATTATGAATGGACTTTGACGGCCGGAACTTACACTGTTGCAAGATATACTGGCAACACAAGCCCAATCATTTACGCAAGAGTTGACATTTCAGAGTAAGATTGAGTTTATATCGCACCGCAGCGATTAACCTGCGGTATCATGCACAAGGGATTGCGTTAGCAATCCCAAATCCGTGTGACAACACAAACAGCCCGCTCTTTGTCAGGCAATTGGCAGGGAGCGGGCTGTGTTTCGGCTTCGCTCAACAACCGTCACGGCATTTTCCCCCGCGACGCGTTCCTGCGCTGCGGGGGATTTTTTTGTGGGTGCGACGAGCGAGCATTGAGAACTTTGACAAAAGGGAGATTTGTGGTAGATTAGAGAAAGAGGAAATCCACGGCACCGTGGCTCGCCTCCTCTGTGACTAGAAGCCTACTCGGAAGCTGCTACACTTGGGTAGGCTCATTTTTTTTCACCAATTCAATGTTACTTGAAGAGGTTCAGTGCGGTAACAATCAAAGTCAAAATAGCAACGATCAACATCGCTTTTTCATACTTGCTCATGCTACGCAGTCCTCCCATTTCATGAAAATGAGAGACAAGCCACCCTGTGCCGGAGATTTCCCCGATGAAGACAGTCTAGCGGAATTGCGGAGTGTTTTTCAATGCTGGGAGACGGCGGTACCAAAGCTAACTGCAAAATAATCTGTGTTGACACATACGGCATCACACCGAGCATGAACACAGAAAAATTTGAGAATGCTCCACCGGCAAAAAAGTCCATATAACTAGCAAATGCATTTTTATTATGTTTCACAAGATCATCGAAATAAGTTATCAATGCTCCTGCATCAATACCTGGAATAGTCAAAACGCATCCCAAGCGGAAAATAACAAAAATCACAAAAGTAAAGAACAGCTTGTTGCGAAGTTCCTTAATTTTGAAAATATTTACGATAGGATTATTTGCCATCAGAGTCCCCGACATCAATATTTACTTATTTAGATTCTGATGAAGAAACTACTGAACCACCAGCCTTCTCGATTTTAGCTTTTGCAGAAGCAGAAACCTTATCGACATTGACTGTGAGCTTTTTCGTCAATTCACCATTTCCAAGAATCTTCACAGAAACCTTATCTGAATCAATCAGATTTTTTGCAAGCAACGAAGCTTTGTCAACAGTTTCTCCAGACTCAAAATTTGACTCAAGGAAGCAAACATTGATGATTGAATACTCCTTCTTGAAAGGATAGTTAGAAAAACCACGATGAGCGATTCTTCTGTACAAAGGCATCTGTCCACCTTCAAAACCTACATAGGTTTTTCCACCTGAACGAGACTGCTGACCTTTGTTACCCTTTCCAGCTGTAGTTCCGTTTCCTGAAGAAGAGCCACGACCAACAATAAACTTTTTCTTGTTAGCGCCTTTTGGGGCGTTCAAAATAAAATCTGCCATTAGTTAGCCTCCTCAACTTTCACAAGATGAGCAACAGCCGCTACCATACCACGGATAACAGGTGTATCTTCTTTTTCCACAGACGAATTAAGCTTCTTAAGACCAAGACTGCGAACAGTCGCTTTCTTAGCAGGCTTCTGACCAATCGGACTTTTTACGAGAGTAACTCTTATCTTAGCCATAATTAACCCCACATTTCCTGCAGAGACTTACCTCTGTTTTTAGCGACAGCCTTGGCATCCATCAACTTCGTCAAAGCAGCGAACGTCGCTCTGACAACATTGACAGGACTGCTTGATCCCAAAGACTTGGAAATAACATCAGTGATTCCAATAGAATCCATGATTGCACGAACAGTACCACCAGCGATGATTCCAGTTCCTGCACAAGCCGGCTTCAAGAATATTGAAGAGCTCTTGTAATTTCCAACCATATCGTGCGGCAAAGTTCCGTTCTTGACAGGAACTTCAATCAAGTTTCTCTTTGCGCGATCGATGCTCTTTCTGATTGCCTCAGAAACATCATTCGCCTTTCCGAAACCGTATCCAACACGACCTTTACCATCGCCGACAACTGTCAAAGCAGAGAATGACATCCTGCGTCCACCTTTTACAGTCTTAGCAGTACGATTCAATCTTACAAGTTTCTCAACGAATTCTTTCTGATCTTCTTTTCTATCGAATTTATTCTGGCGTTCCATAGATTCTCCTAGAAAATGATTCCCGCTTTGCGAGTTCCATCAGCAAGGGCTTTTACAACACCATGATACAAATAACCATTGCGATCGAAAACCACAGTTGTGATGCTCTTTTCCTGCAAGCGTTTTCCAAATGCTTCACCGAGCTTTGCAGCACCTTCCGTATTTGGTTTAAGATCAACAAATTCTTTCTCCAAAGTAGAGATAGAAGCGAGAGTTTTTCCCTCGGCATCATTGATAACCTGAACATAAAGGTTTGTGTTGCTGCGAGTAACAGTCATGCGAGGTCTCTCCGCAGTTCCATAGATAGACTTGCGGATATGAACCTTACGATGCAAACGCTTTCTAGCTTTATCATTAAGTTTCTTAAACATGTGTTACACCTTATTTTACACCAGTCTTACCGACTTTGCGTCTAATAGTCTCAGTATCATAGCGGATACCCTTTCCCTTGTAAGGCTCTGGCATACGCAACTTTCTAATCTGAGCACTGAACTCTCCAACCAACTGCTTGCTGATGCCGCTGATAGTGATTTTGTTCTGAGCATCAACAGCCACAGTCAATCCTTCAGGGATGATTGCGATGAAGTCAGATGAATATCCAAGGTTCATGACCAAATTCTTTCCCTGAACTTCAGCACGATAACCTACACCAGTAACAACAAGAGTCTTTGAGAAACCAGTTGTAACACCTGTGACCATGTTCTGAATGAGAACACGATACAAACCATGGGCAGCATTAGAAGCCTTTGACTCGTCCTTTGCCTTTACTGAAAGCTCTCCGTCCTTTATCTCGACAGAAACCAATTCGTTTACAGACTGTGACAACTCGCCTTTTGGTCCCTTTACAGTAACTGTACCGTCTTTAGTTGTTATTGTTACACCTGCTGGAATAGCAACAGGAAGTTTTCCGATTTTTGACATCTTGCGCTCCTATTACCAAACTTTGCAAATAACTTCGCCACCAACCTGCTTCTCGGCAGCCTTCTTACCAGTTGTAACACCAACAGATGTTGAGACAATCAAAGTACCGAAGCCGTTGAAAACACGTGGCAAATCTTTATATCCAGAATAAACGCGGCGACCAGGTGTGGAAACCTTCTCAAGACCATGAATGACAGAGTTGTTTGAATCATCATACTTCAAAACGATGCGAATGAGATTCTTGCTATCTTCCTGAACCTTCTTGAAATTCTTGATGTAGCCTTCTGTCTTCAGGATTTTCACAATTTCCAGCTTGAGTTTTGATGTAGGAACATCAACATTCTCATGGCGAGCCTGAACAGCGTTACGAACCTTTGTGAGCATGTCTGCTATTGGGTCTGATACACTCATTTATATTCTCCTCTACCAGCTAGATTTTGTCACACCTGGCAACAAACCTTCGCTTGCCAATTTACGGAAGCAAAGACGACACATTTTAAACTTACGCAAGTATCCGCGTGGACGCCCACAAATCTGACAGCGGTTATATTCGCGTGTCTTGAATTTTGGAGTACGGGCAGCCTTAATAATCATTGATTTCTTAGCCATGAATTCCTCACTATTTTCTGAACGGCATTCTGAACTTAGTAAGAAGCGCACGAGCCTCAGCATCAGTACGAGCACTTGTAACAATTGAAATATTCATACCAGCAATCTTTGTGATTTTATCAAAATCAATTTCTGGAAAAATAATCTGTTCAGTAATACCAAGAGAGAAGTTTCCGTGGCCATCAAAGCCAGTAGCCTTTATTCCACGAAAATCCTTTACACGAGGCAATGCCACATTGATAAGGCGATCCAAGAATTCATACATGATATCACCACGCAATGTAACCATTACACCAACTTCATTTCCTTCACGAAGTTTGAAATTCGCAATACTCTTCTTTGCTCTTGTTTTTACCGCATGTTGTCCAGTGATTTGAGTAATATCAGCAACTGCGGCATCAAGGAGTTTCTTGTTTGTAAGAGCTTCGCCAACACCCATGCTCACAACTACCTTTTTGATAGCTGGAATCTGCATTACAGATGTGTATCCAAGTTCCTTAAAGAGTTCAGGAGCGATAGTTTCTTTGTAGACTTTCTTAAGCCGTGGTACGTAATTATTCATTACAAAGTTTCTCCACATTTACGGCAGACACGAATTTTCTTGTCTCCATCAATTTTGTAGCCAACTCTTGTTGGACCGCACTTTTTACATACAATCGCAACATTAGAGATATTCAAAGGAGCTTCTACTTCAGCGATTCCGCCCTGCTCCTGCTGGCTGCGTCTTTTCATCGTCTTTTTGACGATATTGACACCCGATACAATAACTGCATCTTTTTTGGCATTAACGCGAACGATAGCTCCGCGCTTGCCCTTATCTTTTCCTGCAATTACCTGTACCGTATCACCCTTACGGATTTTGACTTTTGTATCCATTATAAGTCCCCTTACGTATATACAGAAAATTACAGAACCTCAGGAGCAAGTGAAACGATTTTCATATAATCCATATCACGAAGCTCGCGAGCAACAGGTCCAAAGACACGTTTTCCCTTCGGATTCTTGTCACCATCAACGATGACACAAGCATTGTCATCGAAGCGGATATAAGTTCCGTCTGGACGGCGATACTCTTTCGAAACACGAACGATAACCGCCTTTTCAACTGAACCTTCTTTTATAGTAGATGTCGGGATGGACTCCTTGACAGCTACAACAACAACATCACCGATACCAGCGTAGCGACGATGAGAGCCACCGAGAACTTTTATCACCTGAACGAGCTTTGCGCCAGAGTTATCGGCAACAACCAGATTTGACTGCATTTGAAGCATAACTTAACTCCTAGCGTTATTTTGCACGCTCAACAATCTCAGCGAGTCTCCAGCACTTGTCTTTGCTGATAGGACTGCATTCAACGATACGAACAGTATCACCAACGTGAGCTTCATTCTGTTCATCGTGTGCCTTACACTTCTTTGTACGTGTAACATATTTCTTGTAAAGAGTGTCCATTCTTTTTGTATCGATAGAGACAACGATGGTTTTATCCATCTTGTCGCTTGTAACGATACCAACAAAAGAACGTTTGCCACCTTTACTCTGAACAACCTGTTCTTCCACGAATCAACTCCTACTTATTCAATTCGGCGATTTCTTTCTGCCGAATAAATGTATTAAGTTTTGCAACCTGACGACGCAAAGTGCGCTCCTGCATAGGATTATCGACACTTCCAAGTTTAGCCTGGAATCTGAAATCCATATACTCCTGCTTCACTTTAGCGAGCTCAGCAATCAACTCAGCATAAGACAAGTCTTTAAGATTCTTCTTTTTAGAATTAGCCATATCTTACTCCTAGTCTTTTGTCGGTTTGAAAGCAATTCTTGTTTTGATTGGAAGTTTGCTTGCAGCCAAAGCCAAGGCCTGCTCTGCAAGTTTTATATCAACACCACCAACCTCAAAAAGAATCACACCTGGCTTGATGACGGCAGCCCAGAACTCTGGAGCACCCTTTCCCTTTCCCATGCGAGTATCAGCAGGTTTCTTAGAAACAGGCTTATCAGGGAAAACTCTCAACCAAACATTACCCTTTCTTTCAAGTTTTCGGTTAATAGCAACACGAGCGGCCTCAATATGCTTGGCGTTCAACCAAACAGGCTCCATTGCGACGAGAGCAATTTCACCAAAATCGATGTTATTAGCACGAGTTGCACATCCATTAATTCTACCGCGCTGTACTTTGCGGTGAATAACTCTTTTAGGACTAAGCATTTACTTTACTCCTTAGAAGCATTTTCAGAATCTGATGCACGTGTAGACCTTCGATTTCTGTCAGAATTGCGTTCGTGACGAGGCTTACGTGTTGTCTGAGCAGAATCATCATTCTGATCATGACCATATTTCATACCATTGTAAACCCAGACCTTAACGCCAATCTTGCCGTAAGTCGTGTGAGCTTCGAATGTGCCATAGTCAATGTCAGCACGAAGAGTGTGAAGAGGAACACGTCCATCTTTATGCTCTTCACTGCGACGCATATCAGCTCCACCAAGACGACCTGACAAGCGAATCTTGATTCCCTGCGCACCGTTCTTCATAGCGTTAGAAGAAGCCTGTTTCAAAGCCTTTCTGAAAGAGCCTCTTCCTGCCAACTGACGACCGATATTCTGAGCAATCAAAGAAGCGTTGATGTCAGCTCTCTTGATTTCCTTAATCTTGATCTGAACTTTCCGGCCCAAGAATTTGGCCTGAATGTCAGAACTGATTTTTTCGATAGTCGCACCCTTTACGCCAATGATGACACCAGGTCTAGCAGTATGAATAACAATCGTGATGCGCTGCGGATGTCTTACAATCTCGATTTCAGCGATATCAGCATTCTGACACTCTGGCAAAGATCTTACCAAATCACGGATTTTCAAATCTTCCAAGACCAAATCAGCATACGCTCTTGGGTTCGCATACCAACGAGACTGCCAAGTCTTGTTAATTCCAAGACGCAAACCAATAGGATTTACTTTCTGACCCACTTTACTCACCTGCCTTTTCTGCAACAATCACAGTAATGTGACACATACGACGCAAAAGCTGATCAGCACGACCTCTAGCCCTGAACCAGACTCTCTTGAGCCTTGGACCTTCATCGATTCTAATTTCTTTCACATACAATGAATCTTCATCAAGCTTATTGTTAGCATACAATGCATTAGCAATTGCAGATTTCAATGTATTCTTGATCAACGAAGCTCCCTTCTGAGGCATGTTATCAAGAATAGCCAAAGCCGCTGTACAATTCTTTCTGTTTATCACGTGAGCGACAGGGCGAACCTTCGTCGGTGACGCAATAAGAAATTTTGTAGTGGCTACATAACCATTTTTCTCAGCCATCATATCCACCTTTATTTACCAGCAGCCTTATCACCGCCATGACCTTTGAATGTACGAGTAGGAGCAAACTCGCCAAGTCTATGACCGACGAGGTTCTCTGTAACGTACACAGGAATCCATGACTTTCCATTATAAACTGAAATCGTGTTTCCAACCATCTCAGGGATAATCATCGAGCAACGAGAATAAGTCTTAATCATCTTCTTGTCGCTCTCTTTGTTCATTTCAATAACCTTTTTATAAAGGCTCTTTGTTATGAAAGGACCTTTTTTAACAGATCTTGACACAATTAACTCCTATGAAATTACTTCTTGCGTCGTGAAATAATGAAGCGGCTAGAAGTCTTTCTCTTGTTACGAGTCTTATAACCTCTACATGGCTGACCCCAAGGAGTAACAGGAACATGTCCCTTACCAGCACCTTCACCACCACCAAGTGGATGATCGACAGGGTTCATAGCCATACCACGAACAGTAGGACGAATACCGAGCCAGCGTTTGCGACCAGCTTTTCCCAACTGAGTGTTCATGCGCTCTTCATTGCCAACAATACCGATTGTTGCGTAGCACTTGCCAAGAACTTTTCTTGTTTCGCCAGATGGAAGACGAATAATTACATACTCTCCATCCTTTCCCTGTACTGTTGCACTAGCACCAGCCGAGCGAACAAGCTGTCCACCGCGTCCCAATGTAAGCTCAATATTGTGAATTGAGAATCCGACAGGGATTGCATCAAGCGGAAGCGCATTTCCAACAACAGGAGCAGCTGTCTCACCAGAAAGAATCTTCTGACCGACTACCAAATTTTTCGGAGCAATTATATAACGTTTTTCACCATCAGCATAGTAAATCAACGCAATATTAGCACTTCTGTTAGGATCATATTCAATAGACTTAACTGTGCCAGGGATTCCATGCTTGTTGCGCTTGAAATCGATTTCGCGATAACGTCTTTTATGTCCACCACCCTGATGACGAACAGAGATGCGGCCACCCGCACCACGTCCACCCTGAGATTTAAATCCTGATACCAGACTTTTTTCGGGTTTATCAGTTGTTAGTTCATCTCTTACCAAATCAATACGAGTACGAGTACCCGCTGAATATGGTTTAAAAACTTTAAGAGCCATCTGGTTCCCCTTAATAAAAAGGCTCAAACGCCTTCAAATACCTTGATTGTTTCACCTGCTGCAAGGCGAACAATCGCCTTCTTCCAACTAGCAGTCTTTCCAAGCTTTCCGCGAACCCTCTTAACCTTACCAAGGACATTGAGAGTCGTGCAAGACAAAACTTTTACGTTAAAAAGCTTTGCAACAGCTTCTTTTATCTGAATTTTCGAAGCAGAAGGATGTACTTTGAATACATACTTATTCTCTTCACGCAAAGCAGTAGCTTTTTCAGAAAGAACAGGAGCTATGATAACATCGTGCAAATCAATCATTATTTATTCTCCTCTTCAACCTTGTAGAATTCAGAAAGATTCTTTGCAGCGCCTTCCAAAAGGATAACTTTGCGTCCATAGAAAAGATCATGAGCGCGAAGGCGGTTGTAAGAAAGAAGCGAAAGATTCTTCACATTGCGTCCAGCCTGCTTGATATTGGCATCGTCATCCTTGAGGATGAGGACTGTACGAAGATCTTTAGCAAAAGCGTTTACGATTTTCACCAAATCCTTTGTCTTCTTGCTTTCAACTGTGAAATCCTCAACAACTACGAGTCTATCAGTAGAAGCCTGAAGGCTCAAAATAGTCTTCATAGCAAGACGCTTCGCAGTCTTTGGAATTGAGTAACTGAAGTCACGAGGCTTTGGTCCAAAAATCGTTCCACCACCACGAGTGATAGGAGACTTCTTATCACCACGGCGAGCATGACCTGTACCCTTCTGCTTATAAGGCTTCGCATTGCTACCATGAACTTCTGAACGAGTTTTCGTACAAGCAGTACCAACACGACTATTCGCTAATTCATTTGTGATGGCATAGTAAATAACATCTTCATTGACAGGAAGTCCGAAAACCTTATCATCAAGATTAATTGTACGCAGTTCTTTACCATCGATTGAATAAACTTTCTTTTCCATATTATTCCTCGACCTTACTTCTTAACTGCCGACTTGATGACCAAAGTGCAGTCTTTATTACCAGGAACAGCACCACGAACCATAATTACCTTAAGTTCTGGATCAATTTTTACGATTTTAAGATTCTGTACAGTAACTTTCTCAAAACCCATATGTCCCGGCATTTTTACATTCTTGAGACAATGTCCAGGAGTTGTAGAGTTTCCTGTACCACCAGCTTCACGATGGAATTTAGAACCGTGGGAGGCACGTCCACCATGGAATCCCCAACGCTTCATAACACCCTGAAAGCCCTTACCCTTAGAAGTCGCAGTAACATCAAGGAATGATGTTTTCTCGAACAATTCAAGACCAATCTGATCTCCAATTGCAACTTCTTTCTCAAAATCCCTAAATTCTTTCAAATGTCTTTTTGGGGATACATTCTCAGGAAACTGACCTTTGTATGCCTTTGACACTCTTGATTCTTTGACATCTTCAAAACCAAGAACAACAGCATCGTAGCCATTAGCTTCCTTTGTCTTAGTAGCGACAACTGTATTCGGCTCTACATGGATCACGGTTACTGGTGTCAGATTACCGTTTTCATCGAATACCTGTGTCATTCCTACTTTTTTCGCAATCAGACCTTTCATTCTGATTCTCCTACTTTATAGCCGCCATCTCTGATCCAAGAGACCGTACCATTTATTAAATTAACTGCAACGCAGTAATTTTACTGTTTAATTTCGACATCAACGCCGGCTGGCAATTCGAGGCCCATCAAAGAATCCATTACACTTGAAGATGGTTCCACAATGTCAATCAAACGTTTATGAGTTCTCATCTCGAACTGCTCACGAGACTTCTTATTGACGTGAGGTGAGCGCAAGACAGTGACTTTATTAACACGAGTCGGAAGCGGAATCGGTCCCAAAACCTTTGCACCAGCTTTCTTAACTGTCTCAACAATCGATTTTGCACTCTGATCAATAAGCTCAACGTCAAACGCACGAAGTCTGACACGAATATTACCGTTAGTCATTATTCCCCCAATGGTGATGCCGCCAAAGACGACACCACCATTACATTATAGATAAAACAGTCTAAAGACTATTCAATAATCTTTGTTACCTGTCCAGAAGCGATTGTGCGTCCACCTTCACGGATAGCAAGTTTAAGACCTTCATCCATAGCGATTGGGTGAATGAGCTCACCGATAATCTTAACGTTGTCGCCTGGCTTGACCATGTCTGTTCCAGCCTCAAGCTCTACAGTTCCTGTGATATCTGTAGTTCTGAAGTAGAACTGTGGGCGATATCCAGTGAAGAATGGAGAGTGGCGTCCACCTTCTTCCTTAGAAAGAACGTAGATCTGAGCCTCGAACTTTGTGTGTGGGTGGATTGAGTTCGGAGCAGCCAAAACCTGTCCACGAACAACATCCTTCTTTTCAATACCACGGAGCAAGATACCGACGTTGTCGCCAGCGATACCCTGATCGAGTGTCTTCTGGAACATTTCGATACCAGTAGCTGTTGTATCCTGTGTTGGGCGAATACCGACGATCTGAACTGCATCGTTGAGGTTGATAACACCGCGCTCGATACGTCCTGTAACAACAGTACCACGTCCAGAGATTGTGAAGATATCCTCGATTGGCATCAAGAATGGCTTCTGGTCATCGCGAACTGGATCATCGAACCATGTATCCATAGCTGTGAGGAGTTCCTCGATGCACTTTGTGTCATCAGCAGAAGCTCCATCCTGAAGAGCCTTGAAAGCAGATCCCTTGATGATTGGAGTGTCAGCTGAGAAGCCGTACTTCTGGATTGTATCTTTAACATCCTCTTCAACGAGCATCAACATCTCTTCGTCGCCGTCGAGCTGATCAACTTTGTTCAAGAAAACGATGATCTTCGGAACACCAACCTGGCGAGCGAGCAAAAGGTGCTCTTTTGTCTGAGCCATAACACCGTCAGTAGCAGCGATAACGAGGATAGCGCCGTCCATCTGAGCAGCACCAGTGATCATGTTCTTTACATAGTCAGCATGTCCTGGGCAGTCGATGTGAGCATAGTGACGCTTGTCTGACTGATACTCCAAGTGACGAGTGTTGATTGTGATACCGCGCTCTTTTTCCTCTGGAGCGTTATCAATTTCATCATACTTGAGAACTTTATCACCATACTTTTTTGCACAGTATGAAGTGATAGCTGCAGACAATGTTGTCTTACCATGGTCAACGTGACCAATAGTACCAACGTTCATGTGAGGTTTAGTTCTTACGAACTTCTCCTTAGCCATGTGTTTCTCCTTCGCCGACATTCTATTCGGCATATAAAAATATTTATGTGTTGCACTTTAAGCCAGAACACAATCACATTCAACAGAAGAAATTGCGTTCGCAGACACACTAATTGATAGATTATTTTTGTTTTGAATGACTAGATAAGAAAAGGCACTTTATCACTTCAAAATGCCAACCAACTTCTGGAGTCACCAAAACCATCACAATAATCAGATAGTAAAATGGCACCCAGAGCCTTTTACCAGAACCTTCGGCAATCAAAAAAGAAGTGTACCGAAGATGCGTGAACCTGAAAGCTGAAAGCTGACTTTACGATTCTCGCCGAACTTGATGAAACGAAGTTCGTCTACCATTTTTCAAAGAACTCTGTCCTGCACTTATAAGTTTTTACTTTATACAATAATGAGAAAATAAATTCAAGTGAATTTGAAAAAAAATCCCTTCACTCCAAGCGAAGCAAAGGGATTTCCGTGAAAAGCCGAAAAACTACCAGCGATAGTGTGCGAAAGCCTTGTTCGCCTCAGCCATCTTGTGAGTGTCTTCCTTCTTCTTGTAAGCAGAGCCTGTAGAGTTGAACGCATCGAGCAACTCAGAAGCAAGAGTATCAGCCATGCCATGTCCGCTTCTTGAGCGAGCAGCGGCGATGATCCATCTCATCGCCAAAGCTTCCTTGCGGTTGTCCCTGATTTCGACTGGAACCTGGTATGTAGCACCACCGACGCGGCGAGACTTGACCTCAACAGCTGGTTTCACATTGTCGAGAGCCTTCAAGAACACTTCGAGAGGGTCCTTGTCGGTCTTTGCCTTGAGCTTGTCCAAAGCCTCGTAGATGATTTTTGTGCAAGTATCTTTTTTTCCGTCCAACATCATTCTTGAAACGAATTTCGTGATGACCGGGCTGTTGAATTTTGAATCCGGCAAACATGGACGATTGATTGACTTCTTATGTCTTCCCATAGTAATCCTCGGTATTTAACTAGATTTTACGATTCGCCTTAAAACCTAAGATTAAGCCTTTGGTCTCTTAGCACCGTACTTAGAACGAGCGCGTTTGCGTCCATCAACACCGAGAGTATCTTTTGTACCACGGATGATATGATAGCGAACACCAGGAAGATCCTTTACACGTCCACCACGGATGAGAACGACAGAGTGCTCCTGGAGGTTGTGTCCAATACCAGGGATGTAAGCTGTAACTTCAATTCCATTGCTCAAGCGAACACGAGCAACCTTGCGAAGAGCCGAATTCGGCTTTTTCGGAGTGACAGTCATAACACGTGTGCAAACGCCACGTTTCTGTGGGCAAGACTCAAGCGCGGGAGCTTTAGTCTGATTAGCCACAGACTGTCTACCTTTTCTAACCAATTGATTAATTGTAGGCATCGCCTATTCTCCTATTTCGACACCGGTCAGCACTACCGGCAAAAATAAACCAAAAAAGTGTAAAAAATAGTAATAAATTTTCAAACGCAATGTCAAACGAATTTTCGGAATTCATGCAAAATTCTGCAAAATTCGTTTGACAAATTTCGGTTTGAAAAATCCTTTCCTAATTACTCATCAGAGCCAGCGGCATCAACGGCATCGTCCAAGATTTTCTCGGCGGCGCGCTCTTCCCTCTGTTTCTCAAGAATTTCCTGCATCTTGACGTCCAAATCGTTGTTGGAACTGTCGAAGAGCTTGATGTCCCTGTAGTTTCTGACACCGGTTCCGGCAGGAATCATGTGTCCGATGATTACGTTCTCCTTCAAGCCGCGGAGGTTGTCCGTAGAACCGGAAATGGCAGCGTTCGTAAGCACGCGCGTCGTCTCCTGGAACGAAGAAGCGGAAATGAACGAATCGGTGGCGAGAGCCGCCTTCGTGATTCCCTGGAACATCGGGCGGGCGACAGCCGGCTGTCCACCTTCGGCGATGATTCTTGCGTTCTCCTCATGGAAGTGGAATTTGTCGACCTGCTGACCGAAGATGAACTTCGTGTCGCCGACAGAAACAACCTCTACCTTGCGGAGCATCTGGCGCACGATGACACCGATGTGCTTGTCGTCGATCGCAACGCCCTGTGCGGAATAAACCTGCTGAATTTCGTTCATCAAGTATTCCTGAAGCTTGTTCTCACCGAGGATTGCGAGGATGTCGTGCGCGCTTGGGCTTCCGTCGCAAAGCGGCTCACCTGCCACAACCTTGTCTCCATCGCGGACGAGCATACGCCTTGTCATTGGGACGAGGTGCTTGTATTCCTTGCCGTACTCATCCTCGACGATAATCTGCCTCTTTCCCTTCGTGACAGTGCCGAATTTGACGATTCCAGAAATTTGCGCCAAAACGCAAGGAATCTTCGGCTTTCTCGCCTCGAACAACTCGGAAACGCGAGGCAAACCACCTGTGATGTCGTTCGTCTTCGCGGCGGCCACAGGCATCTTTGCGAGTGTCGTTCCAGCCTCGACCTGCTGGTTGTCCTCTACCGCGAGAACGGCCTTTGCAGGAAGGAAGTAAGAACCGAGTGAGTTACCGGCCTCATCGGTAATCAAAATCTTAGGCTGTTTCGTGTCGAGATGGAGGTCGCTGATGTAGCGTTCGACGCTTCCAGTAGTCTGGTCGACATTCTCGACAAGAGTGATTCCAGAGATGACATCCTCGAAGTGGACGACTCCAGAAACCTCGGCGATGATAGGCTCGCTGAACGGATCGAACGTTCCGATTACGGCACCAGCCTCTACGATGTCGCCTTCCTTGACCTGAATCTCGGAACCGTTGCTGATTTCGATGTCGATGTCGTTTCCAGCGAGATAGATTTTTCCGTTAGACAAAAGGATTCTTCCGTTCGCCTTCGCGACAACGTCTCCGGATTTTGCCGACACGATGACGGCTCCCTTGAGGACTTTCTCCCCATCCTTCACTTTGACGTCGCCATCAGCGGAAATCGTGTCGAGGATGCGGGTCGCCTTCATCACGCCCTTTCTTGTGAAGAGCTTGTGTCCCTCGCTTGTAGGAACGTTCGTTCCGTCGAATTCATTCACTAGGACAGGATACTTGAGGATGATGTGGTTGTCCTCAGTCTCCTTGGAAGCTGTACCACCGACGTGGAATGTACGCATCGTAAGCTGAGTACCAGGCTGACCGATTGACTGGGCAGCGATGACTCCGACAGCCTCTCCGATTTCGACGAGTTTGTTGCGGGCGAGGTTCTTTCCGTAACATTTGACGCAGACACCGTGCTCGGCTTCGCAAGTCAAAACAGTGCGGAGCTTCACCTTCTCCACTCCAGCATCCTCGATTTTCTTCGCGAGGTCGTCGTCGATGTAGCCGTTGACGTCGCAGAGAAGCTCTCCCGTTACAGGATGGATGACGCGCTCGATTGTGAAGTGTCCGGCGATGCGGGCAGACAAAGGAGTTATGATTTCGTCTCCGTTCTTGATTGCGGTGTAATCGAGACCGTTGATTGTTCCACAGTCCTCTTCGTTGATTACGACATCCTGGGCGACATCGACCAAGCGGCGAGTCATGTAACCAGCGTCAGCAGTCTTCAAAGCCGTATCGGTAAGACCCTTGCGGGCACCGTTTGACGAAATGAAGTACTCGATGACCGAAAGACCTTCCTTGAAGTTCGACTTTACAGGAAGTTCGATGATGTCTCCGTTAGGCTTGGCCATCAATCCACGCATGGCGGCGAGCTGGGAAATCTGCTTCTTCGAACCACGGGCACCGGAATCAGCCATCATGTAGATTGTGTTGAATCCGTCCTTGTCGTCCTTGAACTGCTTCATCATTATGTCGGTGAGCTTGTCGTTCGTGCGCGCCCAAATATCGGTTACCTTGTTGTAGCGTTCCTCGGCCGTGATGACACCCTTCGAGTACTGGCTGACATATTCCTCGGCCTGCTTGTTGGCCTCGTCGACCATCTGCTTCTTTTCCGGCGGAATGAGGATGTCGTCCATTGAAAGAGTCGCTCCGAAGAACGTAGCGTTCTTGTATCCGACATCCTTGATTGCGTCGAGCATCTTGATTGTGACCCACGGTCCCTGCTTGTGGTAGACAGTGGTAATCATCTTCTTGAGGTCCTTGTCGCCCATACCGGTCGTGACCTTCTTCTCAAGCTCTTCTTCAGTAACATGAGGATTGATATATCCAACCTCGTCAGGCATTGCGGCATTGAATCTGATACGACCAGCAGTAGTCTTGATTCTGTCGCCAGCCTTGAAATCACCTTCGTTAAAAGGATGCTTAGGGGCAGGTACTGTAATCAAGGCACCCCAATCGATATAGCCCCCCTCGGCAGCCATCGTCGCCTCGTCCGCGCTTGAGAACCATTTTCCGGTTCCCTTTCCACCGCGCTTGACAGAAGTCATGTAGTAGATTCCCAAAACCATGTCCTGAGAAGGAAGAACGATAGGGTTTCCGTTGGCAGGGTCGAGAAGGTTTCTTGCCGAGAGCATGAGCGTCCAGCACTCCATCTGAGCGGCCTGAGTGAGCGGAACGTGGATAGCCATCTGATCTCCATCGAAGTCGGCGTTGAAGGCCTTGCAAGCGAGAGGATGGAGTTTGAGAGCCTTTCCTTCGACAAGAACCGGCTCGAACGCCTGAATTCCCAAGCGGTGCAAAGTCGGAGCGCGGTTGAGCATTACAGGGTGCTCGCGGACGACCTCGTCGAGGTTCTCGAACACGCGGGGGTCTCCCTGCTCCACGAGCGTCTTCGCCTTCTTGATGTTGAAGACGACGCCCTTGTCGACGAGCTTCTTCATGATGAACGGCTTGAAAAGCTCAAGAGCCATTTTCGTAGGAAGACCGCACTGCCAGAGCTTGAGCTCCGGTCCGACGACGATTACGGAACGTCCTGAATAATCGACGCGTTTTCCCAAAAGGTTCTGGCGGAAACGTCCCTGCTTACCCTTGAGCATGTCCGAAATGGACTTGAGAGGCCTGTTGGAAGCTCCCTTGACGGCGCGCTTCCTCTTCGTGTTGTCGAACAACGCATCAACGGCTTCCTGAAGCATTCTCTTCTCGTTCCTGATGATGATGTCGGGAGCGGACAAAGACATGAGCCTGTTCAAGCGGTTGTTTCTGTTGATGACGCGGCGGTACAGGTCGTTCAAGTCCGAAGTCGCGAAACGCCCCCCCTCGAGCTGGACCATCGGGCGGAGGTCAGGCGGAAGGACAGGAATGACATCCAAAATCATCCAGCTCGCCTTGTTTCCAGAATTCCTGAAGTTCTCCACGATTTCGATTCTCTTGAGGAGCCGCTTGTCAGTCTTCGTGCCCTTCTCGATCATCTTTCCGCGAAGCTCTGCAGCGAGTTCGTCGAGGTCGAGGTTGTCGAGGAGCTTCTTGATTGCCTCCGCGCCCATGCCGGCCTCGAACGTCTCTCCGTACCTTTCCTCCATGTCGTTGAACTCGTCCTCTGTGAGGAGCTGCATCTTCTTGAGTTCAGTCTCGCCAGGATTGATGACGATGTACTTCTCGTAGTACAAGACAGAGCGGAGAGCCGCAACCTGCATGTCGAGCAAAAGTCCCATGCGGCTAGGAACAGAGCGGTAGTACCAGATGTGGCTCACAGGAGCGGCAAGCTCAATATGGCCAGTACGCTCGCGGCGGACTTTGAAGTGTGTGACTTCGACACCGCAGCGGTCGCAAACCACGCCCTTATAGCGGATCGACTTGAATTTTCCACAATAGCATTCCCATTCCTTAGTTGTTCCGAAAATGCGCTCGCAGAAAAGACCTTCTTTCTCCGGGCGGAGAGTTCTATAGTTGATGGTCTCCGGCTTCTTCACTTCGCCGTAAGACCAGGCGCGGATGTCATCCGGAGAAGCCAACTTTATTTTTATCGAATCGAAATCTTTTATGTCTCTCATTAGTCTTTACCTTGTTATCAGTCACAAACGGAACCAATTCCCGAACGGGAACCGGCTCCACTTTCCATTTGAACCAGACTTATTTGTCCTCTTTGTCGAAGCCGGAACCAGACTTGTCGATGAGTTCCTGATCCCTTTCCGTCAGCGCGATGCGTTTGCCCTGCGCGTCGTAGATTGTGAAATCAAGAGCCAAACCGCGCATTTCCTGAACGATTACGTTGAACGACTCAGGAACGCCCGGTGTCGCGGAAGGATCGCCCTTGACGATGGCTTCGTAAATCTTCGAGCGTCCGTTCATGTCGTCGGACTTGATTGTCATCATCTCCTGCAGAGTGTTGGCGGCACCGTAAGCCTCCAACGCCCAAACTTCCATTTCTCCGAGACGCTGGCCTCCGAACTGGGCCTTACCACCAAGCGGCTGCTGGGTGACGAGAGAGTACGGTCCTGTAGAGCGGGCGTGCATCTTGTCGTCAACCAAGTGGTGCAACTTGAGATAGTAGATTACGCCGACGAAAATCGGATTGACGAACGGCTCTCCAGTGCGTCCATCACGGACAATCTGTTTGCAGTCCGGGCTGAGACCGGCTTCCTTCAACTTCTCGGCAATCTGCTCCTGCGACGGAGTCTGGAATGCAGGACATTCGAAGTATTGGTTGAGGTAGCGTCCGGCGATTCCAAGCTCGGACTCCATGATTTGTCCGATGTTCATGCGGGAAGGAACGCCGAGCGGGTTCAAGCAAACGTCGAGAGGAGTTCCGTCCTCCAAATAAGGCATGTCCTCTTCCGGCAAAATGCGGGCCACGACACCCTTGTTTCCGTGGCGTCCAGCCATCTTGTCGCCTTCACGGAGCTTTCGCTTGTTGGCGATGAGAACCTTCACCTTTGACTCGACTCCAGGATCGAGGGCGTCTTCCTCCGTCCTCTTCAACTGCTGAACATCGATTACGACACCCTCGACTCCATGCGGCACGCGGAGAGACGTATCGCGGACATCCTTCGACTTCTCACCGAAGATGGCGTTCAAAAGCTTGAATTCAGGAGTCGTCTCGGTCTCGTTCTTCGGAGTGACTTTTCCGACAAGAATGCTTCCCGTCTTGACCTTCGAACCAATCGTGATGATTCCGTTCGCATCCAAGTGCTCAAGCTCCTTCTCGCTCACGTTCGGAATGTCGCGCGTGATTTTCTCAGGTCCGAGTTTCGTCTCGCGCACCTCGACCTCGAATTCCTTGATATGGATAGAAGTGTACATGTCCTCTTTGACGACGCGCTTGCTGATGAGAACGGCATCCTCGTAGTTGTAGCCATTCCACGGAACGAATCCGACGAGCAAGTTGCGTCCGAGAGAAAGCTCTCCGTTGAACGTGGCAGGGCCATCGGCAAGGACAGCGCCCTTCTTCACCTTCTCTCCGACCTCGACAGTCGGCCTCTGGTGGTTGCAAGTGTCGTTGTTCGTCCTCTGGTACTTGAGGAGCGGATATTCGTCGATTTTCTCAGATCCGTCGACCTTGACCTTTATCAAAGTGCTTGAGACGTAGACGACTTCTCCATCGTGCTTGGCCTTGACGAGGACGCCCGAATCGTAAGCCGCCTTCTTCTCCATTCCGGTACCGACATAAGGAGGCTCCGGGAAGAGAAGCGGAACGCCCTGCCTCTGCATGTTGCAGCCCATCAAGGCGCGGTTGGCGTCGTCGTGCTCCAGGAACGGAACGAGAGAGGCAGAAACGGAGATTACCTCGCGAGGGGAAACGTCCATGTACTGGATGTCCTTCACAGAGCGGGTCGTGTAGTCGCCGCGGTGGCGAGAAGAGACCATCTCTGTCGGGAACGAGCCGTCGGCCTTCATGCCTTCGGCGACCTGTCCGATGTAGTATTTGTCCTCGTCCATGGCAGACAGGTACTCGACTTCGTTCGTGGCCTTTCCATTCACGACCTTGCGGAACGGAGCCTCAAGGAAGCCATATTCGTTGATTTTTGTGTAGATGGCCAAAGAGACAATCAAACCGATGTTCGGACCTTCAGGAGTCTCAATCGGGCACATGCGTCCATAATGCGTGTAGTGAACGTCGCGGACCTCAAATCCAGCGCGGTCGCGCGAGAGACCACCAGGTCCCAAAGCGTTCAAACGCCTCTTGTGCGTCAACTCAGAAAGCGGATTGACCTGGTCCATGAACTGAGAAAGCTGGGAAGAACCGAAGAATTCCTTGATTGCAGCCGTTATCGGCTTGTTGGAAATCAAATCCATCGGCTTCATCGTGGAAGTCTCTTTGTTGCTCATCCTTTCTTTCGCGATTCTTTCCATGCGGGCGAAAGCCGTCTTGAGCTGGTTCGTCATCAACTCGCCGACAGAGCGGATGCGCCTGTTTCCGAGGTGGTCGATATCGTCCAGCGGCTCGATGTTGTTGTAGACGTTGATGAGGTGCTTCATCGTCTGGATGATGTCGTCCTTTACGAGAGTGTGCTCCTCAACAGGCTCCTTGTATCCGAACTTCTTGTTGAGCTTGTAGCGTCCCACGCGGCCGAGGTCGTAGCGGCGGTTGGAGAAGAACATGCTCTCCAAGTCCTTGGAAGCGTTCTCGACAGTAATCGGCTCGCCCGGCATCAAAATTGCGTACACGGCTGAAATAGCGTCCTCTTTCGTAGGCTCCTCGTTCTCTGAACCTTCCTTGACGAATTTCATGTCCTCGCGCTCGAAACAATTGATAATCATCTCGCTGTCGAGGGACGGATTGTCCTCTTCCTTGTTGTCGGGATTCGCGCGCGCGTTGAATTTGATGACGGAGATTTTCTCGATTTTCTGAGCGATCAAATCGTCGATGTCGTGCAAGTGGAGTTTCGTTCCAGCCCTGAAAAGTCGCTTCTTCTCGCCGTCCTCGTCAACGATGTCGACTGCTTTCGCCAAAACCATGTCCACAAGCGAGTCCCTGTTCTTCGCGTCCACAGAGACATCCTCTGTGACATAGAAGCACTTGATTATCTCCTCGCGGGAATTGTAGCCAAGAGCGCGGAGGAAGATAGTGCCGAGAATCTTCTTTTTTCTGTCGATTTTAGCGAAAATAAGCTCTTTCTTCTGATCGATTTCGAATTCAAGCCATGAACCGCGGTAAGGAATGATGCGTGAAGAATAGACACCCTTCTCGTGGTTGAAGATGACTCCAGGCGAGCGGTGAATCTGGGAAACGACAACACGCTCCGCACCGTTTACGATGAATGTTCCGCGGTCTGTCATCAGCGGGATGTTTCCCATGAAGATTTTCTTTTCCTGGACGGTTCCTGTATCTTTCAAAACCAAGTTGATCCAAGCCTGGAGAGGAGCGGCGTAAGTCCTGTTTTTCTGCTTGCACTCCTGCTCTGACAAAGAAGCCTCGTCCAACTCGTATCTGTCGAAGTCCAGGTACATGTTTCCATCTGGACTTTCGATTGGGAATGTTGAAGAGAAGACCTCCTGCAAGCCCTTCATCTCCAAAGGCTCTCCCGCGTCAAGTTTCTCTTTTTGAAGGAATGATTCATACGATGATGTCTGAATGTCGATGAGATTAGGAATCTCCATGAAATTCTGGATATCCTTACCGTAGTATGTACGGTTAATTACTTTGCTCTTAGCGAACATCGATTTCTCCCGATTGGGTTTATTACTATTTCAGCCTGCTACATGACAAATTCCATGTATGACATACACCAAACTCTTCACAGCACAGAAAGAAAAGCATTTCAAAAAATTGCATCTACAGGGGAAGCCGAACAGTCCTTATCGAAAACTCCCCAAAGACAAATAAAGCCTACGCCCAGAAACCGAAAAATCCCTAAACGTAAGCATCAAATAGACAACCACCACCGCAAGCGGGAAAGAGATTGTCCAAAGAGAACCTCTGATAAAACCAACTGATTCCAAACCAATCGGAAAATCAGCGGTTCCTTTATAGAACGAAATGCCAAAGGCACTTCATGGCCGTTATTCTGGAACAGAATCAAGCCGAAAAAAGTGAACCTGTTTGAAAAACCGATTCACCTTTGAGCGTCATTCGGAATGACTTATTTCTTTGAAGCCTTTCCGCCAGCCTCTTCGATCTTCTTGATGATTTCATCGGCCTCAGCCTTAGAAACACCCTCTTTGAGAACTTTTGGAGCGCCCTCAACAGTAGCCTTGGCCTCACCAAGTCCCTGTCCTGTGATTTCGCGAACAATCTTGATAACAGCAATCTTCTTCGCAGCGTCGAATCCGTCGAGAGAAACTGTGAACTCAGTCTGCTCTTCAGCGGCAGCAGCGCCACCAGCAGCTGGACCTGCAGCAACAGCGACTGCTGCTGTAACTCCGAACTTCTCTTCCATAGCCTTAACGAGCTCAGAAGCCTCGAGAACTGTCATAGATGCGATTGCATCAAGAATCTGATCATTTGTAAGAGCTGCCATATTATCTTCTCCTAAATAGGCAAGTTCGATTTTGTGTTTTTTTTTAATCGAACTAAAATATTTTTATGCGGTCAGAACAAACTGAACTGAATGGTCCGCATTTTTATTTGTCGCAGGGACAGTACACAGCTTTAGAAGCCTGACCCTGCTTCACAGTCAAGCAGGCAAATTACTCAGCCGCTGGAGCTTCAGCTGCAGGAGCAGCTCCGCCTTCCTGTGATTTTTTATCCACATAAGCCTGCAATGTAGCGGCGAGTTTCTGAGCCGGTCCATTGATAGCAGACATGAGCATTGCGATGAGCTGCTTCTTTCCAGGAACTTTTGAATAAGCCTCGATTTTTGCAACATCGTAGATTTCGTTGCCAATGTAGCCGCCCTTCACGACGAGCTTGTCATTGTCTTTTGCGAAATCGAAAAGAACTTTCGCAGCCTCGTTTGAATCCTCTTTGACCATGACAACAGCTGTAGGTCCCTTGAGGAAGTCAGCGACGTTCTCAATCTTCATCTCGTCGAAAGCGACCTTTGCGAAGTTGTTCTTGACAACCTTCATCGGAGCGTTCTTCTCGTAGAGCTTCTTGCGGAGAGATGTAATCTGCTCAACAGTCAATCCACGATACTCAGTGAAGATGAAGTCATTGTAATCTTTGAAAGATTCTTTTGTAGCTTCGATAGCCTCTGTCTTAGCAGGCTGGATTTTTTTAGCCATGATTGCCATAGATTACGCCTCCTCTTTCTCGCTTGCGACTTCTACCCAAACGCCAGGTCCCATAGAAGAGCTTACTGACACAGAGCGGATGAAATCAGCCTTCGCATCAGCCGGCTTTTTGCGGTTGAGTTCAGAAAGAAGTGTGTTCACGTTCTCAGCGACTTTAGCAGGCTCCATAGAAACCTTGCCGACAGCGATATGGATGATTCCAGTCTTGTCAGCGCGGTACTCTGTACGACCCTTCTTGAGTTCGTTGATGGCGGAAACGATGTCGTTTGTGACAGTTCCTGTCTTCGGGTTTGGCATCAAACCTTTGCGACCGAGAACCATACCGAGACGACCGACGTCCTTCATCATGTCAGGAGTAGCGACGGCGATGTCGAAATCAAGCCAGCCACCCTTTACCTTGTCGATGTACTCTGTAGAACCGGCATAAGCGGCACCAGCGTCCAAAGCTTCCTTTGCCCTGTCCTCTGAACAGAACACGAGAACTTTCTTCTCAGCAGTGAACTGGTTCGGGAAAACGAGAGTGTCGCGAACTGACTGGCTCTTTCCAAGGCGGAGAGCGACATGGAGTTCGACAGTCTCGTCGAATTTCACATAGTGAAGGCTCTTAACCAACTCACAAGCCTTGTCGATAGCGTAAGACTGCTGTGGATCGTACTTCTTGAGAGCTTCACGATAATTCTTTCCGTGTTTCATTAGTTGGCCTCCACTTCAACACCCATGCTGCGAGCAGTACCGGCGATGATTTTCTTAGCAGCCTCGATGTCGTTCGCATTGACATCCGGCATCTTTGTTTTAGCGATTTCCTCAAGCTGAGCGGCAGAAAGTTTGCCGACCTTGTCGCGGAGTGGGTTTGAAGACCCCTTCTCCAACTTCAAAGCCTTCTTGATGAGGACGGCTGCTGGAGGTGTCTTAAGGACGAATGTGAAAGACTTGTCTGAGTAGACTGTGATGACAGCCGGAATTACAAGCCCTTTCTCCATTGACTTTGTGCGCTCGTTGAACTGCTGACAGAACTGAGGTGCAGAAACACCCTTAGGTCCCAAAGCAGGTCCAATCGGTGGAGCCGGAGTAGCAGCTCCAGCTGGCGCCTGAATTTTGAAAACTTCTACAACTTTTTTACTAGCCATAAAAAGCTCCTTATTGGTTTTGACGGAGCAACTTTGTCCAACGGACTTTTACTCCTCCCAAAATATAAAAGCGTCAAAATCTATAAAAAGACTTTGACACTCTATTTTTGACTTATCACTTATTTCACAAGTTTTTCAACCTGACCGACTTCAATCTCGACAGAAGTCGCACGACCAAAAATCTGGACGAGGACGCGGAGCTTGTTCTTCTCCGCAAGAATCTCCTCGACAGTTCCGTTGAAGTTGGCGAAAGGTCCTTCGTTGATTCTGACCTGATCCCCGACAACGTAAATCTGCTTGATTTTGACATTCTTCTCGCCCGGAAGCTCTCCAGCCAACTGGAGAAGTTTTCTGGCTTCAGATGTCGAAAGCGGTCTTGGCCGCACATTCGGATCCGTGCCGACAAAACCAGTCACACCTCTTATGCGGCGTATGGCGGAACAAGCGTCTTTCCAACCGATTTCAGGCAAATCAAGCTCAAGAAGGATATAACCAGGAAGAATCTTGTTCTTCTTTGTGCGTTTTTTCTCTTCTTCGACACCAGTCTTTCTGTTCTTGACCTTCACAAACTCAATGACTTCCTCGATAGGAACTTTGATGCTTGTAAGAACATCCGGGCTTATCTCTCCGCTTTCGACCTTAAGTTTAAGCGTCTGCTCAACTTTGTTCTCATAACCTGTGTAAGTATTGACGATATACCAGCTTTTTGCCATGAAACTACCCTAAGAAGTCTAAAACAGATTTTAATCGAAGAAAAACGAAACTAGAAGACGAGGCGCATTGCAGACGTGAACAAGACATCGAGCAAGCCAAGAATGACGGCGATTATAACAGAAGAAACAACGACCACGCTGACAGATGCAACCACGTCATCGCGAGTCGGCCAAACAACTTTCTTGAGTTCCGTACCGCACTCTTTGAAAAATTGCACAATTTTCGTCATGTCAAATCCCCTCTTTCAAAACAGTCAAAAACTGTCCATGATTTTCAAATAAAAAACAGGCGCGGCAGGACTCGAACCCGCGACAACTGGTTTTGGAGACCAGGACTCTACCGACTGAGCTACACGCCTAAAATATATCAATTCGCTTGACACCTTTCGAGGTCAAGCGAACGAATAAACAATGTCTTATTTCGCCTTTGTTTCCTTGTGAAGGATTTCCTTGCGGCAGAATGGGCAATACTTGTTCTTCTCGAGCTTTCCAGTGATGTTCTTACGATTCTTTGTCGTAGTATAATTCTTGCGTTTGCATTCTGTGCACTGAAGAGCAATGATATCGATAGATGTCTTCTTCTTGCTACCCATAGTATTCTATAACTCCTAATTTGTTTTTTTGTTAGCTCCCGAGCGGAATCGGACCGCTGACCTCAGCACTACCAATGCTGTGCTCTACCGACTGAGCTACAAGAGCGTTTTTTTTTCAATGAACGTGTTTGAAGAATATAGACTATCTTTTCCAATGTGTCAACAGAATTTGAAAAAATTTGGGCTGCCGATTGTAGTATTTTCAAATTTTTTATGATAGTGTTTTCGGCAATCCGCAGATTTTCATTTCAACAAGAGGTCAACTATGAACGGCAACTCCACATGCGTAGATTCCATGATAGACAAAATTCTGGACTCATACGAAGAAGTCGGTGGGATAAACAAAAACGGCAACTACACATTCCCGAACAGGGAAAATGTAGTGGAAGTCCTGCACGACCTTCAATGCTTGATTTTTCCTGGATTCAAAAAGGCGGAGGACATCGATTCCGACAACTTGAGGTACATGACAGGACAAAGAGTCAACAGAATCATCGCAATGCTCACGAAGGAAATCCAGAAAGCAATGATTTACGAATTCTCCCAGCAGAATGAGAACAAGATGGAGCAGGAACTCCGCTCCGCTCTGGCAGAGAAGACGACGCTCGCGCTCATCGAAGAGATTCCAAACCTGCGCAGAATGATAAACCTGGACATGATGGCCATGTTCAACGGAGATCCCGCGGCAAAAAGCAGCGAGGAAGTCATAGTGTCATACCCAGGCCTTGAGGCGATAACGGTCTACCGTCTGGCGCACTTCCTTTTCATCAACGGAGTCCCCGTCATTCCGAGAATCATGACTGAGTACGTCCACGGAAAGACGGGAATCGACATCCACCCGGGAGCGACAATCGGGGAGAGTTTCTTCATCGACCACGGAACGGGCATCGTAATAGGCGAGACCACGGTGATTGGAAAGAACGTGAAAATCTATCAGGGAGTGACACTTGGAGCCTTGAGCGTGAAGAAGGAGCTGCAGGACAAGAAGCGGCATCCGACAATCGAAGACAACGTTACGATATACGCGAACGCCACGATTCTCGGCGGAAAAACCGTAATCGGGGAAGGCTGCACGATTGGAGGAAACACATGGGTCATGCAGTCCGTGCCGCCGCACACCATGGTCAGCCAATAGACCTGTCCGAAAGGCGCAGTTGTCAGACAGGCTCGGCCAAAATAAACAAGGGACTTCGAGGATGACATCCAAGAAGCCCCTTGCCGACTAGTTGCCTAGTCATCGGAGAGAGTTTATCAGCTTTTTTTACAAGCTGTTTGAATCTTACCACAACGGATTAAAAATTCAAGTCATTTTCTCCAAAATCTCCACTTTTTTTGATTTTTTTACAAAGCACCTAAAGTTTTTTACTTTCCAAAGACGGTTTTTAACATATCTTTTAACGAAAGAATCTGAACAGACTCGGAATCTTTTTCAGGAGAGACGATGGTGTGGAAGCCAAGCTCCTTCGCTGTCTTTATTCTCTGCCTGAGACGCTGTATCGGGCGGATTTCTCCGGCAAGGCTCAACTCGCCCAGAATCACGATGCCGTCGCCTATCGGCAAATCCGTCCGGGCGGAGTACAAGGCTGCGGCAAGGGAGGCGTCGATTGCGCTTTCCTTGAGCCGCTCGCCACCAGCGACATTTATGTACAAATCCATGTCCGAAAAATGCAACCCCGTCTTTTTTTCAAGAACCGCGGCGACTCTCGCCACTCGCGCCGAATCGATTTTGTCGGAGTAGACGCGGGAAATGGACGCCTTCGCGGGAACGGTGAGCGCCTGGATTTCCACGACGAAAGCGCGGCTCCCCTCGAATACGCAGGTGTTGGCGATTCCCGGAGGAGTCTTGTCGGTGCGCTTCGTTATGAACATGGTGCTGGGGTCCTTCACGCACTCAAGTCCGGTCTCGCCCATCGCGAAAAGCCCGAGCTCGTCGACGGAGCCGAATCGGTTCTTGCTCGCGCGGAGAAAGCGGACTTCATCGTCGTTGCGCTCGAACGAAACCACGGTGTCCACCATGTGCTCCAGGGACTTCGGGCCTGCTATCGTCCCCTCTTTCGTGACGTGGGCCGACATTATCATCACGCTGTCGCGCTCCTTCACCCAGCCGATGAGCTCGTTCGCGCAGTATTTTAGCTGGTTGACAGTTCCGGGCACGATGCCGGCCTCAACGGAATAGACGGTCTGTATGGAATCGATGATGACGAAGACGGGATTCAACGCGACGAGGGCGTCCTTTATGTCCTCAAGCCTCATTGTGCAGAGGATTTCGATTCCGCTAGTGTCGAGGTGGAGACGGTCCGCCCTGCCCTTTATCTGTCCCGCGCTCTCCTCGCCTGAAATGTAGAGGATTCTTCCGCTCGTCACTTTGTGGACAGCGGCGCAAGTCTGAATCATCAATGTTGATTTTCCGATTCCGGGTTCGCCGCCCAAAAGTATCGCGCTCCGCCTCATCGCGCCGCCGCCGAGCACCCTGTCGAGTTCGCTGATTCCCGTCACAATCCGAGAATTTTCCTGGGCGGAGACTGTCGAGAGCGGCACCGGCTTCACTTTCTCTGTCGCAGAGGAACCGGTGAAGGCCGCGGTCGTCGAATTGGGGTCGACGATGCACTCTTCGAGGGTGTTCCAGGAAGAGCAGCTCGGGCACCTTCCAAGCCAGCGAGGCTGCGTGTAGCCGCATTCGGAGCATTTGTATATCGTTTCTTTCTTCTTTGCCATATCAATGAATTATCGCAAATTTTCCGTTTTGTGCAAAAGAGAGCCGAGAAACAGACAAAAAGAGGAATCAACTTGCGAGAGCGTCCACCGGGTCGAGCTTCGCGGCGCGGCGGGCGGGGTTCAGGCCGAAGAACACACCGACGAGCACCGAGAACACGAACGACACAAGGCATGCCGGAACCTGCACCGCGAACGGCTGCCCCTTCACATACTCCACCGCGAAACTGATTCCGATTCCGAGGAGGATGCCGAACGTTCCGCCGAGGAGTGTTATGCTCGCGCTTTCCACGAGGAACTGACGGCAGATTGCGAATGGACTCGCGCCCAAGGCCTTCCTGATTCCGATTTCCTGCCGCCTTTCCGTCACGGTCACAATCATTATGTTCATGATTCCGATTCCGCCGACCAAAAGAGAAATCGCGGCGATTCCAGAGAGCATGAGGCTCAGCGTGCTCGTTATCGAACTCATCTGGTCTATCATCGTCTGCATCGAAGAGACCCACACGGAACCTTCCGTGCCGGATTTTTCGACACAGTAATTGGTCACGTCTGTCACGATTGCCGTGCACAAGCTTTTATCGGTCGCCTGGAGCATCACGGTGTCGGCGCTCGGATTCGGGGTGATTTTCTTTGAATAGAATCCCCTCGGAATGTAGATTCCCGTGGTGGAGGATTCCATTCCGCTCGACTGCTCCTTCAAAACGCCCACGACTTTGAAGGAGAAAGGAATCTTGCTCGTCACGACCAGTACATTTTTTCCAACCGCATCTCCGTCGGGGAAAAGGGCGGACGCGACCTCGCTTCCGATTATCATCTTCTGCGCCCCAACATAGTCGTCGGTCACCGAAAAATAAGAGCCGTAGTCGAGCTCAAGCTTGCACATCTCAAGATAGCCGGTTTCAACGGCAGTCGCACTGTAGGAGACAGAAGTCTCTCCGTAGCTCACGGTCGCGCTCAAAGAGTTCTTGTACCAGACTTTCTTTATGTTCGGTATGTTGTCGAACACATCGGCGCGGAAAGGCTCGTCGAATTTCAGCGTCACCGCGTCGCGCCCCCTCCTCATCATTCCAGACGACACGGAAACCAAGTCAAGCCCGGAAGAGCCGAACGTGTCCTGAATCTGTCTGGTGGAGCTTTCGCCCATGCTCGTTATGACGATTACCGAGGCGACTCCGATTATCACGCCCAAAAGAGAAAGAAAAGTGCGTGTTTTGCTTCTGGAAAAATTGCGGAACGCGTCTATGAAATCTTCTATCATCTTCATCATCCTCAACAATCAAAATTCCGCATAGTCTGGAAGGAAATCCAAGTCGATTCCGATTATTGGATTCTTCGGCTTTTCCTTGACGACCATCTTCGGGCGGATTTCCACAATGCGGGAGTCCACGGAATCTTCCGAGAACGCAAGGGACAAGTCAGCGTCGGGATTTTCCGTGTCGCTCTGAATCTGTCCGTCGAATATTCGTATGCAGCGCCTTGTGCTGTCCCCGATTCTGGGGTCGTGGGTGACGATTACGATTGTCGTACCCGCCGCGTTTATCTCGCCAAAAAGCTCCATGACAGACCTGCCCGTCTTGCTGTCCAACGCGCCCGTGGGTTCGTCCGCCAAGATGATGCTGGGTCTCGTGACGGTCGCGCGCGCTATCGCCACACGCTGCTTCTGTCCGCCGGAAAGCTCGTTCGGCAGGTGGTTCACCCGGTCGCCGAGGGAGACTTTGGAAAGCGCGTCCAGAGCCATGTCCCGCCGGAGGTTCTTTTCGATTCCCTGATAGCGGAGCGGCATCATCACGTTCTCGAGCACGGTCATGGAAGGAAGGAGATGGTACTGCTGGAAGACGAAGCCGATTGTCTTGTTCCTCAACACCGCAAGTTCCTTCTCCGTCATCTTCGCAGTCTCCTTGCCGCCGATTTTGACAATCCCCGAAGTGGGCCTGTCGAGGCAGCCTATCATGTTCATGCAGGTGGACTTTCCAGACCCCGACGGGCCCATTATAGAAAGGAACTCGCCCTGCCTGACGGAGAAGGAAACACCCCTGAGAGCGTGCACCTTCTCCTCGCCCATTATGTAGGTCTTCTTCACGTCGCTCATCAATATGACATTCTCGCCCATTGAATTCCCCCTTGGTCAAAGTGGACAAAACCTCACATCGGAGGCATTCCGCCGCCCATCGGCCCGCCCGCTCCGCTGTTTTTGTTTTTCGACGACGAACCACGCTTGAACGTCCTCATGCGGCCGCTCTTGGACGCGCTCGACTGCGCCTTGAGGACCTCCCCGCCCTCAAGCCCATTCGTTATCTCGACATAATCCGTTCCATACGGCTGAACCTGCACCTCGACTTTCTCAGTGTTTCCGTTCCTTCCGACAATCTCCACGAAAGCCGTTCCTTTGTCGTGTCCAATCGCATATCGCTCGACAATCAGCTTGTCTTCGGGTTCCGTTATCTGGATTTTTCCGGTGAAAGAGAAATTCGGAAGAACGCCCTCGGGCACGTCGTCTATCCGCACTTTCGCGTTCACGACCGTCGCGCCGCGGCTCGTGACTTCGCCAATCGCAGGATAGGAGACGAGATAGCCCTCCGCGGAACCACCATCGTAGGCAGGAAACGAGAATTCGACCTTCTGCCCGACTTTGAGCTTGGAGACGTCCGTCTCCGCGATTTCGACCTCGGCAGTAAGGTAGCTTGTGTCCACGAGGGTTCCGATTGAATCCTTCGCCTCAAGATAGTCGCCCACGTCCACGTCCAAGTCCGCTATTATTCCGTCGAAAGTCGCCACGATTTTCCTGTCGGAAATCTTTTGCACGAGGGACTTTCTCTGCGTCTGCATCAACTTCAATTTTCCTGTCGTCTGGTTCATGCGCGCCACGGAGATTTCGTAGTCGAGGTTGGCGAGGTTGTACTGCTGTTCGGAATCGTCGAGCTGCACGATGAGATCGCCCGCCTTCACTTCATCGCCCTCGCTCTTGTACACGCCCACCACGGTGCCGTCGTTCAGTGATTGCAGGGTCTGGCTCTTTGCGGCCGACACGGTTCCGGCAATCTCAATCGCGTTCTCGTAAGTCTCCGTCCTGACGATGTACACGGTGTCGTCGGCGGAAGAAGACGAGACGATTTTCCTCGCGCCAACAATTCCCCCGGCTATCAAAAGCGCGCCGCCAACCGCGGCAATCAATATCTTCTTGGACTTTTTCATTTCTGCCCTCCCCTTTTATTCCTGATTTTTCGAATCGACTGAATCAGCGTCTTCTGTGAACAGGAGCTTCACCTCGTCGTTGAAGACCGCGAAATCGATTGTGTTGACGAGGATGTTGATTCTGGCTTTTTCCTTGTCGTTCTTCGCGTCCAGATAGTCGTTTTCCGTCACGACGCCCTGCTTAAGCCATTTTGCCATGTCAGATTCAAGCTGGGTGTAAGTCTCGTATTCTTCTTTATTTGAAAGCTGAGTCCACTTGAGGTCGTGGAAAGTGGAAACCTTGTCCAGAATGTCGGTCTCGTAGTCTTCTGCGGCGGAGTCAATTGCAATCTGCTCAAGTTTCTCGTCCAGAGCGTACTGCTGCCTTGTGATTTTTGCGAGCCTCCATTCGTTCGGCACAATCGAAAGAGAGAGCGCGAAATACGGATTGAAGGTTGAATCGTTGGATTTGTCGCCAATCAGCGTCTTGCCTGTCGGGAAATAGGCACCCGCGCTCGCGCTTATCCCCCGCCAAGAGAAAGTGAATTTTCCGCCGACAGAATCGGAGCCGTATTCGACTTCACTTCCATCGACATAACCGCTGTCGGAATAGAAGGAATCGTTGAAGACGTACTCGCCCGTGAACTTCAACTCCATCTCGTAATCGGCGGCCCGGGTGAGCTTTCCGATGTAGCTGTCCCAGACGGCCTGCTCCGTAGCCGAATAGAGTTCCTTCTTGTATTTGAAGATGTTCTCCTCTTTTGGAACGGCGATTTCGCTTGGAAGAAAGGAGATTGCCGACTCGTACACCGAATCGCCCGACTTTATGAAATCTTCACTTGTAGCGGAAGCGTCGGAGATTCTTTCAAACTCGAAGCCGCACTTCTTCGCGAAAACCGCAGTCTCTCGCTCGAAAGCCCGCTGCTTCTCGAAAACGTCGCGCCTGTCGCTCATCACCTCAAGATTCTTCTGCCTGTACGAAGCCGACGACTTTGAATAACCCTGGACCTCCAAAACCTTCAAATCAGTCGTGTCGTCGTAGAGGGCGTCCTTCGCGTCCAAAACCGAAATCGCCTTGTTGTAGAGGCTTTTCAGGCTCGTGTAGAATTCCTTCTCCGCCGACAAAGCCCTTTCCTGCACGGCGCGCTCGGCTTCAAGAAGCTCCCGTTCGGCCTTCAAGAGAGCGACCTCCCTCTGCTTCGCCTTGTCGGATATTATCCCGATTGTGGCGGAGACGCTTCCGTTCTCCAGCTCCTTTTCTCCGTCAGTGATTGTGAGCGGAAAAGATGCTGACACAGACAGGTCGCTCGCCTGCGGAACATCGACGGAGACGCTCGGGCTTACCGTTATGCGTGTCTTGTCGCTCGATGTCGTTATCTTCATCTCGCCCGTGGAAAGAGCGACGTTTATGCCGTTTTCGATTCTCGCGCTTTTCAAATCCAGAGCCTTGGACTCGGCCGTTATCGAATATTTCTTCAACTGCAAGTCATTCTCAAGGTATCCGGCCAGAAGCTTCTCCACCGTCTCGGAATTCACCGGGAACAGAGAGAAAACGAAAAAAGCCGGAAGCGCGAAAATCTTCAATTTCGTTTCAAATCTCATGTTGAAGATTCTAGCAAATCCGGCTTTCACAAATGTGAGAAATCCATTGGAATTTATGAGAAATCTCTTGTTAAAACAAAAAATTATCCCATCTGAAAGTTCCCTTTAATTCAGCATCGCAGAGATGGACTGCGTGATGCCGACGACGAGACTGGAGCCGGCGATGAACGTGCCGACAGAAGAACCGAGAGACGAAAGGATGAAGACGAGGAGCACCCGGAGCAGCCTGTTCTTGTAGAAGCCCTTCACGCTCGAAACGTCGTCCTGCACGCTCTCCAAGTCGCGCACCTTCGGCTTCTTCAACACCGCCTGCACAATGCCCGAAAGGATTCCGACACCGATGAACGGACAAAGCGAAGTGAAAGGCGCACCCACAATAGACACGAGAACCGCGAGAGGATGCCCCAGCGCGATGATGGCTCCAAGCCCCGCAAGGAGTCCGTTGCACACGAACCACTTGACGAGAGAATCGACCGCCAGCTCCTTTCCGCCGATGAAGAACCCGACTACAATCAACGCAACGACGAGGAGAGGGATGAGCCACTTGGCGAATTTTCCAGCCGCCGACTTTTTCGGAAGCTCGCTGATTTCCTTCGTGTCCGGCTCGATTTCCCCGCTCGAAAGCTTCGCCAAATTGCGCTCGACACCCGGAAGGTGCCCCGCGCCAAGAACCGCCAGGACGCTTTTTCTAGAGTCGTTGTCGCCCTCGTCCGATTTCGTCACGGACTTCCAGATGTGCGCGGCGAGATAAAAGTCGCGCTCGTCGATGAGCACTTCCTTCACCATCGGCATAGCCTGGGAAAGCTCCCCCATCATGCTGTCCATCTCGCTTGAGTTCTTGAGGTTCTCGACCTCCTGCGTGCTGACTTCCTCCGTGTCGAACGCGCTCGCCAAGAGAGCCGCCAAAAGCTTGGACTTGCCCCAGAACGAAGTTTTCGCCCACGCCCGCCTGAGCGTCGTCTGAATCGGGCGGTCGACCATAACGCTCGGTATTCCGAGCTCCTTCGCCACGTTGATTCCGGCCCGCATCTCGTCGCCCGGCTTCACGCCCGCGTTGTCGCCCATGCGCTTCTGGAAGCTCGCGAGGACGAGATTCGCGAGCATCAAGAAGCCCTTGCCGCTCCTGAGAATCTTCACCACGTCCACGTTCTTGTAGCCCTCGCTGTCGTTCAGCGACTCGAACCGCTGCTGGTCAAGCTCAATCGCCACGCAGTCCGGCTTCTCCTCCCGGATTTCCCTCTCGACTTCCTCGACGCTCTCTTTCGAGACGTGGGCGGTTCCAATCAGGACAATCCTCTTTCCGTTGACTTCTATAACTTTTTTTGTCTGGGACATAGATATTTCCTCGCTCACACCTGACGGCGCACGTCACTCGGCCTTGTTCACTTCGCGCACGGTGTCGTCGCTGTCGGCGGTCTTCGCCCACTTCGCGAGCCTGTACTCGAAGAACATCGGACTCTGGATTGCGCACACCTCCACGTAGTACTTCTGGGCGAGAGAGACATCGCCCTTCAAATCGTAGTAAAGCGCAAGGTAGTACAGATATTTTCCGCTCTTGTTGGATATCGAACCGCTAGACGCAGAATCGTTCCTTGCCTTCTGCACCGCGAGCACCACGTCCATGTCGCCTATCTGGTCGTGGTACATGCGGAGCATCTTGTAGTCGAGTGAGGACTTGTCGGAAATCTTCCTCAGGACGGAATCCGAGTATTCCTTGGCCTTGACCGTGTTTTTCTGTTTGAGGTAGCACGCCGTCGCCATGAGAGGATAGGAGATGTTGTCGGGATTCTTCTTGGCGGCCTCCACGAAAGCCTTCCTTGAAAGCTCGTAGTCGCCCTTTCTCCATGAGTGGAGACCGATGGACTCGTAGGCGTAGTAGTAGTCCGGGTTTTTCTTGACGACCATGATGTAGGCTTCGTACGCGTCGTCGTCCCTCTCCATCTCGTCGTAGAGTCCTGCGAGGTAGGCGTACGCGAGGAAGTAGTCCGGGTCGATTTCGGTGGCCTTCTTCCAAGCGGCCTCGGCCTCGTCGTATTTTCCGAGGTAGCGGGAGAACGTTCCGAGGTCCATGTAGCAGTCGTAGTTGTTCGGGTCGCTGGCGATGGCCCTGTTGGTGTAGTCGTAGGCGGCCTTGTACTTCTTGTTCTCGCCTTCGAGCTTTCCGAGGTACGAAAGTGCCTGGGCGTTCTCCGGGTCGACCCTGAGCATCCTGTTGAAGAAGTCGCGCGCGTCCTTGTCCTTGGACGTGTAGTAGCTCATCTTTCCGCAGCCGAACATGGCCTCCATGTTTGTCGGGTCGCTCATCCACGCGGTCTTGTAGTACTTGAGGGCGAGCGGGAAGTTCTTCCTGAGGGACTGCTCGTCGCCAAGCTCTATGTTGCCCTCGCAGTTCTTCGGGTCGAGTTTGATGATTTTCCTGAGGTACTGGTTCTTCTTCACGGCGTCGTTCTTCTTCTTCGCTATCATCATGTTCAGCTCAAGGACACCGATGTCGTCTGGATTCTCCTTGAGAAGCTTCGACGCTATCGAGTCGGCATCCTTTACGTTCCCGGAAGACAGGAGAAGCCCGGCCTTGAGCGAAAGAAGGGACGAGTCCTCGGTGGCGTAGGAGTCGAACAGAGCCAAAGCGTCTTCGATGGAGCCGTTTTCAAGGGCGTCGCTCACGCTCTGCGCGAACTGTACGTCGCTCGGAGACGCGGATTCAGACCTGGCGACCGTCCTCACTCCTCCTGCCGAATTTTTCTTGGCGGAACTCGTGTTGGAGGCGGCGAACGCCATTCCCGAAAAAAGCGCGGCTGACAAGGCAACAGCAATTGATTTCTGCAAAATCTTCATAAATACCTCAATGCATCATTTATTTTTTGATTTGAATTAACTAAACTAATCGAATGTTTTTGCATCCAGTCAGAAAATCCATAGGTCTCATCATTTTGTACAGTGTTATAATTGTCGGCATTTTCGTCCTTCAATTTAGAAACGAATCGGTCATATCGAAGAACTTTGGGTCTCTCAGAATATCCCTTGCGCAGACGCAGGACAAGACCGGAGCGACATCGCTCAAGAATTCCCTCCAGGTCTCGTTCAAGGGAATATCTTTCACGGCCGACGAAGTCTTCCCGGCGGTGCTTGCGTCGAAAATCGCGAACGAGGAAGGCACGTTCGAGCAGACGATATCGAAACCTCTCGTGCTCAAGTCATACGAGCAGCCAAGCCCTCTCTCGGTCGTGTTCTATTTTTCCGACGACGTGAGCATCACGTTCACTGTCAGCGACACGACACCGACGGCGACGCTCTCCGTTTTCGCGAAGATTCCGAAAGAGTCGTCGCAGCTGACACTGAATTTCAAACCGAATTCAGGATATTCAGTTACTGACAAGTCGAATTTCAGACAAATTTTCAGCTCCAAGAATTCCATGTTCGCGTTCTCCGCCCCCAGGCTTTCGGACGAGCTTCTGACACTCACGTCGAAGACTCCTTTCGCGACGTTCGCGACATACGATCCATCCACAATCTTCACGTTCGCTTCCGTCGACCCCGATTCCACGATAGCGTTGAAGTCGACTTACGACGCCTGCATGAGCGAGATGAAGAGGATTCTGATAGAGGGAACAACGGACTCCTTCATGCACAGTTCAGCGCAGATGAACGAGTCGAGCATAGTGTCGTACGTCGCCGAGATGGCAGAGCAGGGAAAGTACGCGGAAGCGGTGGAGGCGGTGCCGGATTCGTTCAAGAAAGGCTCAAAGAGGACATACCTTTCCGCTCCGTACTTCGGCGCGCTCGAGGCGATGAAGCCCAGCATGAACATGAAGATCGACAACATGCGGGAAATGATAGAGAACGCCGCGAACATGACAGAACTCACGCAGAATTCGCTCGGAATCTTCACCGTAGAGGATTTGGCGGACTTCATATACCTGTTCGGAGAGACGGACAGCGTGAAGAAGATGCTCTCGCTTCCGAGCGCGATAATCGGCGAGCTTTCCGCCAGGAACGCGGACGAGCAGGACATCGCGATAACGATAGCTCAGGCGACAGGAATTCTCAGGACCTACATGAAGCTCGTGGACTACAAGATGGAGAATCTCGCGGAATACCTCGCTCCGACAATCGAAAAGTGCCTTTCGACGATAGAGGAAGGCTGCGTCCTCACGGAGTCCTCGCTCACGATAAACGACAAGGACACCCCTGTCTCCTCCCTCGTCGCGCTTGAGACAGGCTCAGCCCTCATAAACTATGGAAACAGGAACGGAAGCCAGGAGCACATCACGGCCGGATACGCCATAACGAACACGGCCCTGACGCAGGGCACCCCCGATTTGATGACGATATCGGAAGTCTACCCGGTCATAACGGCGAACAGGCACTATCCGCACTTCGTCATGCTCAACAGGGAAAAGAACATCTGGACGTGGACTGCGGCGGACTTGGTTTCCTACACAGAACGGGGGAACACGGCGAACCTCACGATGAAGCACAGCGTCGGAAGCATGCACTTCCAGATAATAAGCAACCTTCCGAACTTCAAGGACATAAACATCTACGGACTGTCATACCATTCCGACGCCCGGTTCGAAGTCTACGCGTCGTCTGGATACGTCTACAGGGAATCCACGAGGACACTCTTCCTCAAGACGCGCCACAAATCGGAAACGGAGGTCATAAAATTCACTTTCTAGGCGTAGCCGAGGAAGTCCTAATTTTTTAATTTATTTTTGTAAAAATCAAGAATTCTATGATATACTCAAGCAAGTCGCATTTGATTCCCTCATGCGGCTTGGAGTTTTTGTGAACAAGAAAGATTTTCCTAAAATCCATTTTTATGATCAGGATTTTGTAGACATTTACGACAAGACTTGGAATTGGACTGCCAATTCATGGATTGATCCAAAGACTGACGAAGTTTCAAAAGACGGATATTTCATCCATTTGAATCCGAACGAACCTGGAAAATACATAATCGACCAGTTCGAGTCGATTTTCTCGACTTTTTTCCTCGTCTATTCGAACAAGAACTATGAGGCCAGCCAAAACCTCGACTATTTCTACTCAAAACAGGAAGAGAACGGCGCAATCCGCTGGAAATACGATTTGAAGACCGGAAAGGCCGTCCTCGACGAGTCGAACCCTGAAGGAATCGGAATACCGCTTTTCGCGTGGGCGGAATTCAACCTCTACCACAAATCGGCGAACAAAAGGCGCGTGAAAGAGATAATGCCGGTGCTCCAGAAGTACATGACCTGGATAGACGAGACGTTCAAGCAGCCGAACGGACTTTACGCGGCTCCGTTCCAGTCGTCGACGATGTACAACTCGCCGAGGGACGGAACATACTACCCGGTCGACTTCAACACGGCGATGGCGATAAATTCGCTCAATATGAGCTCGCTCGGCGACATACTGAACGACAAGGAACTGAGCTTCCAGTTCAAGAAGAACTACTTCAGCCTCAAGACGAGAATCAACAACCTCATGTGGGACGGCGAGACCGGATTCTACTACGACCTCGACAAGGACGAGAAGAAACTTTCGGCAAAGACAATCGCGGGCTTCTGGCCGCTTCTAGCCGAGATTCCTGCCGTGGACAAGGCGGACGCCCTCATCGCCCACCTGTCGAACCCTGACACGTTCGGAACAGACCACCCGTTCCCGACATTGAGCAGGGACCACCTGGACTTCAGCGAGGACGGCGACGGATTCAAGGGCGGAGTCTTCCCGAAATTCAACTTCATGGTCATAAAGGGGCTTGAGAAGTACCAGAGATACTCGCTCGCGAGGGAGTGCGCAATCAGGCACCTCTACTTCATACTCGAAGCCCTCTCCCCCGCCGACGGAAGCAAGGGAGACCTCTACGAGTCGTACCTTCCGTGCAAGGAGGGCGTGGCGAAGGTCAAGCTTCCGAACGGGGAGCTGGATCCGAACTATCCGAAGAAGCACCACATCATAACGATAGGGCTTTCCACAATCGCGTTGATGATAGAGAACGTCATCGGGCTTGAGATAAGCCTTCCGAGGAAGACGGTCGACTGGATAATCCCGAACCTTGAGATAATGGGCATCGAAAAGCTCTCGCTCAAGAGGAACCTCATAACGATTCTGAGCAACAAGAGTCCGAGAGGATGGGAAGTGCAGATGGAAAGCGAGAAGCTCTACTACTTCACGATAAACATCATCGACAAGAAGAAGAAGACGCTTCCAATTCCGTCGGGCAAGTGCTCGATGCTCATCGACAAGCTCTAACAAGGCAAACACGGCGTTGAGGTTTCAAAAGTTGCCGTTGGCAGTTTTTGAACGCCTTTTTTCATATCATATTTCTCCTTGTCCGCTACCACATTGAACCTCTGTGGTAGCTTTTGTTTTGGGAGCGCTTTTCCGCGGAGGAAAGCAGGAGGTTTGAGGATGAGACTAGAAGCGGCAATCGAAATCGGCTCGACAGGCATACGGCTTCTCGTGGCGGAGGAAATCGGCAACGGAAAAAGGAACATCCTCGACCGCTCTGAAAAGCCGGTCTCTCTTGGAAGGGACGTCTTCACCTCAGGCTCCATATCCAGGACGACGCTTCTGCAGTGCCTCTCGATACTCAACCTCTACAAGGAGCAGCTCTCTTCATGGCAGATACCGGTGGAGGAAACCGCCGTCGTGGCCACGAGCGCGTTCAGGGAGGCCGAGAACAGGGATTCGGTGCTGGACAGGATAACGGTCAAGACGGGATTCCGCGTGAAGGTCATAGACGGAATCGAAGAGAACAGGCTCATGTTCCTGGCGGTGAGCGAGTGCCTGAAAGGCGAGGCGGGAAAAATCAAGGGCGACATCGAGAGGGACAATTCCATAATCCTAGAAGTCGGCGGAGGCTCCACGGAGATAATGCTCCTTGAGGACGGAAAAATAGTCGGAGCGCACAGCATGAGGCTCGGAACGGTAATCATCGAGCAGCAGATAAGGAACATGGGGTCCATGCTGGACGCGAAACGGTACGTCACCGAATACATCAACAACACGAAAGGCTCCCTCGACAACGAACTGTACCTTGAGAAAGTCAGCCAGTTCCTCGCGCTGGGGAACGACATGAAGTTGGCCGCGCTCTTCGCCGGAAAGCCGATATCGGCGTTTCTCTGGGAAATCGAGAGGGACGCGTTCGACTCGTTCGTGGACGAAATCCAGGACTACTCGGCGGAGGAAATCACCGCGAGGTTCAAAATCTCCTACAACGAGGCGGAATCCCTGCACCTGAACCTGCTGGTCTTCCAGCTCTTCCTGCGCCTCACCAGCGCGAAAACGATACTCGTGCCTGAGACTTCGCTCAGGGAGGGAATCTTCATCTCCCACCAGGACATCAAGAACGTCAGGAAGGAATTCCACCCGCAGATACTGGCGAGCGCGAGGAACCTCCTGAGAAAATACCACGGAGACGAAAGACACGCGGACTACGTGAGGAAGATGAGCCTGAAATTCTTCGACTCGCTAAAGGACGAACTGGGGCTTGAGGGAGCGTTCGAGAATTCCGGGAACGACTCCAGGACGCTTCTGGAGATAGCCGCGCTCCTGCACGACATCGGCACATTCATACGGGCGAACGACCACAACGAGCACTCGAAGTACATAATCGAGCACTCGGAGATTTTCGGGCTGAACAAGGACGACATTGAGATTGTGGCGGAGATATCGCTTTACCACAGGGGCGGAAAGTCGATGAAGAGCGACAGGCACTTCCTCTCGCTCTCAAGGACGATGCGGCTGGCAATACTCAAGCTGACGGCCATACTGAAAATCGCGGACTCCCTCGACAGGGCGCACACGCAGCGCATAGAGGAGTTCAAGCTTTCCTTCACGAAGGACACGATGACGATAATAACGGACGGAACGCACAACAACGTCCTCGAAAAGATAGCGATAGCCGAAAAGTCGGACTTGTTCGAAAGTGTCTTCGGCTACAAGGTTCTGCTCAACTGACAAAAAAGGGGAAAAAGAAGATGAGATACTTCAACAGGGACCTCTCATGGGTCGAATTCAACGCGCGCATTCTTGACGAGGGAACGAGAAAGGACAATCCCCTCCTGGAGCGCATAAAATTCCTCTCGATAGTCGGAACGAATTTCGCGGAGTTTTTCCAGGTTCGGGTGGCGTCATTAAAGCGGCAGTCGGCGATATCGGACGACATCGACATATCGGGGGAAAAGCTCAGCGAGGTGCTCAGGAAGATAAGCGAAAGAAGCCACGAGATAATGAAGGCGCAGGGACTGGAACTCAAAAGCGCGCTCGAAGAACTTTCGGAGAACGGAGTCACATACGTAAAAGAGGCGGACTTTTCTGAAGCGCAGGAAGCGTTCGTGCAGAATCTTTTCCAGAAGGAGATTTTCCCGCTTCTGACCCCGCTCAGGACGGATTCCGATTTTCCGCACATTCCCGGAAAAGAGATTTTCGCGGCGTTCGAGCTTTCCGTGATAGAGGGAATACACACGAGCATCCCCCTCTCCGCCAAGAATTTCATAGCGTTCGTGCAGATTCCCAAGGGGCTGGACAGGATAGTGTGGATTCCGAACGAGTCCAAAACCAACGAAAGGACGTTCACGCTTCTGGACGACATAGTCCTCAAATTCGGCACCAAGCTGTTTCCGGGTTTTTCGGTGGACGGCTCGATTCTCTTCTCGATAGACAGGGACGCGGACTCCAACGTCGACGAGGAGTCCGGAGATTTCGTCGGCGCGATGGAGGAAGTCATAGCCTCACGGCAAAGCTCATTCGCGGTCAGGCTGATGGTAGCCGGTGGGAACAAAAAACTCACGGAATTCCTCAAAACGAACCTCGAACTCACGGACGGCGACATTTACGAGACGGAGAAGGAACCGATGATGCTCAGGCCGGAATGCCTTCTTGACATCTGCGACAACTCGACATTCGCCTATTCCACATCATCGCTCAATTCGGCGAAGAAACTATTCTTCCCGCCGTGGAAGAATTTCAATCCGCTAAAGAAATCGGAGAAGTCGATATGGGAGAACATCAAAGAGCGGGACAGGCTCCTGAACCTTCCATACGAATCGTTCGAGCCGGTCGTCAAGCTTCTGGGAGAAGCAAGCGAGGACGGGAAGACGCTGGCCATAAAAATGACGCTCTACAGGACGGAGAAGAACTCTGAAATCGTCAAGTCGCTCATACGCGCGGCGAGGAACGGAAAGCAGGTGACGGTCTTCGTGGAACTGAAGGCCAGGTTCGACGAGCAGAGGAACATTTCGTGGGCGAGCCAGCTTGAGAAGGCGGGCGCAATCGTCATCTACGGAATCGTCAACCTCAAAGTCCACGGCAAGGCCATGATGATAGTGAGGAAGGAGACCAACGGAATACGGCGGTACGTCCACCTGAGCACCGGAAACTACAACTCCAAGACGGCCAAGACATACTCGGACGTCGCGCTCCTCACCGCGAACGCAGACATAGCGAACGACGTGACCCTCTTCTTCAACATGATTTCGGGATATTCTGCAATCCAAACAATGACCAAAATCGCGATAGCTCCGATAAACCTCAAGAGCAGGCTTCTGTCGCTCATAAAAAGGGAAGCCGAGAACTCCACGCCGGAAAACCCCGGAATGATAGTGGCGAAGATGAACGCTCTCGGCCATGAAGAGATTATCGAGGCGCTCTACGAGGCCAGCAGGAAGGGCGTGAAGGTCATGCTCAACGTGCGTGGAATCTGCCAGCTCGTTCCGAACGTGGAAGGACAGAGCGAGAACATAAAGGTAGTTTCGATAGTCGGACGGTATCTGGAACACTCAAGAATCATCTATTTCAAGAATTCAGGCAACGAGGAAATCTACCTGAGCAGCGCGGACTGGATGCCGAGGAACCTCGACAGGCGCGTGGAGCTTCTATTCCCCATCACGGACAAGAGCTGCTTCAACGAACTGAAGTCGAACCTGATGTCGTATTTCGACGACAACACGCACTCAAGCATACTGAACAGCGACGGGACATGGATAAGATACCGGGAAGGAGCCGGCGAATGGGTCTCGGCGCAGGAGAGGATGTACGAGACATCGAAGAAGAAGAACGAGACGGCGAAGAATGCGGGAGCGGAATTCGTAGTCAGAAGGAAATAGACCTCTTCTGAAACTTCGTCATCGCAAAAACCGACGAAAAAGGCTCCGCCAAGCCGAAGCAGCAAGGCGGAGCCTATCTTTTTCGGGAGCACTGTCCAGAAAAACTACCTCTGCATCCTCTCAAGCAGGGTAGAGATGTTGTTCACCATCAAAATCGGCTGGCCGGTGGCGTCGAGCGCGTCCCTCCACAAAGCCCCCTCTGGGTCGACAATGTTCCTCTTCCTTGTGACCTCGGTTATCGGAATGTAGACGAACTTGTCGTGGACGAGACCGACGACGCACTTGGTCTTTCCCGCCATGGCAGCGTGGACGGCGTTGTTTCCGAGACGCTCGCAGTAGATTGAATCGTTCGCCGTTGTGACGGATGCGCGCACCTGGTAGCTCGGATCGACATACTTCAGGTTCGTGTGGATTCCCTTCTTGTCGAAGTACTCGTTTATCTTGTCCTTCAAGTAGATTCCGATGTCCGAAAGTTTCTTGTTGCCGGAAGCGTCTTTCTCGTTGGTCGCCTGCAAAAGCTCCTGCCCCGCGCCCTCGGCGACGATTACGACAGCGTGGTGGCTTCTGTTGATTCTGGCCTCTAGATGAGAGAGGAAGCCGTTCGGGCCGTCCATGTCGAAAGGAACCTCTGGAATGAGGCAGAAATTCGTCTCGTGGCTCGCCAAGGCAGTTGCGGTGGCGATGAAGCCGGATTCGCGCCCCATGAGCTTCACGAGACCGATTCCGTTCACCTGCGAGTGGGCCTCCATGTGGATTGCGGCGACAGCCTCCTTCGCCCTCTGAACGGCAGTCTCGAATCCGAACGAGCGGTCGATGAGAACCAAATCGTTGTCCACGGTCTTCGGGATTCCCACGACGGCGACCTTCAAGCCGCGCCTCTCCACCTCGTTTGCGATGTCCAAAGCCCCCCTCTGGGTTCCGTCGCCGCCGATTATGAAGAGCATGTTGATGCTCAAGCTCTCAACACAGTCCACGATGTCCGACACGCGGTTTCCGCCGCCGCGCGAAGTGCCGAGGAACGAGCCTCCGATTTTGTGGATGTCGTCGACGATGTTCGGCGTCAAATCCACAGTGTCGTATCCGCTGTCCGCGAAGAAGCCCTTGAATCCGAACCTGAACCCCTTGATTTTCTTGACCCCGTACCTGTTGTACAGACAGCGCACGATTGCGCGTATCACATCGTTCAAGCCAGGGCAGAGTCCTCCGCAAGTGCAGATTCCGGCAGTGACGTGGGCGGGATTGAAATAGATGAATTCCCTCGGTCCCGCCTTCTGCAGAAGGTTCGCCGAAGTCAAATCGTTGTCCCTGTAGTTGTCCTCGAAAACGTTGACCTTGTTCCTGACAAAAGAAGAATCCTTCACATAGTTCGCCCTGAATTCTCCATGCTTCTTAGAAAGCTCGATTGGAGACGGAACTTTGCACTCTCCAAGCTGCTCGATTGTGAAATCTACTGTATCCGACATTGAAAACCTCTCTATTGCTCTAAAAATAAAGTTGCACTAATAATTTTAAGACTTAAAACCCGCTAAATCAAATAAATTTCTGTTTCTTGAAAAAGTCGTTTTTTTCAGTTTCCATGCAAAAAATTTACGCGCCTGTAACGTTCCTAAAAAAATCTTGACACTTGAAAAAATCACCTTAAAATTCGGAACATGAGACGAGTTTCTTTTTTTCTAATCGCAGCCGCTCTTTTTCTTGCCGGATGCGCCACGGACATCGGAGAATCCAACGATGTGGAGATGACTTATGAATACGAGGAAAGCGAAGACTCCACCCTCGACGAATTGCTTCCGAACACAAAAAGCGAGACCTTCACCATATCTAAGGCGAAGGAGATGCTCTCAATCGGAGAAGGAGTCGGCTCGGTCACGCTGAACAACGTGAAGGGAAAATCAGTCTATGTGATAAGCCAGAACAACACGAAGAAGACGATAAACACGGCGAGGGCGATGACGATAGCGAGCCTCGCGGCCACAGGCAGGGCAGCCGTCAAGAAGCAGGCCGACATGAGCGACTCGGAGATGGAGCTTGAGGACTACAACGGATTCTCCAACGTCGCGCAGTTCCCCATAAACGCGGCGAACGTTGGCGTGAAGGCATCGGGCAGAGCCGCGGGGGGAAGCTTCAGCATGAGGCCGACTCCACACGTCGGAAGCCAGAAATCCATTTTCGTGGACTCGAACGAAGCCCTCACGAAGTTCACCAGGAAAAAAGCGAAGGTCGAATACGAAGGAAAGCACTGCTACATCTGGAGCATAGAGGACGACAAGATTCTGGACAGCGTTTCATGCAAGAATCTCGCCGACACGTTCGACGAATACTACATGGAAATGCGCTCGATATTCGGGCAGGAAAGCGACAAAATCTACATCTACAATTCCGGCTTCAAGCTCGAAGAGATGAAAAAACACGCGGACACGGGGACGAAAATCAACATCGTCGTCTACTCGATTTCGAAGCCGACGACAATCGGCTACTTCCACTCGAAGGACTACTACGAGACGGAAGACGAGCTGGCGGCCCTCACAGGAAGCATCTACAGTGAAAATTCCGCGACGAAATTCTCGAACGGCGGAAAATACTTCTACATAAACTACAGGTACGCGTCGGGAAGCTTTTTGGAAAAGGCATTGGCCACGAGCACGCTGCTGCACGAATTCCAGCACATGATTCACTTCAGCGTGAAGAACATGGCGGGCTTGAAGCCGTCGGCGTGGTACAACGAAATGCTCAGTATGCTCGCCGAGGACATCTTCGCCACAAGGCTGAACACGGGAAGCAAGGCTCCGTCCGTCATGAGGATGGGAAGCTTCAGCAGAAACTACTTCAAAAGCGGGCTTACGGACTTCTCCACCTCCTACGCCTACGGAACTTCATATTCGTTCGGAGGGTGGCTCGTGAGGAATTTCGGAGGTGTGAACCTGGTCCACGTGCTGATGACGAACAACAAGGTGGACGAGGACTCGATTGTGGCGGCGGTGAACACATTCTCGCCGAAAAAGTACGACTTCGACGCACTCTTCAACGAATACGTCAGCGACTGCGTGAATTCAAAGAACTTCAACATAAAGCTGAACGGAGTCGCTGACGTGAACGAGAAGAGCTACACGCTCAACCCAATAACGAACACCCCGATTGTGACCCCTGTGGACAAGTCGCTCGGAGCGGAAGTAGGCCCCTACGGTTTCGTCGTCAGGCAGGTGGAAGTCACAGGCTCCAGCTGCACGTTCGAGCTTTCCGAGCGCACGAGCAGGGAAAAGGTGCACATAATAGTGAAGTAGGAGGCCACATGCAAAAAAAACGGCCCGCGCCCCTTCTTTTCCACGCATGGAATGAGAAGACGCGAGCCGTTCCGCGGCCGAAAACCGCAACGACAAGAAGGTTGCCGAACTAGCGCAAATCCTTCTTCTCAATCCAGTCCTGGTCTGTGTATGTGCGGTTCTCTCCGCCCATGCTCCAGATGAACGTGTAGTTTCTCGTTCCGAATCCTGAGTGGATTGACCAAGACGGGTTGATTACGGCCTCCTCGTTGTGCATGATGAGGTGGCGTGTCTCCTGAGGCTCGCCCATGATGTGGAACACCACGTCGTCCTCCGGGAAGTCGAAGTAGAAGTAGACCTCCATGCGCCTCTCGTGCGTGTGGGCGGGCATCGTGTTCCATGCGGAACCTGTCTCCAAGTGGGTCATTCCCATTGAGAGCTGGCAAGTCTCAAGGATGTCCGGGTGGATGTACTGGTTTATCGTGCGGTCGTTGATTTCCTCTTTCGTTCCCATGTGGACATGGTTGGCCTGCTCGTATGTGATGATTCTCGACGGATAAGTGCAGTGGGCCGGTGTCGAGTTCATGTAGAACTTGGCTGGCTTCGACGAATCCTTGGACTCAAGCGTGACCTCCTTCGTGCCGGCACCGAGATAGAGCGCGTCGTAGTGCTTCACCTCGTACGTCACACCGTCAGCCACGACCACTCCGTCGCCTCCGATGTTTATCATTCCAAGCTCGCGCCTCTGGAGGAAATAGTCGACACCGAAATCCTTCATCGCGTCGATGTTCTTGTCGAGCTTCACCTTCTGGTCGACCGGCATGGCCCCCAATGTCACGATTCTGTCGATGTGGCTGTAGACCGCAGAAACGTCGTTCTTTATGAAAATGTTCTTGATGAGGAACTCGTCCCTCAACTCGTCCGTAGTCATCGTGCGGAACGGGATTTTTCCTGTCGAATAGCGAATGTCCATTTGACTGTTCTCCTAAAAAAAAGATTTTCCTAAATCTTATCAAAATTCACGCTCTTTGTTTCGATGGAGCGGCATGGCGTTCCCCGACTTTTATTTAAATCGTGTTAAAAAAAAACAGCGATACAGCCTAAAAGCGTGGTAGAATGGAAGGCGTTTTTCAAGAATCCTCCGATATTTATCATAGACGAGGCGACAAATCAAAAAAGTTTTTTCTACACGGAGGATAAGAAAATGTCTTTAAAAAAGTTTACGGCGATTGTAGCGGGACTGCTCGTGTCGTCGTTTCTCTTCGCGCAAAAATACAACATCTGCATAGCGTCTTTTTCAAAATTCGAGAACGCTTCCAAATATGTCAGGGAGCTGACGCTGCAGGGATATTCGACGACGATAGAGCCAACAGTGGTCAAGGAGAGACTCTACTACAGGATTCTTTTGGCGGAGACGTTCGACACTCTCCAGAAGGCGAAGCAGAGGAAAGCGGAATTTTCGAGGGAGACGGGAAAGAAGGACTCGTGGATTTTCAACGCGGATTTGACGAAAAAGACGCTGCCGGCCGCTGCCGTGTCCGAGGCGAGGAAGGAATTCGAGGGCGAAGGCGGAACAGGGAAGTCCGTCAGGCTCGCGAAAAACTCCAGCAAGAGCGAAGCCGCAGCCGCAGCCGCAGCCGCAGTCTCATCATCATCCTCAATAGAACAGCCGAAAACGGAAGAAACGGAATTCATCCCTTCAAAAAAGACGATGACCGTGACGAAAGCGACAGAGGAAGAGATATTCGAATCCAAGGCGGACAAGGGGATTCCCGCCGTGGAAAAGAGCGTATCGGTCATAGGCCTGCTTCCAAGCGCGTCCGCGTCCATAACTCTTGAGATTCCCGAAATCGAAGTGAAGGAACTGGAGGAATTCACCCCCCAGACAATCGAGGAAAAGAAAGACACCGTCCAGAAACCGGTTCAGACCGTGAAATATGAAATCGCGTCCACAATACAAGAATCCGTGGTCGACACCCTGAACGGAAAGGAAATTTCTTTTGACGAAAAGCAAATTCCATCTACAATCACAGAGAGCGTAAAGGAGCTAATCGAACTTTTTCCGATGAACGGCAACTTCAAAATCGAGCGGATTTCCTTCTTCGACCTTGAGAACATCAGGGACGGCGCCTTGAACACGGACACGAACGTCCTCGGACAAGTGGAGCTTCCGTTCGAGTTCAGCGTGCAGGACGAGAGGCTCAGCGCGGCCTCTCTCGGAAAGTACGAGGACAGGGATTTCGGGGAGAAGATGACGGTGATGATGCTGAACGGAGAAGCCGGAATGTTCGATTCCGTGCTCGACGGTCTTGAAGACCCCACAGGAGAGAACCTGCAGGTTGAATTCAAGATAGACGGCGAAGAGTTCGAATGCACGATGGTGAGGGTTTCCGCCGATTCCGAGAAGCACCAGCTCTTCGGAACGAACGAGGACGGAAGCGTCTTCATAGCCGTGCAGGCCGAGGAATTCAGCAAGACTTGGCTCAACCGCTTCGTCGTGGGGCAGATTTCGTCGCAAGAGAGCATTTTCAAAAACCATGCCGCGAAGAAGTCGCTCCTTTCGCTTCCATACGAGGACGCAAAAATCGACAGGAGGTTTTTGAAATTCGATTTGGAGAAATCAGGAGAAACGGTAATACGCGAGGAAGGTTTCAAGAATGCGGAGCACTGGAACGCCACGGCCGAATTCGACCAGGAGGACACTGTGCTCAAGATTGTTTTTTACGACATTGACTAGCGCAAAGGAAAATGATTAGCGAAAAGAGGATAAGATTGAGAAGACGATTCCGTTCACCAAGGAATTCTAGAAGCACCATACAGACACTTCCGGTCAGCGAATGCTACGTCCTGGCCTATTATCTGTACGGTGTCTTCATCGACTACGAAGACAGCGACCTGCCAAGCGACTACATAGACACGTTCTTCAAGCTTGTAAAGAGGGCGAACCTGTTGGAACATTTCGAGTCCGTGATGGACAAGGAAATCGAAGAGATGAAGGCGCGAGGCCTTCTCACACCAATAGAAAAGCCGGAAGACCAAGAAGGCAGAATCGAGGAAGACGACGGCAAAATCGACATGGAGGAGCGCGGCGCGGGCGACAGGGGCGGAAGTCCGCTATTCCGAAACTCGAAAATCAAGTACGAGTACAATGAGGACAGCTTGGTAGACGACGAACTGTTCAGGGACGTCTCGTCGAAAAAAGACTACGTCCTAAACTTCTACCGTTGGCTCGTCCTGTCCGAGAAGCCGGAAGGCGCCTTCGCCGAGATAATATCCAAGACGTTCCTCGAAGGAAAGTCATTCGAAAATCTTCCAAGGAAGATGAAAAAGATACTCGACAACGTGTCTCTCGTGCAGTTCATCATAGACGCGGTGGGCCTTTCAAAAAACGAAGCGAAAGTCCTCACCCTCCTCTATCGGATAACAACGATTTCGGAAGTGAAGGACATTTTCAACCGGGAAATCTACGACAAGGGAATAGACTTCTGCGGAAAGGTGCTCCAAATAGACAGCCAGGAAGTCAACACCATTTTCAGGACCGACCAGAAGCTCAAGTCGTTCGGATTCATAGAAGACGACTGCGAGATAACGAGCGAGACAATCGACTGCATAAAAAGCGGAAAGATGGATGCGTTCTTCGCCGAAATCCTCAAGGAAGAGAAGAGCGACGACGCGTTCCCAATCTCAAGCTACGCGGTGCCGAAAAATTCAATCGGAATCACGGAGACTCTGCTAAAGAACAGCAAGAAGGTGAACATACTGCTCTACGGCGCGCCTGGCTCAGGAAAGACTGAGTTCGCTCGGACGCTGGCGAAGGAATGCGGTCTGACCGCATACATGTTCAAGAACGACGCCGAGCTCAACAGGCGGGAGAACGTGCTATGCCGCTTGAACTGCCTCCTTTCGATAAACAAGGAAGACGGCCTCATCATAATTGACGAGGCCGATTCGATTCTCCAGACGCAGCTGAACCTGTTCCTCTCGATTTTGGGAGGCTCTGGCACATCGTCCAAGAAAGGAACCGTCAACAAGCTTTTCGAGACGGCCAACAACAAGGTCGTCTGGATTGTGAACCACACGGAGCAGCTCGACGAGTCGACGAAGAGACGGTTCAACTACTCCATACGGTTCAGCGAGATGCCGGAGGCGACCCTGAGATCAATCGCCGACACAAGGCTCAAAAAACTGCAGAGGAAGCTTCCCCAGGCACTGCGCGACGAAATCCTCGATTTGTGCTGCAAATTCCACGTCACAGGCTCGTCCGTCGAGAACATCGCGAAGGCGATAGAGGTGGCCGACGACGGAAGAAGCGAAGAGGAAATAATAGAGGACGTGAAGAACGTGCTCGACGCGAATTCCATGCTCCTGTACGGAAAGCCGAAAATCAGGGCGAACGTGTCGGCGGCATACGACGAGACGATTCTGAACACGAACTATCCGGCCGAGAAGATAGTCAAGATGCTCGAAAACGCCAAGCGATTCAGCGAGAAGAACAAGTCGGCGGATAACGGAGTGCGCCTGCTCTTCTACGGACTGAGCGGAACTGGAAAGACCGAATTCGCCCGCTACATATCGCAGCGGATTGGCAAGAAGATTCTCCTCAAGCGGGTGTCGGACATCTTCGATCCGTATGTAGGACGAACAGAGCAGAAGATAAAGGATGCGTTCGAGGAAGCCGAGCAGAACGACCAGATTCTGCTTTTCGACGAGGCCGACTCGTTCTTCGACGACAGAAGCTTTGCCACGCATTCGTGGGAGAGGACTCGGGTGAACGAATTCCTGACACAGATGGAAGAATTCTCCGGGCTGCTCATCTGCACGACGAACCTGAAAAACATAATGGATCCCGCAATGCAGAGGAGGTTCCACATCTGCGTGGAATTCAAGCCGCTGACGAAGGACGGAACAAGGAAACTTTTGAAGAAGTATTTTTCCGCCCACGAATTCCCGGACGAGCTTGTGGAAAGGCTGACGGACAGGAACTCCGTGACCCCCGGCGATTTCGGCTCGCTCTCAGGCAGGATAAGGTTCATGGACGAAGAGGACGTGGACGCGAAATTCATCATAGACGAACTTTGCAGGATACAGGACGAGAAGAAGAACGGAGGCGGAACGGCAATCGGCTTCAGGTGAGATTCTGAATCGAAATGACTTCGCCAAGCGCGCCGCGCTTGACTTCCTGAGGGATGCACGTCCCCTCGGCAAGGGCGGCTTCGTTCTTTATCTTCCGCAAATGGCCAATGACCTCCTCCTTCAGGGAGAGGAACACCTGGACGACTTCCGGGTCGAAGTGAGTTCCGGCTTCCGCGCTTATCATCTCGAAAGCGATGTTCGCAGGAACGGACTTCTTGTAGCACCTCTGCGACACAAGTGCGTCGAAACAGTCGGCCACGGCCAGGATTCTCGCGGCAAGAGGAATCTCCTCGCCTTTCATGCCTATAGGATAGCCCTTCCCGTCATAGCGTTCATGGTGGTATTGGGCGACGTCGACAGCCATCTGCACAGCGTCCTTGTCTATCGAATCCCTGAAAATCTTCCTGATTATCGCGCCGCCGATTCGCGTGTGGTTCTTCATTATTTCGTATTCGAAATCGCTCAGGCGGTCGGGTTTGCAGAGGATGGAATCCGGCACGGTTATCTTTCCTACATCGTGGAGAGGAGCCGCGTTCCTGAGGTAGCGGATGAACGTCTTGTCCACCTCTCCGCTCTTTATTTTCTTCACATACATCCTCTTCGCTATGAGGAGCGAGTAGACCCTGGTGTTCTTCACATGCTCGCCCGTGTTCGCGTCCCGGCTCTCGATGAGGGTGGCAAGTTCCTCGATTATCGTGTTCTGCATCTTGCTCATCTTCGCCACCTGCTCGTCGACCTTCGTCTCAAGCTTCAGCTTGCCGAGGAACGTCTGGGTGCAGTAGTAGGCGATTATCATTATCGTGATGAGCAGGCCTATCACGTTGAAGACGATGTTGAATTTTATCCGCCTGAAAAGGCTCGTCGAATTTATGACCATCACGACATACCAGTCGTCGAGGACTTTCATGGAGAATGCCATGCACCGGTTGCCGTCTATGTCCAGCTCGAAGTCGCGTTTGCTCTCCGAGTCAAGGCTCTGCCTGTCGGAAAGAATCACTCTGCCGACGAGGTTCCTCATGTCCTCCGAAAACGAATCGGACTTGAGGACATTCTTTCCTATGTCCTTCTTGTCGGTGTGCGCCACGACCAGGGAATTCTTGTCGATTATGAACCCGTACCCCTCCCCTTCCATTGACAACTCTCCCACGAAAGACTGGAAATCGGAAATCGAGATGTCGGTCGAGATGACGCTTGAGTAGTCGGAGAGCATTTTGGATATGCTGATTATCAAATCTCCTGTCAAAGGATTCACATACGGGAAAATTATCGCAGGAGAACCGTTCGCCCTCACAGCCGAGATGTACCATTCCCTCGATTTTGGAACATAGCCGATTTTTGGAAGCATACCTCCGCCATCGATGAATTCCCCGTCTATCCAGCCATATATGTTCGTGAAGGAATCGACATTGCTTTTTTTATAGTTCGCCGTTTCCGATGCCAAATATGCCCTTATCGTCTCCGTCGGCATTCCGTTTTTCAACATGAAGTCGACGGTGTCGCTTGTGACGCAGAGCACATCGAATCCCTTCTGCAAAAAATTGTTGAGTTTCTCTCCTACTTCATAGACGGATTTTTCACCTATCGCAAGCGCGTCCGCTTTTGCAGTCCTGTTGAACGACAAAAAAGTGTAGCCGATGAAAAAAGTCAACATCACCGCCATCACTATCTGACAAGCAAAGAACACCCCAATCCGCTTTTTTCTATCAATATTTTTCAGCATATCTAAATTATATATCGACATATGCGCAATAAAAACACGCATGTCAAACAAAAAAAACTTAATAAATGAGAGATACGGCAGACATCTTTAAAAACGAAGAAAGCCCGCCACAAAACAGGACGAGCTTTTCTTTACAAGGCTAAATCAACAACGTTGATTTTATTTTTAAGTTTTGGTTTTAAGTTAAATTCAAAAAAGCACTTCAGAAGAAGTGCTTTTTCAAGTCCAGAGTCCCAAACCGAGGTCCAGTTCCCCAAACTATTGGTTCAAGCACCAAGCCGTAGCTTTAAGCTCATTTTCAACAGCGGATTGCGACGCAACCCACTGTCGTTATGCAACTTCAAGACTAGCGGAGGAGTGAGAGAACACCCTGGCTGTTCTGGTTCGCCTGAGCGAGCATAGCCTGTCCAGCCTGTGTGAGAACCTGATTCTTTGTAGAATCAACAACCTCTTTAGCCATGTCTGTGTCGCGGATGCGAGACTCAGAAGCCTGGAGGTTCTCAGCTGCGTTGTTGACACCAGCAACTGTCTTCTCAAGTCTGTTCTGGTAAGCACCGAGGTCAGCTCTCTGCTTGTTGATCTTCTTCAAAGCCTCATCGAGAGTTCCGATTGCGCGGTTAGCTGAATCTGGATCTGCGAGAGAGAGGATCTCCTCGTTTCCGATTGAGCGAACTCCGAGAGCAGAAGCTGTCATTGTTCCGATGAAAGCCTGGATTCTCTGATCCATGTTGGCACCAACGTGGAACCACATAGAAGCAGTAACAGTGTTCTCACCTGTAGAGCGAGCGAAGCGTCCAGTGAGCATGTTCATTCCGTTGAACTGTGCGTGTGAAGCAACTCTGTCGATCTCGGCAACGAGAGCAGAAACTTCAACCTGGATCTGCATTCTGTCTTCGTCTGTGTAGATTCCGTTTGAAGACTGGATAGCCAACTCGCGGATTCTCTGAACGATGTCAGTTGTCTCCTGGAGGTAGCCTTCAGTTGTCTGGATGAAGCTGATAGCGTTCTGAGCGTTCTCAGAAGCCTTGTTCAAGCCGCGGATCTGAGCTCTCATTTTCTCAGAAACTGCGAGTCCTGAAGCATCGTCTCCAGCGCGGTTGATTTTCTCTCCAGAAGAGAGTTTCTCCAAGTTCTTAGTGTGGTTCAACTCAGTGATTCCACCCTGGCGCTGTGCAAACATTGCACTCATATTGTGATTGATAACCATAAAATATCTCCTTATAAGATGGTTAATTATCGACAGTTAATAACTGTGTGAGTACTACGACCCTACATTATTAAATTTCGGAAGTTGTCATTCAGACTTTAGGAAAAATAAAAATTTTTTGAATTTATTTTTTGATTTTCATGCAAATCGAGCATCCGACTATCATTACGTGCTTTTTTTTGTCGCTTCGGTTGAAAAGTCTGGCGACAAGTTCATCGTCCTTTGAGAGAGATGCGCGGCAGACAGGGCAGACTCTTCTGACTCCTGGCTGAATTTCCGGGTAGCAGTGCGGGCATCCCTGCACCATCATTCTTTGGTCCGGCGTGTTCATCGGACGGAATACCCTTGAATGGAGATTCTCCGTTTTTGTGAGCGGAGTGTTGCAGACCGGGCATTTTATGAATTCAACCTGCCCGTCCTCCCCCTTCTGGGTTCTGAATTCGTTTTTCGGCTTTTTAGAATCCATGCTGAGCTTCACGACCACCGACAAGACCGTGAGAATGAGCAGGACTCCGACGAACATGAAAAAATAGACCATAGTTTTCTCCTAGTTTTCAATTCGAGAACTAAATTTTGTTTCTCAAAAATATTTTCTTATAGTATAATTTACAGGTTTATTATCGAACATAGAAAAAAGTCTGTTGAAAAAATCCACAATGCAGAAGGTCAATTTTGGAAACATTTAACCAACGAAGAATAAGTGACGTCTCTTTCGTCATAGATGGAGAATTGAATGTTTCAGAGGGAAACAGAAGTTTTCTGAAGCTATTCAACATAACAGACCCACATTTGAATCTAAGCGACTACATGGCCGACGCCGACCAGGAAAATCTCAAATGCTTCCTTAGAACTTTCAAAAAAGACCTTAAATCTGCCGATGGAAAGAAGTCGAACCCGTATTTCATAACGAACATCTTCCCACACAGGGGAAAAAGCTACGAAAGCAGCATCCTCTACAAAAGCTGCCTCTTCTACGTCGAATGGAACGAGGAAAAGAGCGCATTCAGCATAGACGTGAAGGAACTCTCCTACTCGAAGACGCTGCTGGACAAGGCCCTCCTTGAGAGCAGGGAATACACGGCTCTCCTTCAGAATTTCGACGCGTACTATTTTGTCTACGACGGAAGCAAATTCATCCTGAAGAACACGAAGGACGCGACAATCATCTTCAAGGGCAAGACGGAGGAATTCAAGACATACTTCACGAACAACTTTTCGATTGCGATGTCGCTCCGCGATTCGAAGCTCCAATTCTATTCAATGATAGAAGACTGCATGAATTTCACCGCGAACAAAATCTACAAATTCCTGCAGAACGACAAGAAACTCGTCACCGTCCACACGATAAAGACGAGCACGAGGAACAAGTCGAGCATCATAGGAAGCATAACGAAGGGAGAGGAGCGGGGGCTTGTGCAGAACGCCTACAGCGAGACGAAGGACGGACTGACGGACCTGTACAACCAGAAGGCCATAACGGAACTCGCCAAACAGAAAGTAAACGAGGCGAAGAATCCGGTGACGCTCATCATCGTGGACGTGGACAAATTCAAGGAATGCAACGACACTTACGGGCACGCCTTCGGAGACAAGGTTCTGGTGGTCGTCTCGACCTGCATAAAGGAAGCGATAAACGGAATAGGCATCGCGGGACGGCTGGGCGGCGACGAATTCCTCATCATATTGGACAAGACTAACGAAGAGGACATCAGGAACGTGACGAGGAACATAAGGGTCGGAATCCAGTGGAGCATAACGGCCGAGAATCCCGAAAGCGTGGTGACCTGTTCGATGGGAATCGCCCGCGCGCCGCTGAACGCCGACAACTACGACGACCTGTTCAAAATCGCGGACAAGTGCCTCTACATAGCCAAGGACAGGGGGCGCAACTGCTACATAATCTACAAACCGGAGCTGCACAGCGCGATTGTCATCAACGAAAAGAAGAATTCAGGAGCGGAGACTTCCAGCGAGTACTTCATTGAAAGCGCGAACACGGAAATCGAAATCATCAAAGCGTTGGAGTCCCTCAAGACCACAAAGCTCGGGGAAAAGGAGAGGGCGGAGAAGATAGAGGACGTACTCGGAAAGCTCTGCAAATACATACAGGTGAACCAGATTTTCATCTACTCACGGAAGAACCAGGACAAGATATTCAAGATGGCTTTCCGCATGACGAACAAAGCGACTTCGCAGAAGGCGAAAATCATCTCGGAGGACGTGAGGAAATCCTACTTCGACCTTCCAATCTACTCCGACAAGAGCTACATGAAATACTTCCAGAACGGATTCCTACATCTGGACAACACGAACGTGCTGGACACCCTCGACAAAACCCTGTACGAGATGTACCTTTGCGCAAACGTGGCTTCCACTCTGGAGATTTACAAGGACGACGTGCTAATCTGCTACGACATACTGAAGCCGGCGCGCACATTCAAAAAAGAGAAAATCGTTTTCGCGACGATGGCCGCGAAGATGCTTCAGGAACTTTTCTGAGATTGAACAGCCCTGTTTATTCAAAACATTTTAAAATATGGAGAAAAACATGAAAGTTATCGTTATCGGCTCCGGCGGAAGGGAGCACGCAATCGCCTACCGCCTTTCGCTCAGCCCAAAAATCGACGAGGTGGTCTGCGTCCCCGGAAACGGAGGAACAGAGACCGAGAGGAAATGCAGGAACGTGAAGCCCGAAGGCAAGCTCATCGAGTCCGCCGTGAAAATCGCGAAAGAAGAGAAAGTCGATTTCGCGGTGATTGGACCTGAGGATCCGCTCGCGGAGGGAATAGCTGACGCGTTCTGGAACGAGGGAATCCCGACTGTCGGCCCGAAGGCTAAAGGCGCGGCCCTCGAAGCGTCTAAGGACCTGTCCAAGGTCTTCATGCAGAAATACGGAGTCGCCTGCGCGGATTCGGCCACGTTCACCGACAAGGCGGCCGCTCTCGAATATGTGCAGAAAAAAGGCGCGCCGATTGTCGTGAAGGCGGACGGACTCGCGGCGGGAAAGGGAGTCGTGGTGGCGAAGACATTGGCTGAAGCCCTCAAAGCCGTGAACGACTTGATGGACGGAAGCGCGGTCGGCGACGCTGGAAAGAAGCTCGTTATAGAAGAATACCTGCAGGGCGTTGAAATCTCTGTTTTGGCCGCGGTCTCCGTGACCCCAGACAGTCCCGAAAAAGCGACCATAAAGCCGTTCCTTCCCGCGCGCGACCACAAGCGTCTCTTGGACGGCGCGCAGGGGCCGAACACGGGCGGAATGGGGGCGGTCTGCCCTCTCTCCGACGTCACGGAAGAGACGATGCGGCTGTTCGACGAAAGGATTCTGAAGCCGACGCTCAAGGGGCTTGTGGAGGAGAAGATGGACTACAGGGGATTCATCTTCTTCGGCTTGATGATTACGAAAGACGGCCCCAAGGCACTCGAATACAACGTCCGCCTCGGAGACCCGGAGACGCAGGCGGTACTCCCGATGATGGACTTCGACTTCGCGGACTTGTGCAAGGCGATAATGGACGGCACCCTCGACAACTTCGACATGAAGTGGAAGAGCGGCTTCCAGGTCGCGCCGGTCGTGGTTTCAGGCGGCTATCCGCTCAAATACCCGAAAGGCAAGGAAATCACGTTCGACGAAAAGAAAATATCAGACGCGGGCGCGAAGGTCTTCATAGCCGGAGCCGTGACGGACAACGGAAAACTCGTTACTTCGGGCGGAAGAGTCCTCGCCTGCTCCGCGCACGGAGAATCGTTCGACGAGGCATGGAAGAAAGCCTACGAGGCAATCGGCGGAATCAAGTTCGAGGGCGCGTTCTACAGGAAGGACATAGGTCTTCCAGGCGCGGCTGAATCGAACTAAGTTCTGACGCAGACGAAGCGACAAAAAGAGCCATGCTGGATTTTTTGGAGTCCGGCATGGCTCTTTTAAGCGCAGGTATTTCAATATGGAAAGTTCAAACGGGATATTCTATTAGGGCGAAAGTCGAGTTTTCACAGTGCAATGGCGGAACCCCGCTGGGAGCTTGTTTCTGCAACTACAGTATGCATAAACTCGACATTCGCCCTATTAATTTTTATTTCCACACTTCAATTTTCAAATCTTTGATTCGCCCCAAGTGCCGTTCGTTGTTCGTAACAAGTACTGCATCGTTTTCAAGGGCTGTAGCACCGATAAAAATGTCGTCGTCCTCAATAAGATTTCCGTCTTTTTTCAAATCAGCGTAAATTTGAGCAGAGCGTTCGTACATATCAAAATCCATCAGCACTACTTCAAAGTATGAGTGGAGAATAATTTGCAAAGCTTTCAACTTTGATGTCGCATTGGAAGCTATCAGCCCGCGTTTTAGTTCGTAATAGGTGACGACTGAAATGTATAATTCAGTGTCCTCGCGGTCAATGAGTTCTTTTAATTTTGACAGCACGGAAACATTCTTCTGCAAAAGATAGCTGATGATGTTCGTGTCGAGAAAGTATTTCATGAGAGTTCCACCGTCTTGAAGCGCAGAGGCGTTTTCATTTCTTCCCCGAATGCCTTTGCCTCGTCATCAGAAAGCAAATTAAAAAGGTCGTCCACCGCTTTTTTCTGCCGAGTTTTTCGAGCCGATTCCTCTTCTTCGTGGACTTCTTCCGCGTGGTCTGCAAGGTCTTGGAGAAATGCACGTTGTTTCTTTTTACGCTCTTCTATATCCTCCTGCTGCTCTGGAATATCGATAAACACTTTCTGCTGAGGCTTCAAATCAACAGGCTCAAGAGGTCTGACTGCCGTTCCGTCAAAATATCCTTCGATTGTCATAAACGCACCTCCAGCTCAACAAATCTACGCAAAGTATACATCGTCGCGCTCGTGCTCTCAAGCGACGGAAAAGGGCTTTTGCTCTGGAAACTGCGATAGATGCTGAAACTGTGTCTTCAACGCGCAAAGCCTTGATGAAAAAAAAATCCGTGGGACAATCACAAACATCACTTTGGATTATCCCACGGAAATTCACCAAGACAGGATTCAGCCGCTCAAACGACCTTCGTCTCTTCGATGCACTTTTGCAGCCGCATCAAGTCGCTGTCGTTCATGGAGTAGCCGTGGCGTTCCTGCATTTCTGGATTGTACGGGCGGATGTTTCCCGACGAATCAACAAACTTCGTGCCGTACTCGCGCCAGCCCACAAGCGCGCTGCCCTTTTCCGGGTAGACGGCGCGGATTCCGTTCTCGTCGGTCCAGAGCGCGGTGTCGTACAAATCAGAAATCGTGCACGAAATGAGCGCGATTGAATCCCATCTGTCAACGGAATCTTTCTTTCCGGTCCCTTGGCTTCTTCCGATGTAAATCTTGGCATTTTCGCCGCGGTTGTCCGCAGTGAAGGCACAATTTATGAACACAAAGCCCGGCCGCCCGTTCAGTGCGCGGCTCTGGAGGACGTATGCAGGCCGGTCGCTTCCACGGTTGTCGGCGATTGTGTGGATTTTGCAGTTGTCGAAAATCGCTGTGTCGCAGTAGCCCCAGATGAAATCCACGTCGCCGGAGACGAAGCAGTTCTTGAAATGCGAGAAGCCTTTCACATGAATCGTGTCCTGCCGGCTTTTGAAAATCATGTTCTCGCAGTAGAGGAAGCCTTTCTTACAGTCGAAGCAGATTGCCTCCGCCTGATTTCCGAGTGAAGCGTCGTCGCTCGTTTTGATGTGCAGATTTTCAACCGTAAAATTCAAAAGCGTCACTTTCGTGCATTTGTTTCCGAACGTGATTATCGCCCTGTTCTCGGTGTCCTTGTGGAACGCCTCGCAGTTCTCGCCCGAAAGAACGCATTTTTCGGCATCGGCATTTTCAGACTCGATTACGAGGGGATTCGGAAGATTATAGAAGATTCTTTCACGGAATGCGCCTTTGTGAGTTCCGTCGGAAAGAATCACGCGGATTTCCTCATTTTCGTCCTGAACGCTCAAGTTTCGGAAAAAATCAGGAAGGAAATCTGAAACAGAAATATTCGCTTTCATTTTTGCATTTTCTCACTTTACAGAAATCAAAAGGACGTTGCCGACTTTTCCCGGAAGCTCGCCCTTGTTTTTCGAAACGTCATCAAGCTCATACTCGTAACTGATTTCAAACGGCTTTTCAGTCACGCGATGCTTTGTGAATTCTTCGGAATTCGAATTGCTGAGCTCGGGAACATTTCCGCTTGCATACAGTTTTGAGAAAGTCGAATCTGAAAGAGAAGACTTGTCGTTGTAGCGGAGGATTTTTCCGGCGTGGCTTCCGAAATAGTTCGACTCGACGATGAAGAGCGAACCGATTCCAGGCCCCAGGCTGTAGCCGCTGTTGCCAGAAGTTCCGATGTTGTCGAAGACGTTGTTGTAGATGTGGACTTTGCAGCCGCGGCTTCTCGGCATTCTCTGAATCGCACCGTGGTAGTAGTTGTGATGGAAGGTAATCTGCCTGTCGTTCGCCTTCACGAATTTGTCGCTAGGCCCCAAGAGAGTCACCTTGTCGTGGTTCGTGAATTCGCAATAGGAGACGGTCATGTTCCTCACGGCTTTCGCGTCCAAGGCTCCGTCGTGGTTGTAGTTCCTCTCAAGGTCGCGGCAGGTTCCGTCGGAGAACGAGCAGTGGTCAATCCAGATGTTCGTAGGAACGTATGTCATCTCGCCGGTGTCCTTCCCGTCCGAGCCTTTTGTCGGCGTGCCTTCGATTGAAAGCTGGTCGGCGCTCGCCTTCTTGCTTGAGTATTTCGAGACGGAAGTGTCGTACTCGGTCGAGCCGTGCGCGTCCCAGAAAGCGATGTTCCTGATGATGATGTCGTGCCCGCTCTTTTCGTCCCTCGCCTTGATTCTCACGCCGCCGAAAGCGACTTTCGCCTTCTCCACGCCGAGAATCGTCTTGTTCGCGCCTATTTCATAAACGATGTCGCTGTGCAGCCTCTTGTGGGTCGAGGAATCGAATTCATCGTAATAAGAATGGTCCTTGTCGCTGATTTTTCCGTCGCTCAAATCGACCGTTCCCGAAAGCAGGATGACGGCCGGTTTGTCGTTTATGTCGTCGGAGCCAACGGAACCGGAAGCGATGGCGTTCGTGAAGGCCTTCCTCTTCTCTATCGGGTTCGGATAAGCCTTGTCGTCTATCACGATGACGTTCGAGGAATCTGGATAGACCATCTTGCCAACATCCGCGAAACCGAACGTGGACTCAACCGGAGAACCGAGCGTTATCTGGCACGGATTGAGGTTCGAGGAAGCTGTCAAAGTCACGGACTTGGCCTTTCTCGCTCCGAACGCAAAGGAGCCTATCAACATGACGGATGCGACAAAAAGAGTTTTTTTCATTTTTCACCACCTTTGTTGGAATATTTTTCGAAGAACTTTTTCACTTCTGAACGGTATTTTTCTGGATTCACGACATTCGCGATTGCGTGCGGAGAATCCTTTATTTGGATGTATTTGTATCTGTCCGACTGGGGATTAGCGGAAACGACGACATTCCCCAAATCTCCCCCCCTGAGTTCGCTGAAATTCCCTATGCACCTCGCAAAATTCTGCTCGGTCATCTCAATCGGGACGAATTCGTCCTCGGTTCCATGTATGAAAAGTATCGGAATCTGCTCGACTCTCTGCTTGTTGAAATCTATCGCGTCGAAAGTCGAATAGTCCTCCATTCCCACGCCGATGAATTTCCGCATCCAGTAGTCGCCGATTTCCAGCATCAAAGAAGCAGTCGGAAGTTTCTTGTCCTTTTTCAGCACCTTCCAGATTATCGCCTTTGGTGAAGTGAAGCCGCAGTCGGCCACGACACCCGAAAGATTCGGAGGCAAGTCGGGAGACCCCAGTGACATGACCGCGGTGGCGCATCCCATCGAGATTCCCTGGACGAAAAGAGGCTTGTCGCTTCCGAAAATCTCGTTGGCCTTTTTCATCCATGCGACCAAATCGAGCCGTTCCTTGACACCGAACGTGATGTATTTCCCCTCGCTCAGGCCGTGGGTCCTCTGGTACGGCAGGAGAATATTGTAGCCGAGGTCGTGGTAGAAATGCAGAAGGGAGGCGTACTCGCGAACCGGCTCGGAATGGTAGCCGTGCATGAGAACCAAAGTCCCCAAAGGCTCATCGATGCCCTCAGAATCCGCCTTGTCGAACGGCAGGGAATATGCGACCAGCTTCAAGCCGTCGTCGGACGCGATTGAGACAGTCTCAGGCTTCTTGGACTCGAACCAGGATTTCTCCTTCAAATAAGCGGAATAGAATTCCTCCGTCCCGAAATATTTCTTTATGTCCGCTTCCTTGAGATTGTACCGGGTGAAAGACGAAACAAAGACGAAAAAATAGACGGCCGCCAAATAAAGCAGGACGAGAGCCGCGATTATTCCAACCACAGCCCCCAGAGTTTTTAGATACTGTTTCATATTTTGAGTCTACCGATTTTCGGGCACATGAAACAGTATCTTTCAAAAAAGACGCTACTCAACGCTGTAGGTCTCGCCGTATTTGACGATTTGGACGTCCTTGTAGCCGTGCTCGCCGAGATACTGCTGGAAGAACATCTGCACGTCGCCTTCGCCGTGGACCAGGAAAATCTTCTTGAGCCTTGAAGTGTCGATTGCGTCGAGCCACTTCGTCATCTCCTCGTAGTCGGCGTGGGCACTGAAAGCGTTGATTGTCTCCACCGTCGCCTTCACGTCGTACTCGTCGCCCATTATCTTGACGACTTTCGCTCCGTCGCGGATTCTGCGCCCAAGAGTGTTCTCGGCCATGAATCCCACGATGAGAATCGTGTTCCTGGAGTCGGAGATGTTGTTGGCGATGTGGTGCACTATTCGGCCGGACTCGCACATTCCGTCGGCGGAAATTATGACCATCGGGCCCGCCTTCTCGTTGAGCTTCTTGGACTCCTCCACCGAGTTCACGAACGTAAGGTTCCCGAATCCGAACGGGTTCTTGTGGTGCTGCAGGAAAGCCTCGTGGACTTCCTGGCTGTAGCACTCCTGGTGCACCTGGAAGATGCTGGTGGCGTTCACCGCCATCGGGGAGTCGACATATATAGGAATAGAAGGAATCTTCTTCTGGTCGACCAGAAGGTGGAAATAGTAGACCAGCTCCTGCGTGCGCTCTATCGCGAACGACGGAATGATGATTTTTCCCTTCTTTTCCACGGCGCGGTTCACTATTTTCCGAAGCTCGTCCATGGCTACGGACGCAAGTTCGTGCCTTCTGTTTCCGTAGGTGCTCTCAAGGACGATGTAGTCCGGCGGCGGAACGTTCGTGGCGGGGTCGCGGATAATCGGCTTGAGCTTCCTTCCCAAGTCGCCCGTGTAGAGAATCCTGATTTCGTCCTTTCCCGCGCGCCTGTCAAATCCGCTCCTCCTTTCCTCGCCTGAGTACGCAGCCTGCTCTTCGGGGGTGGCCTTCCGTCTGTCGGGGTTCGAGCGGTTGTCGTCCTTCTTCCAGCCGAAAAGCTTGTTCCAGATGGAAATCTTGTCCTTGGTCGTGGACTCCTTCGGCTTTCCGTTCTCGTCGCGCTGGCCCTTTATCGTGATGTAGGCGAACGAAGAGCCGAGGATGTGGCCCGCGTCGAAGAATTCAAGCTCCACGTCCGGCGCGATGTACATTTTCCTGTTGTACGAGAGCGTGATTATCTGGTTCGTCGCCTTCAGGCAGTCCTTCTCGTCGAAGAGCGGAGTCCAAGTGAATTTCGTGCCCTTCTTCTGGGCCTGCTTCCTGAGGTACTCGGCGTCGCGCGCTTGGATTCTCGCGGAATCCATCATCACGAGGTCGGCGAGGTCGCGGGTGGCCGGGGTCGCGTAGATGTTCCCGGAATAGCCCTTCTTCACGAGCAGCGGCAGAAGCCCCACATGGTCGAAATGCGAATGGGTGAGGATGACCGACTCGATTTTGTCCACGGCTATCTCGAAATTTCTGTTCTTCTCGTCGGACTCGGCCCTTTTTCCCTGAAAAGCTCCGCAGTCAATCATGAATGAGCGTCCGTCTATCTCGAAAATGTGTTTTGAACCAGTTACTTCCTGAGCGGCTCCAAGTGAATAAAGTGTTACAGCCATAATGAACCCTCCAAAAAAAATAAAAAAAATAAAAAAAATCGATATCCAAATTCAGTTTAAAGCAAAATGGGGAATTCTCAAGAAAAAAAGACTGTGTATTATCCAAAAAAAAGCGAAATATGGAGATTTTGGAGATTTTCAATACTTGCCTAGTATCTTTTTTTCTCCGAAAATATCAGAGAGACTGAATTTTAAAAAGTCATAATTAAAGAGGACGATTTTGTACACACGAGAGATTTCACAGCTTCCAGAGAGCGTCATAAAGAATGGCAGAGCCTCGTTCGGCACATTCGACGGCTGCCCTGAAAGATTGGACATCAGAGGAATAAGGGCTCCTTTCACGGGACTTCCGCTGCCGAGGTTCCTCTCAAATTTCAGGATAAAAAGCTCAATCTCGTTCATGTTCTCCATCGGAAACTACATTGGAATCGTCGATTTTTTCGACCAGAAGCTTTTCGGGTTGGCGAAGGTCGTTTTCTGGAGCAAAGAGAACAAAAGGAAATTTTCATACAGGGAAATAATGGGTCCCAGGAGGAGAATCATACCGCACAACATGAAATGCGGATTCTGCGCGAGCTTCAGCAAGAACAGGTACATAAGGCTCAGTTGGGACCACAAGAGGAACCGCTTCTCCATGATTTTCTCGCTCAAAGGGGATTCTTCGCGTCCGTCCGCCAGGGCCGCTTTCGTCGCGTCCTACATGGACGAGAGCATGAACGAGGTATTCACAGTCGTTCCCGCGCCCACAAAGCGGAGATGCTCCGCGACATACTACGCCACGCCGTCGATTCACGGAACGCTCTCGCTTGGAAGCACCCAGAAATATCCGCAGGTCGTCATGGACGACATGGACGGGCACGCAATCTTCCAAGTGAACAGGGCATACTATCCGTTGGAATACGAATCGGAATCCGTTTTCATTTCAGGGACGACCGAGATGAACGGTTCCAAGAAAAGATTCTCGCTTGTCCTCCACTCCACACAGGAGAACCAGGTGGACGCAGACGGAATGAACAGCAACTTCCTTTTCCTCGACGGAAAGAAATCGCCGCTGCCGCAGGTGCAGATAACGCATTCGTGGGGGCTAGGGAAAAACTGGGTGATTCAAGACTTCGAGAACATGGTCGACTTGACGTTCACGCCTATTTCGAGCCAAGTGCACGACTTCTCCCTGATGATTGTGCACGAGACGACGACGACGATTTACGGAACTTTCGAGGGTGTGCTCAAAACGAAGGACAACGAAGACATAGTTCTGCACAACTTCGAGGGGCTGGTGAGAAAAGAATCTAGAAGAAGCTAGGAGAAAGAGATGGCTAAAATCGAGCAAAGTTGGGAACCGGGAACACTCGACAAGACAAGGAAAAACCTCGGAGTTCTTTCGGAAGAAGAAGCCAAGAAGATGATGAAAGTCTTGGGCGGCGAAGTTCTCCAGGAAAAATCCGCTCCGATAGACTACAAATCGCTTCCACAGAACAAAATATACGCGAAGAAGGCGGTCGGGAAATCGGCGAATGCAGGCAGCGCGGCTTCGGCGCAGCAGATTGCGACCGCGAGCGCGAAACCGAAGGTGAAGAAGCTTCCCGACATCAACGCGAAGGAGCGGCAGCTTTTCGACAAGCTGATGATGGATTCAGAGTACAAAATAAAGACGAGCTACGGAATATTCAACTTCGTCCTCAAATTCACGAAGAGCAACGAGAAGCTCAGGCGGGGATTCGTCGAATTCGATTTGGAAAAGGATTTGGAGCACCTGAACGAATTCATAATGGCGGTGAAGTCGATAATACAGATAGCCCCGGCGTCGTACAAAGAGCGGATAATGCTGGACGAAGACGAGAGGTTCGTCTTCATACGGCTCGTCGGCGGTTGGACGCTCAAGGACCTGCGCTACTACCTGAACGCGATAAAGGCGCACCCCGACAACGTGACGGTGCTCACGATGTCCGACTTCATAAAGGCCACATACAGGATGCTCCTGAAAATCTACTATCTTGGGGAGAACAGGATTCCTGCCATATTCAAGGACATCTACAACGAGCTTGCGAAATATCCGAAAATCGACAAACGAAAAATCACGGCGATGACCAAAAGCGGAATAGCGGAGTGGTTCTACGTCTACAAGAAAGTCGTGAAGGGATTGTATCCGATTTTGATGAGGCTCTGCTGCAAGCACTGCGAGGAATTCCACGATTTCTTCATCGTAAGGACCGCGGACATTCTCGGATTCCTTGAGATGACGAAGTACGACCTGATGCTCCCGAACCACAAGGCGAAGAAGCAGGAGGAAAAGAAAGAGGAGAAAAAAGAAGAGGCGGAGCAGAAGCAGGAAGAGAAGAAAGAGGAGGCTACGCAGGTCTCTCCGTATGTGAAGTCCGGCCTCAAGCTCTTGGAGCAGCTCTTCCCGCAGGCTGGATTCTCGAAGCTCGAAACCCACCCGGACATGTATCCGTATTTCCAGCCGCTCTACCAGTTCAGGGAGGGATTGAACCTGCTTTCGCCGGAGAATCCGCTCCAAGTGACGATAATCCTGCTCAGGATAACGGAGGATTTCCTCCAGGGGTGCCGGACTGCCGATTTGACGTTCCCGGACGAAGACGAGAACGACGACATGGACAAGATTTCGACCATACTCAACGAATGGGCTTTGTATCGAGAAGTCCTCTTCGAAAGGAACTACGCGAGCGTAATAAAGGAATTCTCGAACAACGAATTCTCGAATCCGGGAGACTTCAGAAAATCGCAGTACGGGCTAAAGCTCATTACTGACATGCTTTGGGAAACGAAATACTACTTCCTGCCATATTTCAACTTCCAGCAGGTCATACTCGACAAACCGAAGAACGACAACCCGTACAGGCAGTTGTGCGTGCGCGCGACGATTCTCAGGAAGTACCTCCAGAGCACTGTCAGGAAGATAGCCGCGGCGGAAAAACAGAAGGGAATCGTGGAGGGCGTCGGAAATCCGTGGGCGAAATACAAGTACGGAATCCAGACGCCGGTATCGAAGAGGCTCAACGTCATATTGGGCGCGAAAAAACCGGAGGGCGAAAGCAGAGCCACGAACGCGAACCTCCTCAAATACACTCTCTGCGTCATAGCGGTTCTCGAATGGTGGCTCAACGACAAGTCAAGCCCCGCCTACTCATACGGCGACTCCAAGCTCTACAGGGTCTCGGAGGCCGACGGCGCGCCGGAATTCTCGGTTCCGCTCTTGCAGAACCAGAACGACCTCTTCATGGAGTCGCTCAAATCCGCGATTGCGAAAAAGAGCGACGGCGCGGAGCAGCAGGCAGATTAGTCGGCCATGTTCTTGTAGGCCTCGAAATTCTCAAGCATCTCCTTGTCCTTGTTCTTGTCCAAAAGCGAGACCAGAACGGAGAAGAAGAGGCAGACGGCGAAGCCAGGAACAATCTCGTACAAGCCGAAAATCCAGTGCACGTCGCTTCCGACGTTGTGCCAGAGGACCACGGCGGCGAAGCCGGTCACAAGTCCCGCAATCGCACCCTTGGCGGTCATGTTCTTCCAGTAGAGCGCGAGAAGTACGAGAGGCCCGAAAGTCGCTCCGAATCCAGCCCATGCGTACGAAACCAAGTCGAAAATCGACGACGACGGATTGAGGGACAGAAGCAGAGCCACGAGAGCTATGAAGAATACCGTGAAGCGGCTTATGTTCAGGACAGTCTTCTCGTCTGCGTCCTTCTTTATCAAGCCCTTGTAGATGTCCTGACTGACGGCGGAAGAAGCCGCAAGAAGCTGGGAATCGGCGGTGGACATGGAGGCCGCGAGGATAGCGCAGAGGAAGATTCCAGCGATGAAGGCCGGGTACATGTTCTGCATCACGGCCGAGAAGACGGTCTCCGCGTCTCCGAAAGACGTCACATTGACGACTTTTCCCAAGAAATCCACCGGCTGCAAAACTCCAGAGCCGTCTCCGGCGCCGAGTATCGTTCCGTGGTTCAAGAGATAGGCCGTTCCAAGCGTTCCAATCAGGAAAGTTCCGACGTACGAAATCACCATCCAGACGGTTCCGATTCTGCGGGCTTTCTTCACGTCCGAGTTCGACCTGATTCCCATGAAGCGGACGATGATGTGCGGCATTCCGAAGTACCCAAGCCCCCAAGCGAGGGCAGAGACAATCGACATTCCCTTGTAGTCAGAATTCGCTCCGAACGCGCTCTTCAAAGCCTCGCCGAAGTTGCCCGCCAGAGCCTGAGAGTCGAACGCCCTCACGGCATCAATCGCCTGGGAAGGGCCGCCGAGGGAGATGACCGCGATTGAGGCAGATATGACGAACGCGACGAAAATCAGAGTCCCCTGCACGAAATCGGTAGTGCAGACCGCGGTGTAGCCTCCGGTTATCGTGTAGCAGAGAATCACGACAAGGCCAATCGCCAGACCTGCGTGGTAAGGGAGACCAAAGACAGAGTTGAAGAGCTTGGCGCAGGCGACGAATCCCGAAGCGGTGTAAATCGTGAAGAAGAAGACGATGAGGAGGACGGAAACGACCGAGAGAATGTGGGTCTTGTCCTTGAACCTGTTCGTGAAGAATTCGGGAATCGTGATGGAGTCCCCGAACGAGATGGAACATTTCCTGAGCGGCTTCGCGACGAAGAGCCAGTTCAGGTAGGTTCCGATTATGAGTCCGAGAGCAGTCCAGAAAGTCTCCTTCACGCCGCCGAGGTAGCAGAGCCCCGGAAGCCCCATCAAAAGCCACGCGGAAGAGTCGGAAGCCTCCGCGGAGAGAGCCGTGACCCACGGCCCCACTTTCCTTCCGCCAAGGAAGAAGTCCGAGGCGCTGTTGTTCTTGTTCGCGCTTCGCAGTCCGATGTAAACCATCATTCCGAGATAGAGCACGAACGCGATGATTTTCGCAATCATTGCTGAATCCATTTTTGTCTCCAATTTTTTTTGTTTTGCCTAAAAAAGCTTCTCTCCAAGAAGACGGGCGACCAAATCCACGGCGAAGCTGGCGGTCTGGTTGCGGACGTCGAGGACTGGATTGACCTCCACGATTTCAGCCGATTTCACAAGCCCGGAATCGCACATCTCTTCCATTAAAAGCAGCGCCTCCCTGTTAGTCATTCCGGCGGGAAGCTGGTAGCCGGTTCCGGGCGCGTACATCGGGTCCAGGCAGTCCATGTCGAACGAAACGTGGACCGCGTCCACATTGCGCTTGAAGAACGCGAGCACCTGGCGCACGACCTCGTTGAAGCCCTGGCGGTCGATGTCCGTCATGGTGAAGGCCGTCACTCCGGCTTCCTTCATCAACTTCTTCTCGCCCTCGTCCAAGTCGCGGAGTCCCACATAGCAGACGTTGTGCGGGTCCACCTTGCGCCCTGCGAAATAAAGGTCCGTCAGTTCCGGGATTCCGTAGCCGCATGAAGCCGACATGCATTCCCCGTGGATGTTGCCGCTGGGGGAAGTCTCCGTCGTGTTGAAGTCTCCGTGCGCGTCCACATAGAGGACGCCGAATTTGGTGCCGGTCTTTTTGTAGGCGGCGGCAAGTCCCGCAAGCGTTCCGAGAGCTATCGAGTGGTCGCCTCCGAGTACGAGAGGAAAGTCGCCGGAAGAGCTGGCTCGCTCGACTTCCTCGGCAAGGTAGGTGTTCGCCTTCACAATCGGCTTCAAGTACTTGGCTTTCGGGTTTCCAATCGCCTCGTATTCCTGGGGGTTTATCTGGATTGGCGAAAAATACTTTTCGATTTTGTGGCCAAGCCCCTCAAGCCTCTCCTTGATTCCGGCCAAGCGGATTGCCGACGGCCCCATGTCCGAACCGTGGCGAGACGCGCCAAAATCCAGCGGCATCTCAAGAATGTGTATGTTCATAGCATTCTCCCTGTTCAATTTTTTTCTCAACAAATGCAGTGTCCATAAAACGCCGCTATAGAATCGCGTTCAAGAACTGCTGCAGCCTCTCGGATTTGGGGTTCTCGAAAATCTCGTCGGGAGTCCCCTGCTCCGCAATCTTCCCCCCGTCCATGAAGAGGACTCGGGTCGCGACCTCCCGCGCGAAGCCCATCTCGTGGGTTACGCAAATCATCGTCATCCCCTCGGAAGCAAGCTCCTTCATCAAGTTCAAGACCTCGCCGACCATCTCGGGGTCCAAAGCGGAAGTCGGCTCGTCGAAGAGAATCACGTCCGGGTTCATGGCGAGGCTCCTGACGATGGCGATGCGCTGCTTCTGCCCGCCGGAAAGGCTCGACGGATACGCATCCGCCTTGTCCAGAAGCCCGATTCTGTCCAGAAGCTCTCGCGCCTTTTTGTCGGCCGCGTCCTTCGTCATCTTCTTGAGCATCACAGGTGCGAGCGTTATGTTCTGCAGCACCGTCAAATGCGGAAAAAGGTTGAAGTGCTGGAACACCATGCCCATCTTCTGCCTGATTCCGTTTATGTCGGTCTTTTTGTCGAGGATGTTCCTGCCCTCGAAAAGGATTTCGCCGGAAGTCGCAGTCTCCAAAAGATTCAGACAGCGGAGGAAAGTCGATTTTCCGCTTCCGCTCGGCCCGATTATGACGATTTTCTCGCCCTTCTCTATTTTCTCGGAGATTCCGTTCAGGACGACAAAACCGTCGTCGAACTTCTTCACAAGATTTTTCACTTCAATCATTTTCTGTCCGCCTTTGCAAGTCTTTTTTCACCGAGCGCGAAGAGCTTCGTGAGTCCGAAAGTGAGCACCAGATAGATTGCGGCGCACGAAAGGAGAGGAATCCACGCGTTGTATGTGGCGTTCCTTATGTTGTCGCAGGCCTTCTGCAAGTCCACGACGGCGATGAAGCTCGCCACGGACGTCTCCTTTATGAGCGCGATGAATTCCGAAGTGTATGTCGGAAGGACTGTGCGCACAGCCTGCGGAAGGATGATTTTCCACATCGTCTGCGCCCACGAAAGTCCGAGAGAGCGTCCGGCCTCCATCTGTCCCTTGTCCACGCCCTGAATGCCGGCACGGAAAATCTCTGTGCAGTACGCCCCGGAGTTTATTCCGAAAGCGATGACCGCGACGAAAATCGTGTTCGACACGCCGAGCGGGGAGAAGACGACGAAGTAAAAAATCATCAGCTGGGTCGCCATCGGGATTCCGCGGATGACAGTGGTGTAGACTCCCGCGACGGCCTTCAGCACTTTCGACTTTGAAATCTTGAAAAGGGCGAAAACACATCCGAGCACAGTACCAATCGCAATCGCGCACATGGCGATGAGCAATGTCGTGCCCAAACCGCGGGGGATGAGAATCCATCGGCCGTGGTCTATCATTGTAGAATAAAACTCGTTAATCACTTTTCCACCCCTTCAAAAAAATCACCTTACTTTCTTACGATGATTACCTGGTTCGAAGTGTAGTACGGCTCGGAGAAATCCACGTTCTTCCTTCTTTCGTCGGTGGCGGTCATTCCAGAGGCGATGAAGTCAATGGCGTCGGACTGCAATGCCGCGATGAGGCCGTCGAAGTTCATGTCGACAATCTGGAGTTTCGCGCCGAAGTCGTTCGCGATGAGAGTCGAAAGGGAAACGTCGAAGCCGACGACATCTGCTCCCTCAGAATACTCGAACGGAGGGAACGAAGCGTTCGTGCCCATCTTGAGCACCTTGTCGGACTCGATTCCGTCGATTTTCGGAACCACGACGCCAGACTCGGACGGCATGATGAACGACTTCACGAGAGTGTCGTAGTTTCCGTCGTTCTTGATTCTTGCGATTGTTGAGTTGATTGAGTCGAGAAGAGCCTTGTTCCCCTTCTTCACCGCTATCGCATAGTCCTCGGACACGAACTTGTCCTGGACGATTTTGAGGCTGTCGTTCCTCTTGACGATTTCCAACGCAGGAAGCTCGTCGAGCACAATCGCGTCGATGGCTCCATTCTTCAAAGCCAGCGAAGCGTCGATTCCCGACTTGAACGACTGGACTTTCGCATCCTTCACATCGCCGACATAGACTTCGCCGGTCGTACCTGCCTGAACTCCGATTGTCTTTCCTTCCAAATCGGCGGCGGAGTTGATTTCCACAGTCTTCTTCTCGTTGCAGCCGAAAAGCGCGAACGTCAACGCCACTGCAGCAGCCGCAAAAATTGTTCTTTTCATTTGTGTTTTACCTCTAAACAAAAAATTTTATCCATCGAATTTATCACAATGTTCAAATAGTTGAAATTTGCGGAGGCCTGCAAAAAGCAGATATTTGCCACGCAAGCGACAATTTCCGTGAAAGTTTCTATAATATGAGTCACATTTTTCATTTATAATATGGAGGAAAAGATGAAAAAATTATTGCTCGCGGGAATAGCGGCACTCTCCGTGCTCGCCGTTTCCTCATGCCACAAGGCTGAGACCACAGGCAAGGCTCTGGCTTCTGGAGAATCGGCGCTCGACGCTGCGACAACCGCAAACGAGAAAGTCGAGAAAGTAGACGCAATCACGGATATCGGAAAGGTCAAGGGAACGAGGATTTTCGTTGTCGGTGACTCTACCTTGAGTGCGTTCAACGACCCATACTACTATCCGCGCTACGGATACGGAACGAAGATTCAGGACTACTTGGACGCTGACAAAGCGACTGTAATCAACCTCGCCATGTCGGGCCGCTCTTCAAAGAGCTTCACCACAGAGAAGAACTACGAGACCCTCAAGAAGAACATCAAAAAGGGCGACTACCTCATCATCGGTTTCGGCCACAACGACGAGAAATCGGAGGAAGCCCGCTACACGAACCCGAACGGAACAAAAGAGGAAGCAGGCTCTTTCAAGAACTCCCTCTATACTAACTACGTCAAGCTCGCACAGGACAAGAAGGCGACTCCGGTCCTCTGCACTCCAATCGTCCGCCGCGCACCAGGCAAGGCTTACGAAGGCTCTGTCGTCCACATCACAAAGGACGTGGCAGGATTCCCTGGCGGAGACTATCCGAAGGCAATCCGCGAACTCGGAGCCGAGACGAACACGACCGTCATCGATTTGACACAGGTCACGAAGGACCGCTACGAGCAGCTCGCGAACGACAAGGAGACCGCGAAGTTCCACGCGCAGCTCACATACAAGCCGGCTTCTACCGACAACACGCACTTGAACACTTACGGAGCTTCCGTAATCGCATACGATGTCGTCACAGCCCTCAGGGACGCAGACGCCAAATTCGCAAAATTCGTCAAAGACGGAATCACGGCTCCGACAGAGGACATCCTCGTGAAGAACCCTGACTATATCGTTCCGAAATACGCGGAATTCAACCCGGCCGAGGACGCTTCTGTCCTTTGGACAACGACGGCTCCTTGGTACGCCACCGTCTTCGGAGACTGCGGTGGAGAAGAGAAGCTTCAGGACCCGGCGAACTACAATGTCGAAGAGAAGGACGGAAAGGTCACGATGCACTCAGGCACAGTCGACGGAGACAAGTCCGTTGGAAAAATCGCGGCAGCGTCCGACGGAATCATGTTCTACTTCCAGAAGCTCCCAATCGACAAGGACTTCACACTCAAGGCGAAGGCTAAAGTCCTCTACCTCAACGGAAACAACAACCAGGTCTCGTTCGGCTTGATGGTCCGCGACGACGTGTACATCGACAAATACGACAACTCAATCAACTCAGACTACGTTGCGGCCGGCCCTCTCAAGCTCGCCAACAACGAGGACTACTCTTCAAGCTGGATGAGGCAGAACGCCACGTTGAACGAGACACACAACGCCGGACAGCCGAAGCCTGCCGCGGGCGACGTCATCGACCTCTCAATCACAAAGAAGGGCAACGTCTACACGACACAGTTCGGAAAGGACACTGCCGAGTACACAATCGACTTGAAGTCAGTCGACCCGAACGTAATCTACGCCGGATTGTTCACTGTAAGAAGCGCGTACATCGAGTTCAGCGACATCTCTTTGGAATAGGTCGCTCGTAGCTCTGCATTGTAAAATGCATTGGGCATTGGCACGAGCGATGCACAGAACGCACTTTCGTGCGTTCTGTCACTGGTAGGTGAAAACGGCAGGCACTTCAATTAAAAAAGTGCCTGCCGTTTTTTTTGTGCAAATCGCAAAACTTTATCTTAAATATCACCGATAATTTAGGTCGGCGCGACCAATAGGAATTCTCACGAGTTCTGAAAAATTGGCGGTTAGCCTTTCTAGCTCTAGTGGCGAGTAGCCGTATGGCGAAAGCTAGAAAAAAGCTGGGAGGGTGTGCGGTGACCAGAATCGTTTTGATTTTTGCGATAGCTGCGGTGCTTTTTGCACTCGGTTATCCGGCCTGGTAACCACACCTCTTCTCACACAAAGTGTGAAAGAGCAAAAAAAAATAACCGCCTAGTCCTGAACTACTAAGGCGGTAAGTGCTCGAAAGAGCATTTGCATTTGGTAATGAAGGCTAACCGTAATTTTGGTCGTGCTTTCTTTTTGTATTTTAGTCCGCCGCCCGCCCTTTGTCAAATCCAGCACGCGGCGGAAAGCTATTTCACGAGCGTGTAAATAGTGCCTGAGTCTGAGCTTTGTTCAAGCTCGTAAGTCGTGCCCGTTTTGATAACATCGGGCACTCCGTCTGGAATCTCTGTGAACGTGAGCGTCACCTTGCAGCCGCTTGTCCCGGTTCCTTCCGTGGTGTACGTTCCTGTTACTGTGCCGAGTTTTGTAGCAAAATCTCCACTAACTTCTGTTAAATCGTACATGTTCCCGCTGAATGTTTTCGCTTCGGTGTTGAACGAGAGAGGGTAGTCGTATTCGTATCTCTTCTCGGAGTTGGAAAGGCCAATATCCTCAAGGCTAATAGATACATGAGTGTACTCCGATGTAAGCTCGCTTTCTTCAAAGTGTTTTCTAAAATAGCACGCAGTCGGAAGATTTCCGTCGAAGTAGTCTTCAAGCTTGAGAGAGCCGTCATCGTCTATCGTGTATTTGTTCACTTCGAGCGTGGAAAATTCTTGCTTGATAAATTCACTGAATCGTTCTATTGCGTCCTCGGATATGCTCTCACCATATTCCTCCACCTCTTCTTTTAGTTGCTCTTTGTATTCCTCAACGCTTGACCACGAAAACGTCTTTCCATCGTCCGTCATGCTATCGGACTGAAGCGCGAGGTAGAGGAGATTCTGGTTCGCGTCGTAGGAATACTTGAATGTTTCAATCTCTGTGTAATCGGTTCTGCTATATGTATACGTCGCTGTCGTGTCGGTGAACTTCCATGAGCATGTCGACCCCTCTTCATCGTTTTCAATCTGCCACGTCTTTCCTTTGAGCGGGTTCTCGCCCACGCTTTCGGGCAATGTCGCGTAGACCGTTCCGTTTTTGCCGTCGTCGTCCTCGTCGTCGGAGCAGGACGAAAAGAGCGCAGTCGTCGCAAGGAGCGCGGCGGCAGAGAGGGCTGCAAGGATTTTCTTTGAGAGTTTCATGTTTTTTCCTCCGTTTGGTGTTGTCGTTTTGGCTGAAATTCAAGAAGTTTTCAGTTAAAACAACTATATAAAAAAAGTAGACGGACAAGGCGAAGCCTGGATCCGTTTCTGGACACGAGGATAAAACATTTGGATATCAAATCGTGATAGTGTGTGGGGGAAGTGATGAGAGAAAGGATGAACAGCCTTTTTCAAAATCTGTGGATTTTTGCGGGAAAGTCCGATATATTTAGAAAAGAAGCACAGCCACGGGAACGCTCCAACGTTCCCCCGGAATTACGGTTGGTCTTCGTATTGTTGGTTAGAAACCGCCAAGTTTGAAAGACTTAGGCGGTTCTTTTTTTACCCTTTACTTTTTGAGGTAAGAGAGTACTGCAACAATTGCGCTTACGACGGACGCAAGACAACTCACGACCGCAATGCAAAGCATCAAATCCATTGCAGACCTCCTCAAATTCGGATTCCGCCGCATTCCTGCGCCGGTAGAGTTTGAAGAGCAACCGCCAATTCCTTCGGAAATTTTCCTATGACTGTGCGTTTTTATTTTCGGATTTTTTTTCTGAGAATTTGAGGTGCGCTTTTTTGTTGTCGTCTGCGCAACCGGGAAAATGTAGAAAGAAAGGGACCACCCCGACAGTGGACGCGGTTGGAATTACATGGCAGCGGCTCGCAAAAACCTTTCATCTCTCCCACAATCTCCGCTTCCGGCATGTCCTTTTTGAAGCCGTACGCCGCCATGACCGCCTTGTCGTTCTCGCGGTGGGCTTTGCGGAGTTGCAGAAGTCAGCTGATTTTTCCGACAATATAAATCGGCGCAACCAATAGGGACTTTTGCGGGTTCCGACAAGTTGGCGGTTAGCCTTTCTGGCTCTAGTGGCGAGTAGCCGTATGGCAAAAGCTAGAAAAAGCTGGGAGGGTGTGCGGTGACCAGAATCTTCATGATTTTCGTGATAATCGTGGTGCTCATGTCGCTCGGTTATCAGGCTTGGTAAACCCACCTCTTCGCACCTAAACGTGTGAGAGCAAAAAAATAGCCGCCTAGACTTCCACTCTAAGCGGCGTACCCGAAAGGGTATAACACTATGTGATGAAGGCTAACCGTAATTTTGGTTGCGCTTTCTTTTTGTATTCTAGTCTGCCGCCCGCCCTTTGTCAAATCCAGCACGTAGCGGAAAGCTATTTCACGAACGTGTAAGTAGTGCCTGAGCTTGAGTCTTGTTCAAGCTCGTAAGCCGTGTTCGTTTTGATTAAAGCGGGCACGCCGTCCGGCAGCGATGTGAACGTGAGCGTCACCTTGCAGCCGCTTGTCCCGGTGCCTTCCGTGGTGTAATTTCCTTTTACAGTGCCGAGTTTTGTAGTGTCGTCCCAATCTTCGCCTTCTGGTCTTTTCCAAGAGTACATGTTTCCGCTGAATGTTTTCGCTTCGCTGTTGAACGAGAGATCATAGTAGTAGCGGTAGTCGGTACGGTCGGAGTCTTCAAGCCTAATCTGGTCAAGTAAAATACTTCCACTAGTGTACTCTGACGGAAGCTCGCTTTCGCCAAAGTCTTTGTAAAAACTGCATTTTGTCGGAAGATTTCCGTCGAAGTAGTCTTCAAGCTTGAGAGAGTCGTCTTCGCCTATCGTGTATTTTTTCACTTCGCGCGTGGAAAATACTTGCTTGCAATATTCAAGTTCGATTTCTAGGTCCACATCGGACAAGCTCTCTCCATATTTCTCAGCCTCTTTTTTGATTAGCTCTTCGTATTCCTCCACGCTTGACCACGAAGTCGTCTCCCCATCTTCCGTCCAGCTCTCGGACTGGAATGCGAGGTAGAGGAGATTCTGGTTCGCGTCGTAGGAATACTTGTATGTTTCAATCTCTGTGTAATCGGTTTTGCTTTCAGTAGTATATGTCGCTGTCGTTTTGTCGAACGACCATGAGTATGTCTCATCGTCCTCAGTAATCTGCCACGTCTTTCCTTTGAGCTGGTTCTCGCCTACGCTTTCGGGCAGTGTCACATACGCCGTTCCGTTTTTGTCGTCGTCCTCGTCGTCGGAGCAGGACGCGAAGAGCGCGGCGGCAGAGAGGGCTGCAAGGATTTTCTTTGAGAGTTTCATGTTTTTTCCTCCGTTTGGTGTTGTCGTTTTTGCTGAAATTCAAGTAGTTTTCAGTTAAAAACACTATATAAAAAAAAGTATACGGACAAGGCGGAGCCTGGAGCCGCATCTAGACACGAGGATAAAGCATTTGGGTATCAAATTGTGATAGTGAGTGTGGGGAAAAATGATGAGAGAAAGGATGAATAGCCTTTTTCAAAATCTGTGGATTTTTGCGGGAAAGTCCGATATATTTAGAAAAGAAGCACAGCCACGGGAACGCAGCGAACGTTCCCCCGGAATTACGGTTGGTCTTCGTCCAATTGTTAATGTCCCTTGGGACACTGCCGCTTGGTATTTCGGACTAGGCGGCTATTTTTTGCTCCTCTTGCTTTTTGTGCGAAGAGAGGTGCGTTCTACCAGACTTGATAACCGACTGTGAACAGGACGATTATCGCAAAAATCAAAACGATTTTCTGTACTGACACCGCACGCCTCCCAAACTTGAAATATGCCTCCGCCTTACGGCGTGACACTAGAGCTGGAAGACCCACCGCCAATTCCTTCGGAAATTTTCCTATGACTGTGCGTTTTTATTTTCGGATTTTTTTTCTGAGAATTTGAGGTGCGCTTTTTTGTTGTCGTCTGCGCAACCGGGAAAATGTAGAAAGAAAGGAACCAACCCGACAGTTGACGCGGTTGAAATCTGTTGTATTCTTGTCTTTCCGCTAAACTCTGTGAAATCGCTTCGTTTTTCATTAAACTGAAAAGCATTATGAAAGCATCTAAATTTTACATTTCGACACTTCGCGAGGCTCCGTCAGAGGCGGTAATCGCAAGCCACAAGCTCATGCTCAGGGCTGGAATCACAAGAAAACTTGGAAACGGACTTTATACATATCTGCCGCTCGGCGTCCGCTCGCTCTACAAACTTGAGAACATCATCAGGGAAGAACTTGAATCAACTGCCAACGCTCTTGAATTCAAACCGACCGTCATCGTTCCGGGCGACTTGTGGAAGGAGTCTGGAAGATGGGAGACGATGGGGCCGCAGATGCTCAAGGCGAAGAACAGGGGTGAGCAGGACATGGTCGTCTCCCCCACGGCCGAGGAAGCGTACACGGCAATCGTCCGCGACGGATTGGACTCTTACAAGCAGCTTCCTGTGAACCTCTACCAGATAAACACGAAGTACCGCGATGAAATCAGACCCCGCTACGGCGTGATGCGCGGCCGCGAGTTCATCATGATGGACGGCTACACGATGAACGCGGACGACGCTTCATTGGACGAGTGCTACAACGACTACGAGAAAGCGTACTTCAAAATCTTCAAGCGCCTCGGTCTCAAAATCATTCCGGTGCGCGCGGATTCAGGAGCGATGGGCGGCTCAGGCTCGGAGGAATTCATGGTCGAGTCCCCAATCGGAGACGACACGCTCATCATCTGCCCGAACGGAGATTACGCCGCCAACGTGGAGAAGGCGGCCTGCAAGGCTGACGAATCGGTGAACAAGAAGGGCGAGAAGGTCGCGAAAACGGACAAGGCAATCGAGGAGGTCGCCACTCCGAACGTCTTCTCAATCGAGGACATGGAGAAATTCTTCGACGAGTCCCCGAAAATGTTCATCAAGGCGCTGGTCTATCGCGTAATCAACTCCCAGCTCGACCTTTCCAAGGCGACTGGTGCTGAGAACTGGAAACAGGTGAAGGACCCGGCGGGCGACTATTATCCGATTTCGTATGCCTGCGTCCTCATACGCGCCGACCTCGACGTGAACGAAGCCAAGCTCGCTTCCACGCTCAAGGCATCGGAAGTCGTCCTCGCAGAAGCCGACGAAATCCTCCAGATTGCCGGCGCGCCGCACGGATTCGTGGGACCTGTCACAGTGAAGGCTCCCCTCATCGTCGATTATTCCGTAGTCGAGAACGGAGAGGCTAAAATGCACGACGCAATCGCCGGAAGCGGAAAGGACGGATTCCACATCAGGCACGTTGAGCCGATGAGGGATTTCGTTCCGTTCATCAACGCCGACGTCCGCACTGTGAAAGAGGGCGATTTCTGCCCGATTTGCGGCGGAAAATTCTATTCGACAAAGGGAAACGAGCTCGGGCACATCTTCAAGCTCGGCCACAAGTACACGCACTCCATGCACGTCACTTTCCTCGGACAGAACGGAAAGCCGACAGAGCCTACGATGGGCTGCTACGGAATCGGCGTGGACAGGACTTTGGCTTCGATTATCGAGAACAACAACGACGAGAAGGGAATCATCTGGCCGATGTCTGTCGCGCCGTTCCAGGTCTGTGTCGTTCCAATCAAGTATGATGGAAAAATGAAGGAAGTCGCCGACAAAATCTACGACGAATTGCAGAAGGCCGGAATCGAAGTTCTCCTCGACGACAGGAACGAGCGTCCGGGCGTGAAGTTCGCCGATATGGAACTCATCGGAATCCCGCTCAGAATCACCGTTGGCGACAAGAACCTCCCGAACGTGGAGTTCAAGCCGCGCGCCGCCGAGAAAGCCGATTTGGTTTCAGTTGAAGATTCAATCAGCAAGGCGGTCGAATTTGTCAAATCCGAGTTGGCGAAATTGAACGCATAGGTTGAAGGTTTATGAAAAAATACATCGCATCACTTTTTTTGCTTCTGGCCTCTGTCTCTGTTTTCGCCCTTCCTGGCGTTCAGCAGTCGATTCCAGACCAGAGCGGGCAGTTCGTCTACTACAGGGACTCTTCGTTCGAGCGCGAATCCTACGTCGGAATCATCTACTTTGACGAATCGACATACGGGCTTCGGTACTACGCGCCCGCGACCGACAAGCAGGCGGAGGTCAAGCTCCAGTTCTACTTCACGCTGGACACGGAGAAGGCAGCCTCAAAGGGGATAATCGAATTCACCGGCGAGACTCCGCCGGACCCGTTCCCGAAGTCGCAGGACGAGACCGACATCGTGAACTATCTCCACGACATCGCCTACGAGATGTTCCCGAAAAGGATATTTTTGGGAGAGTTGAAGGAGAAGACTTCCTCCGACGAGACCTACAGCCAGTTCGGCGGCCGTGTGAGCATGGAATACGACCCGATAATCCCTGTCCTCAACTTGAACAGAATCGTCACTTCCGACGGCAAGGTCGCCTTCTACGCCGTGACGGGGGGCCGCCTGGTCGACTCCTCCGACACAAGTTTCTCCGAGTTCAAGGGAATCCCCGCGAAAGTGGAGTATGGTTCCGCCTCGAAAGTCAAGAAGGGAAAGCCGAGCGAAATGCAGGTTGAGAACGAGGGCTTGAAAACACAGTCCTTCCAGCTCGACTCCAACTGGGAGCAGAAGTCCGCCGCCAGCTGGATGCTCGGAAGCGTCTCCGCCGTTACCGTGGCGGCTTTGCCGATAAGCGGCGCGCAGAAGGACACTCTGATTCGGATGCTCGTGCTCGGAAGGGACCACTCGTACTCTGACTGGACAAAGCTCAAGATTTCCGACAAAAACGGAAAAATCGAACTCGACCAGATTTTCTACGACTCATCGTCA
>FLNX01005013.1_pt1 | contig 119105 bp, 109 predicted proteins | sample 1140341 | NCBI WGS metagenome assembly FLNX01 (sample SAMEA3878208, study PRJEB12797) | bioreactor metagenome | biome: Moose rumen | place: Sweden | collected 2011-10
AAGTTCTTCAACCGCATTTGGTCGAAGCAATTGAAGAGACTATATGGATTATACACTCCTTCGGATTTACCCGAAAAATGGTAGCCGTCGTATTGTGTTTTAAGTTTTTGGTGCATCTCCTCATGCGAGCATTCGTATTCCTCGGCCAGCATGTCGATATCGTCTTTCAGCACCGTTGTCAGCTCGGTCTCCGTGATGCCGCAGATGGCGGAGTATTGCGGAACCATCGAGACATTCTTGATATTGTTCAGCGTGGAGAAGATGCTCAGCTGGCTGAACTTCGTGATGCCGGTGAGGAAGCAGAAGCGTATCATAGCCTCGCATGCCTTCAGCGGCTGGTAGAACTCCTGCATCACCTTGCGCATGGCGTCGAGGTTCTCGCGCTCGTGCATCACCTCCAACAGCGGCGCGTCGTACTCGTCGATAAGCACCACCACCTGGCTGCCACATTCTTCATACAGGCGTCGTATCAGGCTTGCGAACTTCTCTCCGGGAAGTTTGTTGTCTTCAGTGGTGTAAGGTGGCATCAGCTCGCTCATGTACAACTTCAGGTAACGTTGCAGGTTGTCCGCATCGCCTTTGTTCTTTGCGGTACTCATGTCGAGGTGTATCACCGGATACTGCCGCCATTCCTGCTCCAACTCCATGATTTTCAGCCCCTCGAACAGGTCGCGACGCCCCTCGAAATACGACTTCAGTGTCGTCGTGAGCAGCGACTTGCCGAAACGGCGGGGCCGGCTGAGGAAGGTGTATTTAACTGAATTGGCTAATTGCCACACCAAATCGGTCTTGTCAACATAGACATAACCGCCCTTCCGTATCTCTGAAAAGGTCTGTATCCCTATCGGGTATCTGCGACGCTGAGTGTTCATATACATACATTTTTCAAATTGCAAATATACATTTTTTTCGCATTCGGCAAAGTCCAATAAAAAATACTTTTCCAGCATCTCGAAAAACAGATAGCTGAGGTCATTCATGACGGCTGTTGGTGCCTGCCTTGACGAACCTGCGAGGATGCCGTGTTTTTTTAAAACACCCCCGGTATCCTTATCCATTCGCGTGCCTCGGCGCAAGTGCGCTCCACGTCTTCCACTGTCTTCGGGATCGGCTTGCCGAGGATTCTGTTGCCTGTTTCGGTGATGAGGAGATCATCCTCGATGCGGATGCCGCCGAAGTCTTTGAATGACTCGAGTTTGTCGTAGTTGATGAAGTCCTTGTGTTTGCCTTCGGCTTTCCAGATGTCTATCAAGGTCGGGATGAAGTAGATGCCCGGTTCGTCGGTGACCACGAAGCCCGGTTTGAGCACCTTGCCGCAGCGGAGGCAACTGAAGCCTTGCTGTGTGGAGCGTGGGGTCTCTTTGTTATATCCCACGTTGGTCTCACCGAGACCTTCCATGTCGTGCACGTCCATGCCGAGCATGTGGCCGAGGCCGTGAGGCTGGAAGAGGTAATGCGCTCCTGCCGCCAGAGCGTCGTCAACGTTGCCTTTCATCAGGCCGATGCCCTGCAGACCCTCGATGAGGGTGCGTGCCGCGAGTTTGTGCATCTCCATGTAACGGATGCCCGGCTTGGTTTGTTTTGCTACTTCCATGTTGGCTTTCAGCACTATCTCATACACGTCGCGCTGACGGCTGTTGAATTTGCCGCCGACAGGTGTGGTGCGTGTGAAGTCGCTGTCGAGGTAGTTGAATGTCTCCGCGCCGCAGTCGCAGACCATCATCCGGCCTTCTTTCAGCACGTTGCCGTGATAATGGTTGTGCAGCGTCTGCCCGTCCATGCTCACGATGTTAGGGAACGAGATGCCGCAACCTCTTGCTATGGCGATGCCTTCGATGGTGCCACTGATTTCTTGTTCAATGACGCCGGGCTTACACATCTTCATGGCAGTGGTGTGCATGTAATAAGCAGTGTCGGCAGCGTATTCCATCTCTTTGATTTCGATGTCGCTCTTTATCTCGCGCAGGCTCACAATAGCCTCGATGAGCAGCTGGCTTACGTGGTTTTTCACCTCGCTGATGCAGATGTCCATGAAATTGGCTATCTTGATGGTGGTGTCGCCACGGTAGGTTGGGGTGAGGTGTATCATGCGGCCTTTCTCCATCTGCTCGCGGATGTATTCCGGAAAACGGTTGATGTCGCGGCAGTCTCTGATGCCAATCATGTCGCCCTGCTCCTGCAACGACGGCAGCGGACCGCACCATATCACGTCGTCGATGGTCACTTCCTGACCGAAGAGGATCTCCTCGCCGCTCTCGAAGTCGATTACACCCACCAAATCGGGATGGTTCAACCCGAAGAAATAGGCGAAGTTGCTGTCCTGACGGTAATGATAGGTGTTGTCGGGGTAGTTCATCGCCGCCTCGTCGTTTGCTACGAATATTGCTAACCCTTTGTTCATCAGCTTTTTCAAGGCTGCTCTGTTTTTTACATAAAAGTCTTTTGTGAACATAATATCTGATTTTAAATTGTTTTCAATATATTGATTTGCAAAGATAAAAAAAAGACGCCAAATTATGACGTCTTTTATAAGGAATTTTTTAAAAATTTACATAAAGATGTATCTCAAGATGAACAAAATGGCCAAAATCCACATCGTGACGCTGATTTTCCGGATGTATTCTCTCTTGAAGATGCCGCAGATGGCGTTGAGTACAACGTATGAAATCATACCGAGCATGATGCCGTCGGAGATGCTGTATGCCAAGGGCATTAACAATGCGGTGATGAATGCCGGGATTGATTCCGAGTAATTGTCCCATTCGATGTCTTTCAGCGGGGCTGCCATCATGACACCGACGATGACGAGCACCGGACCTGTGGCGGCGTTGGGGATGGCGAGGAATAATGGCGAGAAGAACATCGCGAGGATGAAACACACCGCTATGGTGAAGGCTGTGAGACCTGAGCGACCGCCCTCGGCCACGCCCGACGCACTCTCGATGTATGTCGTCGTGGTTGAGGTGCCGAGGCATGCACCCGCTGTGGTGGCGATGGCATCGGCCATCAAAATCTTGCTCACACCGTCAACATTGCCGTCTTTGTCAACCATGTTGGCCTTCACCGACACGCCCACTACGGTGCCGATGGTGTCGAACATATCGATGAAGAGGAAAGTGAACACCACAATCAGCATATCTAAGGTGAAGATATGACTCCACTCGAACTGGCAGAAGATGGGTGCCACTGAAGGCACACTCGACACCACGCCGTTGTAATGCGTCACCCCCATGGGTATGCCTATGATGGTGGTGGCAAGGATGCCGATGAGCATGCCGCCTCTCACCTTGAGGATGACGAGCACTCCGGTGATGAAGAATCCGATGAGGGTGAGTATCGACGACGTCGAGCTGAGGTCGCCGAGAGCCACGTCGGTGGCGGGGTTGTCAACGATGATGCCGGCGTTGCGCAAGCCGATGAAAGCTATGTACAATCCGATGCCGGCTCCGATGGCTTTCTTCAAGGTCGGCGGGATGGCGTTGACTATAAGCTCACGTATGTTGGTGATTGTCAACAAGATAAAGATGATGCCCTCGATGAGGATGGCTGTCAGCGCAAACTGCCAGCTGTAGCCCATGCCGAGACATACGGTGAACACGAAGAAGGCGTTCAAGCCCATGCCGGGGGCCAGTCCGAAAGGCTTCTTGGCGTATAATGCCATGACTAAGGTGCCGATGATGGCGGCGCCTGCCGTGGCGGTGAACACAGCGTCAGTGGGCATGGGGTTGTCGCCACCAGCCAAACGCGCTGAAGATGCCGGGGTTGACAGCCAAAATGTAGGCCATCGTCAAAAACGTGGTGATGCCTGCCAAAACCTCCGTCTTGACATTCATCGTCTTGGGATCAAATCCGAAAAGTTTCTGTAACATGGTGCTATTGTTTTGAGTTGGAAGTTAGTAGTTAGAATTTAGAAGTTCCATTTGACGCCTAAGCAGGGAGCTACATTGAAGCCTTTGTTCTTGTCAAAGTCGCTGCGCCATCCGCCGGCAAAGTTGTATGCTAACTCCACCTCACCGCCGATGTTAAGGTTCTCGCATCCGAAGAACTGACCTACGTTGTACCAAAGCTGTGGCTCGCTGAGGATAACCAGTTTGGTCTCTTCAGTCCCCCAGTTGACTTTCTCGCCCCAAATATCAAGGAAGCCGCTGAAAGAGAGTCCTTTCACGTTGCAGAGGTCTTTCATGCCCCATACGAAAGTGAACTGCAGGGGTACATTGTCTTCGGCATCCTTGATGCTCTTGTACATCAGCTCGAAGGTGAAAGTGTTGCGGAAATCAGCACTATGCAAGAAATACTCGGCGCCGAAAAGCCAGGCGTTGTTCGCGAACTGACCTCCGTTCCATTCAACGTGGGCACTTAAACCACCAAGTTTGGTATCTTTCCAGAAGTTCAGGGCGCGTGCTATCTCGGTGTAATAACCCGTTGGTCCGGAAATCTTATCTGGATGATAGATATCAGTGAAGAAGAACGTGCTTCCCCAGTTGTCGGCCTTGAACATTTCAAGAGTCGTTGTGAGATGTTCACGATTAAAATCGTACATTTCTTGGATGTTTGTCTGTGCCTTGGCGCAGAAAGCTGTAGCAACAAGAGCTACGATAAGTAAAGCTTTTTTCATGATGTTGTAATGTTTAGTTGATTAAATTGGATTAAAAGTAATTTTTCTGTTTATTGATTAGTTATTTCATTAATTTCAATCGCCAAATCTCCAAATAAGTTAACAGGCTCATTATCAGTGATTAAGATATCGTCTTCAAGCCTGATGCCTATGCCTTCCTCACGGATGTAGAGTCCAGGCTCGCATGAGAGCACCATGCCTGGAGCGAAGGGCTCGTATTTGTCGAGATTGTCGTGGCAGTCCAAGCCAATGTGATGTGCCATGCCGTGCATTAAGTACTTCCGGTAGAGCGGCTTCTCAGGGTCTTGTTTGTCAACTTCTTGCTGTGTGAACAAGCCGAGTCGTATCATCTCTTTTTCCATCAGCTTGTAGGTCGTCCGGTTGATTTCATCAATGGTACAGCCCACCTTATATAGTTTTGTAATCTCTTTTTTCACTCTCAAAACCGCCTCGTAACACTCTTTTTGTCGTGGCGTGAATTTCCCGTTAATAGGGATGGTTCTGCTCAGATCAGATGCGTAGTTTTGATACTCGCAACCCATGTCAAAGAGTAGTAACTCGTTGTCATTCAATATGCTGTCATTTTTAGAGTAATGCAGACAGCAGGCGTTTCTGCCTCCCGCGATGATAGGGTGGAAGGCGTGACCGGAGGCGTTGTTCATCTTGAAGATGTATTCCATCTCGGCCTGCATCTCATATTCATAACGTCCCGGCCTCACGGTCTTAAGGCAATGTAAAAACGCTTTCCCTGTGATGTCGCAAGCGTGTCTTATGATGTCAATCTCTTCCTGCGACTTGATTTTGCGTAGCTTATTTAAAATAGGTGCAGAGCGGTCGAAGGTGTGAAGCGGATACTGCTCTTTTATCTCCTTAACGAAACGGTCTTGAATCGTTGACACTTTCGTCTCGAAACGTGCATATTCGTAAAGGTTAAGGTAAACCTTCGAGCTGCTGAGTATCAACTCTTTAAGCACGTCGTTGAAATTGTCGGCGTACATCACTGTCTCGCAGCCTGATATCTCTTTGGCTTGTTTTGCGTCAAGCATCTCTCCACGCCAGATGGCTTTCGTCTCGCTATATGGCTCGATAAAAAGTATCTCGCGCATTGCGGGATTCGGATGGTCGGGATACAATATGAGATATGCGCCCTCGCGGTCTATTCCCGTCAGGTAGAAGAAGTCCGAGTTCTGGCGGAAAGGGTAACATTGGTCTCCGTTACGCGGAATCTCCTCGTTGGCGGTGAAAACGGCAAGCGCGCCTCTTGTCATCATCGAGGCGAAACTCGCCCTGTTTCTGACAAAAAGCGCACTTGGTAAAGTATTGACAGACATGGTCTTATTACATTCCGAGACTGATAAGTTTCACACCCAATGTGACTGTGAACAAACTTTGCTTGGTATTGTCGATAGGGAAGTCAGTGCCATCGATTTGCAAGGTGTTGCCATCAATGATGTTGGTCAGACCGAAACTGTAGTTTATGTCAAGAGAGAACAGCAGCACATCGATACCGACACCAACGGCACCGCCCCATGTCATGTTGTTTGCCTCAACATCCAATTCCTGATTAGTCACGTTGCAGGTTTTATTCTGGTCAACGACAAAATACATCACAGGACCGGCATGCGCTCTGAGTTTCACCACTTTCCAGTCAAGGAACTGATATCCGATGAAAATCGGCAGTGCCAAATTCTGCTGGCTCATCTCAATCCTTGGATTGAGGTCGGAAATGCTCACTCCTTCAAGAGAGAAAATCTGGCTGCTCTTAAACCATAGCAATTCCGGCTGGATGAGGACGTTCTTGATGCACAAACGACCATAGATGCCGGCTGTAAAATGCTCTGAAAAACCGGTTTTGATGTCAGCTTTGTCAACCGACAAATTGGCCGCTTGATAACCTAATTTCGGCCCGAAATGGAATCCGACACCTTCTGCTCTTCCCACGTTGGCGAAGAGAACAACTGCTAAAACAAGTAATAATTTTTTCATAAATTTAAAAATTTTAATTGACTGCTAAATTTTTTTATTATTTTTGCAAAGATATTAAAAAAAATTAAACAAACTACAAAAAATGAAAAAGATATTTTATTTTTTGCTTTTCATGTTGGCTTTTACTTTCGCCGCATCAGCACAACGCTTTGAATATCAATTAGGACTGAAAGGTGGGGTCGGTGCCGCCTACTTGGGCTCCAACGACGACAACATCGTGAACAAGGACAATGGCATAACTTACAAATTCGGACTTACCGGCACTTATTACTTCAAGGAGAGCTATGGATTCACCTCGGGATTCAACATTCTCGGCTCTGATATCTCGTATAAATACAAAGTGAACGATTTGAACACCCCCGAGGTGCAAAAAAGAAATCTTAAAAACACTTATCTTCAGATTCCTCTTCTGCTGAAGATGCGGACCGACAATTTCGCCAACAGATACCATATCTTCGGCGAGATTGGATACGGTGTGAACATTTTTGTTGACTCGCAGGACAAAAACGAATATCATCACGATTACCGTGACGTCTGCAGCTCGTTTATCGTACATTTCGGCTTCGATATGGTGGTGCTCAACCGCAGCACACTGGTGTTTCTTATCGGATACGACAATTTCTTCACCAGCATGATGACGATGAAGAGCGAAAAAATGACGATGAGCAATCTTTGTTTTGAAGTGGCGTTTTTGTTCTGATGAAGATAACTCTTGCGCAAATATGCTGTGTCGCCTGCGATGTGGAAGGCAACGCGGCGAAGATTATAGAGGCGGCTCACAAAGCTAAAGCCTCTTCTTTAGTGATTTTTCCCGAACTTGCAGTGAGTGGCGTATGCTCTGCCGAAACTTTCAAATCGCCTGGTTTTATTGATAAATGCGAGATGGCATTGGATAAAATAGCCGCCGAATGCGACACCGTCCCTGTACTCGTGGGATGCCCCGTCGGGAAATTCAACGCGGCGGTATTTATGTTCCAGGGTCAACGTAAGGTGTTTAAAAAGAAACAGTTGTCGGCTCTCGAACAAGACGTGTTCGTGCCTTCCGATGAAGACGCCGTTTTGCAAATAGGTTGCCATAAATATGCCGTGACAATAGGGTCTGACCTCGCCAACACCAACGACGACGTGTTCTTGCTGAAAAACCGTGTTGACGAGCTGATGCCCTTGGGCGTGGATGTCATTATTAATATAGGTGCCGACAAATGTGGCGCAAACCGCTCGAGGACACGCCGCGACGAGCTGAGGCATAATGTGCTGAAAACCGAGCGCCCATTAGTGTTTGTGAACAACGTGGCACCAAAAAAAGAAGCCTCCTTCGACGGCGGCTCCATGATTTTCGGCTACGAAAGCTATGTCGTGGCATCGGCTCCGTTCTTTGAGGAAGCAGTGATGGATGTCAACCTCGAATGCCTCATCTCGATGAGACACGAAGATATGCAGCAAGACTACGTTCTATAACCTGTCTAATGTCGTTTTTATCAGTTTCTCGACGTAAGGATGATAGTCGGCCGAGAACTTCTCGGTGACACGGTTGGCTATCGCCACGCAGATGGTTAAGCAATTGTGCCCCAACATCTTACCAAGGCTGAACAATGCCGATGACTCCATCTCGAAGTTGCATACTTTCCATCCTTTGTATTCAAATCTCTCAATGTCGGGATTTATGCGCGGATATGTCAGCTCAAGCCGCAGCGAGCGTCCTTGCGGGCCGTAAAAGCCCGGTGATGTGGCTGTTATCCCTTGATGATAACCCTTGGCGAGACGCTCAAAAAGCTCGTCGGAGCTTTTCACCACATATGGCATCGGGAGGTCGGCGGGATAACGCATGTCGCGGATGAAAGCATCGGTCATCTCTTTGTCTATCACTTCGTTATGCTCTTTGTAAAAGTAGGCGAGACCGTCAAGACCGATGGCGAAACGTGATGCCACATAACTGTCTTCAACCCCAATCTCAGGCTGAAGAGCGCCGCAGGTGCCGAGCCTCACCATGTTGAGCGAGCGATGCTCCGCCTTCGGCGTGCGTGTCTCGAAATCGATGTTGGCTACAGCGTCAAGCTCGTTGACGACAATGTCAATGTTGTCGGTGCCCATGCCGGTCGATAACACCGTGACACGCTTGCCTTTGTATGTGCCCGTGTGCGTCACAAGCTCGCGGTTCTGACGCTTGTATTCTATGGTGTCGAAAAAGCCGGAAACCATGGCAACACGGTCGGGGTCACCAACTAAAATGATGTCGTCGGCAAGCATGTCAGGAAAGAGATTCAAATGATATATCGCGCCTTCCTTGTTGAAGACGAGCTGTGAGCCTGGTATGGGTCTGGTATTCATAGTCCAAATGTTAAAATTTTTTACAAAAATATGCAAAATTATGCAAGTTTAGTTAAAAAATGTTAAAAATTGAAAACATAAAATATTAATGCTTATTTTTGTAACGTTTTTATAGCAAAAATCTTGTAAGGAGTGTAAAAATGAAAAGAGACAACGATTTTGTGAAGGCGAAAATCATATCGATAGGCGACGAGCTGTTGATAGGCCAAGTGGTTAACACTAATGCGGCTTGGATTGGTAATATATTGACAACCAATGGAATAGAGGTTGTTTCTACCTTGACGATCGGCGATGGCGAACAAGACATAATCGACGCTTTGGACGCTTGCTCCGACGTGGAGATAATTGCAATAACAGGCGGGCTGGGGCCTACCGCCGACGACATCACAAAGCCTACATTGTGCAAATATTTCGACACCGAACTGGAATTTTGCCAGGACGCATACGACAACGTGATGAGTATCTTTGCGAGACGGGGTTTCCCTATGACCGAGCGTAACCGCGGACAGGCGTATGTCCCGAAGGCGTGTAAATATATCCCAAACCGTTATGGCACAGCACCTTGCATGTGGTTCGAGAAAGGTAAATCGGTGTATATCTCCATGCCTGGCGTGCCTTTCGAGATGAAAAACGTGTTCCAACAGGAAATCTTACCGAGGTTGCTCGAACATTTCAATGTGACACCTTATATTAATAGGGTGGTGATGACCACGGGGGTGGGCGAGTCGTTCCTCGCTGATGCTATCCAAGAATGGGAAAACGCGCTGCCTGACTTCCTCTCGTTGGCTTATCTGCCACAATATGGCATCGTGCGTCTGCGTCTCGAAGGCCGTCATCCTGACCGTGAATTTTTGCGTCAAACCATTGATAATGAAATTGATAAGTTGGAAAAAATCATTGGAGAATATATTTTCGGCTACGACGACAAGCCTATTGCCGAGGTGGTGCTGGAGATGCTTAAGGCATCGGGAATGACTCTCGCGACGGCTGAGAGCTGCACGGGCGGCACCATAGCCAAGATGCTCACTGCAATACCGGGTAGCTCGGAGGTGTTCAAAGGCACCGTGGTGTCGTACGCTACCGCGGTGAAAGAGGAAGTGCTGGGCGTCAATAATGATGATGTGGAGAGGTATTCGGTTGTGAGTCAACAAGTTGCGGAACAAATGGCAACGGGAGTGAAGGCGTTGCTTAAAACAGATTACGCTGTGGCGACAACGGGAGTGGCAGGACCGGGCGGCGGCACAGAGGAAAACCCAGTCGGCACAGTGTGGATAGCAGTGGCTGACCCTGTTGGAGTGTCGTCGAAGAAGTATAACTTCGGAAAAGATAGGGAAAACAATATCGAGAGAGCGGCCATCTCTGCCCTCGAAATGTTGAGAAATATAGTTAAAAACAATCGCTAAACGACACCATCATGACACAGAAACAATATAATAACAAAGTAAGGATAACCCTCTCTGCTCTCTACTCTCTACTCCTTACTCTAATCATACTTTCTTGCACAAAATCAGCCGGTTACAAGAAAAAACTCGATGTGCCTTATCATAAATTGGAGCCGCAGACAGTGGAAATTGTCGAGCTTAACAATATGCTCTTTGCCCTCGATACAGACAACTTCTTGGAAGAATACAGGGCCTTGCTGCCAAAATATCCGGAGGTTTTTTATGAAAATCCGAGCGATGAGGATATAAATTATATGAAAGAGTTCGTTTCCGATACTTTCCTGATGAGAATCAATGAGTTAGTGAATGAGACATATCCCGATATCGCTGTCGTCGCCGATGAGGTGAAAGACGTTTATCAGCATTTTAAATATTATTTCCCCGATTGGGACGCGCCTCGCACTTTCGCCTATGTCGCCGGAGTGTATTACAACCGGCCAATCAACATTGAAAGGGAAAGCGTCATGATTGCTCTTGATTTTTACTTGAGTAACAAGGACTTGGTTTATGACAGGATGGGCCTGCCACGATATATGTCGCGACGTTGCCGGCCATTTTCGTTGAAAAGGGACTTGGCGGAAGGCTTTTATTACAAATGCCGTGGCAATAGCGTCAACCAGAAAAGCGTGATAGCCGAGATGATTGAACAAGGTAAGAAATTCTACTTCATAGAGGCACTAAGCCCTTCCTCGCCCGACTCGGTGATTCTCGGTTTTTCGGCTCCTCAAATGGATTGGGCTGCCGACAACGAAGGCCAGGTGTGGGCTACTGTGGTTGGTAATAACATGTTGTTTTCCAATAATTTAGACTATAGACGCCTGCTGTTCAACGATGGACCGTTCACATCGGCATTCGGCAACGAAGCACCGGCCCGCCTCGGCGATTTCCTCGGCCTGCAAATCGTGCGCTCTTTTATGTCGAATAACGATGAGACACTTACTACATTATTGAAAATCACTGATTATCAAGATGTTTTAGAACGCTCAAGATACAAACCGCGAAAATAATGTGTTAAAAGAGAAAAGCCGCTTAGCCGAGATGACGCATACGTCATTTTGACGATTGACGACGAACTTTTAGCCCAAAATAATGAATTTATAAACTTTTTAACTAAAAACTGAAATTATGTTAGTCAAGACTTTTGGCAGTGCTTTGAACGGCATCGATGCCATTACCGTAACAATTGAGGTCAATATTGACCGTGGAGTACAGTTTTTCCTTGTGGGTCTGCCCGACAGTGCCGTGAAAGAGAGTCAGCAACGTATTGAATCGGCATTGAATAACAACGGGTTAAAGTATCCGAAACGAAAAATCACCATCAATATGGCACCTGCCGACATCCGTAAGGAAGGCTCAAGCTACGACTTGCCTTTGGCGATAGCTATTCTTGCCGCGTCGGAACAGGTGAACGTCGATTTGCTCGACAAATACATCATCATGGGAGAGCTGTCGCTCGACGGCGGCATCAACCCCATCAAAGGGGCGTTGCCTATTGCAATCAAGGCGTCGGAAGAGGGCTTCAAAGGCGTGATAGTGCCTAAAGCTAACGCCAACGAGGCGGCGGTGGTGGAGGATATCGAGGTGTATGGCGTCGAGAACATCATGGATGTCATCAACTTTTTCAATGGATTCCATCATCTGGAACCTACAAAACTCAACCTCGCGGAAGAGGAAAATGTTGATGTCTATGACTTTGATTTCTCGGATGTGAGAGGTCAGGAAAACATAAAACGCGCCCTGGAGGTGGCGGCGGCAGGCTCTCATAACGTCATCTTGATAGGTCCTCCCGGAAGCGGTAAGACGATGTTAGCCAAACGCTTGCCTACGATTCTTCCCCCTATGACGCTGAAAGAGTCGCTTGAGACTACTAAGATTCATTCCGTTGTGGGCATGCTGGGGCATGGCGTCTCGCTGATGCGCACACGACCTTTCAGAAACCCGCATCATACCACGTCGTACGTGGGCCTCGTGGGTGGCGGCACTTATCCGCAGCCGGGCGAGATATCTCTCGCCCACAACGGAGTGCTGTTTCTGGATGAGCTGCCTGAGTTTAGACGACAGGTCCTTGAAGTGCTGCGACAACCTATGGAAGACCGTATGGTGACCATCGCCCGCGCCAAGCAAACAGTGGAGTTCCCGGCTAATTTTATGCTCGTGGCGGCAATGAACCCTTGCCCATGCGGATATTATAACCACCCGACAAAGGAATGCACGTGCAAACCCGGACAGGTGGAGACGTATCTCTCAAGGATTTCGGGACCGTTGCTCGACCGTATCGACCTGCATATTGAGACGTTCCCTCTCTCATACGATGAGCTGGCGCAAAAACAAACAGGGGAGAGGAGCGCCGACGTGCGCGAACGCGTGGTGAAAGCCCGCATGATACAGGTGCAACGCTTCTCATCAGTGCCTGGAATACATTGCAACGCCCAAATGACCGCAAAAATGATTCAAAAATATTGCGCTCTCGACGAACAATGCGGAATGCTGCTGAAAAACGCCATGGAACGACTCGGACTCTCGGCACGCGCCAGAGATAGAATACTTAAAGTGTCACGCACTATCGCCGACTTGGCCGGATCTGAAATCATACAACCTGAACATCTCGCGGAAGCTATACAATATCGTAGCCTCGATAGAGATAACTGGGGAAAATGATGGTCAACCCTAAAACTCAACGATGAGCTTTAAGTTTAACTGTCTGTTAGTCAGATAGTTAGGGACGGCGTACTGGATGTTGTACACATCGGTGACCCACATGTAAGAGCTGACGTTGTTGACGCCAAGAAGGTTGAACACCTCAAGGCTGAGCCAGCAATTACGTATGTAATTCAAAGGGTTACGAGGGTTCCTGAACGATGTGGCATCGCTGATGAGCTGCTTGCTGAAGCCTATATCAACGCGACGGTAGGCCGTCATCCTGCTTTTCTGCTGATAACGCTGCGCCTCCGAAGGCCCAAACGGTAGCCCCGTCCCGAAAATGAGCTTCAGATTCACCTTAAACGAAGGTATCATCGGCAGATAATCCTGGAAGAAGATGGCGAAGTTGATGCGCTGGTCGGAAGGACGCGGGATGCCCGAGATGATGGTGTCGCGCACATAGACGGCACCGTCGTTGACATCGCTCTGCGATAGGATATTGCCGCTGGCGTCAATGAAATACTGAATGTTTTCGGTGGTTCTCATAATCGACATCGATGCCCAGCTCTCGATGCCCTTCACAAACTCACCGTTGATTTTCATGTCCAAACCATAGGCGTGTCCCGTGGCTTTCTGGTCGGCGTAATACCTTATCCTGATGTTGTCCACCTCGTAGGGGATGACGTCTTTGAGATATTTGTAGTAAATCTCGCTGGTGAGAATGAACGGACGCTCCCAAGCCATGAACTTGTATTCGTGACCAAGCACCACCTGATACGACTTCTGCACCGAGGCCTGTTCTTTGCTGACAAGACTGCCGTCGAACATACGCAACTCCCTGTAAAACGGGGGCTGTACATATACTCCGCCGGATAAGCGGAACGTCATGTCATCATGCTTATGCGGCTGCACGGCTATGCCTACACGCGGACTGACGTTCACCGAGCCGGCGTAACCCCAATAATTGGCGCGTAATCCCGCTGTCAACACCCAGATGTCTCCTTTCTCACTCTCAAGCTGCCATGAGTTCTGTATGTAACCGTCGAAGTTGTTGATTTGTAATTCGTTATGACCTTTTGCCACGTTTTTAAGCTCCAACGGCGTCTGCATCGGGTTGTTGGGATTCAAAATGGAGTCAACGCTGTGCGGCTGCGTGTATCCCGCAGAATCCACCATGTCCCACTCGTTGATGATGTCGTCAAAAAGCTGATGCTGATAGCGCAACCCCCATTTCAAGATGTTGTCACCATATTTGTATGCTCCCTTGTGGTCGATGTTGAAAACCCTTGAGTAAAAAGAGTTTCTCGCATGTTCAATATACGTTCCAACTCCTTGATTGTTAATGACATCGCCCTGCTCCTCGCTGCCGGGATTCGTCTCAAGCAAACCAATCCAATACTGCCCCTGTATGTCGTATGTCTCCGATTCCACCGCTGAATATGCAGAGCCTATGAGCTTAAGGCTTAAGTCTTCATTTGGACTGAAATTCAATGATATAGCACCCAAACCGGTGGTGTATTTGCTGAGTTCCTGACCGTCGAAATATATTTTCAAACGATATGATGCCTGTAGGTTGCCAAAGTCGGTCTGACGTGTCGTCGGAACCATGAGATAGCTGTTTCTTGAATAATATCCTAAGGCGGTTATCATCAGTCTGGAAGACATATTGTATGTTATAAGTCCTTGAACATCAGCGAAGTTTGGCTTATAATCGCCTTTAGTGTCCATCGCGCCGAGCAGATATTGTGTGTTTTTGTATCGTGCCCCGATGAGATAACTCATTTTGCCTCCCAATGCCATGCCCTCGGTGTGTGCGTCGGCACCTAACAGGCTGAGCGTCAACGAACTTGCCGCCATCACGGGTTTTTTATATGTGATGTCGAGCACCGACGAGAGCTTGTCGCCGTATTCCGCTGAGAAGCCTCCGGCGGAGAAATCGATGTTGGAGATGAGGCGCGAGTTGATGAAACTGAGGCCTTCCTGCTGCCCGGAGCCCACCAAAAACGGTTTGTAAATCTCTATCCCGTTGACGTAGATGAGGTTCTCGTCGAAGTTGCCGCCACGCACGTTGTATTGCGAGCTTAACTCGTTGGTGGAACTTACGCCCGCAAGTGTCTTCACCATGTCCTCCACACCTCCTGCGCCAGCCGACGGCAACAACACCGTTTCTCTCGCGTCAAGCCTCGTGATTGTTGATGATTTGATGGATTGGTCTTGCACCGTCATCTCAGGCAACATGGTCGAAACAACATGCATGGTGACGTCATGTTTGCGCAGCTCCCCGGGTCGCAGACTCACATCCGTCCTGATTTCCTCGTATCCAACAAACGAAAACACCACTCTTGTCATGGTGTCGGCCGGCAACGTCAGGCTGTAGCCGCCGTGAGCATCGGAGACAACACCATATTTCGTGTTTTGCACCGCCACGTTGACAAACTCCAACGCCTTGCCGCTGTCATCGGTGATTTTTCCATATAAAACACCCTCCGGCTTCTGCCCTAAGACAAAAACAGGAAACGATAACAATATGAAAAGTAGCAGTTTTTTCATGATGTTGCCGTCGCTTCAAGCGATTTTGAACGCCAAACGCAAGTTTTCTCCGCTCTCTGCCCGAACCGACGTGTTATTAACGATTGTTTTGCGATTTTATTATAAAAAAAGCCGTCTGTTTGGGACGGCTTCTTTCCATAATAGTCATATCTTACCAGCGGTTGAGGTTACCATCCTTCGCTGCGTCAACCATTGCCTGATAAACGCCCTTCTTGTCGATGGTGCGCAAACCTGCCGCGGAAACCTTCAAAACCACCCATTCATCCCACTCAGGAACATAAAATCTCTTGATCTTCAAGTTGGGCTTGAACGTTCTCTTGGTCTTTTTGTTTGAGTGTGAAACGTTGTTTCCACTGATGACTTTCTTACCTGTAATCTGACAAACTCTTGACATTTTTCTTCTATTTTATTGTTCTTATTTCCTCTTACAAAACGGACTGCAAAAATACAATTTTTTTTGATACGAAATAATTTTTTTAAAAAATTAATTTCCGATGTCATTTCGAGCTTGTCAGAAAATCTCTGACATGCAAATAATCCGAATCAATTGATTGTATGAGATTTCCCCGTTCCGTTCCGTTTCATCACACTCCAGTCGAAATGACTATTTCTGAAAAAATGAATTTTTTTATAATTTTTTTTGAAATATTTTATATCTTTGCGGTTTAAAAATTTAAAATTATGAAAATTCCAATGGTTGACCTCGTAGGTCAATACAACAAAATCAAGACGGAAGTCGATGCTTCCCTACAGCAGATTCTCTCCACCGGCGGCTTTATCGGCGGTCCTTTTGTCCAAAAATTTCAAGAAGATTTGCAGGAATATCTCAATGTAAAGCATGTGATACCTTGCGCTAACGGCACCGACGCCCTGCAGGTCGCCATGATGAGTCTCGGACTCAAGCCCGGCGATGAGGTCATCACGACGTCGTTCACCTTCATCGCTACCGCTGAAGTGGTGGCTCTGCTGCGTCTCACCCCGGTGGTGGTGGATGTCGATATGGAAACTTATTGCATTGACCCTGAGTCAGTTGAGCGCGCCATCACTCCGCGTACCAAAGCGATAGTGCCGGTGCATCTCTTCGGCCAATGCGCCAATATGGACGCCATCATGGACATCGCGAGACGCCATAACCTATATGTTGTTGAAGACAATGCTCAGGCTATCGGTGCTCATTACACTTTTAAAGACGGCACCGTGAAAAAGTCAGGCACCATAGGCGATATCGGCTGCACTTCGTTCTTCCCCTCAAAGAACCTCGGCTGCTATGGAGACGGCGGCGCTATCTTTACTAACGACGACAATCTCGCCGAGATGATACGTGTGGTCGTCAACCACGGAATGAAAGTGCGTTATTATCATGATTATGTGGGAGTTAACTCCCGCCTCGACGCTATCCAGGCGGCTGTGCTCGACATCAAGCTTAAACATCTCGACGAATATATCAAGGCTCGCCAATACGCGGCGGCTTATTATGACAAGGCCTTCGCACAAACCGATAAGATTGTGACTCCAAAGACAGCCCCGTTCACCGACCATGTGTATCATCAATATGTGGTGGTTCTCAAGGACTTAGACCGTGCCAAGGTGATGGAGCATCTGCAATCGAAAGGTATAGCCTGCGCCATTTACTATCCGGTGGCACTTCACATGCAGAAGGCATACGCCGACCCGCGCTACAAGAAAGGCGACTTCCCCGTGTGCGAGTACCTCTGCGACCATGTGATGGCATTGCCAATACATACGGAGTTTACCGACGAGCAACTTAAATACGTCACCGACACAGTGCTGGAAATGTGCTAAAACACCCTATAACTCTGCTTCCCCGACTAATCTCACAGCATAACCGCAAGATTAATCAGGGAAGCAGAAATCATTATTTATGATATCGTGATAGTTTAGAAGAACAAGATGCTGTTGTTCTTGACCTTTGCGTTGTCGAGCATTGCTGAATACGGTGAGCCGTTCAGGATGGCGTTGTTGAATCTTGAGACGTACTCTCTACGGATGGCATCGTAGTCGGTTTTGTCGGCGGGGATGGTGCTTGTCACCTTCACTATCGCCAAGGCGTTGCCACCTTCTATAGGTGCCGAGAACACGCCTTCCTGCATGCCCATGGTGGTGCCGCCAATCTTTTCTTCGACGCCGAAGCTGCCAAAGCCGCGTCCTTCCATCGTGATGTTCTCAACAGTGGTCTTCTCACCGCCGAGTTCGTCGATCATCTTCTGATAATCAGTGCCGTACATCTTCGCTTTCTCGTCAAGAATCTCACCTTTCTTAACCTTTCTGATGGTCGAGGCATAACGCTCAATCATGTCCTCGTATGGCATGTAACCCTCAGGGACTATCTTGGTCAGAAGAGCCACAACATACATGTTCTCAAGCTCGAAGACGTTGGAGATGTCACCGACTTTCACGCCGTCTTTGAATGTCCAACGGACAATCTCACGCGGGTTGTTGATGCCCGTGATACGGCTGGTATTCTCTCTGATTGACTGGAACGTGCGTTTGTTCAAGCCCTGGGACTCTATGGCAGCGTTGAACTGCTCGGCGGTCTTGTTTTCAGTGACGAATTTGTTCACTTCAGCGAACACCATCTGGTCTGTGGTGGTGCTGGCTGTTATCTCATGCGCCACTATCGCCACTTGAGCCCATAACGTGTCGTTGCGTTTCTCCTTACCCATGATGCGGGCGATGTTGAAAGCGCCGTTGTCCTCATAAGGCCCATAAACGAAACCTACAGCGTTGTCGTTGATGGCGGTCTCAAGCTCCACCGGGAACTCTGAGGCTTTCTTCCACTCGTCGTCGTAAACAAAGTCGGAGTTGTATTTCACGAAACTCTCAACATTTTCTGTCTCTTCAAGACCTTTTTTCACGTCGGCGACAAAATCTCTCGCATCGTCTCTGTCAGCTTGTGAAGGCTTGACCTCGAAAATCACATAGTCGATGCCGCGCATGGCGTCGGTTGGATACTTGTTCTTGTATGTCTCGTAGTATTTCTTGTTGTCTTGCTCGGTCACCACTACTGTCGAATCAGGGATGGAGATGTAACGCACGGCATAAACCTCGGCGTTTCTCTTGAGGTTCTTGTTCTCGTTGTAACGGTCGGCGAGTTTCTTGGGCAGATAGAATCCGTGTTTGAGAAGACTCTCATACTTGGTGCTCATTCTGTCTTCCGCGATGGCGTTCTCGAAGTTAATCCATGCCGTCTGTGTCTCGGCGTCGAAGTTGTCGAAGTTGTTGATGTAGTTCTGCAACATCTCCTTGTTGAATTTGCCATCCTGACCTGTAAAGTTCTGAACCACATACTGATTGGGGTTGTCACCTAAGAACTGGTCGGTGAGTTCTTCTGTCGAGACGGCAAGACCGAGTGTCTTGTATTCTTTCTCCATGATGATTTCCCTAATCATCTGATCGAGGGTCTGCTGACGGATGCTGAATGTCTGCTCGTTGGTCAAATTGCCATAAATTCTCTTCTGATTCTGAAGAACTTGATCAACTCTGTTTGCATAGTCCTGATAAGAGATTTTCTCGCCGTTGACAACAGCGACATCGTTTTGTCTTCTTTTGTTGGTACTCTTCATCAAGTCGCCTAACACAAATGCTAAAAGAGCTAAGCCGATGATAATCACTAAGATACCATAGTGCTGTCTGATTTTTCCTATTGCTGCCATAGTCTTATTTATATTTATTATTTTTCTAAATTAAATTAGCCTGCAAATTTACACAAAAACTCAATACCTTCAACATTTTTGTAAAATTTATGCTAACTCATTGATTATTTTTGATTTCCACTTCCTCAAGCTTGGTTTCCGAGGCTTTAATTATCTTGAAAAGGTAGTCTCCGATGACGATTTCTTCGCCTGTTTGCGGAATACTTTCGTGATAATGTATGATATAACCCGCCAAAGTCTCGTAGTCGTCCGACTCCGGGAAATCGTATTTGTAAGTCTTGTTGAGGTAGTCTATCTCTATTCTCGCCGAGAAGATCCTGTCGTTTTCGTTGATTGTCTTTTCGATGTCGTCTTCTTCGTCGTATTCGTCTTCTATCTCGCCGAAGATTTCCTCCACGAGGTCCTCGGTGGTGATAATGCCCGCCGTGCCTCCGAACTCATCGACAACCACCGCTATGCTCTGACGTTTTTTCGACAGCCGTTGCAACAAATCCTGCGCACCGTAGGTCTCGGGATAAAACTCAATCTGGCGCACTTTTTTCTTGATGCTGTTGCCGCCGTGAAGCAGGTCGTTGATGTGGATGTAACCCACTATATTGTCGATATTGTCTTCATACACAAGGATTTTCGAGTGCTTCGTCTCCTCAAAGATGCGTTTTACCTCATCCATCGGCTCGTTGATTTCCACTGCTTGTATCTCATTGCGGGGCTGCATGCACTCACGAAGCTTAACAGTCTGAAAATCAATGGCATTTTGAAATAATTAGGACGCCATACTGCGCCGTGGCTATCAGTATGGTGAGAGCCGCGTGATAGTGGGCGCACACTGGCAGAGCGACGTGGAGGCGGCGCGGCTCGCCATGGCTGCATCCATGGCTCGCCTGCATACCAACAAGGATTTTCTCGACGACCTCGCGGCGGCACGCACGGAATACCGCGAGATAAAAGGCATCGACAAGAAGTCAAGGGTGACCGGCTATCCTGACGGACGCAATATCATGGATGCACCCGTTGACACGGCAAGCCGACGTTATTATGCTGATGTGGCGCAGTATTGGCTCGCCAAGACGGAACGCGACACCGAAAGAGGTCTGCAGGCCATGACAGACGCCGACGACTCGGAGACGGCTCTCATGAGCTGCTTCGCGCCTTGTATAGAGATGAACATCTCAAAGAAAGAGACGCCACACATCGCGGCACTGATGTCTTACTCACGCGCTGTCTTTATGAGCGAGGCGGCGAGGATGAAAGACGCTGATTTCCGCAAACGCCCTTATGTGCAACTCGGAGAGCCTACTCTGTTGCCCGATGACGAGGAATCCAACGCCGTGACATCGTCGTATCCATCGACAGCGGCTGCGGCCGGGTGGGGACTCGCTCTCGTGCTGTCGGAGCTTGCGCCGGAACATCAGGACATGATACTCAGAAGAGGCTACGAATATGGCCGCAGCCGCGTGATAGCAGGCTATCATTTCGCTTCTGACGTGCTCGCCGGACGCATCATGGCATCGTATGTGTTCACACAGTTGCATAACGATCCTGAGTTTGTGAGGCTGATGGAGAAGGCAAGGAAGGATGTTAAACGTTAGATTTTAGGCTGAAAAACACAAAATAAACCTGTCATGCATATCTACAAACACGAAATCAGATATTACGAATGTGACCGCATGGGTATCACACATCACTCTAACTACGTGAGAATCATGGAGGAAGCGAGAATTGACTTCCTTGACAAACTCGGTTACGGCTTTGATAGGATAGAGGCCGAAGGCGTGGTGTCGCCGGTAGTCTCTGTCGAATGCAAATACAAGAGCCCCACCACGTTCAAGGATATCGTCGATGTTGAGGTGAGGATAGGCGAGATGAGTGCCTTGAAGTTCGAGTTTTTCTACACCATGAAAAAAGACGGAAAACTTGTGGCAGAAGGCCATACGGTGCACTGTTTCACCGAGAACGGCCGTCCGGTTGTGATAGAGAAGAGGCTTCCGGAGTTATATGAGAGGATAATTAAGGCGAAGCAACAATCATAAGCCGTTGTTTCTCACTATTCTATAGTGCGGGTTGTAATTTTCGCGAAACGCCTCGCTGTGACGTACCGCATGACTGTTCTCGGCGGCAATCGTCAGTTCGGATTGAAGCTCCGCGTCGGCCCACCCTGGATTGACTTCTAACGCGATTGTTTCTATGTTTTTCCATTCCGAGAGCCAGTCGTCGCTGAAGGCGTTGTCTTTTCCGGCTGCGTCGATGAACATCATAACTAATTGTTCTTCAGAGAGTTGTCTTTCGAGAATGTTTGAAAAATTGATTCTCACGAAACGATGGCGGTAGCCCGTCGGCTCGCATTTAGGAATGAGACTCAAGTCGGTGTCGCGGCATTGTTCAAGTTCCTGATGTATATAATAACGTGCCGCCGCGGTGTCGCTCATAAGGTGTTCCGCACCGAAAAAGTCCTGATAACATGTCTTGTAAATATCCTGTAACGTCGCCAAAGGATATTGATTATGAATATGTTGGCACATCTCGCGTATTGCGTCGTCGGTGGAGCGTGAGGTCGAATCCCCGGCCTGACAGAGAGCTGTCAACGGCAATGCCATAAGAAGCAATATTTTAAGAAAAACTTTCATGTCAATTATTTTTTTTGCAAAAATAAAAAAAATCTTATCTTTGCCGAATAAAAATATCACTCTCGAAACAATTGGGCTATGATTTTCTATTATTCAGGATGCGGCAACAGCCGTTTTATCGCCGAAAGCATCGCTAATGCCTTAAACGACAAGCTGATATTCATTCCGGAGGCGCGGCGTGAAGGTGTCTTTGACTATAACCTTACGGAAAATGAGATGCTCGGCTTTGTATTTCCGATATATTCGTGGCGGCCGCCGCATCTTGTGGAAGAGTTTGTCAAATCATTGAATATCAACGGTAAGCCATCGTATGTGTGGATCGCGGTGACGTGCGGCGACAATGTGGGCGAGACTGAGCGTATTTTTCGTAAGGAATTGACAGACAGAGGATTAGAGCTTAACGCTGCTTTTTGTTTCAAGATGCCGAACACCTATGTTAATTTTATGGGAATGGGCGTTGACAGCGAGGATGTCGCGAACGATAAAATTGCGAAAGCCAAGAGAAAACTGCCGAGTGTGATAAAAATGATAGAGGAGCGCATGGCGTTTTCCGACATGATAAAAGGCGGTTTGCCGCGATTCAAGAGCAACGTCATTGGAAAAGGCTTCTGGAGATGGTCGAGCGACAAGCCGTTTTTCAGTACCGGCGACTGCATCTCATGCGGGATGTGCGTGAAAGTGTGCCCTTTGCAAAATGTGACGCTTGAAAACGGCCGTCCACAATGGCATGGCGACTGCAACACTTGCGACGCTTGCTATCATCATTGCCCGAAACATGCGATTCAATATGGCAAGAAAACAAAGGGGAAAGGACAGTATTTCTTCAAAGGGTGATAGGGAAGAAGTCGCCTAAGTCAATGGTTATCAACGACAACTTACCCAAATAGTTTGTGATATTGGCACACCTGCAGTCTGCCTTCACCGTCGCGGAGATGCATGCCGTTGCCGAGACAATAACGCCACATCTTACAGTCGGCGCAGTCGTCTTTTTTCATCCATTTACGGTCACGGTAAACGTTGAAACGGTTTTGCCACACGTCCCAGAAGCTGTCGTGGTAGATGTTTCCCTGATGGTAGTCGCTTCTGATGCTGAGACATCCTGAGATGGCGCCGTCGGCGAGGATGGAGGCGATGTTGATGCCGGCGCTGCAAGAGTAGTAATGGTTGCGCACCTCGCCCTCGTAGTCACCGAGGAAGCCGTCACAGCCATAGTCGGCGCGGATTTTCCCCTCATGGCGTGTCTGCTTGATGAACTCGAGCATCTCGACAAACTGGGCGGCTGTCAACTGCAAGTCAGGCACGTTGGCGGCTCTGCCAAAAGGAAAGACGGTGAAGAGTCTCCATCGTCTGATTCCCAATGAGATGAGGAAGTCGCGAAACTCCGGCAAATATTTTATCGTCCTCTGATTGACGCAGGTGATGACGTCCCATGTGAGGGAAGGATGCTGTTGCATGGCTTTCACCGCTACGAGTACGTTCTTGTAACTCAAGGTGTTGCCTCGCATCCAGTTATGGTCGTCTTCAAAGCCGTCGAAGCTCACGGCGAGAGATTGCAGCCCGTTTTTCATGCATTCGTCGAGTTTCTCGGGTGTTAGCAGCATGCCGTTAGTCACCATGCCCCATACGAAGCCGCGTTTCGATATTTCGTTTCCGCACAGTGCTATGTCGTGACGCATCAATGGCTCGCCACCGGTGGTGATAACCATTATCTTAGATGGGTCTTCATGGATTTTTATCTCATCAAGCACCTTAAGGAAGTCGGGAAGCGGCATGTCGTTTTGTTCGGATAGCATACGGCAGTCGCTACCACAATGGCGGCAGTTTAGGTTGCATCTGAGAGTGCATTCCCAGAACAGCTGATGCAGCTCGTGTTCCTCTACGCGTTGTTGGAGCACAGCGCGGTTGAGTTCGAGCATTAACCGCTTACTTAGTCTCATCGTCGCCTAAACGTGCGTTGATGTCTTTGAGTTGGTCGCGCAGACGTTGTGTCTCATCGCCGAAAGCCTTTATCACCTCCGGGGAGCCATACACGGCGGCACCTTCACGATGGCTGAGGATTTGCTGGATGGAGTCGCGCTCCCTCTCAAGCTTGACTCTCTCCGATTTCGTCAGTCCTTTGTGTGAGACGCATGCCATCAGGAAAGCCACGGCCGACAAGACGGCAATCCAAATCGTTCGAACAGATTTTTTCATTTTTAAACGTTTAATGCCGCAAAGATACGCTTTTTTTGTCAAATGCGAGAACAATATTTCAATTATTTTATCTGTTGACGGTTTTCACGTCAAGTGCTCTCATGGCGTTGAACACCGCTAACACGGTCACTCCCACGTCGGCGAACACTGCCATCCACATCGTGGCGATTCCGAATGCGGCGAGTACCAGCACCGCCACTTTCACTCCGATGGCGAAACACACGTTTTGTCGGGCTATGCGCAGTGTGCGGCGGGCAATCTTTATTGCCGTGGCGATTTTTGAGGGTTTGTCGTCCATCAGCACCACGTCGGCGGCTTCGATGGCGGCGTCGCTGCCTAATCCTCCCATGGCGATGCCGACGTCGGCGCGGGCCAGCACAGGCGCATCGTTGATGCCGTCGCCCACGAAAGCGAGTTGAGAGCCGGGGGTTGAGAGTTTGGAGTCAAGCATTTGTTCTACTAAGCGCACCTTGTCGGCGGGCAGCAGCTCGGCGTGATATTCGCTCAACCCGAGTTTGTCGGCTACGTCTTCGCCCACCTCTTTACGGTCGCCGGTGAGCATCACTGTCTTTTCGACGCCGAGTCTTCTCAGCTCCGCTATGGCGGTGGCACTGTCGTCTTTAATCTTGTCGTTTATCACGATATGGCCTGCGTATTCGCCGTCGATGGCGATATGTATTATGGTACCCACATGATGGCAGTCGTGCCATTTGGCTCCGATGGAGTCCATCATCTTGGTGTTTCCAACGCACACCACATGGTCTTCTACGCGTGCTTTTATGCCGTGACCTGCTATCTCTTCCACCTCGCTGAGCCTGCATCCGTCGGTGGCCTCGTCAGGGAAGGCATCGCGTAAAGCCGCTCCTATGGGATGGGTGGAGAAATGCTCCACATGAGCCGCTAAATGTAGCAGATGCCGCTCGTCACAGCTGTCGGGATGCACCGCCGTGACCACGAACTGTCCATGTGTCAGGGTGCCTGTTTTGTCGAACACGACGGTTTTCACGTTCGACAAGACATCCATATAATTCGCACCTTTTATCAATATTCCGTTACGAGAGGCGCCGCCGATGCCGCCGAAAAAGGCGAGAGGCACGCTGATGACGAGGGCGCAGGGACACGACACCACGAGGAACATCAGGGCACGGTAGAGCCAAATCGGGAGTTGAGAATTGAAAGTTGCGAGTTGGGAGTCGGGCGTTGAAAGGCTTATAATGAGCGGAGGGATAATCGCCAGGGCGATGGCCGCAAAGACCACAATAGGAGTGTAAACGCGGGCGAACTTCGTGATGAACGTCTCGCTCTTCGACTTGTTCTCTGTAGCGTTTTCCACCAAATCGATGATTTTCGACACCGTGCTGTCGCCGAAGCTCTTAGTGGTTCTCACCTTTATCACGCCCGAGATGTTGACGCAGCCCGAAATCACCTCGTCGCCAGCCGACACCTCGCGTGGCACCGACTCGCCTGTGAGTGCCACGGTGTTGAGGGCGGTGTCGCCTTCCATGATGACGCCGTCCAACGGCACCTTCTCGCCCGGCCTGATGATGATGGTCTCGCCTATTTCGACTTCTTCAGGATTGACAACCAACACGTTGCCGTCGCGTTCAACGTTGGCTATGTCGGGACGTATGTCCATCAGATGAGAGATGCTCTCACGGCTTTTCCCTTCGGCGTAGCCCTCGAAAAGCTCGCCTATCTGGAAGAAGAGCATCACGAAGACGGCTTCCGGGAACTGTGTCTCGGCACCTGGCAGGAATCCGATGCAGAGTGCGCCTATGGTCGCTATCGACATCAGGAAATGCTCGTTGAAAGCCTCGCCGTGCGCCAGACCCTCGGCGGCCTCCTTCAGGGTCTCAAATCCGATGAGAAGGTAAGGGACGAGGTAAATCAGCAGCAGCTGCCATGTCGCCAGAGCGCAATATTTTTCAATCAAAACCGCGGCGACCAGCAAAACCACCGTCACGGCGATTTTTATTATCTGCCCCCGCAATTCATTTTCATGATGATGCTCATGATGATGTTCATGATGATGCTCATGTTCGCAGCATTCGATATGTTCGTGATTATGTGCCATAATAATTTTTTTTGCAAAGTACGGTATTTTTTTCATACGAAGCAATACCTAAAAATGGGGATTTTCACGGCATCAGCTGCAGAAACTGTCTGATATTACTTTATCACGACGACTATTGTATTACAATTCTTTCAACAACCCTCTGATTTTCAGCAATAACTACAACAAAATAAACGCCTTTCGGCAATGTGCTGACATTGATTTCGGTGTCTGTTGACAACAGAACCTTCTGTCCGGTAACGTTGTATATCTCAACGCCAAGTACCGACGCGATTAATCGTTTCTCTACACGAATAAAATCATGTGCAGGATTTGGATACACCGAAATCATCTCCATTTCATTATCCTCAATACCATCCGGAACGAAATTAATAGTGATATTAATCTCAAAATCAACATAAAGACCATTGCTTGTGGCTCGCAGAATGAGGTCGGCGACAGCTTCTTCTCGCGAAACACGGTTCATTATCAATGTCTTAGATTCTATTTGCGCAGAAAGTTCGGTTTCGTTGGAATTAGAAACGATAGTGTAAACAATCTGTTCATCATCGTTGTCGTCATCAGTGGCAACGCCGTCGAGGTTCACCTCTATCGTCTCTGGAAAATCGGTGAAAACCACGTCATCTACAGGATTTACTATGTAAGGTGGAAGGTCTTGTGGCGGAGTCGGCGGTGTAGGAGCCTCACCATTGAAGTTTTCAATGCAGAAATAAGCCGGCGTAATCATGCCGCCGCTGTTGTTTTTCGATGAAGAGAGGCTAAATGAGATGGTGTGAACTGCGCCGAGAGTGCTGAGGTCGAACCACTCCCAAGAGTTAAGGATGTAATCGTCTTCAGAGTTGTCGAAACGATAGTCGGCGAGATAAAACTCTGCTGTTCCTATGGTCTGTCCGTCAGCGTTTTTGCCTGTTGCGGTGAGCTTGAACCAGTCGGGGTCGGTGCCGCTTGTACCACCAAATGGAGTAGCGGTGGCATCGCCGTCGTGCATATTTTGATAAGCCCAGAGGTCGTTTGTTACGTAGCATCCTGTCACCGTATGTAACTGACCGTCAGAAGCATAGACATCGGTCTGACTTCCCATAGCGTATGCCACGCCATATTGTGCTGAGCCATCGTAACCGGCACCAGATGCGGCTGTATATTGTGCATTCATGCCGCTTTGTGACATGTCAGTATGGTTGGAAGCCGTAAAACCACCCCAGAAAGAGTAAGCTGATGAGTAATAGTTAGTGAAGAGCCAGCCTCCGCTAAACATCTCGTTGTTGCCATCCTGACCCTGCCAGTAGCCGTTTGTTCCCAGCGTCACGTCATCGAAAGTGGCGGTTTCCACAGTAACAGTAACATCCGAACCCGACACGCTGACGTTCATGTCAACATGTTTGCCATTGCTCGTGGCACGGATGACTAAAGTCTTGTTACTGAATATGTTAGATGTCGTTCTGCTAACCCAAAGCACATCAGCGTAATCGATTGTGGCAGTGATTTCAGAAGGGCAGTTTTGCACTGTTATTTCAATAAAATCGTTGTTGTTATCGGGGTCATCGAAAGTGTTGCTGAGGTCGAAATTCAATGTTTGAGGATAACTCGTAAAGTTGATTGGAGCCAGCTGGTTTGCCACAACAGGCGGCAGGTCTTCGGCCAAGCATTCAACAGTGAACGAGGTCTGCACCGATTGTCCGGCACTTTCAGCATTTAATGTTATTGTTGCTGTTCCGCCAGTAGCTGCAAGACGAGTCACTGTCAAAACTTTGTTGTTTAATGAAGTAGAAACGAGTGTCGGGTTGCTGTTTGAAGCCACTGTTATCACTATGTTTTCATTAGGGTCGTCAGGGTCGTTGAAGGTGTTGGTCAGATTCACTGTCTGGCTTGCCGGATATGTCTCAAAAGCGATGTTCGACACAGGATTTTGCACCACTGGCGGCAGGTTGGCACCGCTTGCAAGTTCGTCGGCTCCGGCGCAAGGTGCTGTTGTTGAACGGGTTTGGTCATCGATATCTTTTGTGACGTATGAAAGCGGATTCGATACTGTCAAACCTGTGGCATCAGTGATATGTAAATCATTGGTTCCCACAAAGTTAGGCGTGCAAATAGCTGAATGTGTATCGAAACCGGTGGCAGCGGTCCAGTCGCTCAAAGTGGCGTAGTCTGTCGTGCCTATCCTGCCGATGCTGGTTCCGTTGAAAGATATGCGGTTATAGTCGCAGAAACGGTTGTCAACGGCATTTTGGAAACGGAAGACATAGCCATTGGTCTCGTTAACGAATAGGTTGTTGTAAATATGTAGGTTCTGCCAGTTTTTCTCAACGAAAATATTGCCGCAGGGTTTTGCACCGCTGCATTTCACGGTGTTGTTGACAAAATAGACATATTCGCTGTTATTGTCATCCAAATCAACACAATAGCCGCTGTTCACATTACAAACGAAGTTGATGATGTTGTTTCTGATGATGACAGGCTGTTCGGCTGTTCCCATAGCGGGACGCGTCTCGAAAACGGTAGCATAGTTAGAGTTACGCGTTACGTTCATCACGTTGTTTTCGATGATGCTGTTGTAGCGTATTCTAAACAGGTCCATCGCGTGGTAGTTGGTCAAAACGTCATGTGTGTGGTTGGTGATGTTATTGCCTCGCACTATGGCATTGTCGGTGAAAGTAATGTAAATACTTTTAAAACTCTGGTTCAGGAAAGTGCAGTTCTCCACCAACACTCCGTCATTGAGGGTGTAGATATTGCGTCCTTGGTAATACAAGGCTATGTAACCGTTTTCGAAATGACATCCCACAAACTCGTTGTCATGGTTCACCCATTCGCCAGAGTTGTAATAAACGAGGTCTTTGTCGTTGTCGAGGCTATTGTTCGACACCACGCCAAAGAAACGCACGTTTTCAAAGCGGTTGTAGTCGCATTGACCGTCAAACACCAACAAGCGTGCTCTGCCTGTAGAAGTGGTAGTCACAGTCATGTTCTCAAACGTTACGTAGTCGGCACCGTTTAGTTTGAGTGTGCTGTTGTCGGTGTAAACGGCGTTGCTGGTCACGACCACTTGTTGGTTGTCGGCACCCATGCCTCTGAAAACCACGCGGTTTGTTGCATTTGCTCCCGTGATTTCGTTGATGATGACGTATTCTTCATACGTTCCCGGGGCCACTTGAAAGATTACCTGCCCCGACACTCCGGCCGACAATGCCGCCGCTGCCTCGCTGAACGAGGTGTAGTCAGGGTTTTGTGATGAGTTACTGTTGATTGTGTAAGTGCCTGACAATTGGGCATTTACGATTGTCGCAAAGCAAAGCGACAGTGCTAAAAAGAAACACTTTTTCATGATAATTTAATTTTAATCCCGAAATAAATTTAACTATATTGCTTTGGCAAGGTCTTCTGACTCGTCCGAGCCTGCCGCCTTCCCATCTTTTCAGACAGTGGCTTGATTGACAGGCCTTTATGCCGGACTCACAGCAGCGGGTACTGTCGCCGAATTGCACAGCGTTCCCTTTTCCTAAGCGACTGCAAAGATACACTATTTTTCGGTACCCTATGGGTAGAAAAACATAAAAATATTTTTAAGATTTCTCTCCGGCATACGACAAAAAAATCACTATTTTTGCGTAAATTTCTATAAAATGAAAAAACGTCTCTGGCTCGTTATATGAGGATGAGCACATGCAAATCATAGTGTTTACGCTCATCATTGGAGGCATGTTACGACTCATAACCGCCAACGGAGGCATGTGCGGTGTGGTCAACTGGCTGTCGAAACGCGCCAAAGGCCCACGCTCAGGCCAGCTAATGACGTTTATCATGGATTTATGCATGTTTTTCGATGACTATTCGAACACCTTGGTGGTCGGCAATACAATGCGTCCCATCTCCGACAAGCTGAAAATATCACGCGAGAAACTTTCATATATCGTCGACTCCACCTCGGCGCCGGTGGTAGCTATCGCCTTCGTCACCACTTGGATCGGCGCCGAGTTAAGCTATATCCAAGACGGACTCAATGTCATCGGACTCCAGGCTAACGCCTATTACGTATTCATCAACTCGTTGAAATACAGTTTTTACCCAATTTTAACCTTGGGTTTTGTCTTGATGCTGATCTTCTCACAACGTGACTTCGGTCCCATGTTCCAGGCCGAACGAAAAGCGAGAATGGCGACGTCAAATGCCTCTGAAACAGCTGATAATCAAAAAGAAAACTCTCATCTCACCGATGCCTTGATACCATTATTGGTGTTGATTTTCGGAACAATAATCGGACTTTTCGCCTCTGGATATAACCATGAGCTCTGGAACAACCCTACTCTTGGCTTTATGACGAAAATCTCGGCTATCATTGGTGAAGCCAACTCGTTCCTTGCCTTGATGTGGTCATCGCTATTATCACTTCTGACCGCCATCGTAGTGACCTTATGGCGAGGTTCGTTGAAGTTTTCAAAAATCATGGAAGAAGTTATTGAAGGCATCAAAACGATGTTAAACGCTGTATTGATTCTTACGATGGCGTGGTCTATCTCATTGATAACCAAAGATATGCACACTGCGGAGTTTGTCTCTCAGCTATTGCTTCAATGGTCGCTGTCGCCAGTGTTAGTGCCGATGCTCACCTTCATTTTGGCCGCTTTGATAGGCTTCTCGACTGGTACTTCCTGGGGCACCATGGCAATACTCTATCATTTGATTTTGCCTGCATCCTGGATGCTTTGCATCAGCGACGGAATGAGTGTCGGCGCCACTATACCGTTATTCTACAATGTGGTGGCATCGGTGTTGGCGGGCGCCGTCATGGGTGACCACTATTCTCCTATTTCCGACACCACCATCATGAGCTCGTTGGCGTCGGGGTGCGACCATCTGCAGCATGTCAGAACGCAGATGCCATATGCCATCACAGTAGGCTCTGTGGCGGCATTAATAGGAGTGTTGCCAACCTCACTCGGTCTGACATCATGGATAGCATTCCTTACGGGATTGGCAGCACTTGCAGTTATCGTGAGATTTGTAGGAAAAAAAGTCTAACGGTACCTCTTCTCCAACGATTCCCTATATCTCTCCACGATGTCTCTCGCAATCTCCACCGCCTCGCCTTGCGGCTCGGCGCTGAATTCGCCCAAGCGTTCGCGCCACCATTGACCTTCGTATTTGCAGATGCGATTATGATATGCAACCTCATCGAAATCAACACCTTGAGCGATGGAGGCATCGATGTCTTTGAAGAACTCCTTCCAACGATAGGCATAGTAGGTCTCGGTGAGTCCCGCCCAGGCACGGCTGGCATATTCATTCAACAAGGCGTCTTCCTCGCCCCAAGTGGTGATGATATTGCGCGCGTTGCTCTCGAAATAATCCTTCTCTTCATCGGTGTTGCCTATCGCCCTGGCGTCTTTAATCCATTTCCCGACAAGGAAAGCAGGCTCAGTGGCCAGAATCTTGTCAGTATCGTCCAAAATAGATGTCATAACCGCCTCAATCTCATACATTTTGTCGTAATCCTTATCACCATACGCCTTCACATAATCGATATACAAATCACTGAAGTAGTTGCCGAGCATCTGACGCGTTACATTAACTATGTCAAAATGACGGGTTCTTGTATCACAGTCAGATGCCATAAGATTATCAAGCACATCAAGCAAAACGATGTTGTTGTATTTATACGTCGGCGCGATGTAATACTGCCTATAGTCCTTGATATTGCCGGTTGTCGGGCGTTGGTTGATTCTTACCGTCTGTCCCGGTGACGACACCTTATTATATATGCCTTCGACGAGCATGTGCCATGCCTCACGGATGTTGACATCTTCTTTTCCTGCGCGTTGGTCGGCGAGACACTCCACCCAAGCGTCGATGTCTCTTGTCAGCGGGTTATCCCAAGCTTTTTCAAACACATATTCATACATGAACGGGTTGCAGTCGAAGCCCTCCAAGGTGGAGCCAATGCCTACGAAGTTGTCGCCTCCCGCCTCAAAAGCATGTTCAATTCTCTCGTTAACGATATTGAGATTGCCTGCCAGCATTGAGTTTCCGCCGAAGTTGCCGAGGTAGCACCAGATGTAAGGCACGCCGTAATAGGCTTTCGTGCGCTCCCACACCGGCTGCCTCTCGCAATAATAATCGAGCATGATATGACGGTCTTTCGGCATTGAAGTGATGTATGCCTCAATTCGATTGTCGACCTCCCAATATTGGCGTTCGTTCCAGAACAGCCAAGCCATCTCGAGCCATTTGGCGTCGGGGTCGGCAGTCTCGAGCGACTCATACACCTGACGGCTCACGCGGGCGAGGTATTCCGGCTCCCAGCTTGGCGGTATCAGCTCGTTGAAGATGTCGATGCCGTAGATATGGTCGGTGCCGTAAAACTCTGTCTGTTTTGCGATGAATTTCCTTTGTATCTTGGTATAAAGCGGGTCGAGCGGGTCGAGGAACTTACACCAGCAGGTGCTGTCGAAGCCCGCCCAGTCGCCGAGTGATGCCAACGGCGCGTCGGGATAGAGGCGTGTGATACATGGCGGCACATGACCTGCGAAACCCGGCAGCACGGGCTTCATGCCGAGTTCTCTTTCACGCGCCACTATCTGTTTCTGCAACGCCTTCTGGTTGTCGAGCCACACCATCGGCAGCGGGCCGCCCCAACGGTCGATATTCTGCATCCTATGCCACGGCAGATGCGCCGGACCGGTGAAGTAACTTCTTATTTCCTCATCGGTCAAGCCGAAATCACGCCACACCTCATACCAAACGGATTCCTGTCCGGTGATGGCGAGCGGCAGATTGATACCGTTGAGAGCCATCCAGTCGATGAAATGCTCCCATTGCGACCAGCCCCACCACGGCATGGTATAGCCGAAAGTGCAGTAATTCAAGAAGAAACGGTCGGGGACACGAGCGTTGAGACGCACCGGCCCGGTGACCTTTGGCATCTTTGCCGGAATCTCGAGTTTCTCGGTCTCGAACCACGAATACTGCGCCTTGCAGAAATATTTCAGATAATGGTTCAGTCCCACCGCCATGCTGTTGGCGTTGTTGCCCCTAATGACCAAATTTTTTCCAATAGTCTCAATTTCAAAACAGTCTATGGTATCGTTAAGTCGTTGAAGCACAATGTGTTTTGAATATTCAGGCACTACTCGTTCCACTAATCCGCGCATGGCGACAACTTCGGGGTCGGTTTCTTTTTTACCACACGCGAGGCAAAGAATACAGCTTAAAAAAGCGATGAGAAATAACTTTTTCATAGTAAAATTTTATTTCTGCAAATATACTGCTTTTTTAAACTAAATTATATCAAAATCTCACATTTTAATCACAGAATATTATTTGTCTTTGATCACATTTAATCTTTTTCCATTATCGAATCAACATAATGCTGCCTGTCTTCGAAGGAAATGTCGTGGAAGCGATAGAGATCATTCCAGAAGTAGGTCTTATGTCCGGCGCGGCAGAGGGTGAAGGTGTCGGCGTTCACCATGAAGTCGGCTTGTCCCATTGCCCAGTCTGATTGGAAACGGAAATACGGTGTTGTGCCATCGATGTCTCTTTTGCATGATGTGAGCATTTTCAGATACGGCTTGGTGTCGATAAACGGAATGGGGTAAAAGTAGAACCACGCCATGCTTAGACAGTCCCAGTGGAGACTTCTGATTTCAGGATTCTCCTTTGTGACAACAAAATGGTTGAAGTTGTCGCAGAAGAATACCATAGAGTTCTCTCCGTTGTATTTGATGATGACATCGTAGGCCGGACCGTCTTGGAGCATGTTGGACTCCTCCAATCGGAGCACGCTGAGATGGAACGACACCCATTGATGCTCTTCGGCGAACGCCAGCGACTTGCTCATGAATGCGGAGTCGGGCTTAATGTAAGGCTCGTAGTTAGACTGGTCTTTTGTCCTGCTGATACTATCGATACACGAGAACATCAGCAGGATGATCATCGGAATTATAATCAATGGGATTATCAATTTAGTTTTTGTCATGACAACAATGTTTTGCGTTTATGGTTTTACCACACCATTAATTCCAAGTAAAACGTTTTAATTTTCTGATGCGTTGCTTTTAACCACTATAATTTTTTTAACATAATTTTAAAATTTTTCAGTTATTCGACACCTATTATATATTCTGTGTTACCTCCTGTGACCATAATTTTGAATTTTTAATTGCGCCTTTTTAGCGGCGTTAAGGGCGTTAAGGGCGTTAATGGCATTAATGGAGTTAAGGGCGTTAAGGGCATAGAGAATAAAAAGAGTTTTTTCATGTTTGATAATTTGAATTTGACCATAATTTTGAATTTTTAATTGCGCCTACTCTATTTTTGCTTTTCGGCATCAGCATTATTCTTTCATTACCACTCCGTTTATTCTTAATATTGTTTTTTCATTATCTGTCGAGTTTGATTTCACAACAATTACTTTTGAAAAGCTTCCGATCTTTTCTGTGTTGTATTTGATTTTTATCTCACCTTTCTTGTTTGGAAGAATGGGTTCTTTCGGCCATGACGGAACAGTGCAGCCACATGATGAAAATGCCGATGTTATTATAAGTGGCTCATCGCCAATGTTTGTAAATTCAAACACACAATCTCCATTAGAGCCTTTTGATATTGTGTCATAACTGTATATAGTATTGCTAAATGCAATGACAGCCCCATTGTGCTCAACTCTTTGAGCTTTAACTGCAACACTTAAAATCATTGCTGTTGTCAATAAAACTAATCTCTTCATAACTATTAGCGTTTGGTGTCCATCTCATATTCCTTTTTCGCTTTGATAATGCTTGAATAATCATCTTCTATAATGGACGATTCATAAACAATGTTTTTATCAGGTGATATAAGGTAAACATAACCTAACGTGGGAAAAGAGGTGAATTCTTCCATGTCTTTAGAGAAATAAATAATGTCACGCGATTTACTGCGTTCTGCGATTTTATTTAATAAATCCAAATTGTCGGAACGGTAATTAACGGCCAGTATGTTTATATCGTGTTGATTCAAGATATAATATCCTAATGAATCTTTTTCATGTCCCATCGTTTGTAAATGTTTGAGACAAGGTGCGCAGTGCGATGTCCAAAAATATACCAACAGCCAACCATCTTTTGATGAAATTGTTGATGTTTGGCCATACAAATCATATATTTGGCAATCTTGAATATTATCAAAAAGATTTTTTTTGTTTGGGTAGTCGTTTTTTTCCTCAATGATATTTTTATATTTATGAGAATAATTCGTATAATCTCTTGAATCTATATTGATTACAGAATCAACATATTGTTGTTTGTTTGAATAGTCGAAATCATAAATTTTTATCATGGTTTTTCTGTTTTCATATTCAATTGGTTCTTGAAAAGAGAACACACTGTCCAAAGTACCGGTGTCGGCATTAATAAACCATTGTATATTGTTATATATAGTTAATCGTTTGTGTTTTTCGGTATAAGAGTAATACTTTGAAGAACGTCCGGTAAATTTAAGATAGTTTTTTTCATTTATAGCGACAAACTCCTTGTCTTTTATAACGGAAGCAGTGTAAGTCATTAATCCCCCCTTAATATCATTTTGTAAAGGGACTATATAATAGTTTAGATACCAGAACCGCTGTGGAACAAACCCCAAAATTCCATAACTGTGGTAATCGTCCCACAACAGACGCCTGTTTTTATACATGTTTATATTATTGTCGTCGTGATCGATTTCTATATATACATCTTTGTTCAAATAATAACTTATAGATATATCATCAAATTTATTGAATGATTCGTAAAAAACAAAAGGCTGCTTCTCAGAATAATTAATTATGGCATGAGCATAATTTCTCCACAATAGAGAGTCGTTTTTATAATGTTCGGTTTTGATGGTGAAGCTTATCCATTGTTTAGAATTTGCCAAATCGTTTGCCAAAGTTTTATAATCTGCTTTTTGACCATAAGAATATTGGGCAAATACTATTAATAAAAATGCAATTATTGTTTTCATGTTAAAATACTGGTTAAACTTTAAATACTGGCTAAACTTTAAAAACAGACAAAACCAATAAATTTTGGATGAAGATATTAGTTTTGTCTGTTTGTTTATACAAAGCTATATTAGAGCAACTAATAAAGCACCAAGTGTTGTTAGTGCTGGGACTACCCAAGGAGCAACACTTTCATTGCATTGTCCGGGTGGGGTGCAACTTTCGCAATGAGCGTTCCAGAAAGAACCCGATTTAACACAAGGATCCGGACAATTTGCTGATAAGCATACTAATGTCCAACGAGGAAGCATTTCTATTTGAGATTGGTCTATTTCATTTGTGGTAAAACCATTTGGATTCACATTAACTGTGTAGAATCTGCCATCCCAAGTATAACCAAAAGTGTAATTACCGGAGAGAACTGATTTATCAGTATAATATTCGGTTCTGTCATTTTTAACGTTTTTTTCGATATACTTTTTCATATGCCATATATTATAAGAAGATTCTGTTTCAGTGTCAAGGATAGAAATCTTTAATTCTGGGTACACAGTGCTGTCGCAAGGGGCGCTGTCCAATATCAAAACAGATTCAAGCACAAATCTATCAGAAGAGTTTCTATTAACATTGATTTTTTGTTGGAGTTTCTCAATATTAATTAATTGAGTCATCGTTTCTCTCGTATTGTCATAAACCGCAAGCAACTCACGATTATCAATGTCATTACTAATTGTAATGTCATTTAGTTTGTCTTTTTGGCACGATTGAATTGTGATCACTCCTGCTGCTGCGATGAGCAATGTTGCGACTGTGGCAACGATTTTTGATTTTTTTACCATAATTGTAAAATTTTTCAGTTATTCGACACCTATTATATATTCCGTGTTATTTCCTTTGACCATAATTTTGAATTTTTAACTGCAACTTTTTAGCGGCGTTAATGGCGTTAATGGCGTTAAGGGCGTTAAGGGCATAGAGAATAAAAAGAGTTTTTTCATAGTTTACAAGAGTTTTATAAAACAATTACATATTGAGAAGTGCTAATGGCGCAGTCGGTTATTTCGATTGTTAGCAAAAACGCGAACAAAATGAACAATACAACCGATAACGAATATAATATAAACAACAAGTTGTGTTGTGATGTCATTATTATCGCGCCATTGGGAAATAAAACGTATTCCAAAAACAATAATTAGGGCAATGATTAATACCAAACTTATTATGTCCCATATAAGTCTTGTTCTGCTTGAAATGTTTCCCTTAGTTATCTGTTTTTCAAGATAATAACGGCACAAAATTACAACTGTGTAAACGATAATTATTAATGCGATTTCCATAAGTGATAAATTTTTAATGTTAGTAAATTGTGTGATTTTATAATTTTTCAGTTATTCGACACCTATTATATATTCTGTGTTGTCTCCTTTGACAATAATTTTGAATTTTTAATTGCAGCTTTTTAGCGGCGTTAATGGCATTAATGGCATTAATGGCGTTAAGGGCATTAATGGCATTAATGCCCTTAATGGCGTTAATTACTATTCCTTTACTATTCTCTCAGTGAACTCTGAGCCGTCGGCCATTCGCACTTTCATGACGTAAACGCCTGAGCTGAGGCCTGAGACGTCGATTGTGCCGGAGTTAAAGTTCTGCAACTTTACCAAACGCCCGTCTATCGAATAGATTGCTATTGAATTGCAGCCCGAGTTTTCCGCAAAGCTGATGCTGATGACGTCTTTTGCAGGGTTGGGATGGCACACAAAGGGTCTCTCTGTCGTGGACACTTCAGGTGTTGACAGATAGTTGTCGGAGACAATTGCGTAGATGTCTTTGGATTCGTAATATGAGGCCTCCGAAGCAAGCCAGCCTGAGATGGCAACACCGCCGTTAGAGAGTGATGTGATGCCATTGTTAAAGAAATTTGTGGCGTCCAACACACTCATAGTCGGTTCTGACCAGACAGGATTGAGGTTCTTGTCCAAGCATGAGACAAACATGGTCTGCACTGACAGTTTTTCCTGTCTCTCTTTTTTCTGTTCCCACACAACAAATATATTGTTGTCTGTAACGCAAAGGTTTTTGTTTAGATAGTAATATTTCGGATAATCGGACGTATACTCCGCAATACAGTATGCCTTTTCAATATCTATATTGGCATTGAATTTCAGCACGAACAAACCGTGAATGACCTCCATGCCTTGGAGCCTCCTCAAATCTGTCGTGATTACAAAACCGCCGTCACCAGTACCGCAAGCATTTGTATTAACAGACGTGCCAAGGTACCATTCATTGAGTCTCTTTATTGTCTTTCGCTCCAGCCTCGTGAACCATTCGTCATAAACGTCTATTGTTATGTCATTGTTTCTGAACATGATATATCCGTACCGCAGAGGTTCCGATGAAATCTGAAAAACAGGGTGCTGCAGCTGTATGCCCGACTCGGCCCCTGCCGTTGATATGGTGTCGGATTGCGCCTTCATGCTGCCGTCAAGACCCATCCTTACAAAGCAGAAGTTGTTGTCGTCCAACTTCGAGCGGCATATCAGGTCGTTGTTGCTGTCAACGAAAAACTCTGTCGGTATCATGCAGTTGTCGTAATACTCACTTATAGTCTCACCGGTAATCTCCATATTGTCGTTGAAACACGTCGCCTTGTAATAGTTCATGCCATACGATGTGTAAAACGATGTGATTATGTTGCTGTTTGTGTTATAGGGGTCGCGCAACATGGGGTTAAGCCAGTAAATGTCATGGTTCTCAACGAACAGCGAGTCGAGAAGCTCGCCTTGGGGTGTTATCTTGTAAAGATTGTAGCCGACATCCCTCAGGTTGTCGTCAAAGACAGCCTCTTTCACAACAAGGTTCCCGTCGCTCAACTCAAGTATGTCATAGCATTGGTTAACCCTATATGTCCCGTGATGAAGCCAGGTGCTGTAGTTCTGCGCTGAGACTACAAGGGTGATAATCATCAACGCGATTGTAATTGTAAGTCTTTTCATAGTTTGATAATTTGAATTTGACAAATAACTATGCCTTGCTGTATGTCCTCGTCCTCCTCGTTAGGGTCGGCGTATTCCTTCAGATAATCGTTTAAGTCAATTGGACTAAGCTTGTAATCCTCAGGCGCGATGTTCATCCTGAAAATGTATTTGATGATAAATTCCGAGATGCCTATATATATGATAATCAATGGATAAAGAATGATGTATAATATCATCATCGGAATCGACATCACGTTCATCAGCTTGTTAGGGTTGATTCTGAACAGTGTTTTCGGGATGAACTCGGCGATGAGCAGCACCAGCAGTGTCGAGATGATTGTTTGGCAGAGCAAGATGGTGAACTCATTGGTTATCACCTCGGGTAACACATTGACAATCAGTGGCTCAAGAAGCGAGGCCATTGCTATGCCATAGATGACGTTGGCGATATTGTTGCCGAGCAGTATGCAGCCCATGAACTTCGACTGATGTTTCACGAAGTTGTTGATAATCTTGGCGGAGAAGCTTTTTTTCTTCAGGTCAAGCTCAAGCTTCAGTCTGTTGGAGCTGATGAAAGAGATTTCCACTCCCGAAAAGAGAGCCGAGGCGCATAGTGATATTATGACAATCAACCAGTTATTCATCGTCATCTAATTCGAGTGTTGCTTTTATCCCGAAAATCTCCCGACGGGAGAAGTCCTCTTTTGCTATCATGCTGTCGCCGTAAATCAGCTTGTCGGGGCTTGAGATTTTGATAAGGCCGCCGGTGTATATTTTTTTCTTTTTCTGATCCCAAAACAGCGTCTGTGTCTCCATAACCTCTTCTGAATCAATATTTTTCACCATTACGTTGTTTTTTGCCACCACGAGTTCCTTTTTCTGGTAGTTCACTCCGTAGTCGCCGCGAATCATCGAGATGGGGGAGGTGTCGCCGTTTTCGTACATATAGGCGGTGAAACCTTTTGGAAACTCAAGCATCGCGCTGTCGATGTCGTCGATGCTGCGCATGACAGGTGCCATGAGTTTTGCGACAAGCCTTCCGGAGTCGCTGCGCTCAATCACTACGTCGTATGCCATCAGCCCGACGATGGTGTCGTTGTCGATAAACTGCTTGATTTTCTCCATCGAGTTTTCACAAGAAAACAACATCATAACAACAGATGCTATGATGTTGATTTCCAACACTATATAAATCAGTCTTTTCAATTATTAGAAAATCTTGCCTTTGTAGTCTCGTTAATCCAGCATTCAACCTGGTATTCGTCGCCTTCGAAAACGTTATAGAAGAAGGCGTCTTCGCTGGTCGGGAAGAGTTTTGAGTACTCTTTTATCATGTCGTTGGCCTTTGTCGCCATTGAGGGGTCAACTTCCTTGGCTTTCTGGAACTTATCGGCTGCCGCCCAATACACTGCCTTGGCGTGGAGAGGGTTGGAGGCGCATTCTTTTCCGCTTGAGGCGTAGATATAGCCTATAATCATGTAAGGCTCACCGTCGGTCTTGTCAAGCTCGATGGCTTTTCTTGCGTAGGCGCGTCCTTGCTCGCCCTTGCCTTCCTTCCACATGATTTGCGCTAAGTATTTGTAAGCCTGCTGCGCTGATTTGGTGTCAGCCGACTTGGTAGCCTCAATCAGATAGCTCGTGGCTTTGTTGTATTCCTGGTCGGCGAGGTATCTCTTTCCGATGAAATAAGCCGACTCCGGTGACGGGTTGAGCTTGTGCAGTTTGATTGCAACAGCCAAATAAAGGTCTGATTTGTCGCAGTTTCTTGCTGATAGCACCGAGGCGATCTTGTTGAGAAGCTCCACGTTGTCAGGCTCCGCGTCAAATTTCTTCTTATAGATACGCACGAGGTCGTCGCAGTTGGCGTACGGCTGCACTCCGGCTTCGAGGTTGCCCTTGGTGGTCATGTAGTTGTTCAGCGATTTCTCGTCGCCCGACTCGGTGTATTTCTTGATGTTGAACTCCACTATGTCCATGAGGCTGCTGTAGGCGTCGAGGATGACGGCCTCGTCAATCTTTCCGGCTTTCGCCATGTTGATGGTCGAGGAGAACAAACCGTCGATGAAGGCGTAGTTGCTGTTGTTCCCGTCAATTTCAACGGCCTCTTTCAAGGCGTTGTAGGCTTGTTCCATACGAGTGTTGAATCCCATCAGGTCAAGACCCATACGTCCTTTGATGTTGCCCACCTGGTTGACACCCTTCGCCGTGTTGGGGAAATACTGCACGCGTGTCTCGTAAACCATCACCAAGGTGTCGATATATTTCTCTCTCAAATCGGCATCTTTCGTGTTTCTGATGAACGCGTTGTTCACGATTTTCGTTCCGTCAATGAGGGTTCTCTCCTTTGCTCCGGGACAAGTCAGGAACACTTTTCTCCATGCTGATATCATGACCGGGTTGGCTGTTGAGGCTTTCCCGTCCCATTGTTTGAATGACGCTCTGTAGATTGATATTTCTGCGTCACAGTCTGTATCTTGTGCGAATGCTATCGAAGTCATGCACAAAATCGCTCCGAGGAATAAAATCTTTCTTAATTTCATCGTTTTACTATTTTTGATTATTTATATCTTCGTTTTACAAACCATCTGTCTCTCAAGGATATTCCGAAAGAAACATTGAAATATGACTCTTCGATGAGGTTGTTTTTTACCGTTCCCATCTTGCCGAAATCGAGTGCCACGTTAAGTGTTGTCATGGCGCGCTGTATCGGCAGGCTGACGCCTAAGGCCACGCCGTATTTGTTAATCGACTTCCCGTAGATGTTGAAAAATGTCTGGTCGTAATGTAGTCCGGCCCGATATGTAATCTTGCGCATATAGCTTGAGACGCTGGTGTTGCGTGGTGTGAAGCATCCTCCGATGGCGATGTTCCACGAGTTTTGCAGCGAGTCGTTGACGTTGTTCATTCTGAATGCGTCCCAATTGCTCCAGTTGAAGTCCATCCCGACAAGCCAGCGCTCGCCTTTCTGTAAGGTCAAGCCAAGGCCGAAGCTCTGCGGATATTTCACATCGACACGTTCCCCCGATTTGTACAAGATGGTGTCGCGCTCGGTCGCCGACAACGAGCCGTAGCCGTTGAACATCGTCCTGATGAACACGTTGCGATGCGCTTTCATGTTGGCCGGCAACGAATAAGTGGCACCAAACGTGATGTTGTAGCCGTTTTTCAGCTTATGTTTGTAAATCAAACCGAGGTCGAATGTTAAGTCGCTGAAACTCAAGTTGATAGTACGTTTCTCGTTATGAAAATACGTGTTGTTCGGGTAATACAGCGTCGTCTCGTCGGTGACATTGCCGAAGATGTAGTTCATTTTCACTCCGAGAGAGAGTCCTTTGTACACCTTGACACCGTTTGCCCAATAGATCTTGTTCAGACCGCCGGTGCCCTCATAATCAATGCTGTACGGATAATCCTGTTCCCAGATGAAGCTTGCCGTTGAGGTATATGAGCGGTCGCTGTAAGGGTTCACGCCTATGCCCATTTTGAGCCATCGTGTGACGCTGAAACCGAGGTCGAAGTAGTCGAAAGAGGCGTTGGAACCTTTCTCGGACATGTCTGTCGTGCGATATGTCACATATTTCATGTAGAAACCGGCGTCAAACAAGAATGTTAACGAGTCCATCGCGGCATAGGCGGCCGGGTTGGAGTTGTTGAGCAGATACTTGCCGTCCAAAGCGTTGCTTATGCCGCCCATAGCCTGTATTGCGGTGTTCGACCTGCTTCTGCTCATCGTTCCCAAGCCGAATCTCGAATAAGGTGATGAGATGTCTGACTGTGAGAATCCACTTCCAACCAAGACAAAAGTCAAGGCGAACAACAACAGTATCTTATATAACTTATTGAATATCATTATATTCTAAAATCATTCTTAATCCGTTAAACATAAAGTTTGAACTTGCAAAGATACAAAAATTTAACATAGATTGCAAGAAAATATTGTCACCTCCTGAGATAAAAACGTTTAAGTCGTTGAATTTCAATGAGTAAAGTCTGATAAATTCTTTTATTTCGTTTGAAACGCCGAGTTGCACGCCGCTTTGGAGGCACTCCTCTGTGTTGTCGCAGATGATTTTCAGCTCGTCGTGTGTGGGTGCGCATAGTGGCAAGAGGGCGGTGTGTTCGTGCATCGCCTTGAATCTCAGCTGCATGCCCGGACTGATAGGTCCGCCGAGATGACGGTCGTCGGCGGTGAGGATGTCGTAGGTGATGCAAGTGCCGATGTCGATGATGAGGCTGTTTTGATGCGGTTTCTCGGCGAAGGCGGCAGCCACAAGTGCCAGACGGTCGGCTCCAACCTCTGCTTTTGCGTTGTAAGTCAACGAGAAAGGCAGCTTAGTCTTGCTCGAAAGCACTAACATTGGGATGTTCGTCAGTTGGGCGAGACATTCGTCGATTTTTCCACCGACAGATGATATTATACCTTTATTAATATAGGGGCGTTTTTCGAGCAGTCGGCTCAAATCGTCCGTCAGAGGCTCGAAATAGTTGATTTCAACGATGTCTTTGCCATGAAAAACAGCGTATTTGACCCTTGTATTGCCAATATCGATGGTTAGTGTTTCGTTCATTTTCATTATTTTTCGATGCAAAGATAGTAAAATATGGCTCATAAAGCGCATCATGACGCATATTTTTTCTTATTGTCATACGTTAGAGGCGGATGCTGTCCTAAAATTTTTTAAAAAAAATGTTGATGGTATTAAAAAAAGTTGTAATTTTGCAGCGCGAAAAAGGGGTACCATAGCTCAGTTGGTAGAGCAACGGACTGAAAATCCGTGTGTCGCTGGTTCAACTCCCGCTGGTACCACAAAAACAAGCGCCGAATCTTCGATTCGGCGCTTGTTTTCTAACGTCTAACGTCTAACGTCTAACGTCTAACGTCTAAAACCCCGTCCAGAACCTCTGCCAGAAAGTATGCTCTAACTCTTTCCAGGTGTTGGCTGTCGCAGCCTCGAAGTCGGCGGTATATCTGTTCAACAGCTTGACGGCTTCGTCTTTCTCGCCTTTCTTCAGGAGTTTCTCCACTCTCTTCTCAAGTTCAGGCATCTCGGTGAAAGCCTTCTCCTCGTAACGCAGAACGTTGCCGTATATCTCGTTTTTGCAGGAGCCCCAGCTCACTTGCGCGAGTTTGTTGGCTTTCCTGTAACGCCACAGTGCCGCTGATTCGTCATAGCCACCATGACCGCATTTGTTGAAACACGAAGGCATCTTAGTGCAACCGCTATATACCGGTATTCTCGGGCTTTCACCGGGGTTTTCGACCGACAGCCAAAGCACTCCGCCAATCTCGTCGGGCATCCAGCCACGGAGCTGCGCCACGAAAGAATATGAACACCACGACATCGCGACGCCGCGTTTGAAATCGACGGTGCCCGGCTTCAGCATGTTATATACACTGCGCTCATTGCCGCCCATCCACGGGTTCGCCGACGGTGACACTATGGTGTCGCCATTTCTGTTGACTATCTTGAGGTTGACAGTCTGGTCTAAGACGCTACCTTCATAGTTGGCGCGGAACAGTCTCATCACGTCGCGTACATCGACTTTTGCCTCAGGCTTGACCGAGAAAGGCAGGTCGTCGGCGTTGATGTCGAGATTTAATGATGGTGCCAACTCATTGAAAATGAACCATTCACGCTCACGGAAGTTCTTGCCGTTGGAGTAACCGCTGGCAAAAGCCTTATACCATATCAGCTCGCCTTCGCCATCCCAAAGGTTATATCTCCTCGCCACCTCCTCGATGTTGTCGGAACAGAGGAAGTTCTTTTCGTCTTTTCTGTTCAAGTATTTGATTCTCGGGATGTTAGCCGACACGCTGACTTCTCCGTCGGGCACTCTCTGCGCAGCCCAGATGCCTCCGATTTTGTCGGGTCCCTCGCCCATTATCTCCATAAGCCACACTTCTTTGGTGTCGGCGATGGTGATGGCCTCGCCGCCGTCACCGTAACCGTAATCTTTGATAAGTTCGCCTATGAGGAGGATGGCGTCGCGGGCGTTATCGCAACGTTGCAGTGCCACGCGCTCGAGCTCTTCAATCATGAACATTCCGTTTTTGTTGCGGAGCGTGTCGGGACCGCTGAAAGTCGTCTCGCCTATGGCTAACTGTTTCTCGTTGAAGCAGGGATAGGCGGTGTTGAGATAGGCGTAGGTGTGTGCCACCTGCGGGATCTCGCCGGCTTCCTTGACTCCGTGGCCGTCGTTGGCGTCGAAGGTGTGCATGGTGCCTTTGTAAATCTTCATCATGGCACCTTCCTTGTTGTCGGTGGCTTTCTCCCAACGCATCCAGGTGCGATAGCCGCCGTCACAGGTGTGCGATGTCATCACAGAGCCGTCGGTGGAGGCTTTCTTTCCCACCATGATGCTGGTGCAGTTGGCACCGTCAAACTCTTGCTCATCAACATTGACTTGAGCGTTCAGGCTCACCGTCGTCATAATCATCACAAAAGTGATAAAAGCTTTGAAGGTTGTTTTCATATCTTAAAATTTTAATAATTCTCTTTTTTATGCGATTTTTGTGTCACGACTCGCTCGAAACCACCGGATCGGCTGAAAAAAACGTGAAGTTCACTTTGCCGTATTTCCTGTGGTCGTAATAATTGGTATGCTTGCTGAAATCAACGGTTCTGTCGTGTTCCAGCACGAAGATGCCGTCGGCGTTCAAAAGCTCGTTTTGAAAAATCAAATCGACGAGCAAGTCATAGTGATTGCAGTCGTACGGCGGGTCGGCGAAGATGAAATCGTATTTTGCCTTATGCATCGGCAGAAAACGGAACACGTCTGACTTCACCACCGACAACTCGTTCATATTCAACTTGTTAGCCGTCTCTCTGATGAATCTCACGCAGTTGTTGTTTTCATCAACGGCGGTCACGCGCGGGCATCCTCTTGAGACCATCTCATAAGAGATGTTGCCGGTTCCGGCGAAGAGGTCTAATGCCGTCGTGTCCTCCCAATCCAATTGATTTTCAAGGATGTTGAACAAGCTCTCCTTCGCCATGTCGGTCGTGGGTCGTGCCGGAAGGTTGTCGGGCGCCACGATTTGCCGTCTCTGATTTCGTCCTCTTATGATTCGCATTCTGATGAAAATATGTTGTTTTTTCTAAAACGTATGTCGCGCACATATCTTGAGGTGAGCTCCACGAGTTTCGAGTCTTCCTCAATCATCCCGAAGAAGTACACCGGCACTGATTCAGGCTCAAGATGAAGCTGTTCGAGCGAGAAGAGCAGGAAATACAGGAAGTCTTCCTTGGTTTTGAAACGGAAGTTGTTGTGAAACAAGAGGTTGGCACCTTTCAAGACAATCATCTCATAGCTTTGGTTTTTGATTTTCAGATAAACACGCGCAATGTCGGTGCGTTGCTGGTTTTCCTTTATCAGGTTGGCTATCAGCAAACTTGAGGCATGACGTGGCTTGACGTCTTCAGGCTGACTTTGCGTCTCTTCGTAGTCTTGTCTTGAGATGGCATAAACGTTATATGCGTCGGCCGATTCGATATAGTCGCAGAGCACGACACTGTCTTTGTCGGCAAGTCCAAGAATCTCAAGATATTTCTTTTTATTGTTATCTTGAAACACGGCAGCCGGCACGAAGGTGTTGCGGTTGTTGTCGAAAACGATATACGAAAAACCATCCGTTGAATGCCGGATGGTTATTTCTTTGTCGTAAGCATTCTCTGCGGCAGGTATCATGATTACAATGACTCCCAGTTACCGTTGGTTGAGGCCTCGTCCATTGAACCGACTTTCAGCCCGGGGTATTTTTCGAGGTCTTCCTGCTCGGCTCTCAAGTTGTTGACTCTCTGTCTGTCGAGGTCCCAGAGGTAAGAGCTGTAAGGTGTCTTCGCCTCAAAGACAGCCACTTTCAGACCGCCGCGTTTGATATAACCGGCTTGCATCTCGAACTCCACGTCCTGTGAGAACGGCACCAAACGCAAATCGTTGATGTTGAAGTTGTCTCTATTGCTGAACAATGAGTCGAAAACCGAGATATAATCAACGGTGTCGTTGATGGTTTTTGTGAATGTGGTGTCGTTTGGATCCGGGATGATGTGCACTACAGGAAGCTGCCCATTGGTAACATAATCGATGAGTGTGTCGAAGCTGCCTGTGTATCTGTTGTAGGTCTGCTTGAACAGAATCTGCGTGCTTCTGATGTCTTTCAGGTTCTGAACGACCTGTGCCTCTCTGTCCTTACGAGTGTTTTCAAAAACCACCGGCTCGCTGATGCTTCGATAGACTAAGTAAACCAAGAATAAAGCCACGAGTGCCAATGCGATGTTGATGATAGTTAGTTTTTTATTATCCATGATGCTAAAACTTTTTACATTTTTTACGTTGCAAATTTACTGTTTTTTTTTAATAATGACGAAAAATTTCAAAAATATTTTACGAATAATATTCTACATTGAGTCCCAATGCTTTAACTTTGTCGGCGATTTTCGACATTTCATCCGATGACAGTTTTTCCAAATTCTTTTCCGGTGTGTCTCTGTCGATGACGTAAATCATTGTTTTTCTTGGTTTTATCTTTTTCAGATGTTCGAGCCAGATGTTTATTTCCTCATCGGTGGTGTTGTCTGTTTTTTCGCCCTTATGCTCTCCGCGGAGGAAAAGTGTCTGTATAATCACTTGACCCTCAAAACGTTGCAGGTCTTCGATGTATTGCTCAAGATTGATTTTCACGTTTGGGAGATTCACCTTATTGATAGTCTCAATCGTGCCGCCGTCGAGTTTGCAGATGTTGTTGTCGATTTTTTGCAACGCCCTGAAGATTTTTGTGTCGTGGATTTTAGTGCCGTTGGTGAGCACGCTGATGACGGCTCCTGGCGCGTATTTGTCACGTAACTTTATTGTTATATCAATGATTTCCGGGAAATCCGGATGCAGCGTCGGCTCGCCGTTGCCGGAAAATGTGATGCTGTCGGGTTCCTTGGGCGTCCCGGCTAACTCTTTCAACGCTTTCTCAAGCGTTTCCTCGTATTCTGAAGGTGTCGCGAGACAAGCCTGCTCGTTTCTGTGCTCCGGATTCCAGCCGCATTCGCAGTAAACGCAGTTGAAAGTGCATATTTTTCCGACTTTTGGTAATAAATTGATGCCCAAAGAGTTACCAAGCCTTCTGCTGTGAATTGGACCGAAAACCAAGTCTTCTGATAAAAATGCCATTGCTTGAAATTTTTTGCAAAAATAGTAAAAATTTCATTACGTCCCGTCATTTCGACTGAAGCGGAGCGGAATGGAGAAATCTCCAGCTTTTAATTTTGCAATATTTGTTTGTCAGAGATTTATTCACCAAAGGTGAATGCTTTCGCCTCGCTTCAGTCGAAATGACAGGGTTGAATAAAAATTTCTGCTATTTCTGTTGTTTCTGCGTGAGATTTTATTATCTTTGCAAAAAATTCAATCATGAAGACAAAACAGGAAATCACCGAAAACTGGTTGCCGCGCTATACCGGTCTGGAGCTTGAGAAGTTCGGGAAATATATCCTTCTGACCAACTTCAAGCATTATCTTGAGGCCTTCGCGGAGTGGAACAACATACCGATTGTCGGGAGCGATCGCTCAATGCCTTGTGCCACGGCGGGCGACATCACTATGATAAACTTCGGGATGGGCAGTGCCAACGCAGCCACCATCATGGACCTGCTCAGTGCCATCCATCCGAAAGCCGTGCTTTTCTTGGGAAAATGCGGCGGGGTGAAGAAGAAAAACCAGGTCGGCGACCTCATCCTGCCTATCGCGGCCATCCGCGGCGAGGGGACATCGAACGACTATATGCTGCCCGAAGTGCCGGCACTGCCCGCCTTCTCAATGCAAAAAGCCATCTCGACAACCATACGCGACCACGGCCACGACTACTGGACAGGAACGGTCTATACCACCAACCGTCGCGTGTGGGAACATGACGAGGATTTTAAGGAATATCTCCACAAAACACGCTGTATGGCGGTGGATATGGAGACGGCAACGATTTTCACCGCCGGTTTCGCCAACGAAATCCCGACGGGGGCACTGCTGCTCGTGTCCGACCAGCCGATGATTCCGGAAGGCGTCAAGACAGAGGAAAGCGACAAGAAAGTGAGCCGCCTCTTCGTTGATGAACATATTAAAATAGGTATCGACGCCTTACATCAAATAATTGATAACGGTTTGACTGTCAAACACTTGAGGTTCTGATGACATACGAACAGATTCTTTCTGAGATAAAAAACAAGATTTACCATCCGGTGTATTTCCTGATGGGCGAGGAACCGTATTTCATCGATTCCATCAGCGACGCTATCGAAAGCACCGTCCTCGACGAGGCTGACAAGGCTTTCAACCAGATTGTCCTATACGGAAAAGACGTGAACGTACACGACATAGTGACGCAGGCGCGTAACTTCCCGATGATGGGTAACTACTTGGTTATCATAGTGAAAGAAGCTCAAGACGTGAAAAATATCGAGACGATGGAGCCGTTTTTGGAGATGATCCCGCCGACCACCATCCTCGTCTTGAACTACAAATACAAAAAATTAGACAAACGTCTGAAGTTCGCGAAAACACTCGACAAAAACTATGTTTTGTTCGAGTCGAAGAAGCTTAAAGACTGGGACATACCAAGGTGGATCGTCAATTTTCTTGGCAATCACAACTACAAAATACAACAAAAAGCGTGCCAAATGTTGTCGGATTATCTTGGCACCGACCTTCAAAAAATCCGTAACGAGCTGGAAAAACTGATGATTGCGGTGCCTCAGAAAAAGGAAATCGATGACGCTGACGTAGAATATAACATCGGCATCTCCAAGGATTTCAACATTTTCGAGCTTCAGAAAGCCATCAGCTACGGCAACTTCCCGAAGGCAGTGCAGATAATAAATTATTTTGGCGACAACACCAAGGGAAACCCGCTAATTGTCACAGTGACAATGCTTTACGCTTATTATTGCAAGATTTTGAAGCTGCATTACGCCACCGACAAGAGCAAAGACAACGTCGCCAGCTTCATGGGCATAAGCCCGTATTACGTTGACGACTACTTCGAGGCCACCCGCCGCTACAACATCAGAAAATGTGTTGAAAACATCGCCATCCTCCGTGAATTTGATTTAAAATCAAAAGGTTATAATTCCGGTGACGTGAGCCAGAAAGACCTTTATCGGGAGATGATTTTCAAGCTGATGCGGTAAAAAAGAACAATCACAATCACTTCCACAATGGTTCCTCTTCCCAATATTGAGGAAAACCCATGGCGGCACTATCAACGGTTGGATGTTGTACCAATAACTTTTTAAGGTCGGAAACAAAATTGTTTTTGGTATCGATAGCCTCAAGCCAATAGGCGATACAACAAAGTTGTGGATATAGCCTGTCTATAGGAAAAGAATTCTTTGTAATCCAAGGATATGGCAGATAATGTGGTAAACGAGGACGAACTACAAAATAACGGTTCCATAAACGTGCATGATGAGCACATACATTTCTTACTATTGTCAAGTTTTCCAGCCAATTTCGCATGAACTCGTGTTGTGGAATTGAGAAATTTCGGGCAACTTGCTTTTTCAAAGCATTGTCAGCAAAGTTACTGTAAATCCTCGATAATATGCCAAGTGTGGCCAATTCAAGACTCTTCCAAGCAGGTGGCATGTCGGGCTTATCGTATTTTTGGAAATGTTCCAGTACAAAATCCTCTCTACTTTTCCCAATCAAAAATCGCAAACTGTTAATATCTTTTTGAAAAACGGATTCACTGGTAAATAATTGCTTGTCCATAAACCAAAAAGGGCCATATTTCATTGAAAAGTGTTGTATCATTTGCGTCCGTACAGCTATCTCAATATGCTGAATGGAATTAAAAACAAGCGATTTCAATGCACAGTCAAATTGGTATAAAGTAATAACATTAGAGAAATGGCTATCTGGTTTGAAAATATGCAACACTTTGTCCTTTTCCATAGGACGCCAGTAGTATGCCAAACGGAAATAATTAATACGTTTCAAAACAGCTTCCGTCTCGGTCTCATCATCAATAATAAGCCCGCGTTGTTTCAGGATTTCAATTTGCTGTTCAATAGTGATAGGTTTCTTATTATATTCCATGGTTTTTGTATGAAATAAACCGTCCCGCCCTGGTACGCTGTTCAATGGGAAGCGTGGCGGGAACTATCTGACTGCAAAAATACAACTTATTTTTATATATGCAGCTTATTTTAGAAATATTTTTTTTGTTGACGACTATTTCGAGGTTCCCGGACGTGAATTTGATTTAAAATCAAAAGGTTACAACATCGGTGACGTGAGTCAGAAAGACCTTTACCGGGAGATGATTTTCAAGCTGATGAGATGATCATCTGTTTTTCTTAATCCATTCTCTTGCATTCACGAATGCCTCAATCCAAGGTGCAATCTCGTCGTTTTTGCGGTCGACCGGATAGTAGGCCCACTGCCATGGCAGGAAGGCTCTCTCAAGGTGCGGCATCATGGCGAGATGTCGTCCGTCGGAGGAGCAGATTGCTGCCGCTGACCATGGCGAACCGTTAGGATTTGCCGGGTATCCGTCGTAGCTGTAACGCATCGCGATGTTGTACTTCTCCTCGCCGTAAGGGAAGCTGAACTTGCCCTCACCGTGCGCCACCCACACGCCAAGCCTGCGGCCTCGCAAGGTCGATAGCATGATGCTGTTGGTGTTAGCGATGTCAACGTTCACGAAGCCCGACTCGAACTTGTGCGAGTCGTTGTGCACCATGCGCGGATGTTTGTCGTGCTCAGGGTAGATGAGGTTGAGCTCCGTCATGAGCTGGCAGCCGTTGCACACGCCGAGACTCATGGTGTCGGGACGTTTGTAGAAGTTCTCGAGAGCGGTGCGTGCTTTCTCGTTGTAGAGGAACGCTCCCGCCCATCCTTTTGCCGAACCGAGGACGTCGGAGTTGCTGAAACCGCCAACAAACACTATCATATTCACGTCGCTGAGGTCTTCGCGGCCGCTTACGAGGTCGGTCATGTGCACATCCTTGACATCGAATCCGGCAGTGTATAGCGCGTAAGCCATTTCGCGGTCACACTGGCAGCCTTTTTCACGGATGATGGCCGCCTTCACGCCTGAAGGTGTGCGACGGCGCATGTCGATGCCTAAGTCTTTAGCCTTGCCGGTGAAGCTGCCGAAATCATATCTAAGTGCTTGATTCTTATAGTTTTGATAACGCTCCAAGGCTTTCTCTTCGCCACTCTGACGGCGGTCGAGGAGATATGAACTCTTATACCATAAGTCGCGTAAATCGTTGATATTCAATGTATAAGATTCGTCAACTTTCTTCAAAGTAACGAACCTCTTGTCTGACGGCTTGCCGATAACGGCAAATTTCACACCTTCTTTATCAAGTAACTCTTTGACTTTCTTGTCTTTAACCTGAATCACGACGGCTGGCTGCTCGCTGAACGCCACGCTGATGAGGTCGTGATTCGCGAAAACGCTGAGGTCGATGTCCATGCCGCCTTCGTTGTTGGCAAAACACATCTCTAACAAGGTGGTGACGAGACCGCCTGCCGACACGTCGTGACCTGCTATAACCAAACCCTGCTCGATGAGTTTTTGTAAGGTGTTGAAGCACTTCTTAAAGTATTCAGTGTCAATGACATCTGGCGTTTTCTGTCCGACTTTGCTCAATGTCTGGGCGAAGCTGCTGCCGCCGAGGTTGAAGCCGTCTTTTGAGAAGTCAATATAGATTATTTCTGTGTCTTTATCGTTGACAATCACTGGCTTAACAGCTTTTCTGATGTCGGTGACCTCGCCTGCTGCCGTCACGATGACAGTGCCTGGTGCAAGAACTTTCTGACCGTTTTTGTATTTCTGCGTCATCGAGAGCGAGTCCTTTCCTGTCGGGACGTTGATGCCGAGGGCTAACACGAAGTCGCTCAACGCTTTGACGGCGCGGTAGAGTCGTGCGTTCTCGCCTTCGTTCTTGGCTGGCCACATCCAGTTGGCGCTCAAAGAGACACCTTTGAGGTTCTCTTCGATAGGAGCCCAAACTAAATTCGTAAGTGATTCAGCCACAGAGAGTCTCGAACCTGCTTCGGGGCTTATCAGGGCTGCTGCCGGAGCATGTCCGAGAGCTGTCCCGATGCCTCTAACACCTTGATAGTCAAGTGCCATGATGCCGAGGTCGGTGAGAGGCAGCTGCACCTCGCCGGCGCATTGCTGCAAGGCGACGCGACCCGTCACTGAGCGGTCAACTTTATTGGTGAGCCAGTCTTTACATGCCACACCTTCAAGTTGAAGCACGTTTTTGAGGTATTCTTCAAACTTATCTTTTTGATAATCAATATCTTGGAAATGATAATCCTTGTTGTTGTCGGTCAACACTGTCTTTGGAGCACTGCCAAAGAAGTCGGAGAGGCTCAAGTCGATAGGGTTGACACCGTTTTTGCGGATGAAACGCAGCCGTTGGTCGTCGGTCGATTCGCCCACCATATAATAAGGTGCGCGCTCGCGTTCCGCTGTCTGGCGGATAATCTCCGTATCTTGTTTGTTTACAAGAAGTCCCATGCGTTCCTGCGACTCGTTTCCTATTATCTCCTTGTCGGAAAGGGTAGGGTCGCCGATGGGAAGGTTGTCAACATACACCGTGCCGCCGCTCTTGTCGATGAGTTCGGAGAGGCAGTTGAGGTGACCGCCGGCGCCGTGGTCGTGGATGGAGCGCACGGGGTTGCTGTCGTTTTCCACCATGGCGCGGATGACGTTGGCGACACGTTTCTGCATCTCGGGGTTGGCACGTTGCACGGCGTTGAGTTCGATGGCGTTGGAGTATTGTCCTGTGCCGACGCTCGAGACCGCGGCACCGCCCATCCCGATGCGGTAGTTGTCGCCGCCCAAAACGATGATGAGGTCGCCTGGCTCAGGGTCTTCCTTCATGCTGTCGTCGGCAGGTGCGAAGCCGATGCCGCCCGCGAGCATGATGACCTTGTCGTAGCCGAAGTCTTCGTCTTTACCAGCGCCTTCAGTATGTTCGAAGGTGAGGAGCGAGCCGTTGATGAGTGGCTGTCCGAACTTGTTTCCGAAGTCCGACGCTCCGTTCGACGCCTTTATGAGTAGCTCTTCAGGTGTCTGATAGAGCCACGGACGCGCCTTGAAGTTGTCTTCCCACTTGCGGTTCTCGTCGTTGCGCGGATATGGTGTCATATAGACGGCTGTTCCCGCCAACGGGATGGAGCCTCTGCCGCCTGCAAGGCGGTCGCGGATCTCGCCGCCGGTGCCTGTCGCCGCTCCGTTGAACGGCTCCACAGTCGTAGGGAAGTTATGCGTCTCCGCCTTGACGGAGATGACGGTGTCTATGTCTTTGATTCTGAAGAAGTCGGCTTTATGCTGGGTGGCTGGTGCAAACCGCTCTATCTTAGGTCCGAGGATGAAGGCGACGTTATCTTTGTAAGCCGACACGAGGCGGTTGGTGTTGACTTTCGAGGTCTTTTTGATGAGTGCGAAGAGCGTGTCGGGCATCTCTTTGCCATCGATGATGAAGGTGCCGTTGAAAATCTTATGGCGGCAATGTTCCGAGTTGACTTGCGCGAAGCCATAGACCTCCGAGTCGGTGAGGGCGCGGCCTATCTTCTTGCTTATACCTTTAAGATAATCAATCTCTTCGGTGCTGAGCGCGAGACCTTCCTCGTTGTTATATGAGTCGATGTCGGTGATATATCTCAGGGGCTCCGGCTGGCGGTCGATGAAGAACACGTTCTGGTCGAGGTCGTGGTATTTGTTTTGCAGCATCGGGTCGAAGCTGTCGTCGTTTTCCTCGACGGGATGGAACTCCTCGATGCGCGTAACTCCTTGAATGCCCATGTTTTGGGTTATCTCAACGGCGTTGGTGCTCCAAGGTGTTATCATCTCGCGGCGCGGTCCGAAGAAGAAGCCTCTCACGCATTTTTCTTTGATCTGACGGGCGTCGCCGAAGAGCCAAATGAGTTTTTTAATATCGTTATCTGATTGATTATCAACGCTTTGAACAGCGATGATGTTTTTTTGAAGGGTCTCGAAAAAGAGTATCATAGTTTGAAAATTTTCAGTTGCAAAGATACAAAATAGTTTAGAGTTTAGAGTTTAGAGTTTAAAGTTTTTTTTCATACCGTCATTTCGACTGGAGCGGAACGAAGTGAAGCGTAATGGAGAAATCTCCTGCAATCAATTGATTCGGATTATTTGTATGTCAGAGATTTTTCGACAAGCTCGAAATGACATCAAAAATTAATTTTTCAAAAAAATGTCGTACGTATTAATATTTGTTGTATTTTTGCAGTCCGAAAAATTTGAAAAAAATAAATACAAATTAATGTACGCAATCGTAGAAATAGCAGGGCAGCAGTTCAAGGTGAGCAAGGGAGACGAGATCTTCTGCAACCGCTTGAATGGCGATGTCGATAGCGCTATCAGCTTCGACAAGGTGTTGTTGATCGACAATGACGGCAGCACAAGGGTTGGCACCCCCGTCCTCGAAGGTGCTAAGGTGGATGCAACAATAGTGAAGCATCTCAGAGCAGACAAGGTTCTTGTTTTCAAGAAGAAGAGAAGAAAAGGCTATCAGACCCTCAACGGTCACCGTCAGGATCTGAGCAAGATTCGCATTGAAAGCATAACTGAATAATAAACCGAAAAAATTTAAAGAATTATGGCACACAAGAAAGGCGTTGGTAGTTCCGAAAACGGTCGTGAATCACACAGCAAACGACTCGGAGTGAAAGTTTTCGGTGGACAGGCAGTTATCGCAGGCAACATCATCGTTCGCCAGCGTGGCACACAGCATTATCCTGGTGACAATGTCGGAATGGGCAAAGACCACACTTTGTTCGCTTTGACAGACGGCATCGTGGAATTCAAGAGAAAGAGAGAAGACCGTTCATACGTGAATGTCATTCCGGTTAAAGCCGAAGTGACAGAGTAACGTAACTGAAAACGAACAGGAAATAATGGGGACAAAATTTACTTGCCCCCGTTTTTTTATGATTTTTTTGTTTTTGTGCAAAATAATGTGTATCTTTGCGACTTCAAATCATTTGTCATGAAAAAGATTTTGTTTCTGTTTTTAGCGATAATAGCCACGATGCCGGTTTTCGCGCAGCTTGAGGTGAAACCCGGCTCGTTTAAGGAGGTGCCCGGGTTTGTGAATATCAACACCGAAAAGATGTACGACGACAACGACAAGCCTTACGCCGTGCTGAAAATCCGGACGGAGAAGATCACCGACAAACAACGGCGCGAGCTGCTGTTCCAAGGCGACGCACAGACCTTCTTCGAGGTGGAATACCAAGTGGGCGAGGTGTGGCTCTACATAAGCTATTACGCCACATACATCAAGATTTCGCATCCCGACCTCAGCTCGACGGAGTTTTTCTTCCCATACGACATGAAACCCAAACACGGCTATGAACTTACGCTGACAAACAAATGGGATAAATCTGAGGAAGAAGAGAAGATTATCTATAACTATCTGATTGTCAGAGCCGACCAGCCCAATGCTATGATATATTTCGATGATGTGTTTGTGGGCGAGAAGGAATACTCGAAGTCGTATCCGACAGGTGAGACGCACAAATGGCGCATTGAGTGCGACTACTACCATCCCGAGAGCGGAGTGGCGGAGATTCTCATCGGCGACCCGATAACAATAGAGAAACAACTGAGGCCTGCATTCGGTTTTATCAATGTTACAACTCAACCCGAGAGTGGCGCGGTGGTGTTTGTCGATGGTAATAAAGTTGGCGTAACACCTTATAAATCAGAGAGATTGAAGAGCGGCGAGCATAAGGTGAGAGTGGTGAAGGAGATGTACAACACCATGGAGCAGACCGTTACCGTGACCGACGGCAAGACCACCGAAGCCAACATAAAGATGACCGCCAATTTTGTGAATGTAAGCGTTACAACCGACGCACAGTCAGACATTTACATCGACAACGACAAGAAAGGCACAGGCAGCTGGAAAGGCCGCCTCTCCGACGGGACGCATATCTTCGAGGCGAAGAAAGAGTCGCATAAGACATCCACCAAGAATGTGACATTAGTTCTCGGAAAGGACGAGAGCATAACGATTCCCGACCCGAAACCTATTTACGGCATTTTGGACGTGAACTCCACCCCTATGGGAGCCAAGATTATCATCGACGGCAAGGACAGAGGCACCACGCCGAGGGTGCTCACCGACGTATTAGTGGGACAACGCACGGTTCGCTTGGAGAAAAACGGCTACAACGCTGACACCAAAGAGGTTACGATAACCGAAAACAAGAAAACCGACTTAAATGTGACCCTGACCATAGGAAAGGAGATAAGCATAACCACCAACGGCAACGGCGACAAGATTTTTGTTGACGGAAAAGAGATAGGGACAGCACCGACAAAGGCGGTGATGTCGTATGGCAGGCACACCGTCTCGGCCTACAACGGCAACAAATCGGCATCTAAGGATGTGGTGGTGGAGCAACAAGGCGGCATCGACCATGTGTATTTGACACTGAAAAAAGAAACTTTGGCGAGCTACGCCTCCACAGGTTATAAGTTCCTGACACTCAACGCTTCGATGAGCCAGTACAACAACTTCTCGTATGGCGTTACAATAGGAAGCATGAAGAAATTCGGATGGTTTGCAAGCGTGACGACCAACTTCAACTTCGACACCAACGCCGACTTTGAATGCGACGCCGAGCATTACGTTACCATCGACGGCGACAGCTATTATCCCGAATACACCGGCACAGAGTCGTACAGCTCGCTCTCGGTTATGGGCGGCGTGCTGATGCGAATATCCGGACCTGTGGCGTTAAGAATAGGCGCAGGATACGGCATGAGGGCGAAACGCTACGAGACAAACAGCGGCTACTGGGTGAAAAACACCGCCATGAGCCAGCAGGGTGTCGATGTGTCGCTCGGATTGCAGTTCAATTTCCGGGGATTTATTGTTTCGATTGACGGCGTTACAACAAATGCCAAGACATACGAAATGAAAATAGGATTAGGCTACGGACTTAAAAACAAATAACCATGAAAAACATAAAACACATAACAATAATTTATCTCCTATTTATTATAGCAGCCTTGTTTTCCTGCAAAAAAGACGAGCTGAAGATTTACAAATTGGAGATTGATTCGGAGAACGTTGTGAAAGGCAGAACTTCGGCAACCATTACGGCAAGCTACACATATCCTGTAAAACTTAAAAATGTTGACGCTTACGTGAGCACAAGCAGCGACATGACTGTTGCCGAGAAGTTTTCAGCCTCTGTTAGCGACAATGTTTTTATTGTTACATTCAGTAATTTGCAAGCCAACACCGGGTACTATTACATTTATGAGTATTCCAATGGCGTTGATATAATAAAAACAGATGTAAAATCTTTCACCACCGACGATTACTCCATGCCCACAGTGACAACCAATGATGTAACCAATATAACGGCAACATCCGCAACATGCGGCGGCAACGTTACCGATGACGGTGGATTGGATGTTACCGCACGTGGCGTTTGCTGGAGTACGAGCTACAACCCGACGACAAATGACAGCCATACGACTGACGGCACCGGAACGGGGCAATTTACAAGCAATATCACAGAGCTTTCGGTTGATACTAAATATTATGTGAGGGCTTATGCCACTACAAGTAAGGGGACATCCTATGGTTTGCAACGTGAGATAACCACTCAGGATGGAATGCCAACAGTGACAACCAATGATGTAACCAATATAACGGCAACATCTGCAACATGTGGCGGCAATGTTACCGACGACGGCGGATTTGAGGTTACTGCACGCGGCATCTGCTGGAGCACGAGCCACAACCCGACGACAAGTGACAGCCACACGACAGACGGCACCGGAACCGGAGAATTTCAGAGCTCTCTGACAAATTTGAGTGCTTATACCACTTATTATGTGAGGGCATACGCTACAAACAGCATTGGTACAAGGTATGGTGAGCAGAAAACATTTAAGACACCGATAGTTGCTCCAGAAGGGGCGGTGGCTGGATTATTCTCTGTAAGCGCCACACAGCAAATATTTTTCTCACAAGGCAACCTGCAATACCAAGCGAGCTCCAACACTTGGCGGTTCGCCACCAACCAATATGACTACATTGGCAGTGCCAACAGCAACATCTCATCGTCCTACAGCGGCTGGATAGACCTCTTCGGCTGGGGCACAAGTGGTTGGAACTGCGGCAACACCTATTACCGTCCTTGGGATTCCAACAACAGCGACGGCAGCCTGTATGGTCCTCCCGGCCAATACAACCTGACGGGCAGCTATGCCAACTCCGATTGGGGCGTTTATAACCCCATTTCCAACGGAGGGAACCAGGCTGGGTTGTGGAGAACCTTGACCCATGAGGAATGGAGTTACGTTTTCAACACCCGCACCACGACAAGCGGCATCCGCTATGCCAAGGCTCAGGTGGCAGGAGTGAATGGCGTAATCCTTTTGCCCGACGACTGGAGCGCGAGCTACTACGGTCTGAGCGGTACCAATCAGGGTAACGCAAGTTTTACCAGCAATACGATCACTGCTTCCCAGTGGAGCACGTTGGAGCAGCACGGCGCAGTCTTCCTGCCTGCTGCTGGCTACCGGTACGGGACTTCGGTCTACAATGTCGGTTCCAGCGGCTACTACTGGTCGGCTTCGTACTACGATAGCTACTACGCGTGGTACGTGAGCTTCTACGACACGGGCCTCTACACCGACCGCAGCAACTTCGGCCGCTACTACGGTCAGTCGGTGCGTCTCGTTGCCCCTGCCGAGAATTAATTTCATGTGTCGGCAGAGGCGAAACGGAATATCGGTGGCGGTGGGCTTAGGCGCGCACCGAAGCGCGCCAGGGGCCCACGGCGCTACCGATATTCCGCCCAAATTTTTAGGCATACCAAACAAAGCATAATATATGGCAAAAACAGTTGATATACTTGAAATAGAAAGGAAAAGAAGCGATATTGCCGATTTTGCAACGATACATTTATTCGTGGAGGGAACATTCTATCGCGCATACGAGTGGAGTGCTTGGCTGTGCTGTAGATACATAAATGAGTTCAAGCCAACCAAGAGGGAACTGAAGTCCGAAGTAGGCGAGACAATAGTTTATGTGGGTTTCCCCATCACGAGCTTGTCGCGCCATATCCCTGAGAATGCCAAGCCATTGTTTCGTGAAGACAAGAATGTTGACATTGTTTTGGACATGGCGGCATTGTCGGGCGAGGATGCTGGAAACTTGAAGTTGGACTTTGTTAATTGGAAGAATTCCGTGCCGATGGCTGTGCCGAAGAAGTCGTCAGTGGCCGAGGATTTGGCTTCGGGAGCGGGAGGGCGTCCCCATCGTATGTCTGAAATATTGTTCAAGGTGCTTTCGTATCCAGTTGAACAAAAGTCACCCATGGAATGCATGCAATTCATTACCGAGTTGAAGCAAGAAATAACTACATTGCTGTAAAGAATAAGGAAAAAGACACATGAAATAATTCATAGGCGGTTGCGCCTGAATAGGAAAGAGAGAAGCGTGTCATTGGCTCCCCGATGGGTTCTTTTGGCATGACGTGAAAGACAACCGCCGAAGCGTACACAAGTCTTCCTGCCTGCTGCTGGCAACCGGAACGGGACTTCGGTCAACAATGTCGGTTCCAACGGCAACTACTGGTCGGCTTCGTACAACAATAGCAACAACGCGTGGAACGTGAACTTCAACGACACGAACCTCAACACCGACAACAACAACAACCGCAACAACGGTCAATCGGTGCGTCTCGTTGCCCCTGCCGAGAACTGTTTCTGTGCCTGATAGGAGACAACGCTTCCAGCGTTGCAGAATCAATCACAAGCAAAACGCAAAATCGACGCTTGGAAGCGTCGGCTCCTGAGCCATGACCCACGAACAACTCCTTTCCGACCTTTACACAGCCTATTATGACGCCCGCCGCCACAAGCGCAATAAGCCCTACCAGTTACGCTTTGAGGCCAATCTGGAAAACAATCTGGAATCGCTCTGCAATGCGTTGTGGAACCGCACCTACAAGCCCTTGCCTTCAGATTGCTTCATCATCACCGATCCCAAGCGTCGTGAGGTGTTCGCAGCCCATTTCCGCGACCGTATCGTCCACCATCTCTATTTCAACCATACGCATGAGATGTTCGAGCGAACCTTCATTCAGGACAGTTACAGCTGCATCAAGGGTCGAGGGACGCATTTTGGCATCAATCGCATGAGGCAGCATATCCTGAAGGAAAGCCAAAACTACAAGTATCCGTGTTTTGTGTTGAAAATGGACATCCGTGGCTATTTCATGAGCATCAATCGGACGAAACTTATAGAAATCTGTCTCGATTCGTTAGGACAAATGGCAGACCATAAAATCGGGAAATACCGACCGACAAAGTGGAGCGAGGTGGTCGACATGGATTTTGTGAAATATCTCACCAAGGAGATTGTGCTACTCAATCCCACACGAGGTTGTCGCATCATCGGCTCTCATTCCGACTGGGAAGGGCTTCCGCACAGCAAGAGCCTGTTCCACAGTCCCGAAGGTTGCGGCCTGCCCATCGGCAATCTCACCTCTCAACTATTCAGCAACGTCTATCTCAACGAGTTCGACCAGTTCATGAAGCGTGAGTTGCACTGCAAGCATTATGGGCGTTATGTCGATGACTTCTATGTGGTGAGTTGTGACAAGCCCTGGCTTGAGTCGCTTGTGCCGAAAGTCACGGAGTTTTTGTCAAGTCGTCTTGGATTGACCATTCACGAAGGAAAGACAGAGATACGACATGTGAACCAAGGCGTTGAGTTTCTTGGCGCGTTTTTGTTGCCTCATCGAACCTATTTGAGCCGTGCCACTTTGGAACGCATGGACGAAAAGTTGTATGCGCTCGAAACCGAGGCCGACTTCTGCCGCACCGCTAACGCCCTGAATTCCTATTGCGGCGTGTTGTCGCATTGGCAGAATTTCAATGCAAGGCGTGTCATGTTGCTGATGCGGCACAAATTCATTGGTTGCTTCGACTATGATTTGCGACATTATTATGATTGAAGCGTTCTCTCGTTTTACACGTTCCCCCCGTCTTTGCAATTCTGGAGGCCTGAACACGGGCATTTGCCATGCGAAAACGGGCGAGGATGAAGTGACAGCAATTCGTGGCTATAGCGTCAGCTTTAACGGCTTTAATAGCGGCGGCCTTAATGCCCTTAACGCCATTAATGCCCTTAACGCCATTAAGGGCATTAACGGCGTTAAGGCCGCCGCTCAGAATGACAGTGGCACACAGGGGGAGGAAAATCCTTCAACAGTGTGAAGTTTGAAGTGTGAAGTGTGAAGTTGGGGTTTCTCTCATTTTTTGCAAAAAAAACTTCACATTGTGGCTGCACGTTTGGAAATAAATCGTAACTTTGCGGAAAATTTAAAAATAGTGATATGAATATAGAGCTGATTATCAAAAAACGAAGCCTTAGACAAAACCGCAGAAGTTTTAACAACAATGTGCTTGAGAAAGAGTTGAGAAATAGTGTCAGTCCCGAGGATTTCAGGGCTAAGTTGGTGGAATGTGTGGTCAAGCAGTATGAAGACGTACAATGTTAAATTCTCAAGAGGGCTTTACGACAAAATAAAAGAGATTTCAAAATATATTTCATCAATTAACACCGTCGATTCAGGGGTTCGGTATGCTAACACACTTGTTGATGAGATTCTTACATTGTCGTATCGCGCAGATACTATTACTCAATTAATCTGGGATACTGCGGATGTCCAACATCCAAAATCTAAGCGTATGTTTGTGAAAAAAGGGCAACTTGCGGTGTTTTTCATCATTTACAAAGATTATGTCCTGGTTTACGACATAGTTCCGTCAAAATTGTTGACAAAAGAAGTGCGTAAAGACGAATGATAATCCGTCTCTTTGCAAAAACTTCACATTGTGGCTGCACGTTTGGAAATAAATCGTTTTAATCGATAATTACATTGACGATACGGTTCTGAAAATGTTGGACAAACAGCCTTGAGGCTCACGGGGCGGTGTTCCTGCCCGCGGCTTCAATGGCTTCAACGGCTTTAATAGCGGCGGCCTTAACGCCATTAATGCCCTTAACGCCCTTAAAGGCCTTAACGCCGCCGCTGCCCTTAAAGGCCTTAACGCCATTAACGCCGCCGCTCCATTCGGAATGACAAGAGATATGGGGTAAACACTGTGGCGCGGCGAGGGAATCTCGTTAGGGTGAGAGGACGAAATAAGAAAAACAAGGCAATATTACCCCAAGTTTGTCGTTTTATTGGCATGAATGACGAATTGACAAATAAACAGACACGGCAACCTTACAGAATGCTTTGTACGAACAGGTTGCGAAACTCATCAGGCAGTCGCGCGATTATGTGCGTACTGCCGTTAACACCGCCATGGTCTATACCTACTATGGCGTGGGACAGTATATCGTTGAGAATGAGCAGTAAGGGCAAATCCGAGCACAATATGGCAAGGCTATCCTGAAAGAGCTTTCGAGACGGTTGACGGATGAATTTGGTTCAGGATGGTCGGTGGACACGTTGGAAAATGCAAGGAAACTGTTTCTCGTGTATTCAAAATCCGAGCCGGCGGTTCGGAAATCCGCGCCTTTTGCACAGGGCGTAAAAGGCCCGTCGTTTGTCTTGCCGTGGAGCCATTATTTGATATTGATGCGTATTGACAGTCCCGCAGAACGCAGCTTTTATGAGATTGAAGCCTATAGGCAGCAGTGGAACAAACGCGAATTGCGTCGCCAAGTGGCCAGCTCGTTGTATGAGCGCTTGGCCATGAGCCGCGACAAGGAGGCTGTGATGCGCATGGCCAAGGAGGGCATGACGGTGGAAAAAAGTTCCGACATACTTCGAGACCCCGTGGTGCTTGAGTTTTGTGGGTTGAGACCTGACGAGTCTTATTACGAGAGCGACTTGGAGAGTGCCCTGATTGACAAACTGCAACCGTTTTTGTTAGAATTGGGGAAAGGTTTCCTGTTTGAGGCTCGACAAAAACGGTTTACGTTCAACGAGAAGCATTTCTTTGTCGATCTTGTGCTTTACAACCGCCTGCTGCAATGCTATGTGCTGATAGACTTGAAGGTGGACGACTTGACACACCAAGACTTGGGACAGATGCAAATGTATGTCAACTATTACGACCGCTATGTAAAGCAAGACTTCGAGCGGCCTACCATCGGAATACTGCTGTGCAAGCAGAAGGACGATGCTCTTGTCGAACTGACGTTGCCGGAAGACGCCAACATCTATGCACAACAATATGCCTTGTGCTTGCCCGACAAAACGCTCTTGCAGGAAAAAATGAAAGAGTGGATTGACGAATACGAACTGACTACAACGAATTTGCAATTCGGGGAGGCCTGAATAGGGGCATTTGCCATGCGAAAACGGGTGAAGGCGGTGAACGTGAAAACGGGCGAGGATGAGGTGACAACAATTCGTGGCTATAGCGGCCGCCTTAACGCCCTTAACGCCCTTAACGCCCTTAACGCCCTTAATGCCATCTTAAAATTACAATCATATTCTTATTTTTGTTCAATAAATTGAAAAACAATCAAACTATTTGTTATCTTTGCACTTTATTTAGTAATAAATCTTATTTTTATGAGAAAAATTTATATATTACTGATTGTCACCACTTTGGCAAACATGGCTTTAGGTCAGATGAAACCGAAGGAAATCGATGCGATAAGAAACGACACCACATTGTTCTTCGGATTGAGCAAGATTTGCGACTCGCCTGACGAGGCGACGGAAAACGCGAAAACAGAGCTGTATGTGAATATCGCGAAAAACTACAACTCCAACGCCATCTATTTCTCGGAAAACGGCGATGTCGGCAAACAATTAGAGAACATAATACGTACCTTCAAGGAGAGAATCGACGAGAAATCCAGCGACAAAGCCGTTTTTGAAAACGACGAAAACGCTGAATATCAATATATTATAACCATCAAACGCTCCGATTTCCGCGCCTTGTGCGATGACCGCATCAACGACATCCAACGGTATATCTCGAAGGGCGTGAAGGCGGAAAACAACGCAAGTTTGGAAGACGCCCTCAAGTCGTATTACTGGGCGCTGATGCTGACGTACGCTCATCCGCAAGGTAAGAGATTGCAGTTTCATGGCGACAGCGGAACCGTTGACTATGAATGGCTTATCGACAGGATTAGCGGCAACGAAGGCATACTGAAATCGTTTAATTTCATCGTCCCGAAAGAAAACGGCATTGAAGCCAACGGCGATGGCATCATCGTAAAACTCAAGGTGAAGACGACTAACGGCAACGACGTGGTGAGCCTGCGCTGCGACTGCCACGATGGACGTAAATTCACGCCTAACACCGTGCGCGACGGCAAACTCATAGTGCAGCTGCGCGACAAGGAAATAAAAAGCTTTAAAATCAAGGTCAACTATGACTTCAAAGACGACGCCAAGAAGATGAACACCGAAGTGTCGAACGCCATCGAGCTTATCAAGGTGCCTCGCTTCTCCAACAACATCTACACCGTTGACCTTGAGAAGACTATGAACGTGAAGAATGACGAAGAGGTGAAGGGATGGAACAAGATAGAACGCAACAACGCCGTTGACGAGAATGTTTATCTCAACAAAATGGCATTGATAGAGAACGCCTTACGCAACGGCGACATAACAATGGCGCGCGACTGCTTCTCGACAGAAGGCTACAACATGCTCGACACCCTTACTCATTACGGCAAGATGACGGTGATTGGCAAGCCGGAATATAAGTTGTTGAAATACAAGGACGAAGTGATATGCCGCAGTATCCTCATGCAATTCGATTTCAGAAACACGGTGGGATTCTCTCAAGAGGTGGTGTTCCGCTTCGACACCATCAATCAGGTGGTGACCTCGCTCGCGTTCCGTCTCTCCAACCAGTCGGAATACGACATCATCTCCAAGACGAAATGGCCTGAGGAGTCGAGGCTCGTCTTGGTCAACTTCCTTGAGGATTACCAGACGGCTTACGCCTTGAAACGCCATCATTACCTCGAGAGTATCTATTCCGACGACGCCCTCATCATAGTGGGACGATTAGTGAAAAGGACCGAGATACCCGACCGTTTGACGCTCAAACTCACCGAGGAAGAGGCGGAGCTGACGAAATACGACAAAGACACCTATATGAAAAACCTCGCGATGTGCTTCGGCAACAACGAATATATCAGGCTGCGCTTCACCGAGACGGAGTTTACCAGAGCCAATAACACCAACGACGTTTATGGCGTGCGGGTGCGGCAGGAGTATTTCTCTTCGTCGTACGGCGACGTGGGTTATCTGTTCCTTCTCGTTGACCTGCGCGGTGACATGCCGCTGATTCATGTGCGCGCCTGGCAGCCCGATAAAGTCGATATAGAGAAGTTGATGAACATGAGCGACGTGAGGTTTAATTAGTTTGTGGCGCGAAGCAAAAAAAACTTCATTTTTAACAATTGACACTTTAAAGTTTTTACTATCTTTGCAGATAAATTTTATATAAAATGTTAACGATACCTTATATTAGAGAACATAAAGAGGAGTGTATCAACCGTCTGAGTATCAAGAACTTCACTCGGTTTGAGCTTCTCGACGAGATTTTAGCGCTTGACGATGAGCGCCGCAAGACGCAACAGGAAAACGACGAGGCTCTGGCTGAGGCCAACAGCATAGCGCGTCAGGTGGGCGATTTGTGCAAGCAAGGCAAGATGGCGGAGGCGACACCTCTCAAGGCACGCGTGGCGGAACTGAAAGAGTTCACAAAGTCCAAGAGCGAGCGTCTTGAAGAGCTTAAAACATTGATTCAGAATAAGTTAGTGGAGATTCCAAACACCCCGCATCCTATGGTGCCGAGAGGTAAGACGGCTGCCGACAACCTCGTGGTGAGCGAGGAAGGCACTATGCCTAACCTCCCGAAGAACGCGTTGCCTCACTGGGAGCTGCTCAACAAATACAAACTCGCCGACTTCGAGCTTGGCAACAAGGTGACAGGCGCCGGATTCCCATTTTACACCGGCCAAGGTGCCAGACTGCAACGCGCCCTCATCAATTTCTTCCTCGACGAGGCGGTGAAAGACGGCTATTATGAGGTGCAGCCGCCTATCGTGGTCAACGAGGCGTCGGCATACGCCACAGGCCAGCTGCCCGACAAAGAGGCGCAGATGTACGCCGTGCCGCTCGACAAGATGTATATGATTCCGACAGCTGAGGTGCCGGTGACAAATATCTTCCGTGACGTGATAGTGCAAGAGAACGAGCTGCCGATAAAACGCGTGGCTTATTCCAACTGCTTCCGCCGCGAGGCAGGGTCATGGGGCAAGAACGTGCGCGGACTCAACCGTCTGCATCAGTTCGACAAGGTGGAAATAGTAGAGATAGCGCATCCCGACAACTCGTATGAACGCCTTGAGGCGATGAAGGAACATGTGGCGGGACTGCTCCGTAAGCTCGAACTGCCGTTCCACGTGCTGCGTCTCTGCGGTGGCGACATGAGCTGGACATCAGCGATGACGTACGACTATGAGGTGTGGTCGGCGGCACAACAACTATGGCTCGAAGTGAGCTCGGTGTCGTGCTTCGAGACCTTCCAGTCGAACCGCATGAAGCTGAGATTCAAGGATAAAGACGGCAACATCAGGCTGGCACACACCCTCAACGGCAGCGCACTCGCCCTCCCGAGAATAGTGGCGGCACTGCTCGAAAACAACCAGACAGACGACGGCATTCTTATTCCTAAGGCACTCCAAAAATATACAGGCTTTGAGATTATTAAATAAGATATTGACTATCAGCGGTTTAATCCTGATGGTGTCTTGCGTAAGCAAGACACCATCAGGACAAATCGACAAGATGCTCAAACGCGTGGATGCTGTCGAACGTGAAATAGATGTGCTTTATACTCAAGACTTTGACTATTTGGTGAGAGAATATCAGGCACTCGACACCACCGTGGTGAAAACCGAAAACATTTATGCGGATATGGCACTCCTGCAAGCTTATCTGCAACAGTTTGAGACATATAGAGTCGTGATTTATGAAAATGCCGAGTTGTCGAGAAAACAGCTGTCCGACCTGAAAGATGATGTGAAAAATCATCTTTATGATGAGCAAACAACGACGAAATATATCAAAGACGAAGATTATGAGCTGCGTGTGATGGAGGCTCAAATCAAATATTTTCACGAGAAATTTGACGCCCAGAAAGAAGTCGTGAAACAAATGAAGAAGGAGTGACACCATGAAGTCGCCGCGTGTCCACGTGCTTTTCACGATGATTTTCATCTGCTTTGCGGTTTACATGCAAAGTGTTGAGGCTCAGAATGCCAAGACTCAACGTCAGATCGATGAGAAGATAGCTCGCGAGTTTTATATGAAAAAAGACTACGAGAAAGCACGCGACATCTTCAAAGGCTTGTATGATACCTACGGTCAAACAAGTTATTTTACGCAATACACTGATTGTCTGTTACTTACATCCGATTATGAGACGGCGGAAAAGGCATATAAGACCTTCTTGAAAAAAAATCCCACCCATTGGAAATCGCATGTTGACTTGGCATACGTATATTCACAACAAGGCGAGAACGATAAAGCTGAAAAATATCTTAATAAAGTTTTAAAAGACCTTCCTGCAAACAAAAATTCAATACTTGAGTTTACTAATCTGCTGAGAGTCAGAGGCTTTAATGAAATGGCGATTAATGTATTTAATAAAGCGGCGAAAAATCCAAATATTAACTACAGTTTCAGCCTTGAAAAAGCTTATACTTATAACTCGATGCTCGACTTTGAGAACTCAACCGACTGCTATCTGCAATATCTGAAGGAACGTCCCGACCAATATGAGATGGTGAAAAACCGTTTTCGCGTGATGATGATGTACGACCTTAACGGCAATGTTGACGATGTGATTCGCATGGCATTGCTTCGCAAAACGCAGGAAGAGCCTGATAATGAAGAGTTTTCGTCGCTGCTGATGTGGTATTCACTGCAACAGCAGGATTATGAGCTTGCGCTGACATTGCTCAAAGCCCTCGACAGGCGCGCTGGTGCCGACTTTAAAAACGATATCATCCATATTGCACAAATCGCCTACGACAACGGCCAATATGAAATTGCAATAGATGCTTATAATTATATTCTGAAAAAGCAAGATGAGGGAATTTTTTACGTCGAGGCGACGGCAGGACTGATTGAGGCGGAATACCAACAAGCTGTCGCTAACGGCAGTCATGACAAGGGTTTCTATGAACAGCTGTCGGCACGTATTGACGACGCTTTCAGGAAAATCGGTTTTATAAAGGAGACTATGCCGATAGTCGATGTCCAAGCGGAAATACTGGCATTTGAACTGAACCGTTGTGACGATGCTAAAGCATTGTTAAACAACACGTTAGAGATGAATCTGCCACAAAAATACAAGGCGGAGCTGAAGATGAAACTCGCTGATGTATATCTGTTTACCGACGAGGTGTGGGAGGCTACGTTGTTATATTCGCAGATCGAGATGGCGATGAAAAACGAGCCGATAGCTCATGAGGCGAGGTTCAAAAACGCGCAACTGCGTTATTTTATTGGCGAATTCGAATGGGCAAACGCCGCGCTGAAGATATTGAAGTCGGCCACCTCAAAGCTCGTGGCTAACGACGCCATGACTCTGTCTCTCACGATTAACGACAACTTGGAATACGACACCGTGGGACTGAAACGCTTGGCAAAAGCTGACTATTACATTTATCAACATAAATATAAAGACGCAAATCAAATACTTGACTCGATAATCGCATATAATCCTAACGAGGTAAGCCTCCCTAACGTGTTTTACCGTAAGGCGAAAATGGCGGCTGATGACGGCGTTTTTGAACTTGCCGACAGCCTGTATAAACGTGTTTATGAAGGCTATTCCGACAGCTACATCGCTGACAAGGCTCTGATAGATGACGCTTTGTTGCTTGAAAATCAATTAGATAGAAAAGACGATGCGATGGAATGCTATGCGAAACTGTTTGATTATTACACCGCCAGCGTCTATGTGGCTCAAGCCAGAAAAAGCTACCGCCGCTTGCGTGATGAAATGAAATGATGACTATGGGAAACTATTTGAATAACGATTCGGTGCGTCCGAAAAAATCTCTCGGACAACATTTCTTGGTCGATTTGAACATCGCGCGAAAGATTGTGGATGCGCTTTCAACAGACCATGACGTGGTGATTGAGGTGGGTGCCGGAATGGGTGTGCTGACACAGTATCTCATTGAAAATCAATTAGAAAAACTTCAGGTGGTGGAAGTTGACACGGAGTCGGTGGAGTTTCTGAAGAGAAAGTTCCCGATGCTTGAGGGACATCTGATTCACGGAGACTTTTTGAAATATGACATAAGCCAATCGTCATTTCGAGCGGAACAAACAGATCATGACCGTCACTTCGACCGACCGCAGGGAGCGGAGAAATCTCCCGCTATTGAAGAAGATTCCTCGGCTGCGCTCGAAATGACACCTGATGTCGCCGTCATCGGCAATTTCCCGTATAACATCAGCTCGCAGATTTTTTTCCATATCTTGAAATACAAAGACAGCGTCTCAGAATGTGTCGGCATGATTCAGAAAGAGGTGGCTGAACGCATCGCGACGGGTCCGGGCAGCAAGACCTACGGCATCTTGAGTGTGCTTTTGCAGGCATGGTACGACATAGAATATCTTTTCACGGTGAACGAGAGCGTGTTCAACCCGCCACCGAAGGTGAAGTCGGCGGTGATACGGCTCAAACGCAACAACGTGAAGGAATTGGGATGCGACGAGCAGTTGTTTGTGACAGTGGTGAAACAGGCGTTCAACCAGCGCAGGAAGACGCTGCGTAACTCCTTGCGCATGCTCATTCCCGCTGAAATCATTGATAATGAGGTGTTTGACAAACGTCCGGAGCAGCTGTCGGTGGCGGAGTTTGTGGAGCTGACACGTAAACTAATGTAAAAATTGCCTCATAGAAACCTTCACCGTGCTGAAAGCGGCGATGCCTCCGATGATGGTGATGGTCGCGAGCACAAGGAAGACATCTTGCAGCTGAAGCGCGACAGGATAATACTCCACGATGTAGCTGCCCGTGCCGTCACCGAGGCGGATGATGCCGACATATTGTTGGAGGAGCACGGCGATGATGCCGAGAATCAGTCCGATGATGCCACCGACAACTGAAATAATCAATCCTTCGTTGGTGAAGATGCGGCGTATCAATGAGTTATCGCCTCCCATGGCGCGAATCGTGGAGCTGTCTTTCTTCTTCTCGATGATGAGCATCGACAGCGAGCCTACGACATTGAACGTCGCCATCACCAAAATGAACACAAGTATCAGATACACAGCGAGTTTCTCCGATTTCATCATCTTGTAGAGCGTCGATTGCTGCTCGTATTGGTCGTTGACATTGTATTCGGGACCGATTATCTTCATGACTTCGCGTTTCACCTTCTCGACACGACGGGCGGAGACTCTGTCATCTTGTTTGATAAATATCTCCACATCTGACGCAAGTCCTTCATAGCCAACGAGTTCCGAAAGCCAATCGTAAGGTGCGAGTATTGTCGTCTCGTCGATTTCCTGAAGAGTGGAAAACGTCTGGTTTACAAGCAGTTGTCCTGTGTTGAAGCTGTTTTCAAGGTTAAACGACGAGGCGTTGCCGCGACGCGGGACATAGACCTGAATCATGGAGAACGGATTGTTGGTGTTTATGCCGAGATAATAAGCCATCACGACGCCCGGTATCGCGCAATCGACATCGGCGTTGGTGCCGAAATGCCCGGATTTTATTATCGATTTGTCGATTCGACTCACCTGATGGAACTCCGGTGGCACGCCTTTAATCTGCCCGATTTGCTGTTTGTCGTGGTTCCTGAAAAGCGCGTCTTCGGTGATGGTGGGCAGCACTAACTCCACATTTTTTATTTCTCTGATTTTGTCGAAAGGGAAGTCGTTGACATTCACCGTCTTACCCTTTACAGATGTTATTTGCAGGTCGGGCGACATCTTATGGATGTTGTCGCTTATCACCACGTTGAATCCGTTGAATATCGACAGCACGAAAATCATGGCGAACGCCGCCACAGCCACGCTGACGATGGAAATCCATGTCACGATGTTGATGAGATTGTGGCTTTTCTTCGCGAGAAGATAACGTTGCGCTATGAATAAAGGGAGCTTCAAGACTTCAGCAGATTGTCGATGTTTTCAATATAATCGAGGGAGTCGTCCTCAAAGAATTGCAGCTCCGGTATCACGCGGATTTGCAGCCTGATGCGCTCGCCAAGCATATAGCGTATGTTTCTCGTCATCGCGTTGACTTCCTTCACCACGTCAGCCTTGGCCTCCTTGTCGGGACCGAACACGCTGAGATACACACGGGCATACGACAAGTCGGTGGTCACGTTGACCTTGGTCACCGTAATCATAATGTTTCCTTGGGTTTTTATCTCCCGCTGGAATATCTCGCTGAGTTCCCTCTGAATCAGCTTCGAGATTTTCTGTTGTCTTTTCGTTTCCATATCGAATGCAAAATTACATATTTTTTTGATGCGGCGATGTCGTTTTCTCATATTATTTTATAATTTTGCATTTTGTAGAGATGTAAAAATTCCGGACAGAGACACGATGCGTCGTGTTGATACAAAGGAATGATCGATGTTTTTGAAAAATGATGATATGCGGATTGTAATTCAACGAGTCAGTCGCGCCTCAGTTACCATTGGTGGCGTTTTGAAATCGAAGATAGGAAAAGGTTTCATGGTGTTGCTCGGCATCGAAGAGGCTGATAATCAGGAAGATGTGGAATATCTTTGTCAGAAGCTGACGAAGTTGCGGGTTTTTGGCGATGAGAACGGTGCCATGAATCTCGACATCAACCGCGTTGGAGGCGATTTTCTGGTGGTGAGCCAGTTTACGCTTCATGCGATGACAAGAAAAGGCAACCGTCCGAGCTTCATACGAGCCGCGCGGCCTGAACACGCCATCCCGCTTTATGAGCTGTTTCTCAAGAGATTAGCTGAAATATCAGGACGAAAGGTGGAATGCGGAGAGTTCGGCGCCGACATGCAAGTGGAACTCGTCAATGACGGGCCGGTGACGATAATTATCGATACAAAACAAGACCGTCATTTCGACTGAAGCGGAGCGGAATGGAGAAATCTCAAATAAATACAATGAGATTTCTCGACTCCACTTCGTTACGCTCGAAATGACAACTAAAAAAGTTTTAAACGATGCTTTTTTATAGGAAATATGGTGATTCGAAGAATAAGCCGATTGTTGTTTTGCATGGCGTGCTGGGTCTTTCCGACAACTGGGATTACTTCGGGAAACGCTTTGCGGAGCTGGGTTTTTATGTGATAATCCCCGACATGCGCAACCACGGGCAGTCGCCGCGTTATGAGACGTTCAACTATAAGGTGATGGCGCGCGATGTGAGACAAGTGCTTGAGTATGAGCATATTACCAAGTGTTACGTCATCGGGCACAGCATGGGCGGCAAAATCGCCATGACGTTAGCGTTCCGAAATCCTGAACTCGTTGAGCGACTTGAGGTTTTAGACATCAGCCCGCGACAATTCGACCATCCGCTGGAGCATGTGGGCTTCATCGACGCCATGGGGAAAGTCGATTTGAGACATGTGAAACGCCGTGGCGACGTGGAGGAACAGCTCGCGAAATATAATTTCGAGAAACGCATACTGCTTTTTTTGATGAAAAACCTGTCGTACAGCCATGAACACGGATTCAGATGGAAACCGTATCTGAAAGCTATCTATAAAAATATAGGGGAGATTGGTAAAGGTCTTGAAAATCAAGGTATTTACGAAGGCCCCACATTGTTTATAAGAGGCGGTCAGTCTGATTACATCATGGAGAAGGATTTGCCTGTGATGAAAGAGCAACTGCCTAATTATCAGTTAGTCACACTCGAAAACTCGGGACACTGGATTCATGTTGACGACCCTAAAGGGTTTATGGAGGCGACGGAACGTTTTTTGATGGGCAAATCGTCTTAATGTAAAAAAATATCGTCGGTATAATAAATTTTTGTATTTTTGTAGTCTTGTTTTAATAATTTTTTTGGCAAAATGATACCGTCAAAACAGAAGGTTTTAGAAGTTTTAAAAGATGTCGTCTATTTCCCGAAAGGAAGTAACATCGTTGATGCTGATATGGTTAAGGACATCGAGGTGGGCGAGGGCTTGGTTCGTTTCAAGCTCGTCCTTGATGATGTTGAAGACGATAAGAATCAGTTTTTATTCGACTCTGCGAAGAAGATTTTGAACGATAATTTCGGAGATATTGATGTTGACATCATCCCGACGGCGCCGGTGACCATGCTCTCGAAGGTCAGTCACATCATAGCGGTGGCTTCGGGAAAAGGCGGCGTAGGGAAATCGACGGTGGCGGTGAATCTCGCGGTAGCTCTGGCGACACAGGGCTTCAAGGTGGGGATGCTGGATGCCGACATCTACGGTCCGTCGGTGCCTATCATGTTCGGCACTGAAGGCATGCAGCCCGAGTGTTACGACAAGGATGGCAAGACGTATATGGTGCCTGTCGAGCGTTTCGGCATCAAGCTGATGAGCATCGGCATGATGGTGGATCCGAGCACGCCTCTCATCTGGCGCGGACCTATGGCCACCAGCGCTTTGACGCAGCTCATGACGGAGACCGACTGGGGCGAGATAGACTTTTTGGTCGTCGATATGCCTCCGGGAACGGGCGACATACAGCTCTGTTTGGCGCAGAACTTCAAGGTGTCAGGCTCTGTCATAGTGACGACACCTCAGAAGGTGGCTTTCGCCGATGTGCGCCGCGCCGCCAATATGTTCAAACACAAGGGTGTGAGCGTCCCGATATTAGGTTTGGTGGAAAATATGGCTTATTTCACGCCAAGTGATATGCCCGACAAGAAATATTTCATCTTCGGAGAAGGTCATGGACAAGAGTTCGCCGAAGAGCTCGGGATACCGTTCCTCGGCGAGATACCCATCGATGAGAACATAGCAAGCGCAGGCGATGCGGGAACGCCATACACGTTCAGAAACTTCGGCCCGGTGACGGCGGCATTCGAGAAATTGGCGAGAAGGATAATAGAAAGGTTCTGACTATGGAAAAGGAAGCTGTCGAGAGGAAAGTCAGGAACATACTGACACAGATAGAGCCTTATCTGAAGGCTGACGGCGGAGGAGTGGAGTTTGTGCGCCTTGACGATGACATGACGGTGTGGGTGAAGCTCACCGGACACTGCGCCAACTGCCCGCATAGCAGCGAGACACTGAAAAACGGAATTGAAAACACCATGAAAAGTGTGATTCCGGAAATCAAGGCGGTGGAAAAAGTTGATAATTGACAATCGATAATTTTTGAGATTTAATAACATTAAAAAATTAAAAACATGAAGAAAACTTTACTTTTTTTAGCGGTAGCGCTAATGGGTTTGAGCGTCATGGCTCAGACCACCACTTACACACAGGTGACATCGGCAGCGCAGCTCAGCGCAGGCGACAAGGTCATTCTCGTCGGTTACGATGACGACGGCCAGGCTTTCGTGATGTCATATCAGAAATCAAACAACCGTCACGCCATCGAGATCGAGGTCTCCGGCGGCACCGTCACCACCTCTGTGGCCACGTCGGCATCAAGCCAGACAGAGCCTTTCGAGCTTACGATGGGCATGAGCAACGGCGCATGGACATTCTACGATGAGTTGAACAACGGTTATCTCTATGCGGCAGGTGGCGGCAACTACCTCAAGACACAGAGCACGCTTGACAGCAAAGGCGAATGGACCCTTAATGTTGAAGACGACGGCTTCGCCCCGACATCAAACGGCGGCGTCGAGCAAAACATCATGCGTTACAACGCACAAAGCACGTTGTTCGGATGCTATAAGTCATCTTCAAGCGTCACGGGATTAGTTTACATCTTCAAAGGCGGTGAGGTCACACTCGATCCCGAACCGAGCAACTATCCCACCAACGTGACGGCCACCCTTGAAATCACCAAGGTCACTGTCACTTGGACAGCCTCGACAGGCGAGCAGCTCCCAAGAGGCTACGTGGTCATCGGCTCAACCGGCGGCATCGACGTCCCTGTTGACGGCACCCCTGTGGACAACGACACCGACGCCACTGACGGCCATGTGGCTTACAACGTCAACGACACCGACGCTTATTTCGAGCAGCTTCCCGCCAACACCACATGGACATTCGCGGTGTTCCCATACACCAACAGCGGCGATAACATCGACTACAAAACCGATGGCACATATCCTACGACGACTATCACAACGCAGGATGTGACATGCATCTTCACCTCAGACTTCGCCAACGGCCTGGAGCCTTTCGTCGCATACAACATCGAAGGTGATCAGGAATGGACAATAGGTTCATACGACGGCATCCCATTCGCCAAGATGAGCGGTTATTCAGGCGGTCCGTTGGTAAACGAGGACTGGCTCATCTCCCCGAATCTTTTGGAAAACGGCGCATACAACAACATCACAGTGTCGTTTATGAACGCATTCAGTTATGATGGCAACCCGTTAGTGGCTTATATGTCAACAGAATACGACGGCATGAGCGATCCTACAGAGTTTGAATGGGAAGACATCACAAGCGACTTCGAATGGTCAGCAGGCTCCTACGCATGGGCTCAGACATATCACACCTTCGCCACAAGCGGAATGGATAACTTGTATATCGCATTCGTTTACACCAGCACCGATGTGGCCGCCTCTACATGGGAAATCGCCGAGTTTAAGGTTTACACAGGCTTCGACGCCGTTGAGGAGAACGAAGCGGTGAAGTTTAACCTCTATCCGAACCCGGCATCGAGCATGATAATGATTAACGCCGAGGCTCCGGCAATGGCGCAGATTATCGACATGGCCGGCCGCGTGGTGATGAACGTCAACGTGAACGAAGGCGAGAACAGCGTCAACGTGGCGGAACTCGCAAACGGCATTTACTTCGTGAAGATAAACGAGGCAGTAGTGAAGTTCGTTAAAAGATAATAGATAAAAGATAAAGGATTATTGCAGGGACGCATTTTAATGCGTCCCTGCAATTTAAATCAATGATTATCAGTTATTTGAGGTATCGGCTCAAGGCACAGGGGAAATACCATCTGCATTCGCCCTTGGTTTTTGATTTGTATGAGAAAGTTCTCGAACCCGCCACGTCATTTCGACCGAAGCGTAGCGAAGTGGAGAAATCTCCTACAACCAATGACGACCTTTTTTACGATGATTTGGATAACAGATTGACAGATTTCATTCATGATAATCCATTGATTTTTAAAGATGAAGATGCTGTGATGATTGTGAAGGACATCCATCGCGGCAAGAAGAACGAGGCTCAATGGGAGAGGCTGAAAAACGATGAGAAGGTGCGGCTGAGCATTGATTGCTGGAAGTTTGGCATAATTTTTGATATGGATAGGTTGAAAAAAGAACATTATATATTAAAGGTATGAAAATTTACACAAAAACCGGCGACCAAGGCACCACTTCGTTAGTTAACGGCACGCGGGTGGGCAAAGACGACGCGCGCTTGGAGGCTTACGGCACCCTTGACGAGCTGAGTGCCTTCATAGCAGTGCTGATGGACTCGACAGAGCAGTTCAACGATGTGCTGCGACGTGTCCAAGAACGTCTGCTTGTGGCGGAATGCCTGCTCGCCACCGACGAGAACTCTGAGTTGAAAAAACAGCTGCCGCAGATGACGGAAGCCGATGTGGAAGACATCGAGAGAGTCATCGACGAGATGAACGAAGGGTTAGAACCATTGAAAAACCTGATAATTCCTGGAGGAAACATCTTGGCGTCGAAATGCCATGTGTGCCGCACGGTGTGCAGAAGGGCTGAGAGAGCTGTCGTAGGCATGAGCCGTCAGCATGAGGTTAATCCTGTGATAATGAGATATTTGAACAGACTCTCCGACATGTTTTTCGTGATGTCAAGAGTCTTTTCCGAAGAGGAAGTGAAGTGGAATCCGCTTTAGCCGTTAGCTATTGGTTGTCAGCTGTTTGACGTTAGGAAATGATATTGTTTTTGAGGGTGTTAAAAAAAATTTGCATTTTTTCTTGACAGAATGAAATTTTATAGTATTTTTGCAGCCCGATAAATAAATAGATAAAATATGTATTGGACATTAGAATTAGCGTCGAAGATGGAGGATGCTCCATGGCCGGCAACGAGAGACGAGCTTCTGGAATGGGCAATGAGGACAGGCGCTCCGCAGGAAGTGATAGAGAATCTTCAGGAGATAGAAGACGAGGGTGACGTTTACGAGCGCATCGAAGACCTCTGGCCTGACTACCCCACGAAGGATGACTTCTTCTTCCACGAAGACGAATACTAAAAACAAAAGAGACTCTCAGCTTGGCTTGAGGGTCTTTTTTTCTTGACACTTTTTCTCATGATGTCGGTTTTTTTATTATTTTTGCGGCTGAAAACGACCTTGCAAACAACAAAATCATGGAAGAATACGAGCAAAATCAAGATTATAACGAGTTTGACAGCCCCGAGCCGCAGCGTCCGGCAGGTCTCACCATCGCCTGCGTGCTGTCGTTCATCAATGCCGGATGGCAGATGTTGAGCAACATCATCATGTTTTTGACTTACAACGTGATGCAAAATCTTCTCAAGGACGAGGATTACCTTGAGATGATGGAGAAGTTCATGCCCGACACCGATGCCATGGAAAACGCCATGATGGCGCAGTTAGCGGTGAGCCGCGTGAGCTATCTCCTCACAGCCCTGCTCTTCGCAGGCTCGTTCCTCGGAGTGTATCATATATGGAGACTGCGCAAGAAAGGCTTCCATATCTATGCCATAGCGCAGATACTGCTTCTCATAGTGTCGGCCCTGTTTGTGACCGGTGTCACGGGCGTGTCGATATGGGGAAGCGTGCTGATGACCGCCATCTGGATCGGAATTTACTATATCTATTACAAAAAAACATTGCAATAATGGCTGATGAAGAGGTGGTGAAGGAACGCCAGAGCATTTTCAAGGAGCGCAAGCACATCACGCTGGGCATGAAGCTCGTGTGCGCCTTCGCGATAACATACTACACGCTGTTTTTCCTCTTCATGACATATATCCTGATAAGATACAACACCGTTTTCGAGCAAAGCTATATCGACAAGAACCTCAACGAAGTGGTGGCGTCGAACCATTACACATTGTTTATTATTGAGTGGGTGCTGTTGGCGTCAATCGTAGTGAGTCTTTTCTTGGTGTTTTTCAAGAAACGTTTCGGCAAGTTCCTTTTCATGATTTTCACAATATTGTTCATCGTGTGCCAGTTTTACACGACATATCCGCCGGCGTGGGAGGTGTATGTCATGGAGATTCTCATCGTGGTGATAATAGCGCCACTGCGGGTTGTGTCGAAATTCACCGACAGAATCCAAATCGAAACACAAAAAATCAACCCTTTTAAAGAAGAAAAATGAACCATATCACATTGTCGGGCGAGTTGGGAAGCGGAAAAAGCACCGTCGCCAGTTACCTTATCAGCAAGATGCCTTTCAAGATAGTGTCGGCCGGACTGTTGTTCAGGCAGCTCGCCGCGAAACACGGCATGTCGGCGAAGGAGTTCAACGAGTTCATCGAGAATGACCCGAAATACGACCATTATGTCGATGACACCATGGCTGAATTGGGAAAAACCGACGAGAAAATCATCTTCGACTCGCGCATGGCATGGCATTTTGTGCCGTCTTCGTTCAAGATTTACCTCTATGTTGACGTCGATACCGCCACCGAGCGTATCTTCAACGACAAAGGTCGTGTGAGTGAGTCGTATTCTGACAAAGAAACGGCACGCCGGGAAATCATCGACAGAAGGAAAAGCGAGCTGCTGAGATACCAGAATTTCTACCATTGCAACCTCGATGACTACAGCAACTACGACCTGGTTGTGGATACCAGCCACGCCACCCGCGAAGAGGTTAACGAATTGGTTTACAATAGCTTCAAGGCTTTTGACGAAGGAAAAGAATACACTAAGATATGGCTTTCGCCAAAGTCATTAATAATAAAAGGTGATGAGTCTGATGCCGACAGTGAAAAATTAATTATCAACAAAAAAGACGGTCAATTCGTCGTTGAGAAGGGCGCAAACAGGGTCAGAAAAGCACTCGAAAATCGTCAAACCCTTGTGGCTGTTGATGTTGTGAAATGTTGATATTTTTGTTGAAAAAAAGATAAAAAAATACGCTCCAAACCGAAAAGTTTTGTATAATTTTGCGATGAGAATAGTGGTAAGATTATGATAAAAAATCCGATAAAAACCGTCGATGAAAATCATAGTGTTTACTAATACAACGAGCAACAATATATAAAACAAACAAGTAGTATGGAGTTTAACCAGGTCTTTATTATCAAGAGAAATGGTAAGCGCGAGCCTTTCTCGGTTGATAAAATTAAAAATGCAATTCAGAAAGCCTTCTTGAGCGTCGGCAGTTTTGCCTCACAGGAGGTGCTAACCAACATCATGAGCCGCGTCAGCATCCACGACGGCATCTCTGTCGAGGAGATTCAGAATCAGGTGGAGAACGCGCTCATGGCGGAGCGTTATTACAACGTCGCGAAATCGTACATCCTTTACCGCCAGCGTCATTATGAAGACCGCGAGGTGAAGGACAAACTCGATTTCCTCATCAACTACTGCAACGCCTCCAACGCGGCGACAGGCAGCAAATACGACGCCAACGCCAACGTCGAGAAGAAAAACATAGCCACACTCATAGGCGAGCTTCCAAAATCTAACTTCATACGCCTCAACCGCCGTATGCTCTGCGACAAAATCAAAGACATGTACGGCAAGGAAGTGGCCGACAAATATACCGACCTGCTGAACCATCACTTCATTTACAAGAATGATGAGACGAGCATCGCCAACTACTGCGCGTCGATCACCATGTATCCTTGGCTCCTCGAAGGCACCAAGTCGATAGGCGGCAACGCCACCCGCCCCACCAACCTCAAGTCGTTCTGCGGCGGGTTCATCAACATGGTGTTCATGGTGTCGAGTATGCTCAGCGGTGCCTGCGCAACCCCGGAGTTCCTCATGTATCTCAACTACTTCATCGGACTTGAATACGGGAAAGACTATTACATTCGCGCCAACGAGGTGGTTGACCTGTCGAACCGCAAACGCACCCTCGACAAAGTCATCACCGACTGCTTCGAGCAGATAGTTTACTCCATCAACCAGCCCACCGGTGCACGCAACTATCAGTCGGTGTTCTGGAACATCTCCTACTACGACAAATATTATTTCAAGAGCCTCTTCGACAACTTCTATTTCCCTGATGGCAGCCAACCCGACTGGCCGTCATTAAGCTGGCTCCAGAAACGCTTCATGAAATGGTTCAACGCCGAGCGTCTCAAGACCGTCTTGACATTCCCGGTTGAGACTATGGCCCTTCTCGCTGAGAACGGCGACATCAAAGACAAGGAATATGCCGACTTCACCGCTGAGATGTACGCCGAGGGTCACTCGTTCTTCACATACGTCAGCGACAGCCCCGACTCCTTGAGTTCATGCTGCCGTCTCCGCAACGAGATTCAAGACAACGAGTTCAGCTACACCCTTGGTGCCGGCGGCGTCTCGACAGGCTCGAAGAGCGTGCTGACCATCAACATGAACCGCTGCATACAGTATGAGGAGCAGAACCAGCTGCCGTTCCTCAGCTTCGTGGAAGAAGTCATCGACCTCATGCACAAAGTGCAGATGGCCTACGACGCTAACCTGCGCTATCTCCGCGACAAAGGTATGCTGCCGCTGTTCGACGCCGGATATATAGCCATCGACCGCCAGTATCTAACAATAGGCGTCAACGGCATCGTCGAAGCAGCAGAATATAAAGGCATTGAGATTAGCGACAACCCCGAGTACCAGCGTTTTGTCGAAGACATCCTCAGCCTCATCGAGAAATACAACAAACAGTACAAGAAACCGGGTCTGATGTTCAACTGTGAGATGATTCCTGCCGAAAACGTGGGCGTGAAACATGCCAAATGGGATAGGGAAGACGGCTATGTGGTACCTCGCGACTGCTATAACAGCTACTTCTATGTCGTTGAGAATCAGAACACTAACGTCCTTGACAAGTTCAAGCTTCATGGCGAGCGTTATATCAAGCACCTCACCGGCGGCTCGGCATTGCACTGCAACCTTGAGGAACACCTCTCGCAGGAACAGTACCGCCAGCTTCTGAAAGTGGCAGCTAAAGAAGGATGTAACTACTTCACTTTCAACATCCCTAATACGGTGTGCAACGACTGCGGACATATCGACAAGCGTTACCTCAAGAAATGCCCGAAGTGCGGCAGCGAGCATCTCGACTACCTCACACGCGTCATAGGCTATATGAAACGCGTCAGCAACTTCTCGCAGGCGCGACAGGTGGAGGCAGGAAAACGTTACTACGCCAAATTTTAACATTCACAATGTTGAAATACTACAACTATGACGTCGTCTTTCAGGAAGTCCCTGACGAGGTGAGTCTGGCGATAAACCTCACCAACTGCCCGAACCACTGCCCCGACTGCCATAGCAAACATCTCTGGGAGGACATAGGCGAGCAACTCACAGAGGATGAACTGAACCGTCTCGTTGAGATTTACAGAGGCGACATCACCTGCGTGTGCATCATGGGTGGTGACGCCTCGAAAAACGAGGTCGAAGCACTCGCACATCATATCAAAAACACGTTGAACCTTAAAGTCGCATGGTATTCAGGCAGATACGACAAGCCTGAGAATATCGGCGACTTTGATTATATCAAATTCGGTCCTTATCTCACCGACAGAGGCGGACTGAAGTCTCCCGACACAAACCAGAGGTTCTACAAAGTGGTCAACGGCGAGCTTGTTGACATTACCTACAGATTTCAACGACGTTAACGATGGAAGGCGGGACGACAAATCATATCGATGTAGCCAAAGTGTTGGCGTCGAAAGGCATCAGACCACGTCGCTGGATGGTGCGTCTGCTCAACCGCTTGCTGCATATCGACGAAATCAACGAATGCCTCGACTTGTATGGCGACAAGGAGGGCGTGGAGTTCGCACAAGCCATCATGAACCATCTCGACATCACCTTCGACTTGCGTCACCTTGAGCGCATCCCGAGAGAAGGCAGTCCCATCATCATCGCCAACCATCCACTGGGCGGTCCCGACGCCATGGCACTCATCGCCGCCGTGGGCTCCGTGCGCGACGACATCCTCTTTCCCGTCAACGATTTCCTGATGTTTATAAAACAGCTCAAGCCTATTTTCGTGCCTATCGACAAGGTGCATGGCAACCGTAACACCGCCGACGGCATCAACGCGGCGTTCGCTGGCGAGAACACCATGCTGTATTTCCCGGCAGGACTTTGCTCACGCCGCGTCAAAGGACAAATCGTTGACCTCCAATGGAAACCGACGGTTATAAGGAAAGCCATACAGCATCACCGCGACCTAATACCGGTGCATATTGAGGCGCGCAACCGACGCCGTTTCTACACCATCGCCAACTGGCGCAAACGGTTAGGCATCAAGTTCAATTTCGAGATGGCGTTGCTCCCGGGCGAGATGTTCGCGCAACGAGGCAAGACCTTCCGCCTGACCGTGGGCGAGCCTATACCGTGGCAGACTCTCAACGATGGCGACACGTCGCAAGCTTGGGCCGACAAACTCCACGACCAAATTTATACCATAAGATAACTTAAACAACAAGAAATCATGGACCTTTCATATATCAATCCGCCTGTTCCGCGCGAGCTTATAAAGGAAGAGCTGACGAAACGTCTTTTCCTGCGTCACACCAACCACGGCGGAAAGGAGATTTACGTCACCACAGCGCATCTCACGCCAAACATCATGCAGGAGATAGGGCGTCTGCGTGAGCTGTCGTTCGCCACCGAAGGCGGAGGCACAGGGAAACCGGTTGACATCGACGAGTTCGACACCTTGTCCGAGCCTTACTGCTTCAAACAACTGTTCGTGTGGGACCCCGACAACGAGGAGATAGTGGGAGGCTACCGTTTCATCCACGGCTCCAACATGTACCGCTCCATCGATGGCTCCATCTTCACGCCTACAGCTGAGCTGTTTCATTTTACCGATGTGTTCACACAGAAATATCTTCCCTACACCCTTGAGTTGGGACGCTCTTTCGTGCAGCCGGCCTACCAGCCCGGCACCGACATCCGCAAGGGTATGTATTCGCTCGACAACCTGTGGGACGGCCTCGGCACCTTGTCGATGGAGATACGCAACACAAGATATTTCTTCGGAAAGATAACGATGTATCCGCACATGAACCGTCAGGCGAAGGATATGATTCTTTATTTCTACCAGAAACATTTTCCCGACAAGGACGGCTTGGTGTGGCCAAAAGAGCCGCTGCAAATCGAGACGGACTACAACAAGCTCCACGAGATGTTCGTCGGACGCAACTACAAGGAAGACTACCAGATTCTGCAACGCTCGGTGCGCGAACTCGGCTCTTATGTGCCGCCGCTCGTCAACGCCTACATGAACCTCTCCTCGACCATGCTCTCGTTCGGGACGGCATATAACCACGCTTTCGGCGAGACCGACGAGACGGGCATTCTTGTGGCTGTCAAAAATATTTATCCCGACAAAAGCGAGCGTCACCTGAAGTCGTATATCACCCGTAACCCGTTGTTTATGAGACGTAAACTGTTTAGGATAAACAGGAAGATAAGCACCCGCCGGAGAATTTTGTTTAAAAATATGGATAAAAAGCAAAAAGAGACGTTGTAACGTCTCTTTTTGCTTCTAAACTAAAAATATGGCCTGTTTTTGTCATTCATTCTGATTGCAAAAATATAGCTTATCCCCGACATGGCATCTCACCATATTTGGTGATTTTATAATTGTTTTGTACCCTATTTTAGTTATTTTCAACATTTTCATATTAGAAAAAACATCTCTGCTACATAAAAAATGTTAATTTTGCAAAAAAATAATCTGTCATGAAGAATTTGTTTTCGGAAAATATGAAAATGGCCGACCTGATCCTCGGCAACTCCAAGCTCCTGCTCATGCTCCCACGCTTCGGCATGGACCTCGGCTTCGGCGACCACAGCATAGCGGAGGTGTGCGCGAAACACAATGTGTCTCCGCAGTTCTTCCTCATGATTTGCAACGTCTATTGCAATGATGACTACACCCCTTCCGCCGCCGACATACAGTCGGTTGACCTCAACGCGCTGATGAGCTACCTCATGGAGTCGCACAGATACTATCTGAACGAACGCATCCCGCATATCGAAGAACATCTCAACCACATCATCGAGGCGTGCATCCCCAAATACGGCCATACTCTGCGCCGCTTCTTCGAAGAATACAAAAACGAGGTGGTTGACCATTTCATCTATGAAGAGAAAAACGTGTTCCCTTATCTTCAGCAGATAGTGGAGAACAACGTGAAATCGGACTACAAAATCAAGGTGTTTCACGAAAACCACACCAATATCGAGGACAAGCTTCTCGATTTGATGAACATCCTGATAAAATACCTTCCTGCCGACGTCTTCCCGAAGGAACGCATAGAGATTGCGATGGATATCAACGAGTTGTCGGACGATTTGATGAGCCATGCACTCATTGAGGAACGTGTGCTTATTCCTTATGTCAAAACTTTGGAGGCGTAAACCATGAAATCAGACAACAAGATAATCATCGTGGAGCCGTCGCCTATGCTGAGCGGCGGTCTCGCACAATATTTCGACGACATCAAACAAGTGTCGGTAGTCTCACAACTCGACAGTACCGACAGGTTAGAGGAGAAACTCGTCTCATATAACCCTGAGATATTGATTATCAACCCGTTGATGGTGGCTTACAACGACATCGAGATGTTTCAAAGGCTGCTCCGTGAGTTTCCAACCGTGATTCCTGTGGCGTTGGTAAGCTCGTTCATCGACAAAAGCGTACTCAAGCAGTTCAAAGAAGTTATCGAGATGACCGATAACAAGCAGAAAGTTGTCTCAAAGATATTTAATCTGTTGACCGACAACAACATATCTCAAGAAAAGAACGATAATGTGGAGCTGTCGAACCGCGAGACAGATGTCCTCGTGGCTCTTGCCAAAGGATTGACTAACAAGGAGATAAGTGACCAGCTGTTCATCTCGGTGCACACCGTCATCACCCATAGAAAGAATATCATCAGAAAAACCGGCATCAAATCAGTCTCCGGCCTCACCGTTTACGCATTGTTGAACAATCTGGTTGACGAAAGCGAGATTTATAAATAGTCTTTAGTCTTTAGTCGTTAGTAGTAATAAAAAGACTAAAGACTAACGACTAACGACTAACGACTTTATTCGCGCTCACGTCGTGCGACTCGTGTAATGATAATATCAGCAGGACAAAAGAAAGTCCGACTACGAGCCTTACATCAAGCCCGATTCCGCAACAAATCTTTCGATGACAAAAAACCCTATATGGATTCGATCTCGAATGGCTAATAGCTAATGGCTAATGGCTAATAGCTAATGTCTAATGGCTTCCCCATACCCCGCTCTCACCGCCTTGATGTTAAGGTCAACCACCTCTTGGCCTTTCTTGCCGAAGATATGTGTTATGGCCTCTTCCACCTTGGCGAGCTCAATGCCGAGATATGGAATGGTAGCTCCAAGAAGCACCATGTTGGAACGTGCCTTAAGTTGTTTTGCAATCTCGCTGGCGTCGAATGAAACCACATGTGGGAGTTTCTTCAACTCGGCATTCACCTTCTCGATGTCAGGGTAGTTGCTGATGTTGACGAACGGGTCGGAGTTGGTTATCACCCAACCTTCCTTGCTAAGCCATGGCAGATAGCGCAGAGCCTCCATCGGTTCGCTCGACAGTATTATGTCTGCCTTGCCTTCAGGTATGACATCGGCGAAGATAGGCTCGTCCGACAGACGCAGATGCGAGAACACCGAGCCACCGCGCTGCGACATGCCGTGGATTTCCGATTGTTTCAAGTTCATTCCCATGTTGAGGGCGGCATCTGAGATGATTTTGGCGACTGACACTATGCCGTCACCGCCGACACCACACAAAACGATATCTTTTTTCATATTTTTCTGGATTTAAAAATTAAAAATTTAAAATTCAAACATTTATTTCTTCAAATGTTTCTTCAACTCGACGATGCAGGTGCGGTGAGGTATGATTACGGAGACACCGTTGTAATTCACCTCTTCCTCGATGATTCTCACGTTCTCGTCGTGGTTTTTAGGCAACGGCACTATGTCGCGGATATGTTCAGGCTCCACACCGAGACCCTCGCAGATGCGGCGGATCTTGTTGTTTGCCGACGAAGGCTGTCCGCCCGTCATCGCCGTGATGTCGTTGTCGAGAATCATTATCACCACATTGGCTTTTTCGTTGACGCAGTCCAAGAGACCTGTCATGCCGCTGTGACCGAAGGTGCCGTCGCCTATCACCGCCACAGATGGGAAGATGCCCGCTTCCGAGGCTCCCTTGGCCATGGTGATGGACGCTCCCATGCACACCGTGGTGTTGATGGCTCCCATGTTGAATCCCAAGGTGTAGCACCCGATGTCGCCAAACACCTTGCCACCTTTATGGTTGGCCATGACAGCGTTCAAGGCAGTGTAACTGTCGATGTGAGGACATCCCTGGCACAGCGCAGGAGGGCGGTTGGTGACAACATCCGGAACACTGAACGTCGCCTCTTTCTTCATTTCCAACGCATTTGCAACCTTCTCGGCGTTGAGCTCTCCGTCGCGGCGTATGGTCTCGTCAAGACGGCCTCTCACTTTCTTTCCCTTGCCGAGGAAGCCTTTTATCTGCTCCTCCACGAAAGGCTGTCCGTCTTCGAGCACGAGAATCTCGTCGCATTCGTCATAAAGACGGTTAATCATGTTGTATGGCAGGGGATATTGCGTTATCTTCACCACCGGATACGGGCATTTCCCGTCAGGGAAGTTCTCCATGAGATAATTATATGCTATGCCCGTGGTGATGATGCCTAATCTCTTGTCATCGCCGTCGATGAATTTGTTATATCCTGATTCTTCTGACACTTTAGTGAATGTCGGCTGTTTGTCTATCAGCTGTCTGTAAAGACGTTTGGCGTTGACGGGGAGTAGCACGAATGACTTCGCGTCGGCAGGCTCTGTCAGCTCGTTCTGTTTGCGGGCCGGTCTCAGCGTGACGCCTGCGCGGCTGTGTGCCAAACGTGTAGGGATGCGGTAAAGCACCGGCGTGCCAAGCTGCTCGCTCAGCTCAAAGCCGTAATGCACCATGTCGTATGCCTCTTGCTGGTTCGAGGGCTCCAGCATCGGTATCATAGCCCAATGACCATAGAAACGGCTGTCTTGCTCGTCCTGCGATGAGAACATGCTCGGGTCGTCGGCGACGACAACCAACACTCCTTTCGTGCCTATGATGGCGGCGTTCATAAACGGGTCGCCACACACGTTAAGGCCCACATGCTTCATACATGTCATGGCTCGTTTTCCGGCGTATGCCACACCTAAGGAAGCCTCAAGAGCCGTCTTCTCGTTGGCGCACCAGTTGGCTCTCACACCAAGCTCCTTGGCTTGTTTAGAGTTTATCACATACTCCGTAATCTGTGTTGAAGGAGTGCCAGGATAACTGTTGATGGCACTGCCTCCGGCATCGATAAAGCCTTGTGCAATCGCTTCATCACCAAGTAATAAGATTTTATTCATGACTATATTTTTAATTTGAAATTATTGACCCAATCCGATATAATTCGGCAAATTTATGAAATTTTTTTCACATGGTGATACGTTTTCAGATAATAATGCAAATAATTTTTAATTTGGCCTCCGTATCAAAAAAAGTTGTATATTTGCAAGTTTATTGGCAAAATTATGAAGAAACTTATAACAAGCGACGACCTTGTACGGTATTTCAAATGGAGCCGGATAACCAAGCCTTTTGTGGCTTTGGCGTTGAATATCATAGGGTTCCGTACGATAAACCGTCTGTATTCTCCTTCCGCCGACCTGAAAAACAAGGAGTTTACCGAGGATATGCTGCGCCGTTATAACACCACATACGACATCAATGAGAACGAGATGAACTGCATCCCCAAGGAAGGTCCGTTCATGCTCGTGTGCAACCATCCGTTCGGTGCCATCGAAGGCATCATTCTCTACGACGCTGTCGCGAAAGTGCGTCCCGACTTCAAGATAATGGCTAATTTCATCCTCGGGTTCATCCCGAACCTGAAAGACGTCTTTTTCTCTGTCAACCCGTTTGAAAACAACCCGGAGTTTGGGAGCAGCACAAGCGGCACCAAGGCCTCGCTGATGCAAATCATTAACGGTCACGGCCTCGGGGTGTTCCCCGCAGGCGAGGTGGCGCGCTATCATGGCCACGACTACCCGGAGGACATCGACTGGTCGCCGGCCGTGGCGAAGATTATACAAAAGACCAAGGTGCCGGTGATACCTGTCTATTTCGACGGGAACAACTCCCGCAAATTCTATTTCTGGGCCAAGATTTATTCGATGTTTGCCACCGTGCGTCTCGTGAAAGAGCTTCTCAACAAACGTAACAAGAAGATTGTCATGAAGATAGGCAAGCCTATCCTTCCCACGGAGGTGGCTCAGTACGAGACCCCGCAGGCGTTGGCCGCTTATCTCAAAAACCGCAGCTATGCCTTGCAAGCCAATATCGCCGACGAGAGCAAACACTTCCGCTCCAGGGTGTCCGACCCCATCGACGCGCCGTTCAGAGCCTCCACGCTGGCACGCGAGCTGAACGCCATCAGGGAAGAGTCTCTGCTCTTCAAGACATCCGACTTTGAATGCTATCTCGCTGATTATGACAAGATTCCGCATGTGATGCACGAGATGGGACGCCGTCGCGAAGAGGCATTCCGCGCCGTGGGCGAAGGCACAGGAAAAAGCATAGACACCGATAACTACGACACCTATTATAAACATCTTATCCTCTGGGACGCGAAAGAACAGACCATAGCCGGCGGCTACCGCATAGGAATAGGCAATGAGATATTTGAGAAATACGGCACCCGCGGCTTCTACGTTGACTCGCTGTTTAACATCGACCCGCAATTCGAGCCATATCTCAAAGAGACTATCGAACTTGGCCGCTCTTTCGTGTCCGTTGATTATCAGAAGGATTTGCTGCCTCTGCTGCTCCTCCTCAAAGGTCTGATGGAGACAATCATGAGATACCCCGAGATGAATTATTTCATCGGACCGGTGAGCATCAGCAGCTGGTACCCTAAATTCTACCAGAGCCTTATGGTGTATTACGTCACCACAAAACACACCAATGAGGAAATGACCAAGTTGTTCCATCCTAAAACGCCGTTTGTGCCGGACTTCAACAAATGCGACGTGCAGGTGCTGATGGAGAAAAACATGGAGACAACCGACAAATTCGACCGTTATCTGATGAAACTCAGCAATGGCGACTATCGTATGCCGACGCTGTTTAAGAAATATCTGAAAATCAACTCCAAGTTCTTGTGTTTCAATGTTGACCCCGACTTCAACGACACCCTCGACGGACTGCTCCTGCTTAAGTTCACCGACTACCCGAAGGAAGAACTTGACATGATGCTCAAGGACATAGAGGAGGAAGACCGCCCTGCATATTACAAACGTTTCGGTAAGATATAAACGCCATCGCTGACGCAAAAAAGACACCTCGGCAAAGACATTTTGTCACGTTTCATTATATTATTGGAAAATAATCGTTTTGGTACGATATTTGATGGGAAGTCGTTGATGGAAAAAAACAACGGTTATTAAGGAGTAGCGACAATAATGGAATATAAAGATTATTATAAGGTTTTAGGTGTCGAGCGTTCAGCGACGCAAGACCAAATCAAGAAGGCGTACCGCAAGCTCGCAGTGAAATATCATCCCGACAAGAACCCGGGCGACAAGGCGGCGGAGGAGAAGTTCAAGGAGATTTCGGAGGCTTACCAGGTGCTTGGCAACGAGGATTCACGAAAGAAATACGATGAGATAGGTGCCAACTGGAAACAGTACGAAAACATGAATTACGGCGGACATGGCTTCCGGGGCTTTGAGGGTTTTGAGGGCTTCGGCGACAGCGGGTTCTCTGACTTCTTCGACATGTTTTTCGGCGGCAGCGGAGGCTTCGACATCGGTGGCATCAATTTCGGGGGTACCCGAGGCAGGACACGCACAAGGGCAATGAAAGGCCAAGACCTGACGGCTACCATCGACATGACGCTACGTGAGGCCTACGCCGGCTCGCAGAGGATGTTCAAAGTGGGCGGCGAGACTATCAAAATAAGTATCAAGCCGGGGGTGAGAGACGGCCAGACCTTGAGGGTGAAAGGCAAAGGTCAACCCGGTGTCAACGGAGGCGAGAACGGCGACCTGCTGATGAAGATTCATATCTTGCAAGACCCTGTGTATCAACGTGATGGCGACGACCTGACAAGAACCGTCAACATCGACGTATATACCGCCATCCTCGGCGGAAAAGTGGAAATCGACACCATGAAAGGCAACGTCAACGTGCCGATAAAACCGCAGACGCAAAACAACAGCATACTCCGGCTGAAAGGCCTCGGGATGCCACATTACGACAAGGACGGCGCAGGAGCACTGCTGCTGAAAATACAGATAATACTGCCTAACCATTTCTCGGAAAAAGAACTCGAACTCATCAGAAAAGCAAAAGAGTCATAATTTGATAAATTTTGTTGTGTCATAATCAAAAATTCATTATCTTTGCACGTTTTATTTGCAAAATTGGTTGGATAATGAAATTGTTTATGATGAGGACAAAAAATATCTTTTTGCTGGCTGTCATGATGATAATCAGCCTGATGGCATATTCCCAGGGCGACAACTCTATTAAAGGGTTCGTTTACGATAAGGCGAATGGCGAGCCGGTGATGTTTGTCAACGTTTACCTTAAAGGCACCACTATGGTCTCGACCACCGACATCAACGGATATTTCAGCCTCACGCGCATCCCCGACGGCAGCTACACCTTGATGGTGACGTCGATAGGCTATGACACCATCAGCGAGAATGTCACGTTGAAGAACAACGAGATTTTAAACAAGAAATACAACATCCAGGAGGCCGCCATACAGCTCGCGGCGGTGAATATCAGTGCCGACAAGATAGAGGCGAAGACTGAAACCAAGACCTCGGTGGTGTATATCACGCCGAAGACCATCACCAAGATCCCATCGGTAGGCGGTCAGGCCGACCTTGCGCAGTATCTGCAAGTGATTCCCGGCGTGGTGTTTACCGGTGACCAGGGCGGACAGCTTTATATACGAGGCGGCTCACCTATACAAAACAAGGTGCTTCTCGACGGTATGATAGTGTATAACCCGTTCCACAGCATAGGGCTTTTCTCGGTGTTCGACACTGACATCATCAGAAACGCCGAGGTATATACGGGAGGCTTCGGCGCGGAATACGGCGGACGTGTGTCGTCGATAATGGACATCACCACACGTGACGGCAACAAGAAACGCATCTCGGGCAAGATAGGCGGCACCACCTTCGGCGCCAAAGTGATGGTAGAAGGCCCGCTGAAAAAAGCCAAGAAAGACGACGATATGTCGGTGTCGTTCATTGTGTCGGCGAAAAACTCGTATCTCGAGCAGACAAGCCAGTCGATATACGGCGGTTTCCTCAACGACGAGGTGTTGCCGTATAACTTCCAGGACATCTACGGCAAGGTGTCGATGAACTCATCTAATGGCAGCAAAATCAATGTGTTCGGATTCAGCTTCAACGACCAGGTGAACAACTACCAGTCGATTTCCGACTTCAGCTGGGTGTCATACGGCGGCGGCACCAATTTTGTGCTTATCCCGGGAAAATCGCCGGTCCTCATCGAAGGCAACCTTGCGTATTCGAAATATGACGCCACCCTGTCGGAGTCGAACAACCCGGGACGCTCAAGCTCCATCGACGGATTCAACGCAGGATTCACTTTCTCATATTTTCTCGGCAAAAACACCTTGAAGTATGGCATCGAGATGCTCGGATTCAAGACCATCTTCGACTACACGAAGTCGAACGGCATACATCTGAACCAGACCGAAAACACCACGGAGCTCGGCGCTTTCCTGAAATACAAATGGCAGCTCAACAAGTTCATCATCGAGCCGAGCATACGCATCCAATGGTACGCCTCCTTAGCTGAGATATCGCCAGAACCTCGTATCGCGATAAAATACAACGTCAACGAATGGCTACGTATCAAAGCCGCGGCGGGAATGTATTCACAGAACCTCATCGCAGCCAACAGCGACCGCGACGTGGTCAACTTGTTCTATGGATTCTTGTCGGGACAAGACAACATCCCGAAGAAATTCAACGGCAAAGAAGTCACAACGAAATTACAGAAAGCCAATCATTATATCATGGGCGCGGAGTTGGATGTGATTGATAATGTGACAGTTAACATTGAAGGTTACTTCAAGGACTTCCGTCAGCTCACCAACATGAACCGCAATCAGATTTATTCGGAGATGAATCATCCCGACGACGTCTCCGAGATAGAATGGCGCGACTTCATGATTGAGAACGGCAAGGCATACGGCGTCGATTTCTCGGTGAAATATGAGTTTATGAGATGGTATGTGTGGGCGGCTTATTCGCTGGCTTACGTCAACAAAAACTACGAGAAGGCATCGGGTGAGCTTGTCAACTACCGCACCCACTACGACCGCCGTCATAATGTCAATGTGATGGTGACCTACAGCGGAGGCTCCCGCCGTCAGTGGGAGTTCAGCGGCCGCTGGAACGTAGGCTCAGGCTTCCCATTCACACAAGTCAGCGGGTTCTATGAGCACTATCAGTTCGACGACATGGGCATGAGCATCATCCAGAACAACGGCGACCTCGGCATCATCTACGGCGAGCTTAACAAAGGCCAGCTGCCATGGTATCACCGCCTCGACCTCGACGTGAAACGCAAATTCTGGTTCGGCGACCATATCGTACTTGAAGCCGATTTCAGCGTCACCAACGTGTATAACCGCAACAATATCTTCTATATCGATATAATCACAGGCGAGGAAATATATCAGTTGCCACTGATGCCAAGCTTGGGTCTGACCTTAACGTTCTAAAAATGACAAAACCCTCTTTGAAAAAGATACCGCACGAGATGACAATACACGGCCATACTCGTGTGGATAACTATTATTGGCTCAACGAGCGCGAAAATCCTGAAGTGTCGGACTATCTGAAAGCTGAGAACGATTACCAGGAAGAGATGATGAGACATACTGAACCGCTTCAGAATCAATTGTTTGAGGAGATAACAAGCCGTATCAAGCAAGACGACATGTCGGTGCCAGTGAAACACAAGGGCTATTGGTATTATTCACGATACGAAGAAGGGATGGAATATCCGCTGTATTGCCGCCGCCCCGTCATTCCGAGCGTAGCCGAGGAATCTACTGCAAAAGAGCAGATCCTTCTCAACGGCTATGAGATGTCGAAAGGCTACGCTTTCTTCGACGTGGGCGGATATAGCATCAGTCCTGATAACTCATTGATAGCCTACAGCATAGACACCGTGAGCCGCCGACAATACCAGATCTTTGTCAAAGATATAGCGACAGGCAAGATGTTTCCTGAAGTCATCAGAAACACCTCCGGCAACATGGTGTGGGCCAACGACAGCAAGACGATTTTCTACACCGTGAAGGATGAGTCGCTGCGTCCGTTTCGTGTGATGCGCCATGTGGTTGGCACCGACCCAAACGATGATGTCGAGGTGTATCGGGAAGACGACGCCACATTCTGTGCTTTCGTAAGTAAAACAAAATCAGAGAGATACATAGTAATAATCATTGAAAGCACTCTTACGTCGGAGATTCGTTTCATTGATGCCGACCATCCCGATGATGAGTTTAAGGTCTTCCAGCAACGCCGGCACGACATGCTTTACGGCATCGGGCATTACGGCGACTATTTCTATATCCTCACCAACGCTGATGGTGCCAAGAACTACAAACTGATGAAAACGCCTGTCAACGCCACCGGAAAAGAGCATTGGCAAGAGGTCGTCCCACACCGTGATGACGTGTTGATTGAGGATTTCGACCTGTTCTCCGACTTCATGGTCGTTGAGGAGCGCACGAAAGGTCTTGTGAATCTGAGAGTTATGTCATGGGACGGCAAAACCGACTATTATATCAATTTCGGAGAGCCTGCCTATACCGTTGAGACTTCAGCAAATCCTGAGTTTGAGACACATCTGCTAAGATATGTATATACATCTATGACGACGCCCGCCTCTGTGTATCAATATGATATGAAAAAGCAGACGACGGAGCTGCTGAAACGACAGGAGATCGTAGGAGGCTATGAGCCATCGGATTATGTCACAGAAAGACTTTACGCACCTGCAAAAGACGGAGTCGAGGTGCCAATCTCATTGGTTTACAAGAAAGGACTTGTGAAAAACGGAGATAATCCCTTGGTTTTGTTCGGCTATGGCTCGTATGGCAACAGCGTTGACGCCTATTTCTCGACGGCACGTCTGAGTATGCTTGACAGAGGCTTCGTGTGGGCCATCGCACACATCCGCGGAGGCGAGGAAATGGGCAGATGGTGGTATGAAGACGGCAAACTGCTGAAGAAGAAAAACACCTTCACAGACTTTATCGCCTGCGCTGAATATCTTGTAAGTCAGGGGTTTACGAATAACGGTAAAATGTTCGCTATGGGTGGCAGCGCTGGCGGGCTTCTGATGGGCGCGGTGGCCAATATGGCTCCTCAGCTGTTCAGAGGCATCATAGCCCAGGTGCCTTTCGTAGATGTGGTGACGACCATGCTCGACGACAGCATTCCGCTCACGACAGGCGAATACGACGAATGGGGTAACCCTAACGAAAAAGAATATTACGACTATATTTTATCGTACTCGCCATACGACAACGTGGAGGCGAAAGATTATCCGGCAATGCTTGTAACCACTGGACTTCACGACAGCCAAGTGCAGTATTGGGAGCCGGCGAAATGGGTGGCGAAGCTGCGCGAACTCAAGACCGACAACAACCCTTTGTACCTGCGTACTGAGATGGATTTCGGTCACGGTGGCGCGTCGGGAAGGTTCGAACCATTCCACGAGGTGGCGATGGAATACGCTTTTATACTTGACTTGCTTGAAAAATGATAATATACCAGCTTTTTCCACGTGTTTTCGGTGCAACGCCGACAAAACGATGTGGCACTTTCAGCGACATCAACGATGATGCTATTGAGAGAATCAAGTCGTTGAGCGTCAGCCATATATGGCTTACAGGCGTGATAAGGCACTCGGGCTGGCGCGATACCAACCCTGCGGTGACAAAAGGCAACGCCGGCTCACCTTACGCTATCGTCGATTACTACGACATCGACCCCGACCTCGCGGATAATGAGGCTGATAGGATGAAAGAGTTTGAAGAGACAGTGCAACGTATTCATTCTCATGGACTTAAGGTGATTATCGACTTTGTGCCCAACCATCTCGCACGCGAATATAAAGGCGATTTCACTGACGAGAATTTTTACGTCCTGCCAAATCAGAAATTTGTGGCTCCTATTGAAAACACCGGCAATTACTATGAGTTTCCGGCAAAAGCCACCGGAAACGACGTGTTCTCGCCTACACCTTCGCCTACCGACTGGTACGACACCGTGAAGCTGAATTACACCAATCATGACACTTGGCGTAAAATGTTGAAAATCATAGAGTTCTGGTGTTCCAAAGACGTCGATGGCTTCCGTGTCGATATGGCGGAGATGGTGTCAGTGGAGTTTTGGCGCTGGGCTATTGTGGAACTGCGTAAGTCATTCAACGTCATCATGATAGCAGAGATTTACCAGCCACAGCTGTATCAGAGTTATCTCAATGCAGGCTTCGATTATCTTTACGACAAGGTGGGACTATATAACACTTTGGAAAATATTTTTCGTTACGGTCAGCGAGCCGACACCATTTCCGATGTGTGGAAAAACCTTAACGGATTGGATGACAAGATGTTACGTTTCATGGAAAACCACGATGAGATGCGGTTGGCATCAAAATTTTTCATGAAAGAAGCAAAAAACGCGTTTCCTTTTGTCGCCATTGCCGCTCTGATGAACCGTGGACCGTTCATGATTTACAACGGGCAGGAATATGGCGAAAACGCAGAGGATTCCGATAACGGCAGGACATCTATTTTTGATTACGTGCACATGCAATCAATGCACCGTAGATACGATGTGCACATCGTCTCTGAAATATACGAATTTTATCGTAAATTATTGAATTTCAGAGAGAAAAGTGCTGCGATACAGAAAGGCGCGTTTTACGACCTGATGTGGGCGAATCCGTGGTATAATGATTTCGACCCGCAATATGTTTATGCGTTTATGCGTTATTATGGAGATGATAAGTTGCTGATTGTCATAAACTTCAATTTGACTGAGAAGAAAAATGTAACGGTGACAATACCGGAAGATGCGAGAGAATTGATAGGTGGTTGCAATGAAAAATATAATGTTGAATTAAAACCGGGAGAATGTCGGATTGTTGATTTGTAATTCTGACTTCTGACTTCTGGCTTCTAACTTCTTTAAAATATGAAAATCGTTGAAAAAGACAGTTGGTTGAATCCTGTGGCCGACAAGGTGCAGGAACGTTATAATCGTTATTTGAACAAGTTGCATCTCATTGAGAACCAATATGGCAGTTTGTGCACGTTTGCCACGGCTTATATGTTTTTCGGCTTTCATTATGACCGTGTTCGCCGTGGCTGGTGGTACCGCGAATACGCCCCGGCAGCACATTATCTGTCGCTTTTCGGTGATTTCAACGACTGGAACCGCTATGCCAATCCCCTTGAAAACGACGGTCACGGAGTGTGGACGATTTTCTTGCCCGACGCGGAGTATAAGGACAAACTCGTACACGGCAGCCTTCTGAAAGTCATCGTGCAGTCGAGCATCGGCGAACAGGAACGCATCCCTGTATATGTTAATAAGGTGTTGCAAGACGATACCACAAAAGATTTCGCGGCACAGTTTTGGAATCCGAAACAACCATATATCTTTGAAAACCAATCACCTGTACTGAATGATGAACCTCTGCTCATCTATGAGGCACATGTCGGTATGGCACAGGAAAAAGAAGGTGTAGGCACATATAACGAGTTCATTGCCAATGTGTTGCCTCGCATCAAAGATGGTGGCTACAACGCTGTGCAGCTCATGGCTATAGCCGAGCATCCTTATTATGGCTCGTTCGGCTATCATGTGTCTAATTTCTTTGCCGCTTCCTCGCGTTTCGGTACTCCTGAAGAATTGAAAAAACTTGTGGATACAGCTCATGGCATGGGTTTGCGTGTCATAATGGACCTTGTGCATTCGCATACGGTGAAAAATACTCGTGAAGGTATAAATCTTTTCGATGGCACTGAATATCAATATCTTAAACCAGGAAGAGAAGGCGAACATCCACAATGGGACTCAAAACTCTTTGATTATGGGAAAACAGAAACGCTTCAGTTGTTGCTTTCCAATGTGCGCTATTGGCTTGACGAGTTTCATTTCGACGGGTTCCGTTTTGACGGTGTGACCTCGATGCTTTACAAAAACCATGGAATTGATACTGTTTATGATTCGCCTTGGCAATATTTCGGCGATAATATTGATAACGACGCCGTAACATATCTTCAGCTTGCTAATAATTTGATTCATAACATTGATAATCAATATGTTACAATAGCAGAAGACGTGAGCGGCATGCCTGGTTTATGTGCCCCGATAGACGATGGTGGCATTGGTTTCGACTATCGTCTCGGCATGGGACTGCCCGATTTCTGGATTAAAGTTTTGAAAGACCAACCGGAAGAGCAGTGGAACATGCACGAGTTCTTTTTCACCATGACAAATCGTCTGCCTGACGTGAAGACCATAGCATACGCGGAGTCGCACGACCAGGCACTCGTGGGCGATAAAACGTTGGCATTCAGGCTTATGGACAAGGAGATGTACACCGCTATGGACAAGGCGTCGCCGAATCTAATCATCGACAGAGGAATCGCTCTGCACAAGATGATACGGCTCTTCACCATCGCTCTCGGCGGCGACGCCTGGCTCAACTTCATGGGCAACGAGTTCGGACACCCGGAATGGATCGACTTCCCGAGATACGACAACGGATGGAGCTATAAATATGCAAAACGCCAATGGTCACTGGCAGATAACAGCTGTTTGAAGTATCATTGGCTCGGTGATTTCGACAAGGCAATGATAGATTTTGTGAAGAAAACAAAGGTGATGCAGGCGGCTCCAGCATGGCTATTAAACGCTGACGAAGACAATAAAACAATTGTGTTTGAAAGAAACAATCTGATTTTTGTATTTAATTGGGGACAAAAATCTCTTCCCGATTATAGAATAAATGTGAAGCAGACCGGCGATTATAAAATCATTCTCACCACTGACGAAAAACGTTTCGGAGGCTTTGAAAACATTGATAGAAACGCCATATTCCCATCTGAGAAAAATAATGATGAGGTCACGATGAGAATCTATAATGTGGCAAGGACAGCGACAGTTTATCAGGCCAAACAATGATGTTTTTTTCAAAAAAACGGATGCGGAATTGAAAAATAATTTGTATTTTTGCCAAAATTAAAGTGCAACTTTAATTTTGGCTGATTAAAACTTAAGTGTATGTATAACAGAGAGTTAGGTAAGGAACTTTTACGTCTTAAAAGATATTTTCCTGTAGTTGTGGTGACCGGACCACGGCAATCTGGTAAAACAACTTTATGTAAAATGACGTTTCCAGACTATGGATATGTGAATTTGGAAGACGAGATTGTCAGGGGAGAATTATCGATGTTGCGTAAGGAATTTTTCTTGGCAAAAGGCAATTTGATAATTGACGAAGCTCAAAATATGCCGGAGATATTTTCGATAATTCAGGTTTTAGTTGATGAAAACCCACATTTGCGTTACGTCATAACAGGCAGTAATAATTTCTCTCTTATGCAGAATATAACCCAGTCGATGGCTGGACGTGCCGCTTTGCTGACGTTGTTGCCGCTTTCTTTTGCCGAACTCACTCGTCATGACAAGTCTGTTGGCACCGATGCAATGATGTTGCGAGGTTTTTATCCGGCAGTATTGGCAAAAAAAATCCCGATACAAGATGCATACAGACAATATTATAATACATATTTGCAGCGTGACATTATGCAGGTTATGAACGTGAAGAATTTGGATGAGTTCAGACGTTTCGTGGTGTTATGCGCATCCAGGGTCGGAACAGAGTCTAATGCACAAGCAATATCAAATGAAATAGGGGTTTCAATTTCAACTGTGCAGTCGTGGTTCAACGTCCTTGAGGCTTCATATATCTCATTCCATATCCAGCCATTTTACCGAAATATCGGCAAACGGCTCGTTAAGAAGCCCAAATTATATTTCTTCGATACAGGTTTGGTTTGCTATCTTCTTGGTATTCATAATGTTGAACAATTGTCTGTTCATCCTTTGAGAGGTCAGATTTTTGAAAATATGGTGGTAGGTGATATGCTGAAATCCATTTATAACAAAGGACAAGATAACAACCTTTATTTCTATCGTGACAAATCACAACACGAAATTGACATAGTGCAGCAGGATGCACAATATCTTAAAGCATACGAAATAAAGTCAGCGCAATTGATTCACACTGACTTTTATAAAAACTTGAATTATTTCAGGAATCTTTTCGGTGATGACGTGGTTTCTACACAAGTCATATACACTGGAGAAGAAGTAATGCCTATAGCGAATAACGGTTATGTAAACTATATGAATATCATATAGTTATAACTATTTGCATCCTTCGCATCCGCTGTCGCAGTTACCACCGCAGCCGCAGTTGCAACCGCCTCTCATGTCTTCCTCGCGCAGCTCGCGCACGTTGAGAATCTCGCCCTCGAAATACAGCGGCACACCCGCTAACTGGTGGTTGAAGTCGATTTCAACAAGCTCGAGACTCACTTTCTTAATAGTTCCCGGCATGATGTTGCCGTCGCCTACGTTGAATTGCAAGGTGTTGCCTTCTTTGCAAAGCTCGCTGAGTTTGCCGTTCTCGTCGATAAACATGTCTTTTTTCACGGTATAAATCATCTCCTCGTTACGCTCGCCGTAGCCTTCGGCGGGAGTGAGGTGGAAACCGAAGGTGTCGCCAGGCTCAAGTCCTTGCAGGTTCTCCTCAAAGCGGGGCAGGAACATTCCGTGTCCGAAAATGCCCTCAAGCGGGTACTCTTTCGTGGCTTGGTCAATGACCGCGCCGTCTTTTGTGTCGTTGTGTAACGTGTAAGTCAACGTTACCACTGTGTTGTTTGCTACTTTCATTTTAATAAACTCCAAATATTTTTCTTAATAACCATTCTATTGTAATGAGTCCTAAGATGATGAAAAACAACCACTTGATATTGATAAGCTCGTCGTATCGTGTCTCTTGTCGTGCAATGGATGTTATTCTCTCATCGTTTTCCAAATCTTTTGTAAGTTGTTGAATATCAGCGATATAATAATGTTTGCCGTTTGTCATTTGTGCCAATGTGCGCATCCGCTCGACGTCGGCGGTCAGATTTTGAGCCTCCACGCCCACGGTCTCAACTGTAAAAGTGCCGTCGGCGGCATATTCTATGCCGCCGAGTGTGGCATGCGCCCGGTAGGAATATATGCCCTCGGGCAGCATCCCGATGTTAAGGTTGTAGTTGTTGTCACCCTTTGAGAACACATATTCATACGACTTGCCGGCACTCCTTATCATGATATGCAAATCCGCGTCATTGAGCAGCTCCCCGCCCGGATTGCGCAACTCGGCTGTCAACGTGATGCTCTCGGTGTTGAGATAGCTCTCTTTGTGGTTGACAGTCAGTTCCTTATCTTTTTCGGTGAGCAGATATTTCACCGTCTTGCTGAAAATCTCGTTGAAGCCGTCGTTGTTTTTACGATGGTAATATTCATAGAGTTTCCAGCGCCAGCAACCTGTTCCGAACAAGAATGCGTGTTTGTTGCCATCGCTGTCGTTGGCGAAGGCGAGGAGCGGATTAGCTGTCTCCAAATCCATGATGTTCATGTTAAACAGCTCGTCGTGGCGTCCGTTGAACACAATCTCGGAATGCGGCAGCGAGAGCGGCGGGAAGGCACTCGTCTGATTCTTGATGTCAGAGGCGATGGTGAACAGCCCGAAACCGCTGTTGTGTCTCGCCCTGATGTCGAGGTTGGTGTTTGTCGCCCCATGTCGGATGCTGACGATGTCCTGCGATGCGTTAAACGCCTCATAATCAGTGCCTGCGCCGATGATTGTCAACGACGGTATGGGTGTTTTCATCGCGGTTTGATGCAAAATCACCAAATCATAGTCCCGGAGCGACTCGGTTATTTGTGCTTGTGCGTCTCCCGTGGGGAGTCCGTCATCAAACAGCGTCTCGAACTCATAATGGTCGTCCAAGGCCGATTTTATCGCTGCAATGTCGGGATGCGGTGCCTTGGCGATGCATAGGATGCGGTATTTTTTGTCGGTCACGGTGATGAAGACGCGTCGTGACGACAGAGACGCGCCGTCACGCGTATTCACAACAATATCAATCTGTTTAGTTCCCTCGTCGCCGGAATCAACGTTGAAATCAAAGGTTCTGGAAAATCTGTTGGAGCTGACGGGCACCATCACGTTTTCAACCTCAACGCCATCTAATTTTACCGTGACATTCATGTCTTCGCCCTTGTTATTCAAGGCGTTGGCGGTGACACGCAGCGGAAACAGCATATTCGCCTGGACGGTTTTGTTGTATCTCACGTCGGTTATCGTCATGTTTGGATATGCCATGGTGTCGCCAAGCGTGACGGAATATATCGGAAAAGGATGGTTTTCGATAGTCAGTTCGGGGTTAACCCCTTGATTTACAATGCCGTCAGAAAGCAAGACCACTGCTCCGACGTTTTTCTTGTAATATTGTCGGGAAATAGTATTCAAAGCGTTGCTTATATTGGTGTACTGCTCTGAGAAACGGTCATTTCGACCGATCGATTGCCCTCTGTCATTTCGACCGACCGAAGGGAGTGGAGAAATCTCCTGATGACAATTCTGACCGAATGTAAAATAATCAATTTCATACTTCTCGCCAAGAGTATTTGCAATGCTTTCAATGAGATGCGGGTACTGTTCCCTGTAAAACATCGAGTCTTTGGTCATGACAATTGAAGCTGAATTATCCTGCGCGACAACGATTATCGGTTTCTCTATCTTGTTGGTTCTCTGCCTGATATAAGGATTGATAAACAGCATCACGATGGCGGCCGTGACTATCGTTCTTAAAGCAAAAAGCAAAATGGTCAGTCCTTTGCCGTATTTTTTTGAGAAAAGATACAGCAGCGACGCGTAAACCAATCCTATTGCCAATGCCAATATAACCGACCACATTTCCTGTTAAGAAAATTTTTGCAAAGATAATAAATTTTTGAATACAGAAACCAGATGTAGATACGCATCCCATATCAGGAATTTTATCTGTCTTTGCACGCATAAGTTGCGTTTTTGTCCGGAATCCATAATCGGGAAATATTTTTTATAAAAAGTTGACTTTTTGAAAAAAATGCTTATCTTTGCAAATCATTCTTTAAAATTTTTAGTCTTATGAAAACAAATTTATTCAAAGCACTTGTCAGTGCGGTTATTTTTAGTATGCTTGGCATTGTCGCGTTTGCGCAATGCGATGTCACCATTGGTCCCGGGGAGATTTTTCTCGAGGATTTTGAGAGCGGGAATCTGGATTGCTGGACTATCGAGTCGAATGGAGGCGCGATATGGGATATCGTCGTCGGCAACACCTCTGCCGTCACTTTCCACAACGCCAGCTCGGGAGATCAGGCGCGTTTGATTTCTCCGACATTCGATTTGTCGAGCGTCAACAGCGCCACTTTAAGTTTCACCTATGCGATGGTAGCCCTCACCACATACGACATTCTTGAGGTGAGCTATAGGACATCGGAGTCCGATTCATGGCATATCTTAGACTCGTACAGCTTCAGCGACTGGAATAATTTCTACGAGGCGTCGTTCGATCTGCCTGACATCTCGGCCACTTATCAGATCTCATTCATGGCCATTTCGCAAGGCGGATATTATATCATCGTTGATAATGTGGAGATTGCCGGTGAAGGCGGATGCTCGCGTCCGGTGAGCCTTACCGCCACCGAAATCACCGACAAGACGGCACTGTTGGGATGGTCAACGAGCGGCAACGAGGAGAGCTGGATAATAGAGCTGAACGGCGAGGAAAGCATCGTGACCGAACAGCCTTATTTAGCTGAGGGACTGACACCTCTCACATATTACACTTTCAGAGTGCGTGCAAACTGCGGCAACGACATGCAATCGGATTGGGCGACAGCCATAACATTCAGAACCAACAGCACTATGATTATGGTGACAGACGATGAGCCGTTTTTCGATGATTTCGAGGCGTCTGACGAGTTTTTATATTGGGAGAATGAGATAATCTCAGGCGACGGCGGCTGGGTGGTTGACCCGGGTTATGTGATTCCCAACAACACCGCTTTCTTCATCTGGCTCAACGAAGAGGCACGTCTCAACTCCGTCGTGATGGACATCTCGACAGTAACTAACCCGACGTTAGTGTTCAAGCACAAACAGCCTTATAAAGAAGGCGGATGCGATGAGATGAATGTCTGGTATCGTGTTGACGAAAACGACACATGGCATTTCTTGGCGAGTTACACTGAGGCCGCCGACCAATGGCTTACAGAAACATTGTCGTTGCCTAACCCTTCGGCGACATACCAAGTGTCGTTTAAGGCCCTGTCCAACTACAAAGACGGTGTTTATGTCGATGATGTGTGGATCGGTTCTTCCAATGATGCCATCAACGAGGATATTGCCATAACTGCTTCGATAAGTCCTAATCCCACCAATGGCATGATAGTGGTGAATGCCAATGTTGACAACGCCTCTGTTGTGGTTTGTGATTTGTCAGGCCGACAAATTGCCGAGGGCGTCATAAGTGCCGGTCGCGCCGAATTTGACCTCAGCGGTTGTCCAGATGGCGTTTATTTCGTGAAGATTTCAGATGAAAATACTGTTAAGACGGTTAAAGTTGTGAAGGAGTGACTTATTAGCCATTAGCTGTTAGAAATTGTTTTTAACAGCTAATGGCTGTATTTTTGAGAATCTTCTGCTGCCATATGCAGTTCAGTGTCTTCGCTGATGGTGTAATTGACGATTTTAGGGCGGTGCAGTTGGAGGAAATAGTCGCAAAGCATCGTCTCCACGCGCAGCATGGTGTCCTTTATGAGAGCTGATTTCAGCTGGCATTCCCAAATAACGATGACATGCCATCCGTTTTCCTGTAAAATCTGATAATTATGCTTGTCCCGTTCTTGGTTACGCTGAATCTTATTTACCCAAAACTCAGTATTTGATTGCGGTATCTTGCAGCATCTTTCGTGTCCGTGCCAGAAGCATCCGTTCACAAAAATGGCTGTGTGGTAGGGTCTCATTACGATATCGGGTTTGCCTGGAACTCCTTTCACGTTGAGGCGATATCGGTATCCGTGGCTCCACAGCCAGCGTCGCACCAGCAATTCCGGCTTGGTGTCCTTCGAGTGTATGCGGGACATACAGCGGTGGCGTTGTGCGGGGGTGAGGCGGTCGGGCATAATAAAATTATATGTATTTTAATATTTCTTCACCAGTTTTAAACACAGGCATTCCTTCAACATAGTCGGGTACTGCTTTTGCATCAGCAATGATGTCAGATAATTTTATCTTTAGCGACAACTGCACTTCCTCATCAAATACAAAACAAAAATAATTGCCTTCGGGATTAGGATAAAGTGCTTGGCGCATTCGTTCTTCGGTCATCGTGGCGTGATGATGGACGTGGAAAACACGATACTCGTTTTTGTTTTCTTCACCATCTCTGTACAAAACCACAAATTTCACGTCCAAGCCTGCGAGATAGGTTGGTGGCAACGCTCCTTCACGAGCTTCTTCTCCACGACGTTTCAGGCGGACGTTATACAAGTTCGTTCCTTTATCGTTCTTGCCCAAAATCCAAGCCAGCTGTTCATCGGAATGATAACAGCCAATGAGAAAATGGCTGTTTGGATAGCGTTGGATGTGATGCATGGTAAGAAACGATGGCGATGCCGCAACTGCCGATAGTTGGGCGACTGGTTTCAAAATCGTTCTTGGGTCGGTTCCCAAAGCGCATTCTTTGTAATAGAAACCGGTCTCTATCAAAGCTAACACCAAATCATTTTCATCGTTGTGCTTCTCATCATTATCCAAAGCCAATGAATAATACTGTTGTTGCCCATCAATATTATAGGGTGCGAACACTTTCCCCAACAGTTGCTGGAAGTTCGTTTTTAGGAAATCTTCAGAATTGACTCCTTCGCGTGGCGTCATGGCATAGAAGGTGTATTTTTCTTGCAGCATGGTTTGGATTTCACTGCGGAACTGAGCTTTCACTTTTCCCCGCCAAGAGGCTTTCATTCCTTCATTCTTGCGACCGTATAGGGCTACCACATATAGGAAATTGACATCGTAATGGCACACTAATAAGGTATCTCTATCAAATAAACGGTTTTCAAATTGACGTGAGGCGAAATCCTTGTTGTCCCTATCAATCCATTCGATGTCGCTGTGCATCTTTAGGTCTTGTTGTTTGGCTGAGATAAAGAAATTAGGGATGATATTATAGCCTTCCGTCACATCGTCACGTAAAATGTTGGTTCCCTTTGCTCGTTCCTCACTCTGCTCTTTGGTTTTGCTCTCATCAAGGAAAAGGTCGAGATTCCATTGGATGACGTTCCTTGCATAGGTGAATTGCTTGTACAAAGCCTCTTTGCCAATAGGCGTGTTGCGTTTGTAGTATTTTGAGTCACCGATGTAATAGATCTTTTCGTTGTTGGTTTCGGTAAGCGACTTGTAGCGGTACAGGTGGTCCACCTGCTTGCCATCGGGCTGTGCTTGTAACTCCTTGGGGAGCTCATCGTTTCTGCCACCGAGCAAATCATCAATGATGTCTTCAAAAACAATCTCGAAACTCTTGACGAGCAAGTATTCCTTTTGCCTTGTGTTGATAAGGATTTGTTGAGCCTCATCAAAGAATGCATAACACAGATCCCATAATTCAAGTGCTTTATCAGAGAAATATTTATATTTTATTTGCTGGAGTCTTGCCTTGCCAAGACCTCTCATGTAACTCTTAAATTGCTGATTGCTTATAAGTTCATAATGGCAATCCGCATCGAATGGAAAACCGTATTCGTTGTGTAGGTGGTTTAAAATGGAAAAATATATCACCATCAATTCCTCATCGAAATCCACTTGACGACGCTTGTTCACAGGATTCAGATAGACGGGTGCTCCATTCTGCAAAAAAGCTTGTGAATGTGTAATGGTCTTTGTCCAATTGATTTTGTTGTGACCGCTATGTTGGTTTTTTATGACAAAGAAGAAGAAATCTTGGTTGTCTTTGTAGAATTGTTCCAGCGAAAGCAAAATGTCCAAGTAAGTGTTGCTCAATCGTCGTTGACCGTGACCAATTTCTGCAATTCGTTCATGTAATACGATTTTGCTTTCCTTGTTGCGCTCCTTGAAAACGCTGATGGCACGATAAATCCATACCGATAATTCGTAAATGAATCTTCTCTCATCTTCGTTCAAAGGATTCTCCTTGCTCTCAAGGTGGACGATTTTCTTTGGATCGTGTTTCCCGAAAGCTTTCCCATCTTCGTCAAGTAATACCTTGGGTAGAATGAACACACAATCCTTAATGGCTGTGTTGTAGTAATAGCCCACATAGCCAACGCTCACTGTGCCTCCAACACTGATGGTGGGGCCAAGCTCACTCACCACCTTCAGTATCTCGTTGGTGGCTTCGTAGGGGTGTTCTTCTATCAAGATTCTCATGCCTCTGTGCTATCTTGTATATTTTTCAGTTGTTTCACCGCTTTGTCAAAATCGCTTTCCAACAATCTCATTTCACGTTCGCGATAGATTTCAAACTCTCGCTCAGCCTTTTCTATGGCTTCTTGGTGGGAAACTGTACCATTGCCTTCCAGAATATTCTTCCGCAGTCGGAGAATCTGATCATCAAGGGCAGATATCCAATCTGCCATAGTCATGGGATTCTGCTCCAATGCCTGAAACTCGGCATAGTCGAGGAATTGGGAGGTTAGTAAGTTAAGTCTTTGTAACTCCAGCTCCGATAAATAGTTTTTGGCTATCTTCACATCGTCGCGAGTTACATAGTTGCCCTTGAAGTTTGTCATACCCACAAACGGTTTTTCATTGTCAACCCGTTCATAAATGAGTTCTGCTGCTGTATGTTCGTGTACGGCGTAGTGCATCTTGTTTTGCACTGTAGCAAAGAAATGCTTGGTCATTGAGGAACGTGGGTCGTAGTCTGTGGATGTGGCGTAAATGTCAGTTACTTGTTGATAGAAATTCCGCTCACTGCTTCGGATGTCTCGGATGCGTTGCAAGAGTTCCTTGAAGTACCGATTGCCGCCTTGCTTTAGTCGTTCATCGTCCATTGTGAACCCTTTTTGGATATACTCGTGCAACCGTTGTGTCGCCCACCGACGGAACCGCACCGCCACAGGTGATTGCACACGATAGCCCAGGGCGATGATCATATCAAGGTTGTAATATGTTATATCTCGTTGCACCTGTCTGTTGCCTTCTTGGCGAACTGTCAAGAAATTCTTTACAGTTCGATTTTCTTCTAACTCGCCATCCGCCAAAATATTGTCAATGTGCTGACTTACATTTTGTTTCGTTGTACAGTAGATTTCAGCCAACTGTTGCTGTGTCAGCCACACATCTTCGTCAGCAAAGCGAACATTTACACTCACTTTACCTTCGTTGTCCTTATAGAGTATCAGTTTATTCTCCTTGTCCATTATCTTGTGAGTCTGGTTTTATCTCCATCGGTGTTTTTTCCATCTTGATGGTCTCCTCCAACTTTCTAAGGAAAAGGTTGACAGTGTCGGTATTTGGAGTGCCATTATTTATAAAGAAATCGGAAAATTCAAACTTCGTGTTGTCGCCTTTGCTGAAAATTGGATCATCGAAACCATAGCTCTTGAAAACATCGTTCCAGAGGTAGAACAGCACCTTGCCCACAAACTGCTCGGCATCGATGGTTTTGTCTTTAGCTTTGGCAAAGAAATAGCCCAACTTTTTGTCTTCCGAATTGGTGGTATCGTTAATCACGTGGTTAATGCGTGCCAAGAAGCCCCACCAATCATATTTCGCATCACCGATTTCAATTTGATAGCCTTTATCCTCATGATTGTTGATGGGCACATACTTCCACTCCCAACGGCGTTTGAAGGCCGAGTCGATGGGGAAGAGGCTCTGGTCGCTGGTGTTCATGGTGGCGAGGATGTGCAGGTTGGCGGGCAAGCAGAGTTTGCCGTCTTGGATGCCTTCGAAATCCGCCCCTAATTTTTCACGGAGATATTGAGCCAAATCCTTGTCCGCTTTGATTTTGTATTCGGATTTGCCGTCTTTTCTGTCCAGCAGTTGGAAGAGGTCGCCAAATATCTGCGCGCAGTTGCCTCGGTTGATTTCTTCTATGACCAAATAGGTCGCTTGGTCGGAATTTTTGTACGCATAAATGTACGCATCGGTAAAGACCTGCGGAACAAATTCATACACAATCTCTTCATCTTTGCCTGTCAAAGTCTTTTCCTCTTTGGATGTCGGCTTCATGGTAGGCTTGTAGCAGCCCACGAAAGAGGCATAATCCGTGTCCGGATGGAAAGTTGTGCGGAAAACATTTGGCAAATCCTCTTCGTCTCCGTTCTCTGACAATTCACCCGTTTGTTTCTTTACTTCGTGGCTTTTGCCAGTTCCGGGGGAACCATAGAAAATTTGTTGGAGAGGATATTGATGTACGGACATTTCACCCAAAGAAATTTTCTTGGTGCCAATTTTTTTCATTCTAGAAAAATACTCTTGGATAAACTCCTCCCCACCAAGACGATTCCCTTTTGCATCATACATCGCCCATGCCGATTTAGTTTCTTCAATTATCAAGTACTGATTATTAGCATTTGATGCAAGAGTTTTCCATCCTGAAATGTAGTCATTTATGGATGTAGATGTATTATTGTCATACTGTGCAACAACATATTCAGCCATTTTCCATAAAGAATTGGCTCGTGTACTCAACCCGTCGTTCAGCAAAGAGCTTCTTGATGTCTCTCTGTAAGAGCCAAGATAGGTTTGTGAATCATATCGTTCAACAAATTGATTTAAGCCTTTTTTGATGTCTGAGAAAACCATTTTTCAAAATTATTTATTGTTTGTGGATAAGGTGAAGAGGCTCCTATTGGGAATCCCATAAGATATTCTGCATGTAATGCTGTTGGTTTCCCAAATATTCGTACATATTTCACACAAGATGGATGTTTTTGCATAGAAGCATAGTGATAGTTGCCCATTGTTGTTGGAGTATGAACAAATATTGGGTCGTCAGGATTTTGCTGTTTGATCCAAGTTGTACATCTTTCAAAAACAGCATCTATTTCTTCGGGATTAACATTCTCACTATCATAATTATGCTTAAGATGTCTGTTAGCTAAAACCCTAAAAGCAACAGCTGCAGCTATTGGTGCTTGGGCATTACCGACTCCTCTTTTTTGTGGAGCCAACACTGGAACTGGAGAAGGATATGTTATCTCGTTAGGATTCTCTTGCCAAAATAAAGCTTTTAATTTAGGGAGTGAGGATAGGTGTTCTGCGATTTTATTGAATGCCTTTTGGTTTTTTACTGCCAGCAACCAAAAACGAGGCCTTTTATGGTCTGCATTAAGATCCATACAAGCGACGCGACAACGTTCAACCTTATATCCAATACTCTCTAGATCTTTTTTTGCAGTATCAATTGCTTCTATTATCACGTTTTCTCCAAAAACGACAGGGGCATTTGATTCTTTCACGAACCTGAACATTTCTGGCCAAAGGTTTTTTTCTTGAATGTTATTACCATGTGCAGCATAACTAAATGCTTGGCAAGGGAATCCTCCGCATAAGATGTCAAAAGAGTTCTTAAAATCTTTGCCATTGAGTGTTTTAACATCCCCAAAAATTGGAAATTCATCAAACCATCCATCTTTTTGCCTTTGCTCTAATACCTTTTGACAATATTGGTCTATTTCCACACCGCCACAACAGGTATGTCCTAACAGTTCACCTCCATAGATGCCACCCCCGATACCTGCAAAGAGGTGAAATTCTTTTATTTTATCCGTATTTTTTGCCATTATTCTGTTTTTGTTTTAATCAATTTCCTAACATAAAATCACAAAATTTATACTGCTTTCACGCAATTTTCTACGTGTGGAAGCCGCCGCATCCTGCGAACAAATCAATGAATGTATATTTCTTCTTAGTCATAATAATCAGTCGTTGTTATATTGTTCCAAAGCGGCGAAACGGTGCCGTGCCGTGGCGGTGCCGCCTGTAATTTTTGTTGCTCAGTGTACGCACACTCCAATGTTCAACAATGGCGGACTGTTCGTAAAAGGAGCGTTTCGGGGTGTCGGCTATGGGAGTCAGAGCGGCAGAATGTGTCCACGCCAATTGTCGTATCAGTGGTACTACAATCTTTTCATCGTCATATACTGCGGCAAACCGCATCGTCCGCCTCAGATTCTTCCCGGCAAAAGATGCAATCAGACAACGCAAAGAGTCCGGCAACATGTTTGAGCCGTGCTGTGGCAAATTATCCGTATTGTATATTGTCAACTCCATTATATTATCAAAAGTATTTCATTTGCAAAAATACACAATTTTCCATCAGCTTGTAGGGTGCCGCTTGTCTTCCGCATCTGGCGAACAAGTTTTTGAATGTGTGTTTTTTCTTCATCTTATATATGCAAAAGATTGTGGGGCAAAACTCAGATTATAATCACTTAAATCACGTGCTTGTATATACCGTGTAATTTTTCCTATTTTTATTGCATACGCTTTTTCTTTATTTGAAAAATAAGACAAATAGAAATCGCGGGATATGCCTGAATAACGGGATGTTTGATTCCAGATGGTTTCAACATCATCATTCAAAATATCAGCGATGGCAAATTCACCAATAACTTTTTGGACTGGTGACGATGCATATACAACCACTTTCTGAACATCACTGTTCTTGAAAATGGATTTACGGAACTCATATTTTTTGGTTCCGTCAAATATTTTCTCGGCAAACTCGGGTTTAATAGACAATAACACTTTCATTTACTTTGGTACATTTAAGAATTTCAACAAATTGTTCCTTGGAGATTTGTTTCAAACCTCTTAATTCATTTTCCTCGCCCGTTAAAATATTCATTTCTAGTAATTGTTTACGATTTAAACGATTTCCTAATTGAAACGAATAAGTAGATAAAAACCGTATCAAAAAAGGCCGATATCTCGGATTGTAATTCCAAAATTCGCTCAAATATTCATCTGTAAAGATGCTTCTCTTACGAGCTTTCATTATGAATTCTTTTTCATTTTGAATATTATCTTGCTTGTCTTCCACTATACCAATAGTAGTTATTACACTGTGATAATATGCTGATTTATCTTTAGGTGCTGTCCTATAAAAAACAAGAACATCACCCCGTTTTATATTCCTTTGGATTGAGCGAGAAATATAAACTTTGCTAATTGCATTTCTGTGAGGTTCGCTTTCGACGAAATTATCAGGCGATTCGGTTCTAAGAAAAGAATCTGGCAGAAGTTCCGTATGATATTTGGGGTATATTGGAATAATAAAAATGTTGGTATTCGTCGGTATAAACGGGTAGGTTATTTTAGGGTTCTCAATATTAAACTTTTTTGAAAAATCTCGAACATATACTAGTTCTCCGTTAGTTCCTTTCGTACCATGCTTTTTGAATCCCCATTCCTCCATCAAAGAGATTAAACGTTTTTGCTCCTCTGTTCTATCATATACTGTAACATAAATTTCATTGACATTATTACTAACGGCATTGTCAAAAATAATCTTTATAAATCTTTCTCCTAATCGCACTCCATTACTAACAACTTTGAAAGTGCCAACTTTCAAACGTTTCTTTGGTAAAAAAACAGGAGTTATGTCGTTATAGTTTTCATCGTTGTTTTCAATCTTTAAGTATAAAAAAGACAGAACTTTACCTTTGTTATATGTGATATATGCTTTTTCTTCGGCTTTTTTGTTGAACCATTTTTCAAATCCAGGATAGTCGTCTTTTAATGAATCAAAGAAGTTGTCAGACAGATTTATATTCCCAAAATATTCTTGCTTAACAGCAAGTACTTTATAATCTATCAGATCTGGATATTCAGATACAACCATCTCAAGGAAAGAATTTATTGTAAAAACCTTATCCTCGATACCAAGTTGTTGGGCTTTGAAATGGATTTTTTTATCTTCTGTTATTAGAATATCAACCCTATCGCAATAGACTTCGTTTAATAAAATTGTATCCTTTTTGTCATTGTCTGTCACATCCATCAAATGAGACATCTCCGCTACTTTTGAGTGAATTGGAGCCACCATTTTGAGAAGCACATAACTTTGAATCTTGGCATTAAAATTACTTCGAGTGTCCGAATTTGAATTATTGTTTAATTCTTCTACCGTAACAGGATGGACACATTTTTCATAATGCGCCTTGTCAAGCCATTTGAACAAAGTACCTATAGAAAGATTTCTAACATTAGGTGTTTCCCGATGAATGATAATATTTGTGTCAAGTAGTGCTTTCATTATTTGAAAATTTCTCCTATTCTACGAAACATTTTTTCCAAGGGACAAACAAAAAACCTATCAATACAATCAGAATCACTATCGCAAGCCAGAACTCCCATGGTAACCATTCATACCATTTTGTCCCTTTTTCCCAATCTCTTAATGACAAAATGCCAAACAACAAGCTACACAAGACATTTGCACCAATTGCCAAAACAATTTGTTTGTTCCCTATTGTCTCTTTTTCAAACTCGGAAAAGAAGGTGTGGGTTCCATCTGTCGCTTTTTCACTTTTGTTGAAAACAATAAGAGATTCATTATTTTCCATTTTCTCAATGTTCGGAAGATATTTATTAAAAGCTTCCGATTCAAGAATTCTTATGTTTTTCAGTTTGTTATTGTTTAAGTATGAAATATTATAGTGACTCGGTATAACGTGAAAACAGAAGCAAGCATTGATTTTGTCGCACAACACAAAACCATTATTCAATAATTCATTTATATGATCAGGTAAATTTCTCTTCTCATTTACTTTTATGTCATAGATATATGAAGTTTTCGCAATACCTTTTTTTACAACAGCAATATTTTGAACAGTTGTTTGGACATACAATCTAACGTAGTTCTTTGTTGTTTGATTAAGATTGTCAACCGTAAAGGAGCAAACGCCATCTTCAACATTCAGTTTCTTTACCGGCAGTACAGATAAACTATTACGGGAATTAAACTCCACAATAGCACCATTCCGCTTGTCTCCATTAATTGGATGAGTTGCTTTAATAGTATCGTTAAATATGAATTTGCAATTGTCATCGTCACGTATTAAAGAGCCCATTAGACATGTTGCCTTGTCTGTTTTCTTTAGAAATGGAAGAGATAACTTAATCTCGACATTGTTAACGAACGGATTTGGCATAAACTCTATGCCTATTTCAAAAGCCGCTTTTGAGCCAATAAAATCCCACGTACAAATGTGTAGTCGTTCTATTGCTATTGACTTGTTTGATAATATGAAATATGTGTTGTTCATAAAAACAATCATTTAAGCATATAATTCAAAACCACCTTCCCCGCCAACTCCGCAAACAGCGGCGGAATGGCGTTGCCGACTTGTGTGTAACGAGGCACTTCCACCTTACGCATTTTGCCGCCTGTGGTGTATTTCTTCTTGATTTCGTACCAATCAGGAAACGATTGGATGCGGGCACACTCCCGAACGGTCATGATGCGGGGTTCGCAGTAATGCAAGTAATCATCTGGATGTCCGGTAATGGTTGGCGAAACGGCGTTCGGGTCCAAAACTGTAATCCCGCGCTGCATAATTCCCCATGGCTCTCGAGCTTTTCCGTCAATTCGTTTGCCGCGTTGCGTATATTCAGCCAACAATCGTTTGTAACAATCCATCTTCTCTTGTTTATGCTTAGCGAAACTGTGGCTGTCGGCTATCTCATGTGTCTTGGGATAATCCCCACGCATCAGTTTCTCGTATGCCGTCAGTTTCTTGTTGCCATACTTTCCGGAATAAAACCCTTTTCTGTCGGGAGAAGCAACTTCCCCATTAGAACGCAAAAGGTCTGAAATGGCATCTTGTAATGTATTTTGGGATGTCAGTCCCTTGCTTTTCAAAAAAGCATTTCGACTTGCTTTCAATAAATCTTCGAAATCATTAGGAGTGCCCAATTCTTTTTGAATTCCTACAAGAATGAAACGTTTTCTCCGTTGAGGAACTCCATATTCCGAAAAATCAATTACATGGGGTTTTACATTGTATCCCAAATTTCCCAATTCTCGAATTACTTTGTGGGAATATGGTTCTGCCTCGCTATTGTCGTTCTTCTTTTTGTCAAATGCATATGTAAAACCTTTCACGTTTTCGAAAAGAATCATTTTAGGTTTCACCAGCTCAATGAACTTGATATATGAAAACACCAATTGGTTACGGACATCTTCTTCAACACGTTTTCCTGCCATGGAAAAACCTTGGCACGGAGGTCCTCCGGCAACCAAATCCACCTTGCCTCTCAATGACTTCAACTGTTTCGGATACTTTTTCAATACTTCATTAATATCATGTTCGGTTTGCGGTAACCATTTAGGCCAACGGAAATGCTTTTTGTTGTCAATCAGATTATATTTCAGCGTTTCAAAGGCAAAAGCGTTCTTTTCAATGGCGAACAAGCCTTCCCATCCTGCCTGATACAAGCCAAGCGACAACCCTCCCGCTCCTGCGAAAAGGTCAATAACCACGTGCTTTTCCGAATTCTCATGTAAAGAAGCCATTTTCTGAATGGGACCTATTAACCAATCTGCAAAGATAACAATTATTTCTTACAGAAATAAAAACTTTGGTGAAAATATTTTTTATCGCTGGTTTCACAAAAATGATTTATCTTTGCATCGTAAAATGGTTTTAAATTAAAAGTTGTAACTTTGCAGCCGATATAACGGTCAGGGGTGCTTGGAAACCCCCTTTAACAAAACAAGGACATGACAAAGAACACAGAACCGACAAAAGACTCGGTAATCATCTATTCGGGAGGCCTCGACTCGACCACGTTGCTCTATGAGGAGCGTGAACGTATCGCGTTGGCCGTCACTTTCGACTACGGCAGCAACCATGCTGAACGTGAGATAGCTTGCGCCCGCTGGCATTGCCGGCAGATAGGCGTCGAACACATCGTGATAGACCTCGCCTTCATAGGGAAGCACTTCGCCTCGTCGTTGACAGCGGGCGCAGATGCCATCCCTGAAGGAAACTACGACGACGACAACATGCGCAGCACCGTCGTCCCATTCCGTAACGGCATCATGCTGTCGGTGGCTTGCGGACTGGCAGAGAGCCGCGGACTGCAACGTGTGCTCATCGCCAACCACGGAGGCGACCACGCCATCTATCCCGACTGCCGTCCCGAGTTCGTCAAAGCGATGGATTCGGCAATGCGAGCCGGCACCTACCAGGAAGTGCGTCTCGCGGCGCCTTACACCGACATCACAAAAGGCGACATCGTGAAAAAAGGCGCCGCGTTAGGCATCGACTACAGCAAGACGTATTCATGCTACCGGGGACAAGAACATCACTGTGGCCGCTGCGGCACATGCCAAGAACGTAAAGAGGCTTTCACGCAAGCCGGAATTATTGACCCTACAAACTATGAGGACTGAAATATGTATTACATCAAAAAAACGATAGAAGTGGCGGGTGCTCATCAGCTGACACTCGATTACCCCAGCAAATGCTGCTCTTTGCACGGGCATAACTGGATCATAACAATCTATTGTAAGGCCAAGGAACTCGACAGAAACGGCATGGTCGTCGATTTCTCGGAGATAAAACGCCGCATCGTCGATGCCCTCGACCATAAGGTGGTCAACGAGGTGCTGCAAAGCAACCCTACGGCGGAGAACATAGCACGATGGTGCTGCGACCAGATAACGAACTGCTACCGTGTCGATGTGCAGGAGACTAACGGCAATATAGCATCTTACGAAAAAGACGAGTGATGAGAGTCAATGAGATATTCTGCTCGCTGCAGGGCGAGGGCTTCAACACAGGCATGCCGGCTGTCTTCGTGAGGCTGAGCGGCTGTAACCTCCAATGCCCTTTCTGTGACACCGATTTCACCGCCTTCACTGAGATGAGCGAGGGCGACATCATAGAGGAGGTGTCGCGCCACAAGGCTAATATGGTGGTCATCACGGGCGGAGAGCCTGCGTTGCAACTCACCGAATCGCTGGTGGAGATGCTGCATTTCTTAGGCAAGACAGTGGCGGTGGAGACCAATGGCACCGTCGGGCTGCCGAAAAACATCGACTGGATTACGCTGTCGCCCAAAGACATATATCTCGGCGAGATGGCGAAGCCCTTGTTGAAAGAGGCCGATGAATTGAAGATTGTCTTCACCGACGATATGCGCGAAGACGCGACACCATACATCTCAAAATACACCGACATCAAGGTAAGGTATCGTTTCCTTCAGCCTTGCGACACCGGTGATGTGGAGAAAAACAATAAAATAACAAAGGCGACGTTAGATTATTGCATGGAGCATCCCGAGTGGCGGCTCTCGTTGCAGATACATAAAATGTTAAATATCAAATAGTTATGAATAGAGAAAAAGATAATTTGCAAAAGCTGGGTCATAAGACGGAGATTCCTGAGACGTATGCACCAGAGGTGCTTGAGACTTTCGAAAACCGTCATCAGGGACGCGACTACTGGGTGCAGTTCAACTGCCCGGAGTTCACCACTTTGTGCCCTATCACGGGTCAGCCCGACTTTGGTGAAATCAGGATTATGTATATCCCCGACGAGCGTATGGTGGAGAGCAAGAGCCTGAAGCTGTACCTCTTCTCTTTCAGAAACCACGGCGATTTCCATGAAGATGTGGTCAACATCATCCTCGATGACCTCGTGAAGCTGATGAATCCGCGTTACATCGAGGTGGTCGGGCTGTTCGTCCCGCGCGGCGGCATCAGCATCCATCCTTACGTGAACTACGGCCGCAAAGACACGAAATACGAGACGATGGCGGAGGAGAGAAGGAGAGGGTATGGGGTGAGGGTTTAGAGTTTAGAGTTTAGAGTTGAGAGTGGGGAAGTGATGTGTTGCACCTTGGAAAATAAATTGGATTTTAGTTGAAAAATACTTAAGAAAATGAGAAACAGAGTCAAGTTTTTGTTGGTGTTAGTCTTGTTGGTGTCATTCTTCGGGGGAGTGAAGGCGCAGGATTACACTTTGTATTACACTATCGATGAGATGCCTGACGCCTGCATCTTTTTGCCGCCGCCGCCGGCTTTTGAGAGCCTCGCCTATGTTGACGATTTCGAGCAATGGCAGTGGGGCAAGTCGATGCGTGCCACTGAGCGTGGCAAGATGGCGAGCCGTGACTCGGAATACAGCATGGGCTGCGTGACAGAGATCTTCGGCAAGGCGATGGACATGGAGATAACACCGGAAGGCACGCCCGCCATCTGGCGTTTGATGTACCGTGTAGGCGAGACGGCGCATCACTCGGTGGTGAAAGCCAAGAACAAATACATGCGCACACGTCCGTTCGCCAAGATGAACGAGCATGTGGCAGGCGAGTACGACGACGAGGAGGGCTTGCGTGGCAACGGCTCTTATCCCTCGGGACACACCGCCTTCGGATGGAGCATAGCCCTCGCTCTCGCTGAGATGGCGCCGGAGCAGC